>Ga0194133_10010653_pt1 | contig 10296 bp, 18 predicted proteins | sample TA2KigOf40mmetaG_FD_155448 | JGI IMG/M metagenome (GOLD analysis project Ga0194133, IMG submission 155448) | Freshwater microbial communities from Lake Tanganyika, Tanzania - TA2015055 Kigoma Offshore 40m | ecosystem: Environmental > Aquatic > Freshwater > Lake | place: Tanzania: Lake... | reverse complement strand
CGACCGGGTTAGGCGATACCGCGTTGACGAACTGCGCCCCGAGAAGCGCCATCAGTCGCTTTCCGTGAAGATCGCCACGGTCTGCGTGCCGCTCGCGGCCTTCGCGTGAATGGCTGCCGTCGGTGAACGGTCAATCGTGAGCGCCTGAGCGGGAGCCAACCTGATTCCCTGATTGTCGGTGACTCCAGACGCCCCGATGAAAACGTAATCAGTACCGAGGTTTGTGAGGACGATGGTGCGGCGGGTAGCCGACGAGGCGACGATCTGGCCGGAGGTCGTGGTGACGGAGGCGGAAGTGCTGGCGATAGTGGCGCCGCGCTCAACGACGGCCAGCGTGCCGGTTCCGGCGTTCGCGGTGACGGTCCAGCCACCCGACTGCGTGACGCCGCCGATGACGTTGGAGCCAGCGGCGAGGGCAGGCAGCCGCGTGACATCCACATCGAGGCCGTACGTCGCGTCTGCGGGGATGACCGTCGCGCTGCCGTCGGCAGAAATCGCCAACTTGATGATCTGAACATGCGCGGTGCCGGTGTCATCGGTGGCGACGACCGCGCCACCGGACATCGAGTTCAGTGTGACGTTATCGGCCATCGTTCGTTCCTTACGTCAGCGTGATGTCGAGGTCGCCCGGCTGGAACAGCACGGTGTCGTACTGCGAGACAGTCACCGGCGAGTTCAACTGCGCGTAGGCGATCATGTTCCCCGCCGTCGATGCGTCGCAGATGCCGACGTACGTGACGGTGCCCCACGATGCGGTCGCCATCGGAAAGGCGATCAGGTTCGTGTTCGCGGTCGCGCCACCCGATACAGCGTCCCAGTTCGCCCCGCTGTTCGTAACTGCGGCACGAGCGTAGGAGCCGCCGCTCGGCTCTCCCGCGGTTGAACCCGTAGAGGCGTCCGAAAGGGTCGCCGTCCAGAGTCCAATGTGGTACGTGCCCGGAACGGTAAGTGCGACACCTCCGAAGAGGCGCGCAAGAACCGCATCCTCAAAAAAATCAGAAAGGCCAGACGGCATTAGTCAGTCACCTCCATAACGGAAATCGGCCCAGTACCGGACGATACAAGTCCGTAGAAAGCGTTCTTCGCGGAGCAATCCGACGGGGAATCGTTGCTGATGATAACGGTTTCGTCTTGGTCAACATGGAAACCGGTGCTACTGGTGGCAGCAGAGTTCCCGATGTACACCTTTGCGCTGTGTACATTCTTGATGTAGAGGCGACGCCGCTTGGGGTCCGTACCACAGAGCAGAGTCGCCGTGGTTCCAACGGTTACGTTGGATGTGGTAACGGCCACTATATGTCCTCCTCGGACAGGATCATGCGGAGGTCGTCGTCCCACGGGACGTTGATTCCGACCTGAGCCTCCACTTCCTCGGCGGTCGGAACATTGTCGAGCGCCTGCACGACGTTCATCATGCGGGCTGCCTCTGGTGCCTGAATACGGTCGAGGAGCGATGCACGCTCCCGCTGACCCATCAGGAAGATGTACGCGGCAAGGACGCCGTTCGTAACGGTGGTGACGCCGAGTATGACGATTGAGGCGATCACGGGTTGTAGTACCTCTTGTGCTTCTTCGACAGGAGGTAGTTCACGGCGAACTCAACGTCGGTCTTGTTCTTCGTTTCCCGCGCCCACTTGTGCGTTCGCTGGAACTCCTTCATCGCACGGTTGAACGCTGGTGCGCCGTGAGTCTTGGCGAACGGGGAACGCTGCCCCGTGATGGCACGGAGAACCGGCATATCGTTCTTCGGCATCTGCTGGTCGGCGTAGACGCGCTGAAGGAACTTGCCACGGTTCGCTGCCGGGGACTGGAGGTTCAGGCGATTACCGGCGCCGGAGAGCGCACGGGCGGCGGGGTAGACACGGGCGGCAGTACCGGCGGCCATGCCGACCTGACGGCCAAGCGACTCGACCGCAGGATCGAACATCCCACGGAACGCACCCATGAAACCCTTGCCGGACGGAAGGCGCGGCGTCTGGGGCTGGGGCCTCGGAGGGCCGGAGTAGCGACGCTCAGGGTTTGCGGCGCCGGGCCGCGGCTTCGCGTAGCGCCTCATAGGGTTTGCCGGAACGGGACGGGCGTAACGGCTCATTGGGTTATTCATCTACGGAATCCTACCCTGCTTTCGTGCGATAGCGATGAGCGGGTTCATCGACTCCTGACGAGCGCGGTAACGGGCGATGGACTGGCGCTCTTCCCTCCTCTGCTTCGGCGTCATCTTGGAACGCGCCCACCTACCGCTGCCACCAGCCTGATCGACCGTCATCCCAAGCGCCTCTGCCGGGTCGCTCAGTCCAAGTGCAAGACCTCCAATGGCGCCGATGGGGCCGAGTGCGCGGAGTCCGAGGTTCTTGGAGATGCGGAGTTGCCCCGCTCCCCCGAGATTCGACATGCGGCGAAGAGTTACGTCACCCTTGTACTTCGTCTTGAGGCGCTCCTGCCTCTGGTTGTAGGCGGACTGGCGGCGCTGCTGCTCGTTCTTCTCGAACGCACGAGTACGCCTTCCCTCGTCCTTGATGTTCCCGAACATCTGGTCGCGCTTGTCCTTATCGCGCTCTTCTTTGTAGACGAACTTCTTCGGTCCCTTGCGCTCGCGCTCCTCAATGTCGGAACGCGACGGCTCACCCAACTCAACGAGAGTCTTTTCGACCCCTTCCATGTTGATCTTCCCCTTCTTCTTCGGGTTGTAGGGGACATAGAAACTCGCGCCGCCTGCGTGAGCAACCCTCACGTTGCGTCCACCCTCATGGATAATCGAGACAGAGCCGCGCTGGCCGAGAACCTTTGGTTCCGTACGCTTCGGAGCCTTGGGCTGCTTCGGCGCCTTTGCCGGTGCGGCGGGTGCAGGCGTCGGGGGAGCAGCCGTGATGGTCACCTTGCCACCGCCCTTCGGCTTCGGCGGGGTCACCTCGCCACCGCCCTTCGGCTTCGGCGGGGTCACCTTCTTCGGGGGCTTCGGGAGGTCTACCTTCTCGGCCTTCGGCTTGACGGGCTTCGCGGGCGCGGTGGGCTTCGGCTGCTTTGCAGCCTTGCTGCGCTTCGGCTTGTCGGGCTTCATCCCCGGAGGGACGGGAAGCGCAGAACCGGCAGACATACCGGCAAGACGAGTCCCGGCACGCGGGATGTTCAGCATCCCGGGCTTGTTCATCGGCGACTCGGAGATGGTTCCGAACTGCGCCGGTCGCGCGTTACGACGGTACTGGTCGGCGGCGCGGTTGATGTTGGGACGAGCGGACGGGTTGACGGCCTGCGGCCCGGCTGACCTCGGCTGCGTCGGGACAACGGGCGTCCGTCGCGGAGAGGAAGTTCGCACCGGGCTTCGCGGCCTAAACACCGTCGCACGAAGATCGCGGTCGAGTGAGGATATACCGGACGAAACCGCAGAGCCGATTGAGGAAAACGTCTTTCCGAGGCTCGACGATGACGCACGCTGCGTCGCGGTCATCGCTCCGATAGGCGACGTACGCGGCAAGTCCTGCCCGAACACGCTCGGCTTCGGCTGCCGTGTCCCGCCACGCGGAAGTCGCGGACGAGCCGACGGCGACGAAGCGGACGAACGGATGATGTCCATTCCGCTCCGCTTCGGCGGAGGCGGCGGTGAGGGCGGAGTACCTCTGTGCTTGCGCGCGAGGGCCGTGTAGACGGAGGATGACGCAGGTGCGCCTCCATACTTCGCCCTGATCGCAGGCTTGATGTTGAAGCCCCGAGCGTCGTACGCCTCGTATGGAGCGGAAAAGACGAACTTCGTAGAGGGTGGGTTCTTCTTAGCCAATGCCAAGGGCCTTCTTGCGCGAGAGCGCCTTCGAGTAGATACGACGCGCAGCAGCCTCGTTGCCCGGAACAGGCTCTCCCCATGCTGCTGCGGTCAGAGCAGCACGGGTCGGCTGCCCGTTCGGCTTCTTCATGGGTGGAAGGTTCTTCTGCCCATAGAAGCGCGATGCCCAACTGACCCACCGCTTCTTGTCCTCAAGGGACGCGGACGAGTAGTTCTTGACGCCGGGCTTGAGGTTCGCCCCCTCCGTGCGCTTGTAGTGCGCCCGGCCCTTAGACGTCAGCCCGCCCTGTGGGTCGCGTATCGGCATTACTTCTTCTTCTTGGCGAACTTCTTCTCGCGGACCATCTTCAGGAACTCCGCACGCGACATCTTCTTGCCCTTCTTGGGCATGGGCTTCTTTCCCTTGGCGTAGGTGTTCTTGGCGAACTTGCCGCGCATACCGCCAGCGGGCGTCGCCTCGTCCTCGTCTTTGTAGCCGCTCAGGATTGGCAACGGGTTCTCCTTTCTATCTTCATTTTCACCTTGCTCGGTAGTTTGTCATAGGTACCCCTGCTCTCGTGCAGAAACTTTTAGCGGTACCTCGATGCGGTCTTGCGTGCCCCGGGGGGCTGTGGAACGAACTGCCTGCCCTGCTGCGTGCCCTTACGCTTCGCTGCGGTTGACGCTGCGTACTGCGAGGCGCTCATGTTCTGGATTGCCTTCTTCGGAAGATACCTCTCGCCCGTTGCGTTCGGCCCCTGCGTCGATGGCTTGCCCGACTTCGTTCCCCATTCCTCCTTCGTCCACTTGGAGAGCGACTGCTGGCTCTTCGTCTTGGGACCGGAGTAACCGCCACCCGCCTTCTCGTACGCCTGAGAAAGGAGTTGCGCCTTGCGCGCGCTCCACTGCCCGGGGCGACCGCCCTTCGATCCCGCCTTGATGCGGGCGAGGATGCGCTTACGGAGTTCGGGGTTGGTGTACGCCATTAGTACCAGCCACCCCCCATCTTGAACGTCTTGCCCGTACGCTTGTCGCGGTAGGTGATTACCGGGTCGTTGTCTGAGATGGGGCTACGGCCAGCGAGCGACCCGAGGCTTCCGCCACGGGCAAGATGGATGATCGACGGAACCGCCCCAATGATTCCAAGGGCACCACCCATCCGTGCCCGTGCGGCAGACGCGCGGTTTACCCTTTCCTCTCTGAAGATGTGCTGACGGAACTTTGCGACCCTATCCGATTTTGCCTTTGCTTCCCTCAACTCAGCAGCACGCTTCCTGCTTTCGGGAAACGGCTCTGGCACTTTTCCAGATGCGATTGCGTCTTGCATCGAGTCTTGCAGCGACTGGAGGCCGCGAACCAAGGGGTGTGACGACCTTCTGTTCGCAGAGGCACGGTTTTCCTTGTTCATGGCTTCTGCTTGAGCCGAGAACTGCTCTAACTTCTTTCCCCTTGCCCTTACGTAGTTCTTGCGTTGGCGACGGTACGGTGCAGCCTCTTCGATTGCCCTGATCCGCTCCGAGGTCAACTTCTTTTTGGCCATCTTCTCGTAGAGCCCGGCTCCGCTTTTGGTAGCTTTCGGGAAACGGTTTTCGCCGGAAAAATCCTCTGGCCCAACAACATCGAGCCAGTAGCCCGCCATCCTGTTGGCCCTGCCCGCGTAGAACTCGCGTGTTTTCGGTAACTGTCCAGAGTGCGGCTTCGTGAAGTAAACGTGGCGCTTGATAAACGCTCGTCTTGCGCGGTCGTTAGACGGAGCGAAATCCTCTATATGCTCCGGGACCGTATTTGTAAGGTAAACGCCACCGCCTACCGGAAATGGAAACTTACCTACCGGCACCTACGCGGCCTTCTTGGCTCCCGCCCTGCGGGCGGGTTTCAGCGCCTCGGCGAGGCGGTCGATGTCCTCGTCGCGGAGAACAAACTGCTCCTGCTCCAGCGCGATGAGGAGGTCGGCCTGAAGCGACTCGACCTTCTCCTCCAGTTCCACGATGCGCTCCTGAAGGTTCTTGCGATCCACGATTGCGTCCATCCACTCGTCAGCGGTTACCGGAGCGAAGGGAGAACCGGGCTGGGAGAGCATGTGCTTGATCCACTCACGGCTCTGGTAGAGGGTGAGATGACGGAGTTCACCGGTCGCGGCAGCGTTCGGGTCCGCCTCGTAGTACGCCCAGTTGTGCTCGAAGTACGGTCCGTACTCCTCGCCCGAATGGGCGGTGCGGTGACACTTGCGAGGAAGATGCGTGGGCGATTCAACCCAGCGGTCAGACATGGGAGTTACCTCCGGTTGACGTCGCAAGTAGGATACACGACGATCACGTGGCGCACGCTGTGACGAGACTGGAGTGTTGATGAACGTAGATGTCTGGGCCGGGTATCGTCCTCTACCCGCGCAGGAACGCTTCCATCGTTCGACATCGAAGTGGCGGCTATACGCCGGAGCGGTCGGAGCGGGAAAGACGAAGGCGGGTTCGCGTGAGGCCATCCGTACCGCCATCGAGTACCCGAACTCACTCGGGATCATCGGTCGTAAGGAGTACCGCCCGCTAATGGACTCCACGTGGAGGACGTTCCTCCGCGAGTTGGACATGACGGGACTCGTCGAGGCGGGTCTGGCGAAGGTCACGGGGGGCAAGGCGGCGTCGGCACCACCCCATGTCCGGTTCTGGAACGGATCGGAAATCATGTTCCGCAACGCCAAGAGCGAGCAGAACTTCCTCGGTGTCGAACCGGACTGGGTGTACCTCGACGAGGGATCGGAAATCTCGGACGAGGTGTACGAGATGCTGGGCGCCGGTCGTCTACGCGGTACGCCGAACCCCGATGGCAAGTCCATCTCGACGCAGATCATCAACGGCAAGGAGGTCGAAGTCCGTGTCTCCGGCCCGCTCCGCATCTGGGTTACGTGCAACCCCGGACCGTCAGCCTTCATCCGTAAGAACTTCGTCCCTCCGGGCACTCGCGGAAAGCGGGCGCAGGGGTTCGAGGTGTTCGCCGCGCGAACCGACGAAAATCCGTACCTACCGCCTGAATATGTTGCGGAGATAGACAGGCGCTTCACCGGAGCGCGTCACGCTGCGTACGTCCGTGGCGACTGGGGTGCGTTCGAGGGGCAGGTGTTCACCGAGTTCGACGAGAACGTGCACATCATCGACGACGTTCCCGGCGAGTCACTCGGGGGCAAACTCATCATCGAGGGGTGGGACTTTGGACGCGCCGTTGAAACTGCGGTCACTTGGCTCGCGGTGGACGAGGAGGGCGAGGACCCCATCATCGTGTTCGCGGACTACGGCGTGGCGGAACTCGATCCGAGCGAGCACGCAAAGAACGTGCGCGAGATGCGGAAGCGATTCGGCATCAAGGAGGTCATGGCGGTCGGCGACCCTGCTGGGCGGGCCAGAGGGGCGTCGGGTTCGTACATGGAGGAGTACGCGAGACACGGAATCTTCATCTCACCGTGCGACAAGGGAAAGCGGCAGGGCGTCCGCGACCAGCGTTTAGCCCAGTTGCTCGCTTCGCGGCTCGTGCGGCGGGACGGAACCGGCCCCGCGTTGGTCATTTGCCGACGTTGCGCCGGTCTGATCGACTCGATTACGTCAGCGAGGTACAAGCCGGGCGGCAGGATGGACCGGGATCGCCCGGATGAGCGCGTCAAGAAGGACGACCACCGGCTCGACGCGCTCGAATATGCGCTGATGGTGTCTCCGCCGCCGCGAGAGGACGCAGATACGGGGAAATGGCGCGAATATCTGGCTTCTGGGCTTATCGCACCGAGTACTTCGGACCTTGAGAGGGCGAGAAGTTAGGGAACGCAGTAAATGTTGGCTTGAAACGGCTGTTTTTCCTGCAAATCGTAAAGTTGGCCCGGGTTTTTATGCGTAAGGGAATCCATTTACAGCCCGCACTCCCGCGCGGGGAGTAGTACCCCCCCCTCCTCCCCCGGGGGGGTTCGTGCGTCCTTACGTAGGGGACGAAACGGGGATGCAGAATGTTGCGCTCAGCAGGGGAAACATGCGATTGCTAGGATATGTGCATCGCTGGAATCGGTCCAGCGCCTACACATGGAGAGTGCAGCATGTCCGAGTACGACCACACACGCACGTGGGGCGCCAAGTCCCTGTGGAAGGGCACCGGCAAGAACCGGACCCCTCACCCGGACGCGGTGGAGGCCCTTGCCTACATCCGTGAGCACCGCATCATTCGCGGCACGTACGGCGGTGCGGCGACCCACGCGACGACCCTTCCCAACGCGCTGCGGCGCCACCTCCCCAACGTGGGCGGGCTGAAGGGCGCCGGGACCCGCAAGCGAATCGCCGAGTGGCAGGCCGCCATCCGAGCGGTCAACACGCCCACGGTGGAGGACGCCCCGACGGTCGCCGTCGTGGAGGTTCCCGCAGACAAGATGGCGGCGTTCGAGGAGTGGCAGGCATCGCAGGAGGGCTAGTCCCGCCCGCATAACGTCCCCTTCACGGGCGGCGCTCCCCACACGGGGAGCGCCGCCTTTTTTTTCGCCCCGTACGCGTCCGCCTGGCAGGGCCTACAAGGCCCACGGACCCCCGGGGAGGGGTAGGACTACCCCCGGGGCATGGGAGGCCCGTCTAGGGGCCTCTCCGTGCGCCGGAGGGCCTACCGGGCAGGCGCGGCCGGTGACGGTGGACCGGCCCGGCGTCCCGCCCGGCGTCCCGCCCGGCGTCCCGCGCCGCAGCTCCCGGGATCGTAAGGCGCCGCCCGGGTACGTAAGGCGCGGCGCCCGGGGCGCAGGCGCACGATCGCGTAAGGCGCGTGCGTACCGCCACGCTAACCCGCGTGCGGAGGGGACACTAACCCGCGTGCGGCTCGTGACTTCCGTAGAGCGGGCGTTGTGTACCCGCGCCAAAGGCGGGTCACAACCCCCGCGTGGAGTCACGTGTCCGTAATGACTGGGTAAGAACTTCCAAGTTGTGACTCTGTGACTCACCCTAGTGAGAGTCACAACTTCCGAGTCATAACATACCCCCGCGATACGCAGTCACAGGAACGGTCATAACTCCGTCACAACATACCGTGCACGTACCCCCCGCGACACCTGCGAACCGCGTACCTCACGAACCCTGAACCGCAACACGAGAACCGACCAGTAAAAGTTGCCGATGAGCAGGGCAAATGGGTGAATGTTATTGTGATCGCAGTCGGTCGGAGCAGACGGCTCCGCCAATACGCAAGGGAGTACGTGATGGACAAGAGCACCGCAGCAAAGCAGCGCCGCGCCCGGCGCCGCATGATGAAGCAGCAGCGGGACCAGCGCCGCACGGGTACGCAGTTCACCCGCACGGTGGTGCCGTACGTCAGGAACACGAAGCCCACCGCCGACGACCTTTCGTACGAGCGTTGGCTCCGTGACTCGCAGTTCGAGGACGTCACCTATCTGCTCACGAAGGAGGACTGACCATGGCCAAGACCACCCGCAAGTTCACGAACACCCTCGACCGCTGGACCCTCACCGTTCGCGCGATTGACCGCTGGATCCTCTCGCTCGAAGATGCGGGCGGAGACTTCACCTTCACGGGTGACGCACGACTCGTCCGTGACGCAATCGCCGCCGTGGTGGATGCGTTCGTATACGAGGAGGACCGCAGCACGAAGGTCAGCATCACGCTCCCCGCGTGGGCCGACGACTACGCCGTGATCATGTAGGTGCAGCATGACTACCCGCACTCTCGGATACACCGGCAACCGGGGCACCAACGTGCGCCCGGACAACCCCGACCGCATGACCAACGTGCGCATCACACGCATCATCAGCATGCCGATGCGCCCCATCCCGGCGCTTGTGAACGGGCAGATGCGCCTGTTCGACAAGCCCCCGGTACGCGCCCCACGTAGGAAGGGGCGTAGCACCACGAACGACTACCCCGCCGGTCCGTACGCATGGACTGACGAGCAGGCACGTTCGTGCATCACGGCCCACGCATGGGCTGGCCCCGTCCACCTGTACGACGCGCTGCGTACGTGCTGGATGGACGACCGCCCGGCGTGCTGGCCCCCATCCGGCGTGCTGCCCGCAGAGGAGGCAGTCACGTACCTGCTGGCCGAGTTCGCCCGCATCCACGTGGGCGAGAAGGGAGACTGACAATGGCTGACCCGAACGCACCGCACTACGTGCGCGTGACCATCGAAGTCCCCGTCTACGAGGGCGAGGTGCCCCCGGAGGCGTGGGATTGGGAGTCGCTTCTCGGAACGATCGATCCCGTACACGTGGTGGAGTGCCAGCCCATCGACGACAACCCGGAGGTGTAGGAGCATGAGCGAGAACACGAAGCGAACCAAGCGACGCGCCCCACGTGGTGCGTACTCAATCACGCAGGCCAGCGCCCGGCAGTTCACCACGACCATCCCCGTGGCCATCGCGGGACCGCTGTACGAGGCCGACCTCGCGCTCACGTGGGAGGTGGCGGGCGACCACATCATCGTGCGCCCCGTCCCCATGATCTCGGAACCCGAGCCGTGTGACGATGAGGCGGCACGCGCCCTCGTCAAGCACATCATGGGGGGTGACGCATGAACAT
>Ga0194133_10010651_pt1 | contig 10296 bp, 10 predicted proteins | sample TA2KigOf40mmetaG_FD_155448 | JGI IMG/M metagenome (GOLD analysis project Ga0194133, IMG submission 155448) | Freshwater microbial communities from Lake Tanganyika, Tanzania - TA2015055 Kigoma Offshore 40m | ecosystem: Environmental > Aquatic > Freshwater > Lake | place: Tanzania: Lake... | reverse complement strand
CAGACTGTTCTTCTCGGCATTGGCAGCAGCCATTCTTTCAGCATGGCTCATTTGAAGCCGGTTTTGGCAGCAGCATCTCTGCCGCGCGTTAATGAACATTGCTGTCTCGTTTCATCAGCCTGTCGCATCCGCATCCGAATGGAGTACCCCCCTTGGCTTGGCGCAGGCCCTCGAAGCGTGCGGTGTACAGGTGTACCGCTATCCCTATTCAGATCCTCAGACGCTTTGCTTGCCTCCTCTGGAGGAGATGCTTGCCCGCTCGATTGATGCCTTGTTGGTTTGCTCAGCGGGACCAGCCCCTGAATTGGATCGGCAGTTACTCGCGTTGCGGCATCAAATCGAGCAGCGTCAGCTTGGGCTCAAAGTGATTTGCGAACTTGGGGATGAGCCACAAACCCGCTGGTGTAATGCCCTCAGGGTTCAGGCATCTCACCTGAGCCTTTCGCCTGATGCAGCCTCCGCCCAGCATTGGCGCTCCCTTGGTGCCCATTGCCTTTGGTTTACGCACTGGGCTGACACCACGGTGTTTCGAGAAGATCATCAAGTGGATCGTTGCCAGTTTGTCGTCACCACCATGGGCCGACGCCGCTATGCGCGCCGGCTGAAGATGTTGCTTGGCAGACGGTTTGCGAATCGTCAATGCATTGGTACGGCAAATGGTCAGCTTTATTCTTCTGGCCAAGTGGCTTTTCAGTATGCCCGTTGGGGGGAGATTACGCGCAGGGTATTTGAAGCTGCTGCCTGCGGTTGTTGCGTTCTCACCAATCGTTTACCTCCTCATGCTCGACTTGAGGAGTTGTTGCCGGCTGGTCAAGCCGTGGTGTACTACGACGGTTTTTGGAGCCTGTGCTCAGCGTTGTGGCGCCTCTATCGTGATCCCGCATGGTGCCACTCCATTGCCGTCGAAGGCCAGCGGCGTGTCATGCAGGGTCACACGCAAAACATCAGGGCTTCAGAGTTGATCCAGGCGTTGCATGATTTGGCCAATCACCGAGATGTACCGTGAGAATAGCCTTCCATATTAATCAGCTTTCGGAGCGCGGTTGCGAGCTTGCATTGTTTGACTATTGCCACTATAGCCAGGCCTTGTTAGATCATGAGCCCGTCGTTTTTTATCCAAGGGATTCAGCTGCCAATGACGCTTTAATTATTGACAGATTTTCGCGCCATTTTGACCTTATCCCCTATCGGCATTTTTCCCAGGTCGATGACTACATTGATCGGCTTGATATCGATTTATTTTATGCCATTAAAGGTGGCGAAGTCGATGGCATCTACAGCCGTCGCGTGCCAACCATGATCCACGCTGTATTTGCCCAAACCCCACTGGAGTTGCATGGTTGTTCCTATGCCTTTGTATCGGAGTGGTTATCTCGCAAATGTTCCCTGTCGCTCGTTCCGGCTGTTCCTCATATTGTGCACCCGCCTAGTCACGTGGATCCAATGAGCCTCCGTGCTCTGCTGGGTATTCCTGATCACGCGACCGTGTTTTCATGCTATGGCGGTGAACATTCCTTCGATATTAGTTTTGTTCGTGATCTGGTCATCCCTTCAGTCCTGGAGCTGAGGGACGATATTTATTTCACATTTATGAATTTTGGGTGCTTCATTGATCATCCGCGTGTCTTCTTTTTGCCGAAGTCGACAGATTTAGCGTTCAAGCAGCAATTCGTTGCGGCTGCTGACGCGATGTTGCATGCGCGCCGACAGGGCGAATCGTTTGGGCTGGCATGTGCCGAATTTTCTGCTCAGGGTAAGCCAATTTTTAGTTATCGCGATACTCCAGATCGTCACCACCACTATATTCTATCACGATCTATTTCTTTGTATGCTAATAGCGCTGATCTGATTGATCAGTTGTTGGCGTTCGATCGCAATGCTGCGCCTCCATGTGGTGTACGCGCCTATCTCGAGCGATACCAGCCCGAGGCGGTGATGGAGTCATTTGACCGCTACTTAATCCGGCCTGCCTTAAGGGCTGGCCTCACCGGTACCGCGTTCACCGTCTTCACCCAGCCTTGGCGTCGTCCTCTCTCCCCTTGGATTCGTGGTGGCTTTTGGAACCTTCAGATCATTTTGCGCCGTCTGCGCAAGATGTTGGGTTTAGCTTTTGCAATGGTTCGCATCAAGTAATGGCTTACTCTGTGCCAATTCTGGTGATCTTCTGGAATCGCCCTGCACTCCTGGCAGGGCTGATGGAGATCCTCGCCAAGCTTCAGCCGCAACGCCTTTATCTCGCCAGTGATGGTCCTAAATCCTCTGATTTTGCCAATCAAGAGCTGGTGAATGGTTGCCGCTCTTTGGCTGATCAAAGTTTGGCCTGGCCCGTCGATGTTCAGCGTCGCTATGGGGAGGAAAATCTGGGTTGCCGAAGGGGAGTGGCAGCTGCCATTGATTGGTTTTTTGAGCACGAGCCTGAAGGAATCATTCTCGAAGATGATGTGTACCCTGACCCCAGTTTTTTCCCTTTTATGCAGGAACTCTTGGCGCGTTATCGCGATGACGAGCGGGTCGGTTCGATTTCATCTCACCATTTCCACCGTCAGCCCCCAGGGGGCGCCAGCAGTTACCGCTTCTCGATCTACAACCATTGCTGGGGCTGGGGCAGTTGGCGTCGAGCCTGGGCCCAATACGACTACAGCCTCTGCAGTTGGCCGGCCTTCCGAGATCAGGGGCTGCTGAAGGGTTTGGGGGATCAGCGCTTTCAGCGGTATTGGACGCGGATCTTGAATGCCACGGCCCGCGGTGAGATTGACACCTGGGACTTCGCCTGGACCTACAGCCATTGGAAGGCTGGCATGTTGTCTTGTGTGCCCGACCGCTGCCTCGTAGAGAACGCTGGCTTCGGGCCGGATGCCACCCACACCATCGCGGAGCCCTGCCCGCTTCCCGCGCCTCACCCGATGACCTTTCCCTTGCGTCATCCCCAGTTTGTGCGGCCGAGCCCTCTGCATGATCGCCTGACCCAGCGTTATCAGTACCGCCTGCCATCCCCCCTGGAGCGTTTGCAGCGCAAATGGCGCCGATGGCGGCTGGCTCCATGAACGCCGGGCCCAGCAGCCTGCACCTATCGGCGGCGCCGCTGGATAGCGGTTCTGACATCGCGGCCCGCCGGTTGCGCCAAGCCCTGCGATCCGCCGGTGCACGGGCCGATTGGTTGAGCCCAGACCAATGCAGCCAGGGGGATGGGCCCGATCACTCGGCAGCGCCGCTGTTCTGGACGCGCTCCCCAGGGGTCTCACGCCTGCTGGGGCGGGCGGTGGATCGCCTCGATCGGCGCCGCATCGGCATCCACCTGTCGCTCACCCCTGGCCTGCGCAGCGCTCCGCTTCGGCGTTGGCCGGTGGATCTGCTGCACCTGCACTGGCTGGGGACTGGCTTTTTGTCGTTGTTCAGCCTCAGGCGCCTTGGCAAGCCTCTGGTTTGGACCTTGCACGATCTCTGGCCCCTACAGGGGGTCCTGCCTTATCCGCCGTTGGAGGCCTCACCACCCCATCGCTGGGGTATGAACCTTGATCCACTCGCCCTGTTCCTCAAGCGTCGTTGCCTGCCGCCTGAGGTGCAGTTCGTCGCCCCCAGCGCCTGGGCGGCCCAGGTTGCTCGGGAGTCTGCTGTGTATGCGGCCCTACCGCGTCCGAGGCCGATCGTTGTAATCCCGAATGCGGTGGATCCATTGTTTTTTACCGCGCCGGCTCGCAGCCAGCTTCCTCGGGATCCGGCCCGTCCCTTGCTGCTGTTTGGTGGTTCCAACGCCTTCTCCGATCCGCGCAAGGGCTGGGGGTTGTTGGAGCCGCTTCTGCCCTGGTTGGCGCAGGCCTATCCCCAGTGGCGCTTTGCCAGCTTCGGGGAGTTGCCTCCCACGGGTTTGGTCTTTCCACAGCCCTGGCAGCACCACGGCTTCATCAGCGATCCACACCACTTAGCAGCCCTGTATCGCTCTGCCGATCTGCTGCTGATGCCGTCGCAGCAGGAAACCTTCGGCCAGGTGGCGGCTGAGGCCCAAGCTTGTGGTCTGCCCGTGGTGGCCCTGGCGGACAGTGGCGTTGGATCGGTGCTGGAGCATCAGCGCAGTGGTTTTCTGATGGCTTCAAGCCGATCTGAGGCCCTGCAAGCGGCTCTCGTGTACTGCCTCGATCAACCGCGGTGGTTGGCTGCCGCTGCTACGGAGGCTGCGACCCAGGCCCGTCGCCGCTTTGATCCAGCGCTGGTGGCAGACCAACACCTGCACCTTTACCGCCAGCTCTTGGCTGGGCGTGGGTTGTAATGGCATGGATAGGTGAGCGCACGATGAGCTTCAACCACAGCAGCGTGGATTGCCGTGGTCGCATTGCCCTGATCACCGGCATCACAGGACAGGATGGCAGCTACCTGGTGGAACTCCTGCTGGAGAAGGGGTATGTGGTCCATGGGATTAAGCGGCGCTCTAGCAGCTTCAATACCAGCCGGATCGACCATCTCTACCAGGACCCCCACGAAGCGGATCCACGCTTGATGCTCCATTACGGCGATCTCACCGACAGCACCAACCTGATCCGGATCATCGAGCAGGTGCAGCCCGATGAGATCTACAACCTTGGGGCCCAGAGCCATGTTGCGGTGAGCTTCGAAGCTCCGGAATACACGGCCAATAGCGATGCGCTCGGTACCCTGCGCATCCTCGAAGCTGTGCGCCTGTTAGGGCTCACGCAGAAAACCCGGATCTACCAGGCCAGCACCAGTGAGCTCTATGGCCTCGTCCAGGAGATCCCGCAAAAGGAAACGACCCCCTTCTACCCCCGCAGCCCCTATGCGGTGGCCAAGCTCTACGGCTACTGGATCACGGTGAACTACCGAGAGGCCTACGGCATGTACGCCTGTAATGGAGTTTTGTTCAATCACGAATCACCCAGGCGCGGCGAAACCTTCGTGACCCGCAAAATCACCCGTGGTTTGGCACGCATTGATGCGGGCCTGGATCAGTGCTTGTTCATGGGCAACCTGGATTCGCTGCGGGATTGGGGCCATGCTCGCGATTATGTGGAAATGCAGTGGCGGATGCTTCAGCAAGACCACCCTGAGGATTTCGTGATTGCCACAGGCCGCCAAGAGAGTGTGCGGCGCTTCATCGAGCTCACAGCCCAGCAGCTGGGCTGGGGGGCGATCCAGTGGCAGGGCAGCGGCTTGGAGGAAACGGGCATCCGCAGTGATACCGGTGTTGTGGTAGTGCGGATTGACCCACGCTATTTCCGGCCTGCGGAGGTGGAAACGCTGCTGGGTGATCCCACCAAGGCTCGTGAAAAGCTGGGCTGGACACCCACCACCACCTTGGAGGAGCTTGTGGCTGAGATGGTGGCGGCCGATAAGGAGGAGGCGGCCAAGGAAGCACTGTTGCGCCAACAGGGTTATGCCGTCGTTGGCTCGATGGAGAACCCGCCCACCAACCCGGAAGCCGTGGCGGCGGCACGGATCACCGACGCGCGCCTCTCTTGATCCATGCTTTCGGCCTGCCTCCGGCTAATTTCGGAGGGCGACCACGAGGGAGCATTCTGCTGTCGGCCCTGGCCCTAGACGTACAGATGTGGTCATGACAGCCCTGATCACTGCTCACGATCGCATTTTTGTGGCTGGTCATCGCGGTATGGCCGGCAGTGCGATCTGCCGGGCCTTGCACCGTGGTGGCTACAGCCAGATCCTCACTGCCCGTCGAACCGAGCTGGATCTGCTTGATGTTCAGGCCGTCGAAGACTGGTTCGCCGAACAGCGACCGAGCGTGGTGGTGGTGGCAGCAGCCAAGGTTGGAGGCATCCATGCCAATGCCACCTATCCGGCCGATTTCTTACTGGAAAACCTCAAGATCCAGACCAATGTGATTGAAACGGCTTGGCGCAGCGGTGTGCGGCGACTGCTATTTCTGGGCAGCAGTTGTATCTATCCAAAATTCGCGCAACAGCCGATCCGCGAGGAAGCGCTGCTCACCGGCGTTCTAGAGCCCACCAACGAGTGGTATGCGATCGCCAAGATCACCGGTATCAAGCTCTGCGCGGCCTTGCGCCAACAGCACGGCTTTGATGCCATCAGTCTGATGCCCACCAACATGTACGGGCCAGGTGATAATTATCACCCCACCAACAGTCACGTGTTGCCGGCGTTGATACGCCGTTTCCATGAGGCGGCGGAACGCAGTGATCCCAGTGTGGTGTGCTGGGGCACAGGCACACCGCTACGGGAGTTCCTGCATGTCGATGATCTGGGCGAGGCCTGTGTTTTTGCCCTCGAGCGCTGGCAGCCCTCTGTCGATCAGCTGCAGCACCTCAACGTCGGCACTGGCGTCGACCTCACCATTCGCGAGCTGGCGGAAGCGGTGGCTGAGGCCACGGGATATTCCGGCACCATTGAGTGGGATGCCAGCAAGCCTGATGGCACGCCGAAAAAGCAATTGGATGTGAGTCGTATGGCTGCCCTGGGCTGGCGGGCACAAATTCCGTTGCGGGAAGGGCTACGTGACACCGTGCGCTTGTACCGCGAGCATCTTGATCAGCAGTTGCTCCGCCTCTGATGCCCACTTCCATCATCCGCAATCTGGTGACTGGTGGTGCTGGCTTTGTGGGCTCGCACCTAGTGGACCGCTTGATGCAGGCCGGTGAGGAGGTGCTTTGTCTTGATAACTATTTCACGGGTCGTAAAAGCAACATTGCTCAGTGGTTAGGTCACCCGCGCTTTGAGTTGATCCGCCACGATGTAACCGAGCCCATCCGCCTTGAGGTTGACCGAATCTGGCACCTGGCTTGTCCAGCTTCACCAGTGCACTATCAGCACAATCCGATCAAGACAGCCAAAACCAGCTTCCTCGGTACCTCCAACATGTTGGGCCTGGCTAGGCGTGTGGGGGCTCGCCTGCTGCTGGCTAGCACCAGTGAGGTGTACGGCGATCCTGAGGTGCATCCCCAGCCGGAGAGCTATCGCGGCTGTGTGAACACCATCGGCATCCGTAGCTGCTACGACGAGGGCAAGCGGATCGCCGAAACCCTCTGTTTTGACTACCAGCGCATGCATGGTGTAGAGATCCGGGTGGTGCGGATCTTCAACACTTACGGCCCCCGCATGCTGCCGGATGACGGCCGGGTGGTGAGCAATTTCATCGTGCAAGCCCTGCGGGGTGAGCCGCTCACGCTGTACGGCGATGGCAGTCAAACACGGAGCTTTTGCTACGTGGATGATCTCGTGGAGGGTTTAATTCGTTTGATGAATGGCAGTCATAGCGGACCGATCAACCTCGGTAATCCTGGTGAATTTACGATTCGTCAGCTTGCGGAATTGGTGCGTGCCAAGGTGAATCCCGCCCTCGAAATGGCGTTCAAGCCTCTTCCCCAGGACGATCCCCTGCAGCGGCAGCCTGTCATCACATTGGCGCAGCGTGAGTTGGGCTGGCAGCCCACGGTGGCGTTGGATCAAGGCCTCGATGCCACGATCGCTTATTTCCGGGAGGCGATCGCATGACCATCCGCACGATCTGCTGTATCGGCGCTGGTTACGTGGGTGGCCCCACCATGGCGGTGATCGCAGATCGCTGCCCCGGCATTCAAGTGATGGTGGTGGATCTCAATCAGGCACGCATTGATGCCTGGAATGATCCCGATCTGTCCAAACTGCCGGTGTATGAGCCGGGGCTGGATGCGGTGGTCGGTCGCTGCCGCGGCCGCAACCTGCATTTTTCAACAGCAGTCGAGCCGGCGATCGCTTCAGCTGACATGGTGTTCCTCTCGGTCAACACTCCTACCAAAACCAAAGGGGTGGGGGCTGGTCAGGCCAGTGATCTGCGTTGGATCGAGGCTTCAGCGCGCCAGGTGGCCGCCTGCGCCCAGGGCCACACAATCGTTGTGGAGAAAAGCACCCTGCCGGTACGCACAGCGGAAACGGTGAAAGCCATTCTCATTGCGGCCCAGGGGGATGGTGCCGGCAGTGCCAGCTCGCCAACCTTTTCAGTGCTCTCCAACCCGGAATTCCTGGCTGAAGGCACGGCAATTCCTGATCTAGAGCAGCCGGATCGCGTGTTGATCGGTGGAGATGATCCAGCTGCGATCGAGGCTTTGGCTGGCGTGTATGGCCAGTGGGTGCCGGATCAGCGGATCCTGCGCACCAACCTCTGGAGCTCTGAGCTTTCCAAACTCACCGCCAATGCCTTTTTGGCGCAGCGCATCAGCTCGATCAATTCCATTGCAGCCCTGTGTGAGGCCACTGGTGCGGATGTCCAGGAAGTGGCCCATGCCATCGGGGCGGACAGCCGCATCGGGGCCAAGTTTCTGAAAGCCGGGCCTGGCTTCGGAGGTAGCTGCTTTCAAAAAGACATCCTGAATCTGGTCTATCTCTGCGGCCACTACGGCCTGCATGAGGTGGCGGCCTACTGGCAGAGCGTGGTGGAGCTGAACGGCTGGCAACAGCACCGCATCGCACGGTTGGTGGTGCAGCGCTTGTTTGGCACCGTCACTGGCAAGCGGCTTGCGGTGTTGGGCTTTGCCTTCAAGGCCGACACCAACGACACGCGCGAGGCCCCGGCGATTCGCATCTGTCAGGACCTGCTGGAGGAGGGTGCCGATCTGGCCATCTATGACCCCAAGGTGCCGGCCTATCAGATGGCTGATGATCTGGGACCCGTTGGTGCAGACGGTGTGTGGCAGGCGGTGGGTTCGCCATTAGAGGCGGTGGCGGGTGCCGATGCCGTGTTGATTCTCACGGAGTGGGCAAGCTTTGCCGACTTGGATTGGCAGCAGTTGGCGGCGCCGATGCGCAAGCCTGCTTGGTTGTTTGATGCCCGTTCGATTGCAGATCTGACTGCTGCCCGTGCGGCGGGGCTGAATGTGTGGCGTGTGGGCATGGGGTGATCCAGGCAGATCGACCGATCCTGATCACCGGCGTTGCTGGCTTTATCGGTGCGGCTCTCGCTGAGCGACTGTTGCAACGCGGTGAGCATTTGGTGGGGCTGGATAATCTCAACTCCTACTATTCCCCTGCCCTGAAGGGTGCACGACTGGAACGCCTCCAGAAGCTTCCGGGAGCGGCGCAGCGTTTTGAATTTGTGCCGTTGGATGTGGAGGATGGAGTTGCCATTGCGGAGCTGTTTGCTCGGGTCCAGCCGCGGGCTGTGCTGCATCTGGCTGCTCAAGCTGGGGTCCGCTATTCCCTGGAAAACCCGGCAGCTTATCTCCACAGCAATGTGCTTGGATTCGGTCATATCTTGGAGGGTTGCCGCCATCAAGGGGTTCAGCATCTGGTGTATGCCTCCAGCAGTTCGGTCTATGGAGGAAATCGGCATCTGCCCTTCAACGAGCAGCAGTCGGTGAACCACCCGGTGAGTCTGTATGCCGCCACCAAGAAGGCCAATGAGTTGATGGCTCATACCTATAGCTCCTTGTACGATCTCCCGGCCACCGGCTTGCGCTTTTTCACCGTGTATGGGCCATGGGGTCGTCCGGATATGGCCCCAATGTTGTTTGCTCGGGCGATCTTGAAGGGAGAGCCTATCCGTGTCTTCAATCAGGGTCAAATGTGCCGCGATTTCACCTATATCGATGACATCGTGGAGGGGGTCGTGCGTTGCCTCGATAAACCTGCCACCGCGGATCCCAGTTTTGATCCCCAGCATCCCAATCCCGCCACGGCATCTGTACCCCATCGCCTGTTCAACATCGGTAACGCCCAGCCTGTGTTGTTGTTGAGGTTCATCGAATTGCTGGAACAGCACCTTGGCTGTGAGGCCATTAAACGGTTTGAGCCCATGCAACCCGGTGATGTTGAGCAGACCGCCGCAGACACGTCAGCCCTGTCTGCTTGGGTGGGCTTTCGTCCTGAGACCCCCCTTGAACGTGGCTTGGAGCGCTTTGCAGCCTGGGCCCTTACTCATCCGCATTTGTTGGACTAATGGGGTTGTTTGGTTTCCGCACGGTTTTCTGAAGCGCTCCTTTCCAAACATTAAAAAACCCCGCCATCGGCAGGGTCTACAAGATTCGATCTGAATTAGAAATCAGGCGGAACCCACACCAACGTAGGAGCCATAGAAGAAGAGGCCCACCACGAAGATCACGGCCATGCCGCCGGCGGTCGCCACCAGCCAGAGTGGTAAAACGCCTTCTGTCCAGCGGGACCTCCAGGCGACAGCGGGGCGACCATCAGGAAGACGATCAGGGATCCGGCCATCAGGTAATTCGCGTTTCTTGCTGCTCATCGCAGAGACTCCCGATCAGTTGAAAAAGTAGCTGGTAAACAACACGCCGATCGTGAACACAAACAGCAAGCCGAGGTACAGGCTGGTGCGGTTGAGCT
>Ga0194133_10010650_pt1 | contig 10297 bp, 7 predicted proteins | sample TA2KigOf40mmetaG_FD_155448 | JGI IMG/M metagenome (GOLD analysis project Ga0194133, IMG submission 155448) | Freshwater microbial communities from Lake Tanganyika, Tanzania - TA2015055 Kigoma Offshore 40m | ecosystem: Environmental > Aquatic > Freshwater > Lake | place: Tanzania: Lake Tanganyika... | reverse complement strand
GAAAATATCTAGAAAACTGAATGGAATCACCAAGACCCTGCTCTGACCATATAATTAAAGGTGCATTTTCGGAATCATCTAGAAGTTCTTCAAGTGACGATGGTACCGTCGCATAGGACGGAAGACGGGGTATGTTGAGATTTGGGCAAAAGATCCTAGCTTCATAGTTACACCAGCCTCTAACGTAGTTTCCAAGTAATAGGTCTGCAAGGGCTAGATTCCAATATGCATCTGGAGTTGCTTGCAGATTCACACCCTTGAGTAAGAAGGGAAGAGACTGCTCAGCGTCATCCACGGAACGTACCATGGCATTTCCCAGGTTGGTATGGCTTGGTCCATGATTGGCGTTAACACTTATTGCTGCCAGGAAACATCGCCTAGATAGTGAGACCTGATCAAGCGCAAGATATGCAAGCCCGAGATTGCAATATACGTCAGGTATGCAAGGGTCGAGTATTATGCTTTGCTTCAAATAGTGAATAGCATTCAGAAATTTACCTAAATGATGTAAAGTAATGCCGTAATTATGATGGCAGCAAGGTTGAGTAATGTCGCTTACAAGACTGCGTCGATAATAATTGATAGCCTTCTTCGGGTCAGAAACACGGAAAGCATTTGCCAGATTGTAACAGATATCAGCCCTGCCTGGAGCTATTAGCAATGCTTGTTGATAGAAATAGTAATAAGGGTAAGGAGAAGATGGGAGACGTGATGAGGTTAAGCCGAGCAACATCCAATAATCAGGATGCAGTGCAATTATTCTATTGTATGAAGATCTTAAGTAGTTATGGCCGTCTTGATAGCGATTTAGTCTCCAAAATAACAAAGCAGCACCGAGAACACCATGGGGGTCAGATTTCAGGGTGGCTAACAGGGAGGGAACGTCACAGTCAGGGCAAGAGAGAGCCCGAAAGAGAGGCTCACTGTATGATTGGTCTGAGATAGGGAGCATCAATTTCGTGAGATTGTCAAAAGAAAAGATCGAGGGTATATGGGTTAATGCAGTTGATAATCATCAAATCGGTCGTTACGCTGATGCAGAGAAAATGTATAAGTTTTTACTAACACAATGTGACGAGAATGAAGAACGGTGGATAGATGCAGCCATCAATCTTGGGGCTATGCTCCGAACAATAGGACGTACGCATGAGGCAAAGAAGCACTACAGCGCCCACCTGAAAAAGCACCCTGATAATATCACACTGAGACTGAACTATGTGAACTGCTTGAATGAGATGGGACTGCATGAGGAATCGCTTTTGATGCTAAAAGATATAGATACCGCAATCAAAAGAGATAAAAGGATAAGGCATATATTGGGCAAAACTCTTATGGCATCAGGCAATAACCAAGAAGCAATAAAAGTGTTTGAAAGCATACTCAGTCAGGGTGTGATGGAGATGGACATTTTGCTTGATACAGGATTGGCATATTACAACTTGGGAATGAAAGAGAAGGCACTAGAGAAATTTAATACAGGAGAGAGGTTGCAGTTGGCTGATGAAAAGATAGCTGGGAATAAGATTACCGTACTCACAGAATTGGGCAGGAGTAAGGAGGCTTATGAATACATAAGGGGAATGGACAAGTCATTACGAAATAGTGTTGCGATTAGAAGTGCGATAGCAGTTTTAGAAATGTCACAAAGAAGGATGCGTGAGGCCGAGGAAATTCTCGAGGAACTGTGTCAGGAGGTACCTGATGAGGCCATTAACTGGCTGAATAGAGCAGCATGCTTACGTAGCCTTAAGTTGTACAATAAAGCCCATAGTGTAATAAAAAAGGGCGTATTAAAAAATCCAAAGAATGAGCGGTTATATGAGGCGCTGGGGCAATCGCTGGCTGAACTTGGACAGCCAGAAAAGGGAATAAAGGTACTGCTAGCTATGGTGAAGGGTAGACAGGACATATCATGGGTGTCACTATTGAATTTACAGTTTCTGGGTTCAGGATACAGACTGATTGAGCCTAAAGAACTTGCACAGATGTCGAAAGCGTGGGAAAACTGTTGTGTACAGAATACAGTCACCAATATATATCTAGATAGCGTAAGAGGGGAGAGAGGAAAGACCAGAATTAAGGTAGCGTACATGTCATGCGACTTCTGCGATCATCCAGTAGGTAGATATATACACCCAATAATAGAATCTCATAATAAAGATTTATTTGAGATATGGGTGATAGACAGTGGAAGTCGTGAGGATAATTTGAATAAGCTAATCAGGAAGAGTTGTGACAGGTATTTAAACATAGCCCATATGGATGATGTCCATGCTGCGCGTATAATGGCTGATTGCAAATTAGATATTATCGTTGAACTAGGCGGCTTTACTGGTGGTAGCAGACTAAGTGTACTAGTACATAGACCATGCAGAAGACAAATAAGCTACTTGGGATACTTTAGTCCTACGTACCTTAATTGTATAGACGCATGGATCGGAGATGAGGCTCTATTTGGGGGGCTTGACAAGGTTGAAAAAGCAGCTCATAGAAGACTATTAATAAAAGGTGGCTATATGGCATTTTCTGGTGATAATTTTCCGAGGGCAGAGTCTGAGAGTGGTGATATACTAGCTTTTGGCTGCTTTAATCATTCAAGAAAACTAACAATGGGAGCCATTAGGTTGTTTAGTAATGTGCTAAAAACCATAGAAAATAGCAGGTTAGTGCTTAAAAGCGTAAGCTTTGTGGAAGATGAAGAGCGTAGACGCATAGAAGAGTTGTTTGCATATCAAGGTATAGAAAGCGGGAAATTAGTAACAATCCCTTGGATGCAGAATAGACATCAGCACCTAGAATGTTATAATAAACTAGATTTGGCATTAGATCCCATTCCTTATGGGGGTGCTACGACGACATGTGAAGCACTATTTATGGGTGTGCCAGTCATTACCCTTGAGGGCGAAGGTATGGTTGGAAGGTTGAGTTCAAGCATTCTACATAGTTGCGATAAACATCAATGGGTTGCAGATAATGAATATAGTTTTATTAGGATTGTAAGGCAATTAGCAGATCAAGGAAAAAGGACGACCAGACAAAGACGAGAACTTCAGGATGAAGTGAAGAAATCAGCCCTAGGAGACACCATGAGATTAACAAATGAGCTCGAGAAACATTACACACTTCTCGCAAGCGATACAGAGTTGTAAAGTTCTAAAAAACAATTTTCGAGTTCTGACATGAGGCCCTTAGCGTCACCAAGTTCGGAATTTTTAATCTTCTCTCGCCAGTATGAACGACGACTTCTAAGGCTACTTATTTGATCCGCCTGAGCTACTGCAATGGACACATATTGACTTGGGGTGGTTGCAACCCAACTAGACAAACCAGCACCATACAAGACGGCCGTGCTCATGCGGCTTACATAAGACCTACCAGTGAGGGTAATAACAGGAGCTCCCATCCATAGGGACTCGCAAGTAGTAGTGCAGCCTCCATTAGGATATGAATCGAGTGATATATCAATTAAAGAATATTGGTTCAAGTGATCGATTGGGGATTTTGCAATTGGCAACCAGAGTATCTGATCAAGTGGGAGACCCTGAGTGAGCATACGTCGCCGGAGAATAGCTTGCGTACCTGGATCATCAGGTGCATTCGCCTTAAGGACTAACCGTGATCCTGGGATACTAACTAAAATCTGAGCCCATAGACGTAGGGTGAAGTCTGAGAGTTTGCGGTTATGGTTAAATGATCCAAAGTGAACAGGGCCTTGAGGTGGCTCACAGACCGGAACTGAAGCCTCTGGTAAAGAGGGGGGAGGAGACCATGCCAGAAAACAGCGGTTAAGACGAACAATACGTTCAGTATGCCATTCTTGCACAGGATCCGGAAAAAGATATTTATCCCCAAGCCAAAATTGCATATTCGGAACACCAGTAGAGGCAAAATAACCTAGGTAGTTAATCTGGACAGGTGCCAAGCCCGCCATAAATCCTGTAAGGAAGTTACCCCCAGTCCAGCCTGACAAATCAATTGCAACATGAGGTTGGTAGTCGCGGATTTCTAAAAGTAGCCTTTCAGGGGAGAGTGAACGAGACTTTGCTATCACCTCTATGTTGCTAATGGAGGAGAAATAATGAGCATAAGATTCGTGAAGGTGGTCCTGAGTGCTAATAAGCAAATGCTTGTGCGATAGCTGATTATCAGAAGAGCAAAAAAAACCAAGTAAGAATCTCGCTACTGGATGATAAGCGAGATCTCCAGTGATCCATGCTATTGTGAGTGGTGTTGCAGAATTATAGTTGTATGAAGGTGGATACTGATGAGTTAACTCGAGGAAGCGAGGTTGGCTAGTAATTCTCCGAATGAATTCCTGGGTAGCTGGTGATGCCAAAGGAGATTCAATACTTGCGAGCTGCATGCATGAATTAGCTCTTACATCAAGCCCTTCGCCTTGCAGCTCATCAACAATTGGATTGATATGTTCGACCCAATCTACAAGACCAAGCTGCTCCGCGCAGTTGATAATATTTGATGGATTAGTGGCTACTGGATTTATAGTATCCCAAGCACGCTCCAAGAGTGCTGCACGTCGTGCAAGGGAGGGTTGCCTCTGCAGAAGCTTCGCTGAGGTGACATGTGGTAACAGGAGTTGATGCTCACCATGAATATTGAGCGCGTTACGAAGTGTTGGAATAGTGAGCTGACTTGAGCGAGCCTCTAGGCATAAAGAGGCAACGTCAGCAGAGAGCTCGAGGTGTTGTGGGAACCGTGCAAATGCTGGTAGTAGAAGGTCAAGAGCACACTGATACTTCGACTGGCGTCGAAGCAGGACGGCTTTGAGGCGAAGTGCTTCAAGGCACGGCGAAGACTCTAGGCATGGATCTAAGACCAAGGAAGCTGAGATATCGTCTCCAAGCTTTAAAAAAATGGCGGCAGAAATTAAGCGTACAGGCGCAAAATGATAGTGCCTAGGGAGCTCTATCTGCGTTGCCCTAATGAGTGATGAGGGATCGAGAGATGAATCGTGTAGCAGAGCTAGTGATGAAAGAACGATCAGTTCTTGATCAGAGGGATCAAGCAAAGATCTGAGGGTGGAGAGATAGTGAAGAGCTTGAGCAGACTGTTTGCGCTCGTAATGGAGATAGGTGAGCAGCTTGAGAAGCTGAGTGTTCTCGGCATCCAAAGCAAGATTTGAGAGGAGATCGGACTCTGCTTCAATCCATTGTCGCAACCTAATTTTTATAGCTATTTGAGATGTCAAAGGAAGTTGAGCATCCGGCGTAGGGAGCTCATCTGGCCATGCAAAGAGATGTTCGAACATGAAAAAGCCCCCTTCGAGTGAAGGGGGCAAGCAACAACGAATCAGATTCAGGTGATAGACCGGAAATCTGTGGTAGCCGAAACAACGAGAGCAGAAGTGGACAAACCAAAGACAGTAGCCAAGACTGTTTGATTACCGGATAGATCGGTACCAAGAATCTGGACATTTGCACCCACAGTCTGCCGAGTGGTGGTGCTATAGCTGTTGGAGTCAGCAAAGAAGTTAATCAGAACACCAGAGGTGTCTAAGTTCTGAGTCCTCGTCGTGGCGAATGCGATCGAGTCACTACCCCCGCCGTAATAGAAGGAATTGTTACCCTGGCCAGTACTAACCGAGGCGGCAAATACGATACTATCGTTGCCAGCACCTGAGAAGATAGAACTTCCAGTTACGGCATTTTCAAAGGTGAACACAACCGTGTCATCACCTGCTCCAAGATCAATGTAAGCACCAGTTGTGGTAAACAATCCAGAGAAAGTGATCGAATCATTGCCAGCTCCGGCAGTGATGCGCGAAGCAGTTAAACCGGTCAAAGCAAAGGTGTCAGCATCCGCACCACCTATAAGAGTGGAACGATTCAAAGCAGCATTGCTTGCGGAGAATCTGTTAGTGCCGTCGCCAAGATCGACCGTGACACCAGTTGCAGCACCAATAAAGTTGATAGTGTCATTACCCGAACCAGTGTCGCCAAGACTTGAACCACCAAGAATGGTGCTGCCTTGAATACTGTTGACAAGGAATGAATCATTACCTGCAGCGCCTACAAAAAGACCAGTATTGGCTGTGGTAATAACGCCAGTTGAATTTACAATATTGAGGGTGTCATTACCGGCAGATCCAAAAATGGTCGATTGTTGGACGATGCCGCTAACACTAAAATAAGCTGCATCAGTCGAAGTTGTCGATCCACTGCCATAAACAGTACTTTGCAGAAGACTTCCCTTCGCTGAGCCAATCAACAGAGTATCGTTGCCAGAGTCGCCAGAAATGTAACCCTGCGAGACCGTGAAGAAGGAATTGCCAACACTACCAATGATATTGAGGCTGTCATTACCTGCGCCACCTCGGACAGAAGTGAGGCCAGTAATATTATTAGTCAGAACGAGGGTATCAGCACCAGCGTTAGCCTGAATGAAGCTGGATGAAATGGTTCCCGTAACAGAAATCAGATCTGCCGAATCGGCTGTAGTGTCATCAACACTGCCGCCATAAATAGTGGAACCGGCCAGTGACGTGAGTTGAAGCGTGTCGGAACCAAGATCACCAGAGATATAACTACCAGTCAGCTCTCTAGTTGTAATAATATCATTATCTCGGCCGCCGCGTATAGACGAACCACCAACGACAGCACCAGTAGTGATGATGTCGTTACCAGCGTTACCTTGGATGAAGGAAGCGGAAAGAGAAGCGCCGATAAGAATAGAGTCGGCACTGTCAGTGCTGGTATCTGTTGTGCTGCCACCGTAGATAGTGGAGGCAGTCAAAGTACTGGTTGTTGCGGTCAGCCGGATTGTGTCAGACCCGAGATCGCCATAAATAACGCTACCGGAGACAGTGCCAGCAGTAGTGATGAGATCAGCGCCAGAACCACCTCTGATGGTGGATGAAATAACGTTAGAAGCGATCGCAATGCTGTCTGCGCCAGCATTACCTTGAACGAAAGAGGCTGAGACGCTGCCACTGACAGCAATGCTGTCATTTCCGTCGGTAGTGGTTACGGACGGTCCGCCGCCGTATACCGATGCAGAAATGAGATCGGTGAGTTGGATACTGTCAGCTCCAGCGCCACCACTAATCGTGCTGCCAGAAACACTAACTGATCCGAAATCAAGACTGTCGTTGTCAGCACCGCCATCGATGGATGAACTCAGTGCATCCGATGAAAGAAATGAAAGGGTGTCGTTACCGGAAGAGCCGAGAACAGTACCGCCGCTGTAGGCACCTGTGAGAGTCAACAGGTCATTGCCTTCCCCCAACGAGATAATGTCGGATCCGCCAGATCCAATAACTGTGTCGTTACCGGCAAGAGCAGTAACAGAATCGTTTCCTGACGTACCGACAATCAGCTCATTAGCTGTGTCGGTTCCGACAATCGAATTGTAACTGGAAGTCATGGGTGTTGAAAATGGTGGGTGGGAACTCCTCACTGCCGACACCCACCATGGGGGGCGGCGTGTGCTGTCGCACTAAGTGCGTAGCGCGCATACAGTAACAGCTCGTGACGCCCTTAGTCAAGAGCGGTCGTCCCCGTCAGCAAGCCCTGACAGCCTTGCTCTATCAAGGTTAGCCACTGCTTACAGCCGTTTGACGCTGCGTAATTTGACGCTGTGCTTTGCGCCTCTACAGCCAGGGTGGATCTTAGATCAGGATTGTCAAGCATTTGGGTAACTGATGACACAATTGCCGCAACATCAAAAAAATTTATGAGAAGCGCGTTCTTATTGTTCTCAAGGACCTCTTCGACGGGTGGAGTTTCTGAACAGACCAGAGAACAGCCAACCGCCATTGATTCGAGGAGGCTCCAACTCAAAACGAAAGGTACCGTCAGGTACAGATGTACATCGCTGTGTGCAAGCACCTGCCGATAACACTCTTCATCCAAGAGCCCCATCCAATGAGTTCTCTTCTCATCCAACTGAAGATTCTGTAGAGCCCACTGCTTCCAAGTGAGGCCATCTGACCTTGGACTGCCATAAGCAATTGAATCATGACCTACAATTAACACGTGAAGTTTTGGGCGTTCTTTTTGCAATAATTCGATTGCCCGGAGCGCCTGTGGAAATCCTCTATACTCTTCAAAGCAACGAGTAACATAAGTCAAAACTTCCACATCACTCGCAGCGTCGTTCAGGCATTCAGGACGCCGTATATTCTGTCGATTTATTAGCGACAAATTCTCAAAATCAATTCCCTCGTGAATTACATTAATGTGAGAACGAAGCTTTGCTGGGAACTGATTTCGTTGCCACCGTGTAGGAGTAACGCAGATATCTGAATCAACTAGCTCAGACAAGACTTGAGAATTCCAAACACGTAGCTTTAATGCTTGATCAGTATCAATGAAACCGTTTGTCAGAAAATCGGCATCGGAGCCATGAGGGTTATAAAACCATTCCAGAAAACTTACTTTCAAGGCATTAGGAAATCTGTCTCGCAGAAATAGACCATTACCGTAGCCTACGTGGCTTATGACAACGTCCGGCTGCCAAGACAATGTGTCGAGTTGTGCGAGAGATCTGAATACAGCTTGACCAAGTAGGATGGCTTTTTCAAATTGCCTGAGATAGGGATGCAGATAAGCTTGAGCTGAAGCACGATGAGGTTCTGCTTTTAAATTAAGAACATTGGGGAGATCCGGACAATTCCACTCCTTGTTCTGAGATACGAAAGCAACTTCGTGGCCATGGGAAATCAGGAAGGGGATCAGACGTCGAAATTGTGCTGGATAATTTATGTGTGTAAATAAGATTTTCAAGATTTACTCTGACTGCGGTACAAAAAGTTCACGGTACATGGGGTAAATCCAAGCCGGAATCTTTTGCTCTGGAGAATCGACCTTCATTGTGCCTGGAGCATATATTAGCATAGCCGCAAGGAAGTGATTGATTGATTGTGGAGAACCGAAGCCACCGCCTACAACAGGGTTGAGCTTATCTATAATCATCGTTCTAATCTGTTGCTGATGTTCTCCAAGAGGCTCTCGTTGAACTCCCGACCTAACCAATGCCCAATACCTGTCCCCAAAGTCTGAAGCGAATAAATCTTCAAGGTTGGTTTCAGGCTCTTTTAATAGTAAGTCAACTAAATGATTTCTGACTTCGAGAAGTTCTACAAGTATCTCGCGATCGTCAGGGTCAATGTAATAAAGGTTAGAAAGACCAAGTATCCTGTTTAAGTAGATTCGGTCCGAAGAAACTGCCGCAAGACTAGAGGGAGCAGGTTGTGTATCAATGCTTAAATTCGGAAGAGATGAATCGTTAGGCTGCGAACTCGATAAAATATTGTGCGGATTTGCATCAACGTAGAGCATCGAGTATATCTGACAAAACCAACTTGGGAAATAAGTAGAAATATTATTTATGTGTAATAAGCCTGGAGGAGAATATAGAAAGTTTGCAATCATCAGGTTAAGAGACATTGGGTGTGAAAGCCCATTGTCTTGAAAAAATTTGTTTAGACTATTGCGAAATTCGATCTGACGCTGAGAAAAAATATATTTATCATGAAGTTCAGATACAAGTTTAGTTGTGGTTATGCCAAGGTCGGAATCCCAGAGGTGTTGCAACTGATCTTTAGGAGCGTTAATCCAGAAAAAAGCAAGTCTGTCGCGTGTTTGTTGTATGGTTAAATCAGAAAGGTTCCAAGGAGACTTAGGGATTTCCATAGCGACTGAACAACTGGAGTAGACTGGGCAGGATATTGCGTATCCGACCAGCGTTTTTACCTTTAAACTCTAGCACAGCAAGATAAAGAGTCATCACGCCGAGTGTAACGAGCATAAGCACAGGGGACAACAGCACATAGGCAAGCCAAAACTGACCCTCCCGGAAAAACAATATGATCGAGAGACAGTATGGTGTGAAACATATCAAAGGAAAGATCCATACTTTCCATCGAGTAAGGATAATTATGTGCACCAGACGTGCATTAAGGCCTTGTGGCGGAGAAAATCGTATCATTGGCAAAAAGAATTAATGATTTTTATGATTTTGGGAAGTGTCGCGGTCTTGCTCCACGCAGATGCTGTGATCCTAGCCTGTTTGGATAATCGCTCTCTCAGTTCTTTATCGGACAGCAGTAAACTTATAGCCTTCGACAATTGATTGGGATTATCCTGTGGTACCAATAAACCATTATGGCCGGACTGGATAACTTCCTCTACGGGCATGCCTTTGCTGCCAACGATCGAACATCCACAAGACATTGCCTCAAGTAGACTCCAACCAAGAATAAATGGATAGCTTAGATATACGTGTACGGCAGAGATTTGTAGAATAGCAATAAGATGCGAATATGGTACACGACCTAGGA
>Ga0194133_10010649_pt1 | contig 10297 bp, 2 predicted proteins | sample TA2KigOf40mmetaG_FD_155448 | JGI IMG/M metagenome (GOLD analysis project Ga0194133, IMG submission 155448) | Freshwater microbial communities from Lake Tanganyika, Tanzania - TA2015055 Kigoma Offshore 40m | ecosystem: Environmental > Aquatic > Freshwater > Lake | place: Tanzania: Lake Tanganyika... | reverse complement strand
ACTTACAAAAATTGGAGGCAACAGTAAAAGAAATTCAATTTGGTCAGCAGAAGATATTTCTAGGCAGGGATTTCTGAAGAAAAGAGGATTGATAACTACTTTTTAAAACATGGTAATGGCAGAGACCAATAGGTATAAAGGCTACACTTAAAATCAAAAAAAAATTATTATTAAAACTCTTTAAATGCGGTCACCCTGACCCATGCGGGTTGCACCACCCACTTGGGCGGTTTTCTTACCACCCACGTGAGTTGCTACCGCCCATTGATTCTCAGATGTGGAGTCTGTTTGTCAAATCTCCACTATCTAGTTTCAAACTGTGGGAGGAAATGGAGGTGACAGACATACAGATGACAACCCTACCCCAAATTTTGATAAAAATTACCTTTCCACCCAATTTGCTCACAGATGATAGTATTTGGCTAACCTATCCTTGCCTAACCTAGTCCTATAGAGTTGGAACTGTCCCTGGCCTAATTGGAAAAGGGGAAAATGTTGGAAGGAAAAAGCTTGTTTGTAAAAACTCGAAATGCCCTTTCATCCTTTGGTTAGTGAAAATCAACCACAAAACTCAGTAATTGTAAAATTATTCTTTTTTTCATGATTATTTTTTTGGAAAACCTTGCAGATGACATTGAAAATAGCCTCCTAAAGGCATTTACCTACTTTTCTCCAATATCAGATAAAAGTCCAAAACACAAAAAGTTGAAGCGAAGAAACAAAAAGTTTTCTCAACTTATCGAGTCAGGTGTCGCTTTTAAGCACTCGAGTCATTTTTTTCTTGCTGATTTTGCAAAAAGCAAAGTTTCAGATTTTTTTTTGAAAAAAAAGATGTACAATAAAAAGGAACATTTCATCTTTCTTTTTGTAGGTACAATGTCTCATCATCAAAGGGTTGGGAGTTTCAGAGGAAGACTGAAGGTAAGTTGCTCTTCACATAATTTTAAATTTTGAGTTTCAATTTTGTAAAAAATGAGTTGAATTCAGAAACAAAATCCGATTTGCCTTGCTGAACCACCACCCATTGTTGTTGAGTCACCCTCAAGGGTATTCAATCCACCTCGGGCTTACAGGCCGAAGATGATTGTGATTGGACCGTCGATATCTGTGGATTCCGGATCTGGGCGACGTCTTACACGTGGGTCGACCATTGCATCCACTCAAAGCTCAGACACAAATATCCAAGGTATTTGAAACAATCTTTTAGTGTTTTTTCAATGTGACAGGATTGAGAATTTAATGAGAGGTCATGGGAACCTGACAGATTTAAGATTTAAGGTTGTCGGTTTAATCCCTAGCCGTGTGATCAATTTTTAAACCCCAGGATTGCAAAATATCAACAAGGCACATTCAGTCAGGGTACTTGTAATCTTTCGTGATCATGATGTGAATGGCATTGTCTTGTAAAGGTGTTAGCTAGAGATTGTGCATCAAAATTTGAACCAAACTAGTTTACTTTTATCATTATAATTTTAAGATTTAAGTGTTTATGAAAGGGTTTAATCTAAGCCCCTCCAACTACCTTTTATTGAAACCAGGTTGTAAATTACCAACAAAAAGTGCATACTTGAGCCATAAAAAACATAATAATAATAATTTTGTGCAGTTTAGACTGTTGATATGCGACCATCACCTTTATAAGAGTCCCGCCATAGAAGTTTATGGTCACTGCAGATTACTTTAACCCTGACTGAGAGTGCCTTGTTGATTTTTTTTCAATCTGGGTTGAAAAATTGCTGACAAGGGCAGCCGGGGATTGAACCCATGACCTTAGATCTTAGTTCTGAGTAAGGTGCCTTTGACCTCTCAGGCATGGCGCCCCTAACGTGAACTTACCTATTGAAAGATTTCATGTATTCCTTTAAAAACATTTTTTACAGATCTACACTTTTTTTGCCAAAGGAAATGGGCCTTAAAATGACCTGATCTGTACTGGCCATAAGGGGTTAACCAGTTCCGGCTAATGCAGTTCCTGCCAATTGATAACAAATCCACTATCATGTGGAGTTCAGAGAAATGATATTTATAAATAGAGAGAGTGCACATGCATCAAAATTTCAGGTTCCCCATACTGGTGTCCATTCAATCTGGGTGTTCGTATGCACTCTGAATTCTATTTTTATCTTTGAGAACCAGTGGACACCCAGAATTATAAAATAAATATAATATTTTGCTAAAAGTGAAAACTCTCAACACCTGAATCCGTGTTGGTACAGGGACCCTGAAATTTGTCCAGTCTGCAGGGAGGCAAGCTTTCTATAATTATAGTCTCTCTGGTGGTGTGGTGTGGGGTTTAGACTGTCTCATTTTTGTTTGGGTACAGGACCTGATTTGAGGTTGGGGCTTCAAAACAAGACCTTCTTTAGCTATCTAGTATTTATCCATTTATGTAGCTTTTATGGTGACTCCCATGAACCACAAATAAAGGAAGTGTTTGTTCAAATGAATCTATTTCTTTACTGACACTTCAATGCAGTGCATTTACACACGCCTGTTTGAAACCCAGTGTCAGGAGGGATATGACGCCTAGTCCTTCCAACTGAGAACCCAAGGATGACGTGACATACCAACACGCACCCAAAAGAGATAGAACAGAAATATACTTGCCTATGAAGAAACTATTTAAATTACTTTCACTAAAATTTTTGTTTATAATTCAGTTCCTATGGCCCGTCAGCCCCCACCCGTTCCACCTCGTCGACCATTAGTCAGCTTTGGTTCTGCTGATCGTGAAGGCTTTACCCCATTGAGACTCCAACAGCTAAGTTTGCACAACCAGCGCACTTTCTCATCTGAATCAGAAAAACTAAAGAAAACTTCAGTTTGGCATGCAAGGTATAAAAGACATCTCTGATTCAAAAGTTTTCTTTTTCAACTTGACAAATGGAAAGACTTCCAAATTCAAATAAAAATCTGTCAGAAATTTTGCCTAAAGTGAAAAATCTAGGGGAAAATTTGTACTCTTAGTCAGAAAAAGAAATCTGTTACGTCATATGAAATTTTCATTTTGATTTGCATTTCAGGCATTCCAATGAAAGCTCTTTAACTTCGTCCTTCAGATCAAATCGTTCTTCAAATGGATCAAGGGACCACATCTTCATGGACCCGGAAAATCAAGTCTGATTCTCAAAAATGTTTGAATTGGACCAATCAATTCTTACCTATAAGATATGGGAAAAACTCTCTTTTTTTGCCAAAATCAATTCGATTTTTGTTGAAACCCTCAACGACTAAGGAAAAAAAACTTGCTTTTCCAATATATTTATTGAAATCCTTATCCAGTCTTCAATATCTAGATTTATAATGAAATTATGATAATCTTCAGACTTGTTCGAATCACTGCAAATCAAATTGGATCAGGAAAAAAATCTTGCAACATGATTGAAAGAAAATTTTATTATCCACTTTTTTCATCTATAGCCTATGAAAATAAAGATAATAGTTTTTTTGCTACAATTTTATTATGTCTGAATTTCATTGCATAATCAAAATATAAGCCTGTTTAAAAGTTTTATGAATTGTAAATGGAGATTTAATGTATTGTTGTGATACTTAGATTGAAATATTCCCATTTCATTTTATTATATATGGGTTGTTTAATTTAATTTAACTTGATTCTATTTTAGACTGAATTTTGTCATGGAAAGTTGCCAATGATGATATTGATCTTTCTAAAAGTAAATAAATTATAACAAAAAAGATGAGATCTGATTGAATTTATGAGAGTAGGTCATCAGCAAATATTACTCCAAACAGATCCATGACTAATTATGATTGAATGTGTGTTTATGTGAGGGGAAATTTTGGGAAGTTTTTTTGCTCATTTGGCTTTTTGCTCAGTAATATTTAGGTTCTATCAAAAAAAGAGAAGCAAAGCTACTTTTTTTTAGCTCAAAAGTGGGTTATAATTAATGGATTCCAACCTTCTTGGGTAACATTCTCTTGAAGAACTCATCAAATTAAGCCACTTATCTTTTGTTTGTTTTACTCTACCCAAAAGTGACCTCAATATGCAGAGACTGGGGGTTGAAATCATAGAGTAGTAAAATCTAGAGAGCTCCAAATGTTCTAGAAACAATCACAATTATTCAGCTTTCATCTTACCCTAACCTTTCATTAAAATCATTATTGTAAGGCCAAAGTTTTCATATGTTTCTTTTAATTTGAAATGAGTTGAAACTTCCCTTTTTTTTGGTTGGTTGATTTTTTGGGTTTTTCAACTGACAATTCATTGAAAAAATATTATTTTTGAAAAGATGTGAGACTAGACTTGTACTTTTGTTGGAAAATTTTGACTTTCACTGCAAGACAGAGCAATATTTACATTTTTACAACAGCTAAAAACTGTGTAACACAGTTGCTACCATTTTAGTCCCATCCTGGTGTCTGCAAAGGATTATTTTTTCTAGTTATTTACTAGTTTTCTAAAAAGCTTGGTCAAAAAGATACCTTTGAATAGTTGGGGTTGGTCCATGGATCTGAATATGTGTTTGTTTGAAAGAGGATGGACAATTTTTTACCCCTGAATTTCAGAACAAATCCTTACTAAAAATTTTATGAACATCTTACCATTCCTAAGAAATTAACCTAACCTAACCTAACCTATCCTAAGCTTACCTAACCTAACCTAAACCTAACCTAACCTCACCTAACCTATTACCTTTTTGTTGAAAAAAAGTGAAAACTTTTAAAAATGCTTACAATAAACTTTCCATCAAATTATTGATAGTTTTTTTTAATTTATAGTAAGCCTTGCAAAATTAATCATTAAAAGCACACACTGACCGGAGGCCAATAATAACTTATTTCATGTGGAAACCAAGGGTCAAAGATTTCTTAGAGGTTCCAGCCAGGATTCAAAAAGAGAACTTCCTGACCCAGGTGCTACTGCTTAGGCCACAACATACATAAAGTCATGTGAACAACATTCTTATTTTTTATTACATTTGAAAAATGGAAGGAAGGAAATTACTCCCTATTAATGATAAAGATTTCCAATTGTTATTACTGCATGAGATATAAAAAAGTTTTGTTGCAAAATTTTTTATACAGATTTTAACAATGAAAACTGCCTTTTGTTCCTTTGTCAATTTCTTAAGTTGTTAATTTTTTGTTTGGAGATGTAAATGTCAATGCTTATTTCCAACAGTTTTTATGTCAAATAGAAAAGAAAAATTTGAGACCAAACTGCAAGAAAAAGCATGTGTGTGAATTTTTGTGAATTACATATATGAAACTAAGCTATAATGAACTAGAAAAATATTTTTAATTAAGAAGCAAGATTGCAGGCTTTCTTAATGACACTTAAATGTCATGCCTTAATTTTAATTATAAGAAATAAAAAATGTATATGAACATTTCATATATGTTCATATACGATAAAAATAGTTTTTCAAGATTTCAGTAATTATGGAAATTTTTCAAAGCTTAACAAATTTAGCTTGATGTAAGTTGAAGCTCAATACCTCCAACTTAGGGGTCTCTGTGGCCTAATGGATAGAGCATCTGACTGAGAACTGGGAGACTTTGACCCCTGGAATTGCCTTAAAAAATTATTTCCAGTAGATGATTATCTCTGTCAGGATAGATTGGTGCGCAGAAACTTGATAAAAATTAATCGTCTCTTAATCTTTGACTCTTATAATTATCAACAAAATTACAATCAAGTGACCGTGAGACAAAACTTTCAGTGACAGGCATTGTTGTAAAGTCAACACCACTAAGTGTTAGAATAACCAGTTCCTTAAAAAAAGCTGTCAATCAATCAATCAATAAAAGGACTGGAGCAAAAAATGCAGATAAATTTTTCAATAACTTAAAGCTGTCATTAATTAAGGATACAGTAAAAGCTACTTTGAAGTATTGAATAGCCACTAACAGCTTCATCTTACAATGAATTCTTGACTTTTTTAAGACCTGAGAATGAATTAAAAGGTGTCCTGTGAATCTCTTGATAGTTCTGCTAGATTTCATATATTAATTGGGTTTCTATTGATACATGTAGATGGCACAAACAATCCAAAATTACCGACATGAGAACATTTTTCATTAGAAAGCCTTTTTCCCAAAATCCATCAAACTGTCCTATCTCCTATATTTTTTACCCAAAACTGTCCCACTGGTTGTCAAAAAGCTCAGATGTTTAATTTTGTTCAATGTTTGTATGCTGCAGCCATTTTGTAAATACAAATACAAATGCTTTTTCTCTGTTAGTCTAAGTATTAACCTAAAATATGATAGTCTTAAAATTGGCTGATTCCAACTTGTAGTTTATAGAATTGAAAACTTTTTTTTTCTCTGAGTTGGGTGCAAAATTGTTCTTCCCTATAATTCTTCCAAAGAAAAAATGTTCTAACAAGTTTGACAATATCGATTCGACTCTATCTTTGAGTTTCCAAATAATGAACCCTTTGTCCATAAAACAAAGAGGAGAGAGAGAAAAAAGAAGGATCTTTCAAAAATTGAAAGCATCAGAACTTCAATTTCTCCTTGTCAGATTCAATAATCAATCGATTTTCAATTTTTCAATTTTAAAGATGTAGAAAATTTTAACTGACAGTATTTCTAAAATTCTGTTTGCAGCAGTCAAAGTTGAAAGAGATACACTTGCCTAAAAAGGTTTTGATAACTTTTTTGTGATTTTCCCTTATTGTGAGGGAATCCCTTGGTCCCAAAATTTGACTCCCCAAAACTAGGGGTATAGGTGGTTACACACCCTTGTTGATTGGGTACCAAAAAAGTGCCAAAGACAAATTTTATTAGCTATAGAGCATGAAACAGCCGTGATCCCACCTCGCAAAAGTAGGGTGAGGTCATACTGGGCTTATAAGTTAAGTTTTATGTGCCACGGTTAAATGGTACATACTTTTGAAACCAAATATTTTGTAAACAACAGACATTCATATTATTATGTAAAAGGAAGAAAATGTAATGATAAAGCTGTAAATCAATGAACCAAAAGTCGGTTCTCAGGACTGTGAATAATGTTTAACTTAAAATAAACAGATGATCGTACAGTGAAAATAAATCCACTTTACTATATTTCATAGATTTAATTTTGTGATCAGTTAACCAAAATTAATCTTTGCATTAATTTCCTTTCAAATACTTTATCATCTAACTGTATTTCCTTTAATATTTTTTGTTGTATTTATTTTGACAATTCCAAATTAATTGTTGTATTTTCCTTGAAATACTTCCCCTTTTTCATATTAATCGGTTCATCAAAGCTGCCTCTTTTTGATCAAGAATGCTGGCCACTTGCCAATTAGGAAACCCCTTCTTGGAAATATCAATATTGACCGCTTCCCTCATAATATGGGTTGCTAGGTAAACTATCAAATCATATTTCCCTACAATACTTCCTTTCCGGTTCTTTAATGACCTGATCTGCTTTTCAATGATCCTGATCCATCTATTCAATATCCTGATCCGTCTCCAAGGTATATAACCAGATCATAGAATAAACAGTTAGTAGCTCAATGGTATTATTTCTGGAAGCTTCATCCTGTCAACAGGATTTATTATAATATGTTTAAAGATAGGGTCACACTTTGCTTAGTATATTCACACCCCTAGGAGCCCTTTGTATTCCGTGTGCAAGATAGGTCTAAGATATTCTTAGGGGCTGTAAGTTCCAACCGTGATCGTGGGCAGAGATGTTCACGAAGGGGGGTAAATTACATAAAGTAATTACTTGAAAAGATTTACCAGATATATTCATTTGAAAGTTACTTTGCCAGCCTTAATCCATTATCTTTGAGAAATCTTTTTACAGTCTTATTTAGTGAAATAGATAGAAAAACTTTTTTAGATTCCTGTCATATTAAAAAGCTATTTATTTTGATCAGCCTTAAAACTAGAAGCAAAGAGACAAAAACATCAATTAGCTTTGTCAGATAAAAAAAAGGTATGTTTGATTTACTTTGGATGACAGGCTGTGGGAAAATGAAGATTGTTATAACAATGAAGAAAGCAGATATTCTAGAAATGAAGAGACCATCATTATTGATTTGGTTCCTAAAGAATTGTGGAAAAGAAATGAAATGAAGCCTATTGAAAATCCATGCTTTTCATACTAGATTTTGAACATTAGAGACTATGCCATCTGCAAAAATGGATTTGTTTGATAAAGTCTAAAAAATGGGGGATATTTTTCATTGAAAGATTTTATTTATTAGTTAGGAGATTTTCACCATGGTAGTCTGATTATGGCAATTTCCTATCTTAATTGATATTCAAAGACTAAAACATTAGTAAGAACAACTGCATAAAATTATTTGTCAAGGAATTTTGATCAAAATTAATATTCTTGATAGACTTATTTTTTGACCAAATTGAAATCAACTGAAACATAAATATTTCTATTTACATTTCTAATAGGTATTTTGAAGTCTCAAGATATTATCTTTACTTTGGATTTCTGGATTCAGAATACAACTCTAAACCAATAGAAAATCTGAACCCTTATCAATCACTGTCCTCAAGTAAGGTTTTTATCAACAGTTTAGGCCACATCCAACTACATTAGGCCATAAATTCTTGAAGCTTGGCAAAACCTGCAGAAAATTATTTTTGAAACCTGAGCCTCCTGCTCTATGCCAAATTAGTTTATACAATTTGATTTCCAGTCAAGAGTTGGCAAGAACTTTGTTTTGCAATAGGGTTGACAATTTGAAGAACTAAAGACAATAATTTGTAACACCAGATGCAATTCTGTTCATTTTCTGGGAAAATCTGACCAGATTTCTGGATTCAGATTACAAATCTAAACCAAGTGGAAAATCTGTACCTACAGCCTAGCTGAGGTACCTGGCACTGCCCTGGTTAATTTGCAATCTGCTGAACATCTTTTGTTTTGTAAACAGCTTTTAGGGTTTCAGGTCCCTCCAGGCCCAGATATGTGAGGAGTGGGGGTCAAACCTGCACCAAAACCAACCTTCAACATTTGGGGATATGCGTTCAAAATTTTATCCAGATCGGTGCAGGGGTTTGGATTTCCATTAGCCCTCCACTTACCAACAGACAGACATCTGTACGCCCATTTTTATATATCTATGCATATATATAAAACAGACTGTTTGTACCTATGTACCTTTTTCACGCGCAAACCGCCGCTCCAATCTCCACCAAATTTTGCACAGACCTCCCCGCTAACTCAGGGAAGGTTCTTAACACAATATGACCCGCAAACCCGACCCCTGGACTTCAAACTCCAAAACCCAAATGGGTCACGGGAGAGAAAACTTTGTGTAACGTAAGCTCATCAAATTTTTCCCGGGCAGCGCCGGGGCCCGGTTGGCTAGTATAAGAATATAATATATATAGATAGGACAGTACTACCACTTATGGATTTTAGAGGGTACCAAAATAGTCCTTCAAAAGATTTTAAATAGACTGAAAATGGAGAAATGTTCCAGACAAATGGAATCACTAGCCAAATCACTATGAAAGTATTGGAAGTGGACCCTCTGAGAAAACATGGGCTGGAGAAAACAGCTTGAAATACTGTAGCAAATAATCAACAGCATTTGTTAATGGAATAATATTCTTGAGAAAAAAGATAGGCATGCAGAGTTCTCTGAGGGTTGTCACGCCTCAATATTTTAGATAGCTCAATGGACAAGGTTTACAGTGGCTTCAACAGAGATTCGACTGATCAACAAATCAATTACTAGACTGTCCTTGTACCTAGACGCAAGATTTTTTAAAATACTTTTTAAGTACACCTTACGACTTGCGGTCATTAAAGGCACACTAGGTGGTTTATGATAATGTATTTTGTGGGTTTTTTACCTGGGCTGGAGTCGAATCCAGGTTGCTGGGATAGCATTCCAGATGACCACCTTGACTTCCTAATGGTTACTACATTTGCTGAGGATTTGAGTTTTATGGGTTCAAACCCCAGACGGAACTTCAGACAATCTTTGATCCCTGATTGCCAAAAATCCAATTGAAATTACCAACTAGATTAACGTTTGCCTTTAATAATTGATTTCTCAAGGCATATAATAAAAAAATTCAAAAAAAGTAGACGGGCATTTTTTTGTGACGTGAAATGCCAAACCCTCAAAAGCAACACTTCCCTCCCCCCTATATACTGATTAACAATGTTTTTTAAGGGGTCCAGCTCACCTAGTTTACTATGTGACTTTAAACTTAAAAGATTAGTTTAGGTTAGGTTAGGTTAGGTTAGGTTAGGTTAGGTTAGGTTAGGTTAGGTTAGGTTAGGTTAGGGTAGGCTAGGTTAGGTTAGGTTAGGTTAGGTTAGGTTACGAACTCATTGAACTATGAATTA
>Ga0194133_10010645_pt1 | contig 10299 bp, 5 predicted proteins | sample TA2KigOf40mmetaG_FD_155448 | JGI IMG/M metagenome (GOLD analysis project Ga0194133, IMG submission 155448) | Freshwater microbial communities from Lake Tanganyika, Tanzania - TA2015055 Kigoma Offshore 40m | ecosystem: Environmental > Aquatic > Freshwater > Lake | place: Tanzania: Lake Tanganyika... | reverse complement strand
TTGCCATTGAGCTGGGCCGACCTCCTTGTTAGATCGAATCAGTTGAATACATCGGTTTTTGCTTAACAACCAAAAAAAAGGAAGAAAATTGGTTTGAATGATGAAAGCTTTTGAAGTTACCAATCAGACCGCCAAAAGAAGATCTCCACAGATCATTTGCAATAGGCTTTAATTTGAAACTTTATTCAAATCACTGAACAATTTTTATGTGAATGAAAACAGTCCAAATGATGAAAATCTAAAAGTTTTCTACTAAGGAAATGAATCAAACTGGTCCTTTTTCATCGCCAAATTTTTTTTCTCATGGAGGATTGTGACAAAAAAAAAGAAAGGTTTTTTTACAAGCCGATAATTTCTTTCATGTAGATATAGACTTGTGGGTAGCTTGCCCAAAGCTGAATTAGCCCAGTGGGAATGACTATGGTCTGGTCTGTGTCTGCATGTAGAAAATGGCATTGGTCTATTCAAAAGGTTTTGGAACTGCTTATAAAGTTTCCATACTTTTTTCCAGAATGACAAATGAAGATCATCAATTTTAGAATTGACACTTTTTTTTGGATGAAAATTTTCCTGCAGTGTGAGAACTTCAAGCCATTTTGATATAAAATTTCATATATGCTAAGCTTAACACATAATAGATTTTGGGTTTCCTTCCTTCCATTCTTTTAACAATCAAAACCTCAAAAGAAAATGATTGGTTGTAAAATTAGAGCCTAGGAAGAGAATTGTGAATTCTAGTCTAATTCTAACCAAATTTGCAGAAGACCTTTTCTTTTGTCATTCTTACCTGATTATAACCTTCTACAGTGTCTAAATGACATATTTTTTAACAGAATTCCATGGGGAAAGTTTTGTCTAGACTATAAGATTTGTAATTTGAAGCAGGACATAAGGTGGTGGCGATTGACCCAAGAAAGTCAGAGGTGGGTTGGTCTGCAACATAATGACACATTTTTTTTACACAACATTCTCATTTGTATGAATAGAAGAAACAAGTCTCTCAATTATGCAACTGAAAAAGTACAATTCAGTTGGAAAGTTAAATTAATTAGGATCCTTTGAGGATGAACTTTTTTAGATGTCAACTTTGAGAAATAATTTTCCTCTTATAACCAACATCATCTTTGCTATCATAAATTTCTCTTCGTCAAGCTAATTGAAAAAAAGTAGAAGCTTCGATTGAATCTTGAACAAAACTGGTCGGTCTTTTTTTTACAACACTAATTTGAAAGTCTTATCCTGTAACTTCATCATCATTGTCATTATAACGGTTTTTAGGAGCTTCAAAAAGAGCCTAACTTTAATGTTTCAGTGAAAAGGAAAAGTGTGGAATTACAAAAACTTTAATTTTAAAACCAAACTTTTAGTCTCTGGAAGGGAGAAGTTTTGTAAGTCTATATGGGAAAAGATAAAGTTTTGGTCTTTTACTTACATTTTCATGGTGATTGTTTTGTGTTAGATTTGAAATTGATCTGTTCATGAAAAATACCAAAGTCTTTCAATCAAGACCTTTTGGATGTCTAGCTTGGGGCTTTGAGGCTCATATTTCACCTACAATTGCTTGAAAAATATTTTAAAAAGTTAGTATTGAGGGTAAAAGTGTTCATTTTGTTTTTGCAAAAAACATTTCTGTTATTTATTTGATGACAGACTAAGAGCTGGATTAGATTTATGCTTGAGGTTCAAGTCAAGCTCAGTGAGGGTTCCCTGTAAGAAACAATCATTTATTCTTTCGGGTTTTTCTCCTTTACTCCTCACATTTCACTTGACTCAAGACCTGAAGTTGTAGATTTCGTTTACCGAAAGGAAATGGTAATTGGCCCTGGAGCTGATAAAAAACAGCACAGAAAGTCTGTTGGGTAAAAATATTAAAATTTCTTCCAATTTTGTTGGGTTGGAACCTTAATTAACAGAGAAAGTCACTGAAAATGGTGTTAGAATAAAACTTTTTCAAGATTGATTTCACATCTTAAATCTACTTTGCTGGTTGTTCAATTTTGACTTTTTTGTTCTTTTTTATATTCATGACCGTGGCTATCTATAGAGGTTCCAAGTTCAACAATTTAAGGCCAGGAAAGACAAATTTAGGAGCAACAGTAATTGAGGTATTCAAGTTTTGTATTTTTTTGTTCTTAATAGAGGAAGCGATAAAAAGCAGCCAAGATCCTTTTTTGTGAAGTTCAATCGGATGGAAATTTTGTTGCTTTGCAAAAGTTTTAAGCCTCAGATTAAAAGATAAAAGTAGCTTAACACAGATTTTTCAACAAAATAGTTTTTTGTAACAGGAACAGAGTCACTCAGAGGTTCAATTTCAAGATAACATTTTAGAATTTCAGCAAATAGTCTTGGCAGAATAAAAAATAGACAGTAAAAGTACCCCTTACTTCCAGCCACAAATCATTTTCTTGAATTAGTCATATTTCGGATGTGTGTTTGAAACTAGAGTAGCAAGAAAAATATAAAAATGACAGACAACTTTTTTCACCATAATCGAAATCAGTTCAGAGGAAACTATTTTTTTTCTCTTCATTTACTGCCATCTTGTTTCTTGTCAGATGGGGGTCGTCGTGGTTTTGGGTTGCCTTCACAAAAAAATTGTGAAAGATGAGAGTGAAAAACTGAAGTGAATTGAATGAAAACATTTTCATTTTTTTCTATATTCCTATCTTTAACATCGAACCTAAATAATTATTTTTCTAAAAACAAAAAGGTTCTTTGTGAATTGAACAAAAAAAATTGTCCAGTCACCATCCCACCATCATATTTGATACCAAAACAATCTCTGACCTAAATAAAGTTATGACTTTGAATTCCCCTTTCCTTCTCAATCCATAGGGTGGGAAACTGCATGACTGAATGACATTTCATTGTCTTTGCCCATTCATTGGATGAAATTTGAAATGTAATCATTATTACTTGATCATATTCAATCGATTAAAAGACTCATTTTGTAATGTGTAAAAAGAACCATTTGGTAATACAAGATCCTGAAGTGTAAAGTGAGACCATATAGACATCAATTTTACGATCCAAGTAATTAAGACTTTAAGGAAAGATAGCCTGAAAAATGCACTTTTTAATCACCAAGCTAAAAAATGAATTGCCAGCTTGGAACGGGGAGGCAGATTGTTTTATGGCTTTATTTTAAAGTAAAAATTGTTTGACCTGCCAAAGGATTGTATTTATGAAAATATTGAGGAGTTCAAAAGGTGGTGGCAATTATTACACATAATTTAGAAGGAGGCTCTCACATTTATGCAACATAATAATATTACATTTTTCAAAGCATATTTTATCTTTTACTCATGCTCTTAGTCTAAAGTTATTATGTTTGCTTATATTTATTACCAGCTGATGTACCCGGCACTGCCCAGGTTAATTTGCAACCTGCTGAACATCTTTTGTTTTGTAAAAAGTTATCAAAAATGTGTTCTTCAGCTTTTAGGGTTTCAGGTACCCCAGTCCCAGATGCACCCAAACCTTCCTTGGACATGTGGGGATGTGTGTGCAAAATTTCATTCGGATCAATGCTGGGGTTTGGATTTCCATTAGCCCTCCATGTATACCAACAGACAAACAAACATCCTTAAGCCCATTTATATATATACAGATAGAGGACTGATATGTGATTCTCTACTGGTGCTTCAAAATATTTTAGCTATCAAAAAATGAGTTTGCTAATGAGGTGGAACTTAAAAATGGAAATAAAGAATCAAAGTAGATGTGTAAATCTTTGTTTCAGGTAGGGTGCTGCTTGCCAATTACTTCAATTCTGATGAAAAATTTGCGACAATAAATTTGAGGTCTTAGTCGGATATCTTCCAGACTTGGTGATGCAAAAATCTTTATTCTGAAAAAAATATGTTTTGTCTGGCAATTAACAGGAGTTTGAACTTTATTCAAGGCTGACAGTCAAAACACATTTTTAGCCCCCTATTTTAGAATGAAAATCATATTTCTTTATTTCATTTCAAGGTTAGAATTTGTTTCTGTTTTGATTAAGCTTTTTTTTGCAGGACTATGAACTTTTACACATTTCATTTATGCTCTATGTATACCAAAGTTTTACTTATCTGTTACAAAGGTTAAGTGAGTCAAAAATGTGCAAAAAAACCTTTTAGGCTATACTTTTTTAACTACTTACTTTTTTGATGAAGACTTCAAAGCTGCTCTGAAACAAATACCACAAGGCAGTTAAGTGTAATCTTATCATCAACTAAAATGTTTTTTTTTAAAGTACATTAACAAACAAAGCTATTTTCATCTTTTTTTCCACAAAAGAGCTTTTTCATCAAATTAAGTGAGATTGTTGTTTGAAAGGTGGAGATGATTTCCCTAGAGTCTTAGAAGTGATAAATTTATTTGAAAATCAAATCCTTTTGTACTGAGATAAAAGCAACAGATTCTACTTTTGCAAAAAAGCAAAAAAAGTATAATTAGTGAAATATGTGAGTCAGTGATTCCATTCTCAATTTGGCACTTTCTGTAGCATGCAAAGAAAATTGCAAAATTTTAACCATAAACTGTAAAAGAAACTAATTTCATATAAAGAATGATAATAGAGCAAGAAATTTCTGAGAAAAGTATTTTTTTTTATCTGGAGAAATTTTATTTTTTATCCAATTATTACTTTGATTAATTAGCTTTTGTTGTGTACCAGGTTTTCAAGCAACTTGGATGCCTCCAATGAAGAAAACTTTTGTACATGAGATTGATTAGGGAAGCCTCTTTCTTGACCAGGTGATACTAAATAGACCTTTTTACATGGAAATCTATAAAAAGTTGTAAGAAGTACATGAAATCTATCCTCTTTTGACCAAAATCACTCAAAAATCAAATCAGTTAAACCCTCATTGTTGATATTTCTACAGATAAAAAAACAAAAATTTTCATGTTTTTTGGAAACCTATATCTGTGGATGCATTCGCATGTGGCATGAATCAATCTGATTTTCTTTAATAGACCTTCGCCAACCAGCTGATACTTTTTGCCACATGAGTTGGTTTGAAAAAAATGTAATTAGACATGAAAAAACGTGGTCAAAGTCCATCTTTTTAACCATTTTGCACTGGGAACTTACTGTTTAATTTGGAAAAAGAGGTAACATTGCAACTCCACTAAATTGATCATTTTCTACCCAAAAAAAGACTGATCTCATGAAGTACCAAATCCTAAACACTTTTTAAAATCATGTTTTGATTGTAATCTGGACACAACAAGAAATAGGTTTGGCATATAAAATCGAAGTGCAGGTGACTTCTTCACACTCAGTAATCTTTTAAGGCTAAAGTGATTAGCAATAAATCTGAGATATCAAAGTCTTGAAAGGTTGTTTGCCAATCTAAATTTGAATCTTACAAAAGGCAGATGTATTGAATAATCTATTTATTCTTTAAAATCCGACTAAAAATTGGACATGGAAAAAAGGTTTTTTTCATACTTTGAAAAATGGTCCTATTTCATTATGAACTTTTTGTATATCTGCATTGATACATATCCGAGATATTTCCCAAAAAATAGATCTGTCATTTCGTCTGTTATTATATGTGGCCCATTATTAGAGTAGTAGAAGATGATGGTGGCGATACCAAAGTCGATTTGATTCCCACGTTTTACACAAAAAAAGATAAAAACCGTTTCATGTGGAATTCCATGAAAAAATATAAAAAATGCGATTTTCCGTGTGAAGCTTCTTGATAAAAAATGATTTGGTTTTTCAACAGCTAGATAATTTTAGTGACATTTGGATTCTTCACTTTTCAAGGTACATCTTCCTCAGATTTTTCCAAAATGGAAGAGAATTGATGGAAAAATTCTCTCTTAATATGAATAGCAGAGGTTTGTAAAAATAATTTTTTTCCATATAGGTAGGTCTTTTTTCAAATAATAGATCCTGTTACTAGAGCTAGAGATAATTTAAAAAAAATCCTTCATATTAGTGAATAATTGATGTTCAATCCAATAGCTAAAAATCAAAATATAGGTTATAAAATAGCTTATAACATGAACTGAATATTTTAAGACTAAATCAAGTGTGAGAATACAGTATTGACTCTACAACAGTTCATTTTGATTAAAAATTTTGTGTTTAAGTCACTTGATTTTATTGATACATGCAAATTAAGTTTATTCTGTACAACAATCAAACTTTACTGAGATAGTAATCATCCTGTGGTTATGATTGATTGAGGGAAATCCAAGTGTCAAAGATTTTGCTAAGACCAGGGATTGAACCCCAGTCTCCCAGTTCTCAGCCAGTTTTGTCACAGCAATGAACTACGGTGACCCCTTTATATTAACTTTAAAATGTCACAATTGAATAGTTTTAAGGCTATCAGATTAAATCACCATCCTTTATTGAAAATAATCATCAGAAGTACAATATTAACTCATAAGGATGGGTTCAAAGTTTTATTTTATGTTTAAATCTAATATTTTTGAGAACTCAAGTCATGATTGTTGCTTCAATTTGCCTAAAAACTTTTTTCCAAATAAAAGTATAGGATAATTTTAAATTCAGTAACTTTTACTTTATTCCTGTTCATATTTAAGTAATAATTTCTTGGAGATTTTAATTATTTTGAAATGTAAATGCTTCAAACCTTGCGAAGAAATTTTTTTTGAGAAACTTTCCATGACATTTCACCATTTCTAAGAAAATTATTCCAACTCAACACATTTTGATGAAATGTTTTGGAATTGGGGTTTAAACCTTCAACTTGCTACTTGACGAATGATCTGAATGCAAAATTGACATGTTTTCTCCACTAGCAAAAAAATGTTGGTAAAATAATCCTCAGAGTACATACAAGATACATCATGATGGTGTGAAAATATTTTGGCTTCCAGAAAAATTTCAAAAGTCTGTCAAAACAATGTGAAAGCTCAAAAGACATTTCCAGTTTCAAGATCACATTTCTAAGAAATCTGCAGATCTCATAAAGGCAATTTTTTTCAAAAAGTATCTGATTTTGGCGAGGGATTAACTAGCACTTTTAGGGAAACAAATATATGAAAAAAATAATGAATTCCATAAGAAATCAAGTTTATATTCATTGAAAAGATATATTTTTGTATGAAATTCCCAAGGGGTTGACAGGAACTATTCATTTTTTATCTTACAAAAACATCTTCGATTCTTCTTCCTTAAAGAAAGTTGAGTTAATTTTTTTTCCTTCCATGATTTCAATGTCTTATCAAAGCATTTTATCTTTTTCTTGCTCATCTTCAACATCCCCAGGTACATATGTATGAATTTCCCACGACAGCATCCTATCTGAATGGCCTGTTTCGCAACATAAAACTGCCATAAATCAATTCCACTTCAACATCTCTGGCCGCATTGACATTCGGGGATATTTACGCGTCTCATGGCTGTCATATATTTCAACACAGGTCTGACGAAGCAAATGTTTCCAAGGCAAAGCCCTGACTTCAGTGACCTGAAACCGTGTGGTCATAACTGTGGAACAAAAGAAATCATTGGACACTAACGATGAGAAACTTTTTTTTTTAATTGTCTCCTTTAAAAGTGACATCTAACAATGAAAACTTATTGGGGAAAAAATGAAGAACCATATGGAAAGGAAGTGAAATTTTTTACATCATTTTTTAATCTTTCAGGTATTGTTTGAACTAAAGTTGATGATAGGTTTTTTGGTGATTAATTTCATTTTAACAAGTCTAGTTTGTGTTTCTAACAGCAAAAAATTTCCTCATTAATTGTTGTAGATAAAGTTTTGGTTACTCATTAAAGAATTTGAAAAAAGGCAATTAAGAAAAATTACAAAATTTGAGTATTTAGAAAAAAAGATAAAAGGTGGTTTATGTCGAGTACTATTTTTCTAAAACTAAATCAAATGGCTAAGAATGGGGTCACCATGGCCTAATGGTTATCGCATCCAGTCGGGGCAAATCTTTGACCCCAGGATTTGTCTTTAAATAATCATCTAATATGATGGTTACCACAGTCAGGATTGATGGTTATGCAGATCGATCACATGAACATAAAAAAAACCTGATTTAATTATTAAAAACACAAAATAATTACATCAGAAAAATACCATTCCCTAAATTTAACCAGGGATAGTTCATGTGACTGCAAGACACAATAATATAACTATTTAAAATACAAAATAATTACATCAAAATTTAACCAGGGATAGTTCAGATGACTGTGAAACACAATAATGGTGTAAAAAATTGTCGTAAAGTCTAATACTTCGGTACTAGAAGAATCAGCTCCTCAACCAACTATAAGCTGTCAATTAATCAATAGTGTTGCCTTTACAAAAAGTTTTTCATAGCAATCTGGGGAGGTCTTTTTCAGCTTTCTTACAATGAAATTTTATTGTAATTTAACATTTTATTGCTCTAACATGGAAAGTTGATCGAAAGACCTCTCTGACTTGGATAATCCCCTTAAGATGGCTAGGGCTCAAAGGTTTGCCAAATCCAGGGACTAAGCCCCGAATCTACCAGATTCTCAGCTATGCAATGTTGTTGGGTGAAAAAGGCAAACAAATACCAAAAAAAGTAAGGGGAATACTGCAGATAAAATGAATCCAACACTTCATTTCAACGGAATTTCTCAGAAAGTGCTTAATTTCCATCATGATTTCGACACTATATCTATGATGATATGAGTGTTTTCATTGTTCACAGGATGAAATGTCTGAAAATTTTCGAATTCCATTGTTCATATATCCAGACATTTTGAGCAGGCAAGCAACCCCCTTGCCAACTTCCTTGCAATTTGCTAGTTTTATTAACCGAGGAAATCAGCACAGAAAGAATGCAGCATCGAAATCTGCTTGATTTATACTTTCAACTTGAACATCTATAGTCTATGTCTGAAAGAAAAAACTTTTATCTTCTCATCACCTGCTGGTTTTTTTACCAGCACATTAGCAAAATAAAATGATATAAGACACCTGTGGTAAAAGTCTTTATGTGTATGCCAAGTAAACCAAATGAAATTAGAGTTTATTCTAGACATTTGCAGATGCTGACTGTTGAACTGACTGACTGGCACAAAAAAAATAGTTTTATTGCATTTTAATCAACCACTTGTTCTCACTTTGGAATATGAAAAAAGAGCCCCACACAGATCATTAACAATTGGTTGTATGAGAAAAAAAAGAGTTCAAGTTTCATATGATGACAATGGAAAAAAAGGTCCCTTGTATCACATGCTTTGAATATTTTTTTCTCATCCACCAACAGCCAGTTCATTAACAGAACATTTATTTGAATCGAAATGTAGCATCTTTATGGCATGGAGACTGAAGCCTTGCTTCCGCTTGAAATTGGGTGTTTTGGGTTTTATGCAGTCTGCCTTTCCAAATGAGCGGATGTGAAAAGTTTTATTCTTGTGAAACAACTTAAATTTTGTCAAAAATTAAGTGAAAAGTGTCTTTCATGCTTTCAGGTCAGCAGAACAAGAAAAGGGTTGATCAGGTTGAGAATTTATTGTGTCAAAGGACGGAAGTGATGGAGAAAAAAAAAGTATTTTTTATACATATGTGAGAACGGCATCCCAGTTTCGGAAGCTATCCCAGGCTCTATGATTTTTTCTTTATCACTTTAATTGCATCAACGAAAAATCTCAGCTGCCTGTGCCCCAACCAACATTGTGTGTGGGAAGCTTCCAAAGCGTGACTTCAAATGTAGCATTTTGAGTTTTCATCGCATGGAATAATTAGTGCAAAAACAAAAGCCATAGCATCTTATGGAGAATATTAATGAGGATATATAGACTTTGATTTTCAGCATAGATGGCATAATTTCATATATTTTATCATAAATCTTAGATATATTTCCCATTATGTTACAGATTTTTCGGAAGTGGACTTTGACTATTTCAATATCATATTTCATGAAATGTCTCAAGGCATTTTTTCTACCACCCAAGAAAAGACTTGAAACAGAATAATGTTGGGTTGAACCAAAAAAAAGCTTAAATCACTTGCTCTGTGTGAAAGTCATTTTAAAGAGTAAAGGGGAAAAAAGGTTTTTTTTGCATTCAGGAGCCTTTGTTCTTATCATTTGATGTGAAAAACTTAATGTTTTGTGTTAAGGACTTACATTGATGGAGGAGATCCACCAACTGCAACCAAGTCTCTGTGTGTGCTGCTGCTTATTTTGAGGTTGAAGGACAGGAAACATCTGCCAAAGCTGGAGTAGCTCATGACTCTGAAACTGCAAATTTATGGTGCCTAAAAACTACTCCATGTTCGAATTTTGTGTTTATTTGTTTGTGTTGAAAAATTGTATAACTGACTTTGTGAAGAAACAAAA
>Ga0194133_10010644_pt1 | contig 10299 bp, 11 predicted proteins | sample TA2KigOf40mmetaG_FD_155448 | JGI IMG/M metagenome (GOLD analysis project Ga0194133, IMG submission 155448) | Freshwater microbial communities from Lake Tanganyika, Tanzania - TA2015055 Kigoma Offshore 40m | ecosystem: Environmental > Aquatic > Freshwater > Lake | place: Tanzania: Lake... | reverse complement strand
ATCTTACTTACTTACTTATCAAACTTAAAGTTTTGAAGTCTCGGCTTTGTGATGTATTTGAAAACTTAAAGGATGTATTTAAAATTCTTTTATGCACTGCAGACTCTTTTTTCCGCGTTCTGAGTCATGCACTTCAAACAGTTAAAATTGTACATTGAAAAACTTCGTTTAAAGCATGAAACAGTGCCTTTCAGCCACAAATAAATAAACGCTTATATCCTTTAAAATTTATTTTGGCACAGTAATAAAAATCAACAAAGCTGCACGATTGGTTAAATCACACAAACCGAAAATGACGAACATTTTATAGTTTAAAATTCTTAGTGGCATGGTTTCTAGTTGCTGTATCAAGTATATAAATTTTCTATATATCTCTTATAAAAATGTTTTTGAATTCTTTCTGAATTACCAGGACGCACTTCAGTGTATGAATCAATTTGCTAACTAGCGCTCGCGTACAAGTGATCGCCATCTTTGACAATATCAAATATGTGCTCAAGCTTCATGGCTAAGTCCTGTTGAGGGCCTGGTGACATATACATCCTTGGGGAGGATGGCGTCTGAGACCTGTGGCTCGTCAACGAAGACACCCCGGTAACTGGCACTGAGAATGCAACTGCAAGGTCATTATAATACTGACTAACATATAAAAAGAGTTCCTTCAGAGCAGCAGTGCGATTGAATTCTCCTTCATGAATTTGAGACAGTCTATGCATGTGGCAGTTCAAATCTTGGTCTGTCACTTGAGGCATCTTTTGGATACGCTCATAAAAGTCAGCGATCCACATGCGGTATTCTGCAATCTCTCTCGCAAAGAGCAACTTGTGGGAAGGGGACTCTTTGTTGAGGGCAGGATCGTTGGGTAGGCATGATGACATTAGTGTTTGAGCAACAATTGACAAATTAAGTTCGACAGAAAAGCTTTTCTCGACGTCGAAGACAAAGTCTGGATTTTTTATCTGAAATTTCAAAAGAATTAGGTACAGAACGATTCAATTGATCATTCAAAAGTCTAAATTACCAAATTAATCCAAAATCTCAGTGGAAGGCTATTTGACTTCCAGGCATGAACTATTTCAGGATCTTCTAAGTAACCAGCTCTCAATGACTCATCAAATATATCAAACAACCACTTTACAGGGAGTGGAAAATCACATACTTCTGTTGACAAAATAGTCCGAAAAAAGTCGTCAATAAACTTTTTGATAGTGCCCTTAGTTGACAAAAGCCTTGTGAGGAAGACTTCAGGAATAGTTTTGTGATTTTTCTCCATCACTGAATGACTACCGTGGTGGTTACTTCCTCCACTACTGCTCCCAGGACCACCTCTCAGAGAACTACCCAAAACTGATTCAGGTGGTTTCAAGTGAAAGAGTAGTTTTGGTGGGCCAAAAGAATCGTTTGAAGTATCCGAATAAAGATTATTGTTGATCACACTTTTACCGTTATTACCGGTAAATTGACGAGGAACTAAAGATACTACTGCTTTGTTTTTTATGCCATAGTGGCGCAAGGTATTGAGCTGCTTAAAACCTCCAGTCTCCTCTTTTGTAGTCAGATCAATATCCTAAAAAACAATTTTTTTTAAAAAATCAAAGACTGAAAGCCTGTTTTCGAACCTGTAACACCACATGAGCGTCTTGACCGCATTGCCATTCCAGGTCAACTTCTTCTACTACGGGTCGGAGTGAGAAAGGGGTATTTTTATAAATGGCATCAAGGACCTTAGCTTTCACCTAGAAGTTAGTGAAAAAGTGTAATCCAAAGTGATTTAGAACATAAAAACTTCTCAGCTTTTCCATGTTTACAAATTCATACTTGAGTGATAGAATCACAGTCTAAAACTTTCGCGTGGTACGCCTCATCAAGTTCACGTTGGAGAACCAGACATGTAACTACAGAATAATCACGAGAATCTCTGAGCAACCCTTCCTCAGATAACGAATACTTTGACTCCTGCAATCAGATAAAGATTACAAAAAAGGTATTTTCACTACCATATTTTCTCGCATACCTGTGAATACGTGTCAACTGGACCTTTTTCAATTTGGCACTTAATTGCTTTGAAAAGAAGAAAAAGAGAAGACCCAGCTTGCCTTTCCAAATGACCGTACATGCAAAGGGCTAACCAATTTGTCAACAACTTTTCCACAACAGTTTCCGTGCGCCTTAGCATCAGTTGCGGGTGACGTGAACATAATGACTTTTCAATTAGACGCACAAGCAGTAATTTCATTACATCAGAAAAAAAGTCCATCTTGGTCATTAATACAACCGACAACAGGGATGCAAAATTTACACGGTCTCGTATTCCAAAATTTGGTTGTCGCTCAACAACGTCGATGAGTGTCACTAGGAACATTTTGTTGAGTAGTAGCTGCTCGAACTGAACCATCGAAAACCCAAAAACGCAGTTGGTCATTCCATTAGGGGTCCTTAATAATCACACTTTTTATTTAAAGCTAGTCAAAAATTTTGTGCTCTAGATTTACCATTCTTGTTTTAGCAAAATCGGATGATCCCTGACCCCAGGAAAGAAAACATTCATGACGTAATCCCTATGGCTGACAAATGGTATACCAGATGCTTCAAGCTCCATAGTCAAGTCTGTCATGTCAGTCTGGAGTTCTGCAAAAGCCTGAAAATCAAATCGATCACTTAAATATTTGCATTAAGTAATATTTAAATACTTTTGCTCTACCTGCTTACACTCTGATCTAACGTTGTTTTCAAGCAAGTCCATTTGGATTTGGATTCTTTTGTATTCTCTTTCAACCTGAGATGATTTGTGCTTGAGTACGATGAGTACCACTATACCAACTGAGATGAGGATAGCAGTAACAGCACTTATAGCGCCGATCACCTCCGATGATATCTTGAAAAAAATTTATTTTTATTTTAAATCAAAAGAGTCTTTGACATCTTATTACTAGCTCTTCTTCTGCCACGTTGTATTTTACAAAGCCTATTTTGTAACGCAGATCTCCGGATCCAACAAGTACAATCACCTAAACATAGATCGTTAACATCGACAACTGAATAAATGTAAATAATTTTTATCATTTACCTGAGGTAAGAAGTCATTTCCTTCCTGATTAGGGGGTGGCTGGAACTGTGGAGGGATACAGAGTAGTTGAGTAGCAGTAAGCGAGGTGATATTGCAGTATTCGTTGCCAATCATCACACGAACTTCGCCAAGCTCGCATGCCACATCCAGACGACTTCCCTCAATAACAAGTTGATCACCTTTGTAAACTTTTACGTTGTTTGTAAAATTGATGTATTGTGGATCATTTACATAAGTAAGAACCAGGTCTGAAAAATTAACGTTCGATATTTATGCTTGTTGCTCAACAGTAAAAAAGTAAAAATATCTACCTGGTCTGGTGGAATGAGGACTAGAGAGATGAAGCAAATTTGTAACATTGTCCATTTTCAAACCTATTAAAGTGATAATGGTGCAAGTGTGTAGTAGATATTAACTACATGTAAGGTTAATCTTTTTCTGCTGAGTATTTTGTAAAATTTATGTACGACTTAAAATAATCTTTTTACCTATATGCAAATCTATTTGGTCTTGTTCATTTGAATCAAAATGGATCTTTCCAATGACGTTTTTAAGCTGAGGAGTTAGACAATCCATTTTGGTGCCGGATTGTACTTGACATGGGGATTCATAAGCGTGCAACCCAGTATGATCATAGACCAGCAAAGAGGCAGACCCAATAGAATCAAAAAATTCACCGTTCACTGTGATTATGCGGCCGCCTCCATAAAACGAGATTAATGGATAAATGCTGTGGACAATCTAACAAAAAAAATGAGCTTTGTCTAAGACAATTATTTATTGATGATTAGTATTAAGCACTTACGGGATTTGGAGTGTAAAAAAATGGAGATTTGAGATGCCTGAATGCACCGTCGATAACCAAAGTAAGGTTTTGAGTGACCCGACCAGAGTTTACAAACGAAGTTTTGCAATCTAATGAGTTGGCAGTTATTGAATCACGGTCAACATGACAGGGAACATCATCCAAGTAAGCCAAAATGTTGGCTCCTATGTTGAGATTTGATCCACTAATCTTCAATTGTGTCCCGCCAGAAATGGGCCCTTTAGTTGGAGAAAATTCTTCCACCGAATAATCCATAAAGTAAAATTTGGATGGGGAAATTACAGGACCACGAGAGGTCAACAAAGTCACAGAGGCATTTCTCTCCCTGGGAATGGACTTGGGAGTGAGACAAGTTGCCTCAACAGAGTTTTTAAGACTTAAGAGGCTGCAATCAAGACTTCCTATCTTGATTCGTCCCCTAAGTTCCTGAACAGTGGTACCGATATTACTCCCTTCGACCGTAAGCACAGTACCACCCTCAAGCGGGCCACTTGCCGGTCGGATTGCAAATATTTCAGGCCCTGGACACTCTGTGAAGTTAGTGCGACACCTGAAACCCGATCGTGTTACCTCTCAAATTTATTTTTTTACTTTTTATCACATATAAATATAAATATATACCTAGATAGAGAAACACATCCTTCAGAACACCATGTACAGCCGTAGGTCTCCCTATGAGCAACACACAAAGTACAATCTTGAGAGTTTTTGTAAGATCCAAGAACGCTGCATTTGAACACAGTTATGACCCTCGAGTCCAAAAGATCCGCTGGCTTGTTAACAAGAATACTGACCGTTGCCTGGATTTCAGTGGTCTCGGCATTATAATTGAAGATAGTTTCTTCACAAACAACAGTGTAGTTTTCCCAAATCATTCGCGCACTAACTTTGAACTTTGCCTCTTCTATGTGTACAAGACACCAGAAAAGGTGTGCATTGTGATAAAAAACTGGTAAATGTGCAAATTGAAGCTCGAGACGAAGTGGGACATCGTTTGGAACAGACATTTCTGTAGTGCGAAGTGTCGGGCAGGCGTCTATTCAAAATGTTATTGTTTAGTTCTACTTTGAATAACAAAATAATATAAACAATTGAAACAAAGAAATAAGAAAAGTTCTCTCTAAATTAACACTACCTGAAGAGATGCCATCGTGAGGGCCTCTAACGTACTGGTGACATGCTCTTTCACTCTTTGCCACACAAGCGTTGCTTTCCATACACCAGTTACATTCCGAATGTTTTGTGCAAGAATGGCAAGTGGTCTCACGTGAGCAATCAAGTAAACGGACTTGGGTTGACACAAGTGGAGTCTCAAGGGATGAAAATCTAACGTCAACCTGAACTGTGTCCCGCTTCAAAATTTTTTTAGCCGGATTATTTAATTGAATTCTGAAAATAAGGAGATTTTTATTGTTTACCTGATGGTTCGCCTCAGAAGAAAGATACTCGGCAAAAATCTCGCTTTTTGGGATGGGGCATTGAAGGCCACGCTGAATTGGTTTTGCTTTCACAACAGTCTGTAGAATTTATTTTATTTTATCAAAAGTTCAAAAGTTTAGTGCTAATGAGTTAAGAAATAATTCAGACTCCTTTTTGTTATGTAAAACTAGTAAAAATTTAATATCCAAACGTTTTAAAAAGTTCATACCTGGTTAGCATAAATGCAAACAAATGAATCTCCTGGCAGTAATGTTGGCAAAGAGGCAATTACTAAGGTAAGGTGGGTTGGTGAGGAATTGAATGGTAAAGAAATCGACGAAGGAACAACTGCTTCAATATGGCTGCATTGACGAGGCGTGGAGGAAAACCATTGAGATACATTCTTAAAATACAACATCAGATTCTAGTATTGTTCCCACGTTAGTTCAGAATTGTCAATAAAAATACCTGATGCGGTTGACAGTCGTTGACATGACTGCACTTGTTTCTTAAAGCACACCATCCACAAAATGGATCTCCCGAAGAGACACAAGCAGAGCAGGTTTTGTGTGCACCGCAATTCGAAGCACGAATTTTCGTAATAACGTTTCGTTGCAGCAATACTAGGTCACTATCATCGGCAACGACAACTTTGGTGACCTCACTGGCATCCGTTAATTGATAGTCTGTCAAAAGTTTAAGCTCGCCAGAGTTTTTCAAAAGAATAACCAACAGACGTCCTAATGATGTTCCAACAACAAGCACGCCATTACTATCCCCAGTTTCCGAAAAATGAATTGCAGTAACATCTGCTCCTTCAAATTCTTGTAACGGTCTTGAAGTTATTGAAAAAACTCCAGAGATCTTCAAGCCAATCTCGCAAAAACTGTGGATATTGCCCATGGACCCGATACTTGGGCATTTTCCTTCCTGAATAGGTCCTGAAATGTACTCCATATTCCTGTGACTCATCGACCCATTAAAGCAGTTATGAATGTTTTCATCAAAAAGGCGGTTGATTTGGCTCATGCTATAAGAGCATACAGCTGAAGAAATATCTGAAACAAAATTTTTCCCAATATGATTTATTTTCTCGAATTAAGTCAAAAGGATTCTAGAACAAGTAGAAAATATATTCTCTCTGCAATTTTCAAAGACAGCAGATAGTAAGATTTAAATATTGAAAAAGAGACCTTTCCTAAAAGTTTCAAACAGGCTAAAATTTCAATAATATTTTAAAACAGCTAACTAAACTTGCCTGAGGAGACCTCGTCTGGTCCTTTTCCATTTGTAAAAGTGGCTATTAAAAAAGGTTCATTAGAGTTGGCTTTTCCCTCACTTCTCGAAGCCAGAGAAACACTGCTTTCAACAAAGAAAGCACTACGGACGATACCAAACCCTCCACAGTCGATGGTCACCTCTGTGTAAGTATCGTAGTTTACATCGCTGACGCAAATTCGTGCAAGACGAGTAACATAACCCTTCTCTTCATCGCCTGCAAATAATTTTCATTGATTTGGAAACCAAGCCAAATTTCAGGTGGATTTTTTGCGAAACCTTGATTTCTTATTTGAATAAAAAAAATCTTACCTGGCAAATGTGACTTTTTTTGCACAATCATGAAAAAAATGTACTGAGTGGTATTGAACCCATAAACATAGTTGACCAAGAAGCGATCTCGAAACTTTACATCGATCCTGAGAAGTGACTGCTTAGAAAATGAGTATTCAGCGAAGGTTAAGTCATGTAAGTTCCGACTTGAAATGGCAGGAACATCATGTCGATAATCACCATAAGAAGTAAAAGTCGTTCCCTGAAATTTTGATTGAATTTTATGGAATTATCTTTCACATATTGATTTGCAAATCAATGATTTATTTTGTAAAAAAATATCCATTGTAATTTAGAGAGATAGATACGCTAGATAATGAATATACTGTCTTGCACAAATAAGCAATAAGGCATGGCCGTTCTGGTAATGACATATTCTCGTATTTTTGTAGCTTTTGTAATTACCACATAAAGAACGTTTCCGTGGCCCCATCTATTATATCGTTGAGGTCCAATAAACGCAAAAGTTGTAGACCTTGCGTCGTTCGCTGCCACAGGTTCAGGAAGAAATTCAGGCTGCTCTGAAATGTTCTGAAGATCATACTTAGAGCATGATCCTTGGTAAACAGACCCACATGATATTAGCTTGTTGCTTTCGCGGTCGACAACGAGAACCTAAAAAGTTTCGATCACAGAGCGTATAAAATGAAATGAAGGTTCATCAAAAAGTTTGAAACTGGACAATAACTTTAATCAAATTAATATTGGATTCCTGTAAAGTCAATAAAACCTTTGCTCATTGTTTTATATTAACGAGTTGGAATAATTTTTTATATTCTATGGCTAACTGACAAAAAGAATATGTGAGAAATTTAGCTGTTGAATTAATCGATGAACAGTCATTTCGAAGATGAAGTTACTATGAATTAGTTTTTACTCTGTTTATTTACCTTGTTAAAGTTGTTGGTAAGCTCTTGCGAAATATTATCAGCACAACCAGACGCATGACATCTTGCTGAATCTAGTTGGGGACCAGTACGGACAGAGTGAACAAGACCAAGATCGCCAGAGCGAACCTGAGTAATTAAGCCAACTCAATGCGAATAAAATTCTCAAGTTATGTGAGAACCTAGACTTATTTTCTCACCTGATACAAAATATTGACCCCGCCTATGTAAATAAAAGGTGTGAGTAATTCAAAGTGGAGTAGTTCTGTGAAAAGTAAGAAAACAATGTTAAAAATACACCGGAAATAATCAAATGGTTCAAATTGTTTGGTAGTCCTTGTGGAAGGTAATGGGCGTTATCATAATTCTCTCTCTAAACTACCCCTTTTTGCTATGCACTTTTCGAAAATCAAAAGTACTCAACAAAGTTTATAACATTAACATTCAATACTGTAACATTCTCCTCATACCTTCGCATAGCTGCGCACTTCCCAGCACTTGTCAACTCATCCATCAACAGCTAGCGGCTTTCACCATCAACATCACTAACTAACTTTTCCACTCGCAAATACACTGAACTTCACTAACCTCACTAGAACTCTTGTAACATCTCTCTGTAAAACTTTGCTTATATTAAAGATATTGTGCTCAATAGAAGATAAATTAAATAAACTTTCTGCACATTCCCCACTATTACCAGTATACAACTGCACCATAGACATCGAATACGTAGACCACGCAAGTGACCAAAAATCAGAGAGGTGGTTTACCAACAGCTTACCCAGCTAGGCCGCACCGAATCAGCTGTTGGTAAACCATTAATTTACTACTGTGAAAATTCTTCCAGCTACTCAGGCAGAGGTGCGTGGTCTATATATCCGATGTCTATGAACTGCACTCAATCACACACCAAATCATTTTCAAATTTACAACTGATTTAATAGCTTATTCATTATCAATAAACTAATTTCACACGGCGACACTTCCTCTTGGCCATTGAGTCAAGTACAGGTAGACTTGGATGTCTTGCAAGCTGTAGCCATGCAAACTAGGGGGCAACACCTTTGGTTAACTTGATGCTAATCGGTATTCTTACTCAAAAAAGGAATGGGTGATCTAGCCAGACCCACATTTAAGGAAACTTCCAAAGGTCAGCTTGTTTTATAAAGATTTACCTGATTCTGATCTGAGAACAAAAGGCTCTTCATCTGGTTTTGTAGACGATGGAGTTCCACTACCCGAAAAAATTTTCGTTTTGATGAAGTCATCCCTGCGTTGTCTTGTTAGGCATAACGAAATTTGAAGAAATAAACCAAGTACTAGAGTGCTTAAAACAAACTGGTGTTGTGGGGGCTTCATTTTTTGCGCATTTTTCTGTACAGCATGCCCCTGCCTAAATTTGAAAGTTCGCTTATTGTCTATATTTTAAAACAATTATATTAAAAAATGATTAGATTAGCAAGCTAAAAACTCTAAAGTTATGTTTATTTCTTTTCAGTTCAGGTAAGCACAAACTTTTTTAAACTGAGTCACAAACTAAGTAGGAGGGGGTCATATCATATTTGAAAAAACTATACAATCCTAATATGATTTTATAACTAGTATGACAAGGAAATTAGTTATAGTAATTGCCCCCCCGATGTTTTCATCACATACTTAGAAGATCGAATTACTACTATTGTGTGGCTTTTTTAAACCCAGTGAAAACTTTATCAAATAAAGCCAGCTTCTAGGGCAAGAAACATAAAAGAATAATGATTCCTAAACATAATTTTGTTTTGATCAATAAGTGGTTTTGAAATTTTTAGAAACAAATTGAGGTCGCCGTGGCCAAATGGTCACAGCATCAGGCTGGGAATCTGAGGGTCTGAGTTTGTACCCCTGTACGCACCTACAGGCAACCTTTGACATCGGGTTGCCTAAAAACAATTATTCCCAGACTTAGTGAGCCTTTAATTATTAATTTTACAAGGCGTACATAAAAAATATTTCTTTTAATTTGACTGGGTAGATATCACTAGTTTAGTGTTCAAAAAGATGTGAACGTTTTGTGCTTTCTTTTTGGCTATTCAATCAAAGAATTCTGCCTTTTTACTGACGTTTAACGTTTTATTTCTTTTGTTTTGCAAGCTAAGTCATAAAAAATTTATTTGAAAATAATTACTAAACTATTATATCATGAAAGCTTCAAAACTCACGAAAATTTTTGTTTCCAAGAGAAACTCAAAAAAATTCTGCTCGTGTGTTCAATGGCACGTTTTCTGTTCAAGATTTTGTGCTTAAATAATCAACATTTTAGTTCCAATATGTTTGAAATCCAGAGAAATTGTAATTACCTACTTAAGACTTATTCGAGATTTTTTTAAACTTTTGTAAAAAAAATATGAAAGGTTAAATAAAATGAGGCAACATAAGTAGACCACCCATGAGAACTTACTATGGAAAAATTTAATGTTAATCGTAGAAACTACGGCCAAAAATTGTTCAGA
>Ga0194133_10010640_pt1 | contig 10303 bp, 4 predicted proteins | sample TA2KigOf40mmetaG_FD_155448 | JGI IMG/M metagenome (GOLD analysis project Ga0194133, IMG submission 155448) | Freshwater microbial communities from Lake Tanganyika, Tanzania - TA2015055 Kigoma Offshore 40m | ecosystem: Environmental > Aquatic > Freshwater > Lake | place: Tanzania: Lake Tanganyika... | reverse complement strand
AGGTTTTAAAAGAATTGATACCGAAAAATTAGACAAGTTCTTAATTAAAAGAGCTCTCATAAGAACTTCTGTTTTCAGTCTCTATCTGATGCACAGATGCTCAACTTAATAAATAGTAATGGTTGAAAAAGAAGACTGCATTAAAATGAAAAGGAAACATGACAGGTCAGTATTTTTTGCCCAAGCTATATAACTACAGAACTATAAATTTGATTTAACAAGTGAAACAAGAAACTTGATACAAAAGATAGGTCATTATTTTGACTGATGATAGTAACTTTGAATGACAACTTAGGCCTATTGATTTTCATTCAGCTGCTTAATTATGTCTAAAAACAGACTCAAATTTGTTTATTTTTCATCTGTATGTTTTAAGACATTTTTAAAGTCCACCTTGTGAAACTGTGTTCATAAAGGGCAGAATATTTGTGTTCCTTTTTCAGTGATTTGAGCCAGGGTGAGAGTTCAACCAGGGTCGCTGGGAAGGAATTCTGCCATGTAACCCAATTTATCCCCTTGTTTGTGCTTGCTTTTATGTATGGATGTGGGACACTCAGTATCTAAAAGCGGTATAAAATGCTCTCTATAAAAAAAATTCTAAGGGTGGACATTTCATAGAGGTTAGTCTGACATTAAGAGGTTGCTGTGGCTGAGAGGTCACAGTTACCTTACTGAGATCCAAGATCTAAGGCAGCGGGTTCAGTACCAGCAATTTTCAACCCTGGATCGCAAAAAAATCAACAAGGGATGCCCAATCAGGGTAATGATAATCGACAAGGAGAGTTTGCCTACCTATGGGTTTGCCTACCCCTAGTTTGCTTACCTACCAGTTTGCCTACACCGTACACAAGATTACCAGTTCGCCTACCGAGCAGTTTGCTTACCCAGTCCATAATAATACTAGTTTGCCTACCTCTAGATAAAGGCCCGGTTGATGCTCGGGCCTTACTTGTGGTCCTATTATGGTAAAGTTACTTTACTATATTTCTTAGCAATTTTGCATTTACAAAATTAATATTCGTATTTCCTTTGAAATACGCTTCACGCCCTTTTTGACCAACGCCTTTAGTTGGATCCAATAGATTTGCTTAGTAACACCAAACATTTGTTTAGCTATGCTAAACGCACCCCTTTTCTTGGAACGATCATTCACAATGATTGTCACCTGCCAACTTTATTGATTGGTCAATGACCATTCCAATTTCCCTCCAAATTATTCTTGATCCGACTAAAGATCATCTTGATCCGTCTCTCCTGCATATAAAAGCAACCCTTTTCTTGGAACAATTATTCCCAATAATCATTTCCGGCCAACTTTACTGATTGGTCGATGACCATTCTAATTTCCCTCCAGATTATTCTTGATCCGACTATAGATCATCTTGATCCGTATCTCCTGTATATAAAGCTGAACCTTTCACTAAATAAGCAGTTAGTATCTCATTGGTCTCGTTTCTTGAAGCATTACCCGCTCGCCAGGATTTACCATACTATTTTACTGCTAACCCAACTAAACCTAATTCAAACTTCCAGGCCTAATCCTGCGGGACTTAACAGGAGGGCGAACTTGTATTTAGTAGGGTAACTGGTGGGTAGGCAAACTGAGGGGTAAGCATGGTCGTAAGTAGGCAAACTCTCCGAGACCCAAATCCCACAAGTCTATAATACCTGCACCATATTATTGTTATTGATTTGTTTTTCATGTCCTGATCATTTCATATTGAGAGAATTAGCCCCTTGAGGATAAAAAAACTTTATTTCTACACAAAAATATTCTCTTTGAAATGTTTAAAGGAAAGACAATTTCAATTTGAAAAAACTATCCTATGGCTGGTTTAAATTATACCCACAGGAGCGACAAAAAAGTGTTGACATGGTATGAATGACATCTCACCACGTAGTTAGCAACTTTTTACAATCCAAAAGCAAGTTTTTTGCTGCTTGGTTGTTTTTAGTTACATTTAACCTTCCACTACTGGATGGAAAAAAGAAAAAGTGAGTTAACCTGGAGTTTTACATTTGAAAAAAATTCTAGAATGATTTTTGTTTGTCATCAAAATTAAACTGTATGTGTTTTATGCAATCACCATGCAGCCAAACAGGTTATTGTGCTACCTAAGATTAAATTTGCCCCACAGTGGCAGGGGATACCAAGTTGCTAATTACAACATTACTTTAAGATGTACCCTGCACTCCTGCTTCCAATTTTGATAAATAGGCTTGCTCGCCTGCAGATGTCAACTAGTTATTTTTCATTACTCTTAGACATAAGATTGTGCAGGATAATTAGGCCGCACTTTTAGTTCTGTACATAAGTTTAATCCTTATTTTCAATAAAGTATTTTGAGCATTTACTTGGACTTTCCTTTTAAGTTAGTTAGTTAGTTTACTGTCAACAAAGTGGCATGTGTGTTTATACTGGGTCAGCGCTTTTCTGTTTATGAGATCGCATAAGGCTCGCACTAATGCACTGGCACTGGGTAACTTTTTATGCAGGTGCAAACAGTATGATTTAAAGATATAATCATTAATGAGCGAGATGCCTTGCACGTAGGTACTCAGAAAAAGGCTGTCCAGACTGGAAGTTATTGTAGCATGGAAAGAAGTTTGGGAGTGAAATAATAATAACGGTAATGGATCAACACCTTTATAAGAGTCTTGCCTTGAGATGGGCCCTGACTCTACCCGTGCATACTTTTGACCCGCAGTAAATAAGATGCCAGACAGGCTTTGACCTGAGTATTTTTTGACCCAACCCGATGAGATTTTTTGACCTGAAGGAAAAAATTGAAAATTTGGCATTTTTAAGATGAAATTTTCCAAACCTGGAAATGGCTGACCAGACCCCGGTAAAAAAATTTTACCCGGGCCCATCACTAGTCTTGCCACAGAACTCTATGGTCACTTCAGATAACTAATACTCTTAATGAGGGTGCTACATTGATTTTGTTTGACAATCCAGGGTTGAAAAATTGCAGGCATGGCCAGGGATTGAACCCTCAACCTTTGACCTCTCAGCCATGGAGACCCATGTTAGAAAGAATTATGTTGATGTGGCTTATGTGTTAATTATAAAAATGAAAGAAAATAGGTCAGCAGCAATCTTGATTATTTAAGCTATATATTTTTCAATACTTATAAATTATTTTTTCTTCTCATCTAAGGTTGCAGAACGAAATTGTCAGTCCAATCCTTAAAGATTACCATCTGGAAATGGGTGGAGGGTTGTTTTGGTCGACTAATCTTGGGAACCGATAACCTGATACACGTATTCTTACCTCCTATGCCACCATCATTATAAAGATTGAGTATTCCAAAACTAAATTGATAGATTTGTCTGAGCAGAAAAATAATAATAAACTATTAGGTAGAAAATTTTTCAACATGTAAACAAACAGGTTGTAATTTGTTATGAAAAATATAAATTTATTGGAATAATAAGGTAGGTGAATAATTGGTGGGGCGTTTTTCAACTCATTTGGTTTTTTTGGAATAGGTTTTAAAGCTTAACTATTTTCTTCATTTAAGAATATTGTACAAGTTGAACAGGTGAGCAAGTCAAAAGTTATCTCAACTTATCTGCGTAGGTTTCACATAGTAACTGAATACATCAGAGAGTCAAGGCTGAATGCAGTATAATAATATGTAGTAACTAAAATATAAAAACAAGTCTCTGACACATCTAAATTTCATTTGGTAAATCATGTTTTTATAGGCAACTCCTTACTCAGACCATGTTCTCTAATAAGTCATTTGAGAAAAGTTATAATGGTGATATAAATCAGGGAATGGATACTTTTTAGACCACCTGCAAAGAATTTGACTCATTTTTCCCAAGTGTTGAAGTTTTCAAATGAGACACTTAACATAGGATGACAGGTTACAAGACTTGACCAAAAGTAACTTTAAGTGAGTTAAGAGCTGGAGTAAGGAAAATCCTTTTGTTTACTCATGGAGAAGGTAATTTTAAAGAGTAGCAATATGGCCTATAATGACATTTGTCTGAGATCTTTGCCTCATATAATTTGTTGCAGAGATGAGTCATTCAAAAAGGCACACCTTTGAAATTAACATTTACAAAAACCAATAGTCTTAAGCAAAAAATAAGGTTGATGAGATGAAATATGAAGATAGGAAGAGCTATAAAAAAGGAGTTAATTAAAAGTATCTGTTGTTTTAATGAAGAAGCCTATTTTGATTGCATAAAGGTAACTGACAATATGAAAGCATTATACACTAGTGATGGGTCCAGATAAAAATTTTTTGTCCAGGGTTGGGTCAATTTTTTGTTGCTCGCATCGGGTCGGGTCAGCCAGGTTTGGATATGGAAAATTTACCCTAAAAAATGTCAAATTTTTCAATTTATTTCCCTTTGGGTCAAAAAAAATCTCTTCGGGTCAGGTCAAAAAGTACCCAGGTCAAAGGCGGGTTGGCCTCTTATTTACAGTAGGTCAAAAGTATGCTCTGGTCGGGTAAGGTCGGGTTGGGTTGGGTCAGGGTCCATCTCTACAAATTACCCAAAAAATGTAGGGTGTCAGGCTATGGTTAAGAGGTTATCAGCTGGACTTAGCTGGGTTAGACTCTTGCCTGGGATATTAACCTACCATGAATGACAATAAGTGTGCCTGATTTTGCAAGGAGTGCTTTAAAAAATGTCCTTTTAAAATGTTGGGATTTTCTAAACATTGAGAAGCCCTAAAATTTGGGTAGTCGTTTCTCGAAGATCCAGGCGATGAGCGATTGTTGGCCTAATGTGGTTGACTTGTTAAAACCCTTTTGAATACAAAAAAGAAACATCATTGAATTTTTTATTGTTGTCATGGGATCTCATCTAAATATATCAAAGGGTTTGCCATGGCTGAGAGGTCATTGGCACCTGACTGAGATCTAAGATGTAAGGTCCTGGGACCTGGGATCAAACCCCCAGCTATGTCAGCATCTGGAGAGAGCATTTGTGTTGGGATAAGAGAATGCTTGGAAACCCAGTGATGACTTTCCAAACCTAGTAAAGAATCAACACTTTAATGTTTATTAAAAGAGCGTCAGCCCTTTAGATAGGGACAAACAGATCAGCAATGTGACAAATAAAAGGGGTCACAGATATAGTACTCTCTGATTGGAGTAATACGTTTACATTGCACTGAACTGTTGTGGTATGAAAATGAAAGATTTGGAGATAACTAGTTATGAAATGAGTTTTATAATGAGGATGTGTAAAATACTACATTAACATAAAAATATTTTGAGATACAAAATATTAAGATGGCTGAAATTGCATATATATGTAAAACAGAGCATACTTAAATGTCTCATCATCATGTGAGGAAGAATGGACCAATCAAACCTTGCTTAATTTGGAACACCCTTTGCCACATGCTCAAGGAGTGTTTAAAGTCCAACTAGAGCCATCACAATCCCAAGGTCCAATCCTATCTAAGGCAAAGTTGGGACCTGTAAAGCCAGAGGTTTTTAAAGCTATCTCTTTGGTGCTCTAATATGCAAAAAAGTGAAGAATTTCCCAAAAATCAGTTGAAGAGGACTGCCAATTAAAACATTAAGGTTCGTTAAATGTCAGAAAATGTGATGAAACATCTTTTGATTTGTTGGCCCTAGAAAATTTTCCTTTTTGGCAGGGTATAAAGATAAAATTGGAATCAACTTGCTAAGGCAATATTGAATCCTTTAATGGTATAATATATATTTGAAGATTTTTTTGAAACTTGAAAATCTTCTTTTCTTACATTTTGGATCTGACTTGAGTGCTTTTACAATATACCTTGTTCAGTTGGCATCGTTTTTCATCTTAAAGATCTTTTTCTTCTCATGGTGGGGACCCATTCTATCTGATAAGTCATTTAACTTTTCACATCACAAGAAAATCATCTCAATCCAAACTTGAAAACTGAAGAGCCAAAACTTTGCCAAGATCTACTAAGTACATCAATGCCTATATATCAAAGACTTTTTTTACCTTTGTTTCATCAAGAGAAAAAGAAGAATCTTCAATCTGAAATTATTTGATGAGTTTTTTTCAGATAAATTATTTATTCTTAATTAAGCTAACTTTAGGTGGTAAATACCATTCTTGCTGTTATTCACACATAATATTTGAGATTCATGAAATTTTCAATCCCAAACTTTACAAGAGCATTACATTCTTAACTTCTAATAAAACCTACAAATTGTTAGATGAATATATAGAAATATTTGCTAATGTCTAGGAAATCTCTCTTTTGATTCAGACAATTCTTATACACTTGTCTTAATCACAACCCTAAAGTCACCTTATACATGTAGATTGTACATACAGATCTCAATATTTTATCACACAACCTATCTATCCACGTCTGATCACTGAGCTGCTGCTTCCCATGGTTTTAAATAGGCATGTGCGCCTAACTTGTTACCTAGTTATTTTTCCCTATTCTTACCGATAAGATTTTGTTGGATAATTAGGCCCTAGATTTAAGTTTAGTATGTAAGTTTTATTTCATTTTACTTTGATATTTTTACCTTTACTGAATCAAGTACTTAGAGCATTTGTTTTGAATATTCTTCTATAAGCTATTGCCATCACAAAAAGCCATGTGTGATTGCACTGGGTCTACACTATCTCATATAAAAGATTATTGCTTAAGGTTTCGTATTCAATCTCAGGGAAAGTCTATATTCACAAAAACACATACGATAGTGAAATGCATTTTTATCCCTGCAATGATGTATAAATTATGGTGAACCAGGGCAAGATATTCAAATATAGACTCAGAAAATGTTGATGTACGAATAACACACTTACTAGAATCCTAGCTGCCATAGCAATTTAATTCTGTCGATGGTCACTGCAGGTGCTCAACCACATCCTGACCGAAAATAAGGTCATCCTTTTTTTGAAAAAGGGAGATTTTGAGTGAAAAACCTTTGAAAAAAGGGCAACATTGTATGCTTTATTGCCAAAATGGTGAAAACGGATGAATCCACCCTTCATCCACTTCCTTATTTTCAGCCGGGATGTATTATAATAAGCAGAACAAATGACTCAGAGGAAGTAACTTTTCTCTACTGGGTATGTCTAGAGAGTACTAAGCTCAACACCCAGTTCCCCCATCCTGCTTTTCTCAGATTGAGCAGTTCCATATCTGCTTGCCGTTGACTTGATCCTGACTCTCTCGTACCTTCCAGGTCGGTTCTCATCCTCTTCTTCTTAAACCTGTGGATGTTTTTGTGTTTTTCTTTTCCTTTCAAAGTACTGTCTGCATCTTCAATCGACATTTTCTTTTGTGGTTGAATTTATCTTATTTCAGTAAGAAAATATTAACTATGCATGATGTAACTTGGGCTTTACCTTATACCTAATTAATGCTGAAAACCTGGGCATTAATTACTGTGCTGAGTTGGTTATGATGTATCAAAACATTATTCCCATATCCCATTGATTCTTCTCATACCACAACATTGTAATTAGTAAAAAGTTACAGTAATTAGCATCAACAGTTTACCTTTTTTACAAAAAAGAAGGTTTTTTTGTTCTTTTTGTCTCAACCTTGAAAAGGCAATGTCAAATCTCAATCAAAGGATCAGTTTTTGAAGAGAAGAAAAAATTTAAAAGGATTGAAGAAGACCTTTATCTGATGATGCATCAACTATTTGATTAGAGCAAAACAATAAGATTCTAGAATTTCAACTTTTTTCTTTACCATGATTTTCAGTGTATTGTTTACAGTGTGGGTGTTGAAAATTGAAGCCAAAGTAGGCGTTATCATTGGAAGGCAATGTTGCATATTGATAGGTCACACACCACACGCATCCAAATAATTCAAAATCAACAAACAAAGCTTTTTTTGAGAGAAAAAAGCTCTACCTTTAAAGTTTGTTATAAAAGAATATTTTTTCAACTTCAAATTTAAGGTTAAACAAGTAGATACCAATCCTGTTTGATTAATGGGCTTCAAAGCAAAAACAATTTTGCCATGGTTCAGTGGTCCATGGGTACCTGACTGAAACCTTAAATCTAAGGTTGAGGGTTCAATCACAGCCATGCCAGCATTTTTTCAACCTCGGATAGCAATTAAAAAAAGAAATGCACTCTGAATAAGGGTAGTAGTAATCTGCAGTGACCATAGTCATAATAAATTATTTGTTTGAAAGTACCTTTGTTATGGTTTTGGTAACTGCATTTACATATACAGATATAGGGAAACTGTGATGATAAACTACATTTCTTCCCAAATAAAAGGCTTAGAGAGACTGAATGATGTCAACTGATCTCTTTTATAAAGTTTTTGCCCATAGTCCGATTCAGGATAAATCATATTAACACAAGTGATTACATCACGAAAGGAAGATATGTGATGCAATGCTATAGATTATTGTATAGCACCACACTGAAAACACATAAATGTATGACTTCTACTGGCAAATTCTAATATGACAGTTAGCATTCAACCAACTTCTTGAAGTTTCCTCTGCCTAGTATTATTCGATGCAGCACAAGAGGTGGACAATGATCTGACCTGAGCATACTTCTGACTCGATGTAAATAAGGGACCGATCCAGCTCTGTCCTGGATATTTTTGACCTGACCTGATGAAATTTTTTTGACCCAACAGGATATAATTGGCTTTTTGAGGAAAATCTCGAGCAGCCAAAATATTACCTGACCTAGTTCAAATATTTTTGGCCCGAACCCATCACAAGGCAAGACTTAAAAATCATCCATTTCTTATTTTGAACAAAGATTTTGATAAAAAGTCTAACAGAAAAGTTTCTTTTATTCAAGACAAAAATAACCACCCTTTTAAATTACAAAATCTCATTTTAATTTCTGATTAAGATCCTTAATGTGAAATTTTTGCAAAGGATATATACACAAGATATTGTTCAATTTATTATTTTCATTATGGCAACTACATGAATCACGGGGTTCTGATCCTAAAAAAGATTGACATTAAATATTATTCAGACATTTTTAGCTTGTCAAAAACAAAAATGGCGAGATCAAGTTTGAGTATAAAAGTTTCTTAATTTCTTTGATTTCTTCATGATTTCTTTCACTTGCCTTCAACATTTTTGTACTTTTAAACTCTTTTGCATGTAAACATAGAGAGAAAAGAATTGATTTTTGATTTTACAAAAACATTTCCAGGTTGTCCTCAAACTCATTCTCAGGCAAAGTTTTGACAATTTCAGCAATATCAACAAACAAATCTTTCAAGAAATCATCTCCACTGTGTTCAAACATATTCAATGTGGGATCCATGTTGAGAAGCAGATCCATGGTATCCATTGTGAGGTCAGACCCATCCAATGTGACAAATGAATATGGAGGTGATGAAACAAACACCTTTTTGTCAGTCTTCATCACAGTGGACTTTGAAGTTGGCCCTTTATTTACTGTTGATGTTCCAGGATATAAAGGATTTGGAGGAGGCCAATGGTTCAGATGATCTTCTGCAGTGTCAAAATTTTCAATTTTGACATTAGAATTTTCAGTGTTGGAATGATTTTCATCCCTGTTTTTCTTACTTTTTCCTTTTGCAGTTTGCTGTGGATTTGTTTCAACATTTTCTAAAGCAGCTTTAGCCTCAGCTTTCTTCATGAGAGCATTCAAGATTTTCTGCATCTCCATTTTGCTTTCACTTTCATCTCTCAAGGGATTTTTTGTCATCTCACTGAATGAAGTGACTTTTGAATCTCCAGTTTCCAAGAGATTCTCCATGGCCCGAATGTAATTGATTGCCACATGTAAGATGTTGATTTTTGTAAGTTTTTCACACTTCCCTTTGGCCATTTGCATAGGGTTGAAGAGTTTTTGACGGAGGTTCTCAAATGCCACATTGATCTCTCCCATCCGCATACGTTCTCGAAGATTGGCTGTCTTTCTTCTATACTTGCTCATGGGTAATGTTTTGGGTCTTGGCTTGGGACCTCGCTTCTTAGGCTGATTTTTATTCTTCTCAGTCTCTTTTCGCTTCTGGATGGAACATTCACGCAATGCATATTGCTTGGACTTTTTGCTAACTCTTTGTGATGTGAAGTTTTGCTGAATGGAGGGAGTATTTGTGTGGCAAGACATGTTTTTCCTACAAAAACAAATGAGAAATGACACTTTGAGTTGCGAAGCTCAAGACAAATAGGAACTCTTTGACAACACAGCCATGGCCTAATAATATTTGTGGCATCTGACTGTGGATTGGGAGGCTGGGGTTCAATCCCCGGTCGGGGCAAATCTTCGACCAGGATTTGTCTTTAAATAATTATCTAACATGATAGCTAGTTGCCGCAGTCAGGATTGATGGCTGGGCAG
>Ga0194133_10010637_pt1 | contig 10304 bp, 10 predicted proteins | sample TA2KigOf40mmetaG_FD_155448 | JGI IMG/M metagenome (GOLD analysis project Ga0194133, IMG submission 155448) | Freshwater microbial communities from Lake Tanganyika, Tanzania - TA2015055 Kigoma Offshore 40m | ecosystem: Environmental > Aquatic > Freshwater > Lake | place: Tanzania: Lake... | reverse complement strand
GGTCAGCTGTTGTAGCACCCATTGATTTTACTAAGGTGCAAATTTTCCCTACATGCACGGCAGGGCACAGTACTGAGTGTTCGGTCTTGTCTCTGGACCAGATGCGCAGGTGCAAAAACCGCCAGTGTTTTACCAAAAAAGCGCCAATTATTAAATACATCATCCCAAAAAAGCTTGACAGACCTTCAATAAAGCACCTATAAGAACTATTCAAGCCAAAAAAAGCACCACAGACCCCCAAAAATAGCAGACTTGGTGTTTTAGCGTCAGCTCTGGTCACCCTGAATCTCATGGGGCCTGCCTGTGGGCCAACAGTTGGCCAGTAGAAATCCCTTCAAAAGGTTGAAAATTCCAGTGAAAGACACATTTTTTAAAATTTTTCGAATTTTTTTTATTTTTTTACTTATGTATGTGTTGTCACGCTCTGAAATTATTTAATACATATGCAGATCAAAACAGTTCTCAGAAATGTGTGCAAAAGTTGGTCAGGGCAAACAGCCTACGTTGGGGCAAAATCACGTTGGAGAAGGGTTGCCCATGCACTGTGATAAAGAGAGTGTGAAGCCCGAGCTAAAGATAAAAAAAGCTTGGGGCACAAAAACAGAATCCCAAGGTGTCTAAACATAGATCATTCTTTGAAGATGTTTTCTTTTAAAGTTTCTACAATTGAAAAAAGTCTGTCTTTGCGGGCGGCAAAATTGGCTCGTAGAAAGTAATGCGAAGCAGACTTTCGCTTTTAAAGTCAATTTTTTAGACCCGGAGAACACTTTTGGAAAAGATAATTTATATGGATACTTCGAAAATCGAAAAGATATTTGGTGTTAATACGGCAAAAACATTTTTCGGTTTGTTTTTCCCGAGCCAAATTCACTCTACGCACTTAAGATGGGACAATTTAGGATAGAAAGATTCGCAAAGAAGCTTAGAGAAACATTTTAAATGATACACATACAGATTTGAGATTGTTAGATTTTCAAATTGGCGAGCCAGTTGGGTTGACGGTAGGATACAAAAAGGGCTGCTGGGCCTTCCGTTCTAGAACGGAAGCAGTCGAGACTCCAAAGAAGAACACAACTAAGATTTTTTTTCTTTGAATGTCTAAGGGGATCTTTCTTCTAAGAGCAATTATTCTTATCGTGCTCAGGATGGTCAATTCTCAGGGGGGTTAGGGGGCGATGCTCGACTGCAATACGTCCGACAATGGCTGCATTAAGATAACACTTGAAATAATTTGGAAAGTTGAATACGGCATTCCAATAAACTTTCGAATAACAGAGCTACAAAAGAATAAATCCATTAACTGGCCGTTTAAAGTGACAACACATACAGATGATGACTTGAGATGGTCTAAGGAAAAAAGTTCAACATCGAAATCTGGCCACGTTCGTAAAAGACACTGGATATGAAGTTTTACGTTGGAAAGAGATCTTTTGTTGAAGTAGGGCTTTAGGCGCGGCTGTCGCCGTTAGCTTCCAAGGCAACACCTTGTCCACCACGGCCGCGTCCTCGTCCTCGAAAACCTCTGGGCGAGCCACGACCTCGGCCACCTCTGAAGCCGTCTTCGCCTCCTCCGCGACCGCCACGGAAGCCGCCGCGGAATCCTCCCCGGAAACCGCGGAATCCTCCACGAAAACCGCGACCTCGGAAGCCTCTCGGGCGGCCACCTCCGCGACCGCGGAAACTGCCGCCGTCGTCACCAGAATCCTAAACGAATATCATGATTAGAAATTTGGCATAACTTTTTTTAAGCACAAGAAACCTTTTTAATTGTATTCAGAGCCGTCAATGTTTTTTGGGCACCAAACCCCTTGACCAAAAATGCTAACGCGCTTAAAATAGCTCAGGTTCTGAACCTGATCATCGCCCTGGAGAGATTGGGAGGCGTAAGTCGGGTGGTACGAGGTGGAGAAGGGCCGAAAGCAAAAGAGGTTGATGGGTTTGCAAATGAAAATTCAGTTGACGGATTAGCGGGAGTTCAAGACTCGCTCGGTAATATTGGGTGGCACTCAAATTTCTGGCATTAACATGCAAGTATGCTAATAATGTAGGGACGTGTTGGGAATTATGTTGGTTTTAGGGAGAAAATTTGGATGTCGAGTCTCGATTTAAAATAGTCCGGGTAACGCAGGGTTCCCTCTGCCAATCTGATTCAATGTTTTTTGTTTACCTCAATCTGTCTGTCGTCTCCCCCGTCTTTGCTTCCCAGGGGCTTTCCCTGTAATAATGAAGACATTTAAAGATGACAGAAAAGCAAATACAACCAAAATGTATCATTTACCGGTCCTTGGCGAGGCCCTCCTCTTCTGATGAATCTGGCACGGTAGCTTCTCCCTCCCCCGCCGCCGCGCTTTAATCCCTCAGACGAATCCTGTCCGTCTTCGGCGGCAGCATCGTCACCTTCTCGATTGCCAGAGTGGCTTCGGGTGCCTCCGCGTCCTCCCCGATAGAATCCACGTCTACTTGACATTCCCTTTTTATTATTGAGCACCAATTTATAGTTTGTATCTCACTTGACACGTACCTGAACCCTCGGCGTTTGTCCGCAGCGTAAGTAGATCCTTTCACAGTTTGACCTTCGGGACCCGTTACGTTGCACGCCTCGTTGCCTTTGTCCCCGAGGACGACGTCGAACTCAACCTGGAAATAAGCAGCGAGTGGCCGTCAAGAACTAGATCTCCTTGCAAGTGGTCATTGATTAAATACGCACGAGTTCTCCGTCGCCGACACTCCTCACTGCCTTCTTAGGATTGTTCTTAATGATGGCCGTTTGATGTACAAAAACGTCTTCTTTGGTGTCGTTACGGTTGATGAATCCATAGCCCGACTTGACGTTGAACCATTTTACTGTGCCAGTTACTTTTTTGGCCACATATTGTTTGGTGTCTTCCGCTTCTCCGTTGGTCATAGCAGCGTTGGATTGCTGCGCTGAAGCTGAGTTCTCCGGGTCAGTCATGATGGTACGATGGTCAGTTTGACGACCTAAAAAAAGATCAGAGTTTGCCATAAAATATAACTTGAACAACCAACTCTTAAAATTAACCCGCACAGAAAGTTATCTCATTTCGAGTCTAAAGTCTCCAGGCCTTCTTTTGTACAATTTAATGCTTATAAAATTTAAAGACTGCAAATTGTTCCATATGTTACACCGACGGGGCTCGCAAGTTACTTTTCAGACAAAGAAAGTCACCCGACAGACACCAAATAAACAAACTTGAATCGATATTTTTGCCATCCAAAATACTCTTTCAACATTTGTGTCGAAAATAAACCTAAAATCGTTCACGTTTTCAACCATTAATTGTTAATATTCTGCTTACCACGATGTTCCCCCTGCGTTGTTACTGAATATAAGATGGCGATGATCCTCGTGGCCGCTGCCCGCTTGAGCTTAGCAGCAGCCAAGCCGTACCAGCCGCGGCCCCGGCAGCGCCGGCTGCGCTCGAGAACTCTGTGGCATTCGCAAAATCCAGCCGGCCCGGGGCTTCTTTCTTTTTCTTTCTCGCTATAAAGCTGCGTGCCGCGCGCGCGCGCGCGATCGAGAAATTTTATATCGGTCGGAGAGAAAATTCAGTAGAATAAAGGCTGCTACGTTGCCAAATCAGTTTTCTTGGGTATACAGCTGTACACGCCACCGACTCGGGAGAGAAAGTCAGAGGATCAAAACGACACGCTCAAAAGATGGACTGGGTCCAAAAAATTTGCAGCTTTGTGATAGACAAGAAAATTTCAAATCCAATCTTACACAGGCATGATAAAATGAAGCACCTCACTTTGCCCACCCTGTATTTCAATTTGTATTTATGCAAAAATTCTATTAAAAAATTCGGTCTCGCAACCTCGGTTGATTGGAAAAGTTCCATTTCCTTATATATACCCCCTCCCGGGGGTAACTATCGTGAGTAGGAATAAAACTATTGTACTACAGAAACAATTTCTACCAATGAAAGCTTGAAACTATAAACTTCGTTAACTTTTAGTAATTAAATAGATGTGCATTTTTTTGCTGAAAAATGAAGAACCCTCCACGAGCAATTAACACCGTCCTCTGAGTAGCACTAGGAAAGAATATGCTCAATGCCAGTGATCTTTTGTCTCCCTGGCCTGTGGCCAGCCAAACCCCCCCTCACACCGCTTCGAGGTGGGTATCTGCTGAGTTTCTGGGGAATTAATGTTTAAGAGCATGGTGTAACAGGGTACCCTTAAGGGGTTGGGGCTAGAGGGTCACGAAAAGTTTCTACTGTAGGTACAAAGCGGTAGCACTGAAGGACCAAAACCTAGACTCCAGGGGGTTAAGTCAGTTTTTCATACAAAACAGACCCCATTTAAATTCAATTTTCAGTGGGGTCATTTTTTCATCAAACACCTAAAAAATGACGTTTAGACCATGCCATAGTACTGTGTACTGTGTGGATAGAATATAGAGCGCTGGTGCAAAAACTGCCAGCCTTTACCAAAAAAGCGCAAACTACTAAATACAGCCCAAAAAAAGCGCTACTAGACCTTCAAAAAAAGCGCCAGTTAGTTCTATTCAAGCCAAAAAAAGCGCCACAGGCCTCCAAAAATAGACAATTTGGCGCTTTAGCGCCAACTCTGGTCACCTCTAAGAGTGGTGACATACAATAAACAGATGGATGACAACCCCTTATCTCTCTATAACATGCATAAGGCAAAATTTTAGTGTAATGAAAAATTTAACTATCCTTTTACTTCACTCGTGGAGGATAAATTTTACCCTTTTAGATTTTTACTATTGAAGAATGATTATATCAAAGATGCAGATGAGAAAATTAGAATGTGTACAGGTTTCTAAGGAGTGGTAATGTTTAGAGTTTTTCACCATTTTAGGCCATTTACAGTGATCTTTGATTGGATACAATAACGTAGGTGAGGTCAAGGCTCATCTAAATAGGCAGCCAAAGGGTCACAGACAAATAGCCTGCACTTTGGTTACATCTATTAAAACCCTTAGATTCTGTCTGAATTCGACTATTAAGGGTACGATGACCCTCTTTGAAATATAAACATTTTAAAGCAAAGTGTCAGTCTTTGTAATAATCATGTTTGATTTACTTTCTCATTAAGTAAAACTAACGGGGCCATTTCTAGAACTACCAAATGATGACATGTTGCAAGAAAAAATGCTGCTTGAACATTGTTGCTGATTTGAAGAAACAACTTTCAGTTTGCTGCCTTTTTTACCATAGTATATTTCTTGGAAAAAGTTGAAAAAGATTATTAGGTCATCATTTTGATAAGCAAACAGGTTATTATGTGGATCTATAAATTCACTTCTTATGTTTCTAAAGAAAAAAATACTACATATTGGCATTGAGTCTAACCTTTACATTACAGTAAATTTCATAATCGATTGGATTAAGTTTTTTGTCAGCCATTCCTGAGGGATTGACCTATTATTGCTGAATTTTTGCTTGTTTTTTGTAAAATATTCCTGACCCAATTTGACCTGAATAATTCCTCAACTGACCTGATCTGATTTACTTTGGTTTGGCCTAACCCATTGCAGGCTATCTTTTTTTGGACCTGGAGCCATTTCGTTAAATCAGAATTATATTTTTGTTGACTTCATTCAACAATAATAAAGAATTTTCAAGATTAAAGACTAAGAGGTTGTGTGAAAAAAGGCAAATATTTTCGAATATCTATTGTATAAGCAAAAATCAAAACAAACAAAATTATTCTTTTCCATTTTCCACAAAAAATGTTTCTGACACGTCTTATTATTAATTGTAGGACAAAATCTTGGGTTACAAAGTTTCTCAGTACTTCCAGAGAAAATCCCAGAGATATAAAGTTTTATGATAAGTATTTTAAAGTTCTGGAGTTGGAGCCAGGGAGTTCAAAGGACATTGTCAGAAGACAATACATAAAGTTGGTCAAAAAGTATCATCCAGATGGTGTTACAGGTGATGAAGAGAAAAGACAGTGTTTGACAGAATTTCAAAAAGTTGATGAGGTATATTTAAAGTTTCTTGAATGACAGACACTTGATTTTAAGAATGAATTATTTAATAAAAATATTACAGGCATACAAGGAGCTTCAAAAAAAGTTTCTGGAAGGTTGTATTTTTTTAAGAAAAAATAATAAAATTATGTAAAATATATTAAAAACATTTTATTACAGACAAAAAACGTGATGAACAAAGCTCTGGTAATATCTTTTTCTTTTTTTTACCCTTTTTGTTGTTATGGGTATAAAAGTAACTTTCAGGTGAGTATGGGCTTTTTCATGATGACCAACAAATAAATGATGAAGAAGATAAACAGTCAAAATATAGATCACCTCAGCATAGGTAATTAGGTTATTTGCAAAAGTAGAAATGAATTGAGACCTTGTAAATACAATCATTCACAAAACCATTTACACTTTATTGAATATTTAAATTTGGTAAATTTGAAGCCTTTATCAACAATAAATTAATGATCATAAACTGCCTTTACAAGTATGCAGTTGCAGATTAGCACTCAACCTACCAGTAAAAGATGGCAACGAAAAAGATAAATTTGGTTGACGTTTGCATCAGAATGTTCAGATTCTTGTTTGGATGTGTAACATATCCCCATTTATTGCCATTATCTTAAATGCCTTTTTTCATTGCTTGAAATTCACATCACCGGGAGAAAGTATTTTGCTCAAATTGGTTAACAAATTACATATTTTATAAATGGTTTAAGTGCTAATACTTGTGAAGTGGGGTTATGATTTTTAGTCTTGTGCAGTTTTAGACATCATCACATTTTATTTTAGGCAATATTTGAGCAATGAAGGATACGGTTTTGGTTCTCCTGCCCAGAGGGAAAAACAATATCAAAAAATACGAGCTGCAAGAGCAATTGACAATGTTCATGATCATAGGGTAAGAATAAGCTTTTAAGCTGAATTGATTTATTTTTTGATAAAAAGTCAATTCAAGGTATCAAAACTGGGAGCATCTTACGAGGATAGGTTGGTTGAAGCACAACGTAAGGCTGTCAAAAAGCAACGGTAACTATAAAATTTCAAAACTATTTCAAAAATATAATTTTTGATATTTAGATCTCAAAATGCTATTGAACGTCTTGTTGAAGACCTGATTATTGAATCAATGGCTAACGGAGAATTTGAGAATTTAAAAGGATCCGGAAAGCCACTTCCAGAAAGGGTAATGATTATATAGTTATTGACACAAACGGTGTCCTTTTGGTTTCCTAAAGCAAGTGAAACCTTAAAGATAATGAAATATTTTATTACCCTACGATGGTTGAGCAGGATAACAACATGAAAGAGGCAAAAAAGTATACTATACCAGAAATTTATTGCGACAGTTTAGATGCCTCTAGGGTCAGGTTAATATCTACGGCTTTGTTGTAAATTTACTCTCCTTTCATGTTGGATAAATCAAAACGGACAGCCCTGTGAAAAAGTTTTGAGGGTAGCATCCTTTGTCAGCAATGTTTTTTGAAAGGGTGTAGCTTGGGCTTATGATACTCCAAATTATGTTGAGATCATATTAAAGGATAAACAGATTTCAATTCCGGATGCAGAAATCAAAATTCAATTTTATAATACATATTTTAAAGATCAGTAAGTTTTTATGTTTTGCCTTAATTTAGGTTATTTACAATCCCTACGAGGACTTCACTACTCACAAACTTAATCAGGTATGAAGGTTAATACCATTCAAATTTACTCAGCTAATCGTATTTTTTCCATCAAAGATCCTTGCAGAGGGAGGTTTTGCCCCCGAATGGATCATGTTGAAAAAAGAAATAGAAAATGAAAAAGCTAAAATTAGAGACCTTATGAAAGCTCAAGCTGCTAATGTCATAAAGAATAAAATCCCCAGACGCGAAGAAATAAAAATTTGGACTGCATTTTTGAATAAGTTACAGATGGAAGATGTGAAAAACTTAAATCACAGCATAAATCGTTTTAATCTATTGGTTCCTTTGCTCAATTCTCAAATGGTACAATTTAGCATTGAGAGAGAAAGTGAAATAATTTTGAAAAAATATCTATCCAATTTGACCAACCAAATTAATGATTCTATTGAAAAAATTGATGTTAAAGTTAAAGAAAATGCAGATGTGACTAATAATGGTTTCTTGAAAAGTATCATGAAAAAGTTTTTTGGATGATTTATTAATATTGTTAAATACTCTTATAAAGTTAAAGATGTTATCATTTTATGTATAACAACTAAACGCAAGAGTTAATAAAGTATGCCAATATTTTCAGATGGATTTAATTTTCCTTCATATCATTTTCTGGATAAATTTCTCTTAATGGCTTTGATGATAATGACGTGATGTGACGTTGATAGGCCTGAAATTACACAATATATTTGTTATCAAGTAGTTTTTCAATGACACACAGTATAGAAATTTCACCTTATTACTCCTGAACAAAGTGTCCGTTCCATGAAGGTAATCAAGGATTCCAAGAACTCCGTAGCACTGGTTGAATTTCAAATGGTGAAAGTCGTGTGCTTCTGGAGAGGGCAGGAGTGGGAAGTGATAGCCTGAGTGGGAGTTGAGAGTGTTGAGGATAGCCAAAGAGAACCAAAGCCATCCTAGAGTAAAGTAATTTTCTTAAGCTTTGCAAAATTAACAAACTGGCATTTGGTTGGTATGACTCATTCACTCCCCATGGGAACACAGCAGCCTTACCTTTTTTAAACCTGATCAACATACCTACCCACCCACATGCTTTGCAGCATACATTTCCAATACTTCTACAGGTGGTTCAACACCCTAGCTTTATGACAGCAGAAATCTTACCATCGGGGTCATCATATTTAGAGGTAAGTGGAAATGAGAAACAAGAATGGCAGCCTGTTTAGATGTGACCTTAAGTAATTAGGAATGAGAAACAATAATGGCAGCTTGTTTCAAAAAGACTTAAACGGCAATGTAATGAGAATTGAGCATTATCATTAAAATATCATAAAGGGAAAAGAAAAGTGATAACTTGGATCGAGCCCGTACTATGTATAAAGCTGGGCTCTATAGGTGTTGATCGTGCATTGACATTGGATGTGTCGATGCTATCTAAGATTGTTATCATATTATTATTGATACTATGATCTTTTGCCTAATTCAAGTTTGCCAATACCAGTTCGCCCAATGCAAGTTTGCCAACCATGCAAGTTAGCCAACAACGAACTCATTGAACTATGCACTCGTCGAACTACGAACTCATCGAACAACCCTAACCTTAGCAGACCCAACCAATCCCCCAAAGCATGTTTCCTCCTTCCTAACCCTGCGGGGCATGTTTCCACCTCATTTATTCAACCAACCCCCTCTTTTAACCAAAGGGGCATTTATTGCTAACCTAACCTGACCCAGCCAATCCCCCCCCAAGCATGTTTACCCTTCACTTATGCCCCTTGCTAACCCTTCGGGTTAGGAAGAGGGAATATGTTGGCACACTTGAATGATTGGCGGACTTGATTAGGCGAACTTGGATTAGACAAACTGATATTGGCAAACTTGCTTTAGGCGAAAGATCACAGACCCATTATTATCACATTCCCTTTCAATTTTAACCTCCCTGTCCCCTTTCTTTTTCACACAGTTCCTCCCACTTTTTTTGACAATCACCAAAATTTACTTGCAAAAGAAGATTCTCAGTCTGTGTGACTCATCCCCCATAGCAACACTGCAGGCTTACCTTTTTTTTAACCTGATTGATTCCCACCAGTCCATGTCCTTTGTGGCTTACCCACCAATACTCAGACAGACTATTCAACCTCTGAGCTTTATGGACACCTCAATACACACACCATCAATACCCTTCTTCTTTCTCCCTCTATAACTATATAAGATTCTCACAAAATTTTTAAAAAAGAAATCAAGGTGGTCAAGCCGGTTACATGTTGGATTTACATTCTGACGGTCTGGGTTCCACACCCTAGCCCCACTTGAAAAGTGTGCCTTGCATGAACAAATTTGCAAGGTGTACTACAAAAATTGAAAAAAGGACCTGTTGTAATGTGTGATCCACAAATGAAGGGGCCTAGCATGGGACCTGCCAAGTTTGACACCACATGCTCAAGTGGGTGAGCATACAAGGAAGTGAAAGCAATTGATGCTGTCCATTCATGATGCTTCTTGTGAATGTGCTTGTAAATCTAAGAACATATTTGTTCAGATGATTATTGTACAAAGAAAGAAATTTTTTTTATTATAAATGAAAAAAGTGCATTACTCTTTTGTGGTGGAGCAGCCAGTGTGAATAGAAAAAGGCTACTTCCTCAACTAATACAAAGACAATCAACTCAAGGACAACACGATGAAATTCT
>Ga0194133_10010636_pt1 | contig 10304 bp, 9 predicted proteins | sample TA2KigOf40mmetaG_FD_155448 | JGI IMG/M metagenome (GOLD analysis project Ga0194133, IMG submission 155448) | Freshwater microbial communities from Lake Tanganyika, Tanzania - TA2015055 Kigoma Offshore 40m | ecosystem: Environmental > Aquatic > Freshwater > Lake | place: Tanzania: Lake Tanganyika... | reverse complement strand
GAATCAATAGACGATCCCTCTACTAATGGAGTAAGTTATTGATCTGCATTGTGATTTCATCAAAAACAAACTAACTTGCAACTGATTTTTAGCAGCCTAGTACCTCGAGGTTTGCAGGCGGTGACGGTGAACAACCGACATGTAGCAACTGCAACACCCAAAAAACCTCCATGTGGCGCCGTGACAAATCTGCCAACCTTGTTTGCAACGCATGTGGGCTTTACATCAAACTTTATGGAGTGAACAGGCCTATACAAATGAGAAAAGATACAGTTCGAGTAAGACGACGAAAAAATGCTAAAGATGCCAAAAAAGAGGAAACTGAAAAGAATCAATGTGAGTAATCATGTAATTTTTCGTCGTACGCCCCATAATCAATGCATCAAAAGAAGCTTTTCCTTTGAATTTGATGTTTGTTATGCAATTTTTTATTCAATCTTTTTAGCCAAAGACCTTTTTCACAAGCCCAAATCCTTGCCAGACGATTACTGTGTTGTCAGAAGTGAACTTTCTAATGTGGAACACGAAAGAGCAGTCTTGCCACCTTCATCCCTAGATCTTGCCAAGTTTTTTCCATCGATCGCCAAGCCATTTCCAATAGAATCAGTTTCCTTGAAGAGCGGTCTTTCAAAGAATCTCCCACCTTATGTTAGAAATCTCTGTGTGAATCTCTCTTCTAGCAATGAAGACATAGTGACAATAACCCCGACTCGTTCCAAAGAAATCAAAATTAGTTCTGAAGCTTCCCAAGACTCCAATGATGTGTCTATTGAGATCAAAAAGGTCAAGACAAATGTTGAAAGAAAGTTTCCGAATTTTGGAAAAAATAGTGCAGTTGAAATAACGTTGGTCAAGCCTAAAGTATCCAAGCAGAATCCAACAACATCTAATCCTGACTGGGAAGTGTCTGTTTTACCCAAGCCTCCACCTCTCAAAAAGCGACCTCTGCCTAAGATTGAATCCATGTCACAAGTGCTCATGCAAAAAGCGATAGAGGCCCAACAGAACGATTTAAGGTAAGTCAATTGAAATTGTCCCACAAGAGAGAACTTATTTAATGTTGATTTCTTTAATTTAGTGAAGCTTATGGTCAATTATGGGATAAAATTAGTCAACAGACAAACCTGTTACAAAACTACAATCTCCTGAGCTCTCAACTTGATCAGCAATCTGCAATCAATGGGGTGAGTCCTGTCTGGATATTTTTTAAAACAATCTCAAGATAACCGGGTTTTGTTTTAAAGGGACTACCTATGCCAGACTTTCGTGGTTTGCAGCCTCTGAAATTGAAAGAACAAGTCAACACTAAAAGAGCGAAAGTAGAACATTCAAGTTTAGATGTAAGGATAGACTTCAGTTTATTAGATTTGCTTTTTTCAATAAAATGCATCGTAATTTTACCTTTTCAGGCACTGCCAATCCCATCCCATCATTTAACACCGAGCATGGTCGAGCGTTTGCATGAAAACTTTTCTGAGGGAGTACTTCAATCACATGCTATTCAGCTTCAACAACAAAGGTCGACAAAAGTTAGCCCCTCGACAAGGTCTGTGGATTTGACCCTTTAACGTTTGTTTAAGTGCTTCTTCTACTTTGAGATTTTATTTTTTAGTTGTGCAAACTGCAATACCCAACAGACGTCAATATGGCGTCGTAACAAGCTCGGTCTTCCCATTTGCAACGCTTGTGGATTATATTTCCGATTACATGGTGTTGATCGTCCAGTCAATCTACGAAATGATGTCATAAGAAAGCGAATGAGGAAAGGGGAAAGAAAACTGAAAACTTCTAAGAAAGACCTGAGGACATCTGATAATCTAGTAGAGACTTATGAAGACGAATTGATTGATCAGTCTGAGAGACATTTGTTAGCAAACTAGCCATTTCCTCATGTAAGAAAAATACTCTGCACAAACGTCCAACCCACACATCACAAAAACTACCTGATTATATCAACTCGTGCGGCTCTTAACAACATTTAAATGAGCCCAGTGCCTCACCATCTTCTTTATTGGCCTCAAAAAATTGCCCCTTCTACAATACTCAACTGAGAGGATCGTTTTTGTCAAACCAGTTATTGGATTGGGCAAATAATCAGAGCTGGAGACACCATTAAAACTTACGTTTTAGTGAGCATTTACCAAAGATTTGCTGGTCCCCAAACTTGAACCCCTAAATCTTCCAATTGTCATTATTCCAAAAGTATTGAATTTAAGCCACTGAAACTCGCTCTGGTCTCTCAAAAGTATTACCTTTTTCTCAATTGTGACAAACCTTTTTTTTTGAACATTCAACATGAGTTGTTCGATATTAGCCTTTGGATAAAGGCAAAACAACTGAAACAACCTGATTGTGATAAAGGATTAAAAATCTCCAATTTTCTATGAATTATATGATCTGTTTTGCTATAGTTTTAGATGACCAGAAACGCTCCACATAATGTCAGAAAATCAATCTCAAAATTAACAAGAAAAAATAGTTTTATCCCCGGTAACATGAATAATATTTTGTCCAGCCCCTTGACAATCTTGCCAGTTTTTTTTTATAGAAACCCAAAACACTCCTTCAGACTACTTTACCCTTTAAAAAGCCAAAAATATTCTCAGATAGTATTTTCTCAGTATTACTTTTTACTTGATTTTTTGACACATTTTCGTATTTTTTTTTGTATCTAAACCACATTAAGTTTACCCAACCATGACATTCTTGCCAGACCTGGGCCTTTTTTACCCCCACGCACATCCAACCCAGACAGTTTCCGAGTGAACCCTAACCAAGCTAAAAACTGGCTCTCAGTCAGAAATGATATTATTTTAGATTTTTTTTATCTGAAAATATATTGGATACCTGTTGTTGATAACTGGCCAACTAATGTGAAGTCAGCCCTCTTGCACAATCAAACGTTTTATGTATTGGAAGTTCAGAAAATCAAAAAAGCATTTCTTTAAGGAATTTTTTTTGTTTAAGAAAATCTGTCCATCTTTTCATATTTGTTACAATTTAAGTTTCTAAGATGATTTTTATGCTATAAAATCTATCTTCTCACTGAATTTTGAAATTGGTCTTATCTTAAAATTAATATAAATGGGTCATAGGCAGGACTAGAGGCATAACCTCTAGTCCTAGTCTAGGCCATGCCAGCAAATTTTCATCCCCGGATTTGAAAAAGAATCAATGAGGCACCCTCAGTCAGGGTAATCATAAACTGCAGTGACTCTTAAAAAGGTGTGAATTGTGCATTAACATCTGATGATTCTATACTGTTACGATTGAACCAACATGAACCCTTGACCCTTCATGGTTTGGATTTCAGCCCAGAGGTTCTATAACTCCAAATCCCAAGAAAAAGATTGTTCTAGGATTAACTAAGCAGAAAAGATGTAAACCATTTAATAGCCTGGTGCATTATAGACTCATCTGATGTTAATAGAAGACCAACACCTTCACAAGAGTACAGGATAGATATATAATTATGTCTATGGTCTCTACAGATTACTGTTATCCTGACAGAGGGTGCCTGATTGATTTTTTTTGCAATCGGAGGTTCAAAAATTGGTGGCATATGGTCTGGGATTGAACGGACAACCTGTCAGTCAGGTGTCTATGAGAACTCAGGCCAGGTGAAACCTTGTCACCAGCCAACTATTGAAAAATAAATGTAATGAAAGCACCACAAAAGTTTTCAATTTGAATGCTAGATGGTATATGGCAAAGGCCTTTTAGTGAAGGCAATGTTTACACTTCTATTTCGGGAGATCTTTGAGAAACAAACAAAACAACATAAACAAACCTACAAAAATATGAATTTAGAGGTTGACTTGAGACATTTTAATTCAATATTTTTAGGAAATCTTTGATTCCAAAATCTTCAGCCCAAACTCATTTAAATTACTAGAATCTCTAAACAAAAGTAATTCTATTTTCTCCTTTCCAACATTTCTCCATCTCCAAGAACTGTCAATTTATCCATCATCTAATAATAGCTTCATATTGAAAGGTTAATAATAAAATTTTAAACTGGAATATATATAATCATGCAATTTGACCATAAAAAGATCTTTTTTTTACATTCCAGATAAAAATGTCAGCATCTAGAATTGATTCTGAAAAGGTAAATAAAAAATTATTGCACATTCTTCGATTTATTAATTTTAACAACGAAGTGATACCTTGACGTTTCGAAACCATAATGTCCTGTTTGGATTGTCATTCTAGGATCCTTGTGCAATGGAAAGTTTTCAGTCCATGAATTGCCTGGAAACCAACAACTACGACAAGAGCAAATGCGAACTGGCTTTTGAAAATTATCGAATTTGTAAAGCTTTTTGGTTGAAAGTTACTTGGGAACGGAGAAGAGTGGTAAGTCAAATTAAGTTAGCTCAATTATAATTAACAAATAAAGGAACTATTTCTACCTAGGGACTTAAACCTTTCCTGCCACCACAAGAAGAACGAAATGGAATCAAAAGTTATTACCTGTCAACGGGAAAAATTCCTACCACTCCAGAGGGCTAAGACTGATTCTCTTTTGCTAGTTGTTGTAAATTCTTTCAAGTCAATAAAATAGATTACTTACAGAAAAATTATCAAGATCTCTGATGTTGAGAAGAAATGGGATCCTTAAAGGTCGTTTAATCTGTGTTCATGCAAAATATCAGCTCTCCAGCTTTAACATTGTGGGAGCTACTAAAGAAAAAGGACGAAAGTCAGTTATCATTCAAATATTTTGGCAATTTTTCGACCATATCTCAGATCCTAGGCAAAAATTTAAACATTTGGCTAGTAACTTTTTTTTTCATTAATATGAGGAGTCTGTATGCAAAATTTCAGCCCTCTGGGTATAAAACTGAGGGAGGAGATAGTGGATGACATTCAGACGGACTGTAAAACTGCAAAATTTCTCACAACCCCTATGGGGATGGACAGACAAAAAGTGTATTTCTAATTTTCACTACACTCCCTCTATTACTTTGCTGGAGTGGGATAAGGTTAGTTTTTGTTTGCACTGCAGACTGCTCAAATACAATTAGTCAAACATAAAAAAATTTATAATTGCATTTAAAGCAAACTGAAATTTTTTAGCCTTAATAATGAATGTCAAAGGGTGGCTGTGAGAAAAAAAAGCATTAGTTTGTGTAAAAGTTGAAAAATAACTGAAAAAATGGTACTATAGAAGCTGGGAATGCAGATTTAAAAATATGAAAAGAGTAAATTTGTTGAGGTTCGACACCACGTGAGAGGTTGCATGACCGACTTGCATCACAGAAACTAAGATTTTTCTTATAGACATCTATGGCAAAATCTTTGTTTTCATTGTTTATTCTGCCAGGCCTGGGACAATCCACCATTTTCCTTCTGTTCTGACAATATCCAATTATCTTTTAACTTTATAGCGTGTTCGATTCTTCAGCATGGCTCTTCGACTGGTGGCTCAAACCGTGTGTCGCATCCAGGGGCAGCGCGGACTTTGCCTCTCAGCTGTGGCCACTCAACAAAATGTCGCTGCTGATCCCATTCAACAACTTTTCGTTAACAAAGTGAGAGAATACGCACAGAAAAAGAAGGCATCTGGAGGAAAATTGGTAATCACGTTTTGGGTGGCCCCTTGGTGCCTTTGACCTTTGGTTCTAACACTGATTCCCTTTTTTTATGAGCACACAAGGTGGCCGTCCCTTGGCCAGTTTTTCTTGTCATAAATTGAAGCTTCGTTTTTCCTGCCCCCTTTTGAGCGTTACACACCAACGACAGACAGACAGTTCTATTTCTATAAAAAGAGAAAATTAATGAGAAGCCTTTTGATTTTCTTAACTGTGTCTGCAATAACAATTGAAAAAGATATCTGTAAAAAGTTGGATTTTTCTTCCCTGTTTATTTCGTCAAAAGAGACGTCAAGAAACATGATGGCTGACAAAAAGCAAGGTTGTATCTGACAAGTTCTTATTATCATTTATAGGTTGACGCCACCCCTCAAACAGAGGCTGAGCTTGCGGCTGAACTCGAGAAGGTTTCAAAGCAGTATGGAGGTGGAAAGGGCATCGATATGACAAAGTTCCCTGAATTCAAATGGGCAGAGCCAAAACTCGACGACATTGATTTGAAGTAATGCTGTATGTAGATGGCTATTAACATTTTGAGAAAATAGAAAAATAATATAAAGTGTAAGCTCTTATCATTTTATGTAGTGCAGAAGGTTGGATATATTTTTCTGTACAATATTTATGCAAGCCCTAGTCAAAAAAGTCTTGTATCTATGGAGGGTTTTAAGTGTTGCTGAATCTTTTACCATTTAAGTGTCAAATAGTAGTTTTATACAAAAATGGAACATTTCTTTTCCCTTGTGTAATTGAGTGCATTTGATTGTACACAAACCATATGAAAGCCCAAATTCTGGTCTTGGGGTGGGGCCCTGGCCCTATAACGGAATCAGCCAGTCCAGGAAAAATCTCAAGTGAGAAAATTATCATCCTCAAGCCTCAACCAAATTGGTTCATAAAAATCCTCCTCAAAGGAGAGACTGCAACTCAAGTCAGTCAATGGCCCATTCCCATAGACATATATGTCTATGCCCATTCCTAGTTTCCAAAATCATTTTCGTTGAAACCTGTGGACTTGTTTCACGGAACTCTACGAATTTGTTTTTGACAATAATCCATAAAAAATGCATGTCAGATTTCAAAACGGTCAAATAGTATTAGTATTTTTGGTTCAGACTGTTCAAGTCATAAAATGACAGCCATGTCGAATGGGAATTGAGGACATCGCCTTTTCTCATTTCAAACCAGTAGCCTCACCATGCGGTTTTGTAAATGCAAACTGTGGATATTTATTATTGTTGGAAGTCTCATCATCTTGGGTGTTCTAACAGTTGCAAAGCTCTGGGAAAATGTCTCTAATACTTTTTATCAAGGTAAATTACATTAAAACTTAAATCTCTTGTTATAAAGAAAAGTCTTGTTTTTATAAAACTTACTTGTAGTTTCATGTTTCAATTTGTGCTGCTTCCAAGGAATGACTTATATTTAACCCTTTTAAAATGTTTTAGATAATTTAACATTGCAAAATAGACGTAGCTCTCGAGTCCGAACAAAGTCCCTTGGATCTGAGTACGAGGGTCTAGTGTGGTTTGTTCACGTGACAGATATTCATATGTCAATGTTCAAAGACAATCAGCGGATCACAGAATTCCAAAAATTGTGCGTCTGGCTACAGAATCGAGTGAAGCCTCCTGCGGTGGTGGTCTCAGGAGATCTTACGGATGCAAAGACGTCAGATCATCTAGGCTCATCTCAATGGAGGCAAGAATGGCAGTTTTACCGGGTAATGAACTGTTGAATAGGGAAATCTTTCAAACTTTAGAGAATCTTTAAAATTAAAGGACACAGTCAAGAATTGTTTTATGGAATCTGACCACGTATCAGAGTGGCTTGATATCCGAGGCAACCACGATACCTTTGATGTCATTGATGATCATCAAGAGAACAACTTCTTTGCAAGATATTCGATCCAGGGCATTAACAACCGTAGGTCCTACTTTAAGGTAACTGATTGTAGAAAACAGAAAATCTCAAAGACTTTTAATAAGAGAAATAATTTTTCAAAGAAAGTTGTGTTTCAAAATCAGTCGCTTGGATTCATTGGTTTAGATGCTACTCTTGTTCCGGGACCGAAAAGACCTTTTAACTTTTTTGGTGCCCTTAACCAAAGTGATTTCAATGTTGTCGAAAGCTTGATTGATAAAGCAAAAGAGGAGACAGATTACCATTTCGTTTTCGGCCATTATCCAACGAGGTTTGCCAATTCATGTTTACCTTTTACACGTTGAGTTTCGTAGATTTACTTTGATATTTCAGCTGTATCTTGTCTCCCTCCCCTGGACTCCGTTCTCTTCTATCAGATGCTAAGGCCTATCTCTGTGGACATTTGGTAAGAACTCGGAAATTTTTTTCTTTTGTTTTACAAGGCTAGTCAACTTAGGAAGGCATTTTTTCGAGAGAAAAATTTTTGCTGTTGCAGCACACGTTGGCTGGACTTGTTCCTGAAATGTTTGCATGGCAAAAAGAAGGATATTTTGAATTGGAACTGGGAGACTGGAAAGATAACAGGAGATTTAGAGTTTTAGCTCTTGATCAGGTAAAATTTCTCAATGCTTGACCAAGTCATTAAACTGAGGTACAAGGGTTTTTTCAATTCCATTGGTTTTCAGGGCCAGCTCTCATTCTCTGACAATAATTTTTTGAGCAACACAGAAACTTGTGTCATTGTGGTTACAAATCCTATAGAAGTTAGATTTGCTGTTGAAGATCAACACCTTCTGACAACCAAAGAATCAACGCATTTAAGGGTGCTCGTCTTTGCAGAAAAGCAAATTTTAAAAGTAACTGTGACAATAGATGATAAAAAGGTAAACATTGCTCTTTTTAGTTGTGTTCATCCTATAATCTGTTACTAAATCTGGTCGATTGCATTCAAGACAATATCTAGCTTGTAAAACCATTGTGAAACGGGTTTCTATCCACCAGATTTTTAACTGTTTACAACCTGAAGCTGGAGGACCTTTGTATATAGCAGAGTGGTCACCCTCAGACTTTGATGATGGAAATCTTCATCGCCTTGTCGTTGATGTGGTCACAAATTCAAACAGAATGTTTGCAAAGTAATTTTTGCTATTTAGTCAATTTATTTGACATCAAAAAGCTTGATTATTTTCAGAGACTTGCAGTTCAGCTTGTCCAAAAAATCAGAGGTTGGAAGCGTTCCAAACGACTTTTCATTTTTGTCCCGGCTCGTATTAATTTCTGACCTGGTTAGTAAATTGATGCTCATTTTTTTTTAATTTTACCAATTATTCAAGGAAGAAAATGGACAAATTTCCTCAATCTGAAATATTTCATCTTTCAGATGACTTTGACTCAAATGTGTTTTGGCCTAGCGATGGGTTTCATGGTATTCTCTTTGATTCTATTAAGAATCAGACACACGTTTATTTTGGTAATTTGACCTTCACGATTTAAGTCTGGATTACCTTTAAAGAAGTATTCTTTGCTTAGCGGGGCATCATTTCACGGACTAGAAGACCGTCAGTTGGCGCTTTCAGCATTCGTAGATTGTTCCACAACTGGGACAGACGGTTCACAATTTTGTCAGCTACAAATCGCATCTTTGTACCATTGCTTTTAGCCCCGTTCTACTTGATTTTTGGGCCTTGGGCTTTTGGCTATTTCCTGGAAAATTCCTTTGGAGTTCTGGTAATAACATCAAATTGAACAAAGTTTGTTACTTTCTTGAAATTTTTAACTTGAAAATCCTTCTCACATAGAATCAATTGAAAGCAAAAGTTTTTAAACTTTTCCTTGTTATCTTTTTAGTTCGCATGGGGAATTTACGTGCATGGCTCACTTCTCCACGCCGACACTACCTCGTTCTACGGCCTCTTTTTCATGACTCCATATCTCTATCTGTTCACTTTAGGACTTACTTTTGTCATAGACAAAAGGTTCCATGAAGTGCAAGAAGGGGAAATTTCCAATGAAAGTATCAGTAAGGTGTGACTTTGATGGCAAAATTTATTTGCCAAAAAATTTATTTTCTTTTTGTTTCAGACGACATGTCTTTCCAAGATCTGGTTCTACGTCTTGATGATTTTCCAAATTCTGCACTTGGCAGATAACTATTTGTGCTATGGGTTTATAGCATCCCTGGGCGTTTGCGGTGCCTGCCGTTTAGTATTTTTCTATTCGTTATGGACGCTTGCTAACAACCTACAACCAGATGATTTTGTTGAATCAAGACAAATTTGGGAAACGAAAGTCAAACAGAATCCTGAGAACCAAAGAACACGTTGAGATACCATTTTTGTCACAAGCATTTTAAGATTGTCAGCAGGTGGATTTTGGAAACACAGATAATTGCCTTTTAATAGTTAGGCGAAGGAAAACTGAAGAAAGATATCTATTTATTTTGTCTCTTTGTCTATAAGCCTTCTTTTTGAGCTCTTTGTGTTTTGGACCCTTATAAAGTGGCCAAATAGTATAATGCCAATGAACTCTTTTTGGAACTTGTAATGTCTATATTCATCAACATGAATAGTGTGATGAACTATTATTTGTGTCAAAGTAAAACTAGTTACAATGTTTATGTTTTCTTTTTGTCAGGGTTACTCATTGCTCTATGTTGTTTCAATTCAATTTTCTCCATTCTAGATCCAATTTAGTGCCATAGAATAGCCAAACAAGCTACAATTATGCAACAGCAAATGCATTTAGGTGTTTTTTGGTCGACACAAGCTTTTCTTCCTTCCTGGGAAA
>Ga0194133_10010635_pt1 | contig 10304 bp, 10 predicted proteins | sample TA2KigOf40mmetaG_FD_155448 | JGI IMG/M metagenome (GOLD analysis project Ga0194133, IMG submission 155448) | Freshwater microbial communities from Lake Tanganyika, Tanzania - TA2015055 Kigoma Offshore 40m | ecosystem: Environmental > Aquatic > Freshwater > Lake | place: Tanzania: Lake... | reverse complement strand
TTATATTCTTCTCTGGTTATTTCATTGTATGGCTGTTGTGGATATACCTCATTACCCATAGGTAAAAATGAAACAGCCTTAAGTTCTCCTTCGTGCAAATGCAGCGTTGGAGCAATATGTTTTGCTTCTGTTTCTTTATTAAATGAAAGCGTTACAGAAACTCCATTGTCAGACCAATATTTTTGAGCAGTTGCTGCCAAACCAACCTTTTCAAACAGGCTTACATCCTTTTCAGATCTTGGATGTCCAGATGCGATTGGGAAGTAAACTACTGTAGTATTTGCTGATACAAGGTCTGCTTCAACTTTATACCCTGCTGCTTTAAATAAATGAATCATTGGGTCTGTATTACCAAACCTTATAGCACGTAAATAAAATGCTCCTCCAGGACCCCAGTGAACTCCAGGGGTAGCACCAGAAAGTAATGATACAGAACCAGAGGGTTTAACAGTTGTTACTCTAATTGATTCTCTAACACATAACCATTCAGAGTATGTTTGATCATAAAATTTAATTTTCTTATACCCCTCGTCCATCCACTCACGAAGAATTGGCATACCTTTTGTATCTGCAAAAGAAGCAATGCCAGTTAGCGATGTTCCAATACGACGATTACGTTGCATAATTCCATTTGTAATTTGCCAATGAGTTGGAACTAGAGTTACAGTTTTACCATATAAATATGCAAACTTTAATGTACGTAAAAAGTCTTCTTTATCTTCATGGCGATTTAAATGAACCTCTACAAGTGTGCAAAGTTCATAAGATTCTAATGGTTGTTCTGCACAAGGATTAAATCCCATTACCCGCAAATCTTTACCATCTGCTGGATCTGCAAGACGTCCATAGTTACGAGCAACATCAAGCCATATAAATCCTGGTTCTCCATTATTTACAATTAAATCAACATACTCTTCATAATTTGTTCCAACCTCTGCAGCAATAGAATTGTTTGACATCCATGCCCATCCTGGTTTTTCTGGATCATATGAGTTTCTTTCTGGAAATATTTCTGAATTTTTTAAATTACTAAATACTTCATCTTCTGGTGTACCTAATGCTAGAGTTGCAGAACGACGAACATTTCCAGAAACTACGCAGGTACCAATCAAGTTAATAATATCTACTATTGCACGAGAGTCAAACTTATCTCCTGCTCTAGAGCCAATAACATTACGAATTCGTGTATGAAGATCCATAAGTGGCTGTGGACCGCTTGCAACGCCTCCAAACCCTTTAATTGGGGCACCTAGAGGTCTTATTAGGCTATAGTCAAACTCTTGTATGTTTTGATTTTGCCTTAAAAATGAGTTTATAAGCATTCTTACTGACTCTACCCAACCTTCACGAGTATCAGGAATTTGATAGGTAACTACTGGCTCAGTTGGTGCATAAATTAACATTTCTTTTTCTTGACCGACGGTATCAAACCCTACACCTACACCTAACATTAAAGCATCCATTACCCAACCAAATAAGGCTCCTGGATCATTACGATCAATATCTCTTGTTGATACCATCGCACAATTTTGAAGGGCTGCAGAGTTCTTACGCTCCATAGTCATAGGTGTACCAAATGCCCATAGACCACGTCCAGGAGGTGTCCATTTGAGGTTAAACATGCGATCATAGGCCTCTTGAGCAGACTTCTGTGCTTTATTGTCATTCCATGGTAAACGGCTTTCTTTAGCCCAATTCTTTTGAACTGAGTACATTCCTTCAATTACCCGCTTACAAACCTCAGACCATCTTTCTTTTGTACCGTCTTCCTTTACACGAGAATATGTTCTTATAAAGGTAATCTCTCCTAATGAGTTTGATCCTGCATCTGAAAAACCAAATGGTGGTTGTATATCTTTATATTTTGATACAAACTCATCTAATAAACGAAAAGAAAAAATCTCTGACATAATATTTTCAACTTTCTAATAAAAAATATAATAAGTACTTTAAAAATTATAAAGTAGTGTTAAGTATATCACAAATTTAAAAAGAAAAACACGCTCATTTAGAGCGTGTAAATCTTTACTTTACAGTTACTGCTTTGTTTTTTATAAAGTACTATGCACCAATTAGCATAAATTCGCTAAATGCTGCTCCGCCACCACCGCCTGCTGCTGACCACGATAGCGTTCCAGATCCATCTGTTGTTAAAGCATATCCTGCTGTTCCATCTACTGAAGGCAATGTCCAAATTCTGTTTGTTGAAACAGTTGCTGGAGCCTTAAAGCCAACATAGTGGCTTGAGTCTGTATCTGCAAGTCTTAATTCTGCTGTAGCATTAAGAGTAAGAGATGTTGTAAATGCAGGTGATGTGTTAAATACTAATGCTCCAGATCCAGTTTCATCTGTTATTGCTGAAGCAAGATTGGCAGATGATGGAGTACCAAGGAATGTTGCAATACCTGTTCCAAGACCAGAAATACCTGTTGATACTGGAAGTCCAGTTACGTTTGTCATGATACCAGATGCTGGGGTTCCAAGTGCTGGAGTTGTCAGTGTTGGACTTGTTAAAGTTTTATTGGTTAAAGTTTCTGTACCAGCAAGCGATGCTAAATCAGCATCTGTAACCGCTGTATTGAAATCAGCCAATGTACCGCTTACGGTATTTGAACCAAATGCAATTGTTTTATTTGTTAATACCTGGCCTGTATCTGTGCCTACTAAAGTAGTAGTTGCGTCAGGAATTGTTACTGTTCTATCTGCGGTAGGGTCTGTAACTGTAAGTGTAGTTTCAAAAGCATCTGCGGTAGAGCCTTCAAAAACAAAGGCATTTTGAATAGCAATTGTTGTTGAATCAATAGTTGTGGTTGTTCCATTTACAGTTAAATTACCTGTAACTGTTAAATTAGAAGCAGATGATCCAATATTAATAGATCCTACCATTGAAGAGTGATACTGACAGGCATAATATAGTTGAGGTGCGTCTTGTGCTAACTCTACAATTATATGTCCAGATTGTGTTCCATTATTTGTAATTCCTGTGTTATATACATTTCCTGCATTATATGCTCCAGAAGAAGTCTGAATCCAGAATGGATGACCAGAAGCATTTACATGAATTCTATATTTTTTACCTTTTTCAAAATAAATAGTTCCGTTAGATACTCCATTTACTATATATGCTCCAGATCCAGAGTTAGTAATATAATAGTCTAATGCGGGATCTGTAAGATTTAATTTGCTGTCTATTTGTGTTTGAATTGCTGATGTTACACCATCTACATAATTGAGTTCTGTAGCAGTTGCAGTAACAATAACATCTTCATTAATTTTAGGAGATGTAAGAGTTTTATTGGTTAAAGTTTCAGTTCCAGCAATTGACACAAAATTTGCATCAGAAAGGGCGGTATTAAATTCAGCAAGAGTTCCCGTAATAGTGTTGTTTGCAAGATTAATAGTTTTGTTGGTTAATGTTTGAGTTCCTGTTTCGCTTACAGATCCTCCAGTAGCAGCAGAAATATCAGCAGTAAAAGCAACAGTTCCTGAGTTATTAGGAAATGTAATTGTCCTATCTGCAGTTGGGTCTGTAAAGACAAGGGTAGTTTCAAAAGCATCTGCAGTTGTTCCTTCAACAATAATTGAGCCATCTGAAATAGTAAGTCCTGAAATAATTGGACTGGTCAAAGTTTTGTTAGTTAATGTTTCACTACCTGCTAAAGTTGCAAAATCATCATCTGTTAGAGCAGTATTAAATTGTGCTGTAGTTCCAGATACTGTATTTGATCCCAAAGCAATAGTTTTATTTGTAAGAGTTTCTGTACCTGCAAGAGATGCAACATCTGCATCAGAAATTGCGGTATTTAATTGAGCAAGGGTTGAAGTAACCGTATTTGAACCAAGTGAAATTGATTTATTGCTTAACGTTTGTGTTGCATCATGAAGAACAATTGTTCCTGTAGCATCTGGAAAAGTTGCTGTACGATCTGCTGTAGGATCACCTGCAGAAATTGTAAGTTCGTGAGCGTCTGCTGTAGCACCCTCCATTGTAATTGTTGAAGTAAACACACCAATGTTGGTAATGTCTGAAAGGTTGCCAGTTGTAATAACTGTACCAGTTACGTTTGGAAGAGTAATTGTACGGTCAGCGGTTGGGTCTGTTACCTCAAGTGTGGTCTCAAAAGAATCAGCGGTAGCACCTTCAAAAATAATACTAGTACCAAAATGAGGACTAGTTGGTTGATAATATTCTAGATCTGCCCAGTGATTTGTGCCATTACCAATTTTAAATTTATTTGTATCGGATTCCCAACCCATTTCACCAGCATTTAATATTGGATTTGCTGATGTCCATTGCGCTGCAGTTCCTCTGCGTTGCTGCATTCTGGTTGCCATTTATGACTCCTTATACTTAATTATATTATAACAGATAGTTAGTTAAAATTATCTGTTGCTACTCCGCCATCATAAGTTGCTTCAAACTCTGACGTATTATAAAAACCTGCACTTACTAAAACTCCAGGTTCATTGTATGCTCCGCCACTAATAAATGTGCTAACAACCAAACCACTACCGCCAATTGAGGTATCGTGAATGTGATCTTGTAATGTTTCTGCATCTTCAAGTGTTGCAATTGCAACCCATTCAGAACTGTAATAAACATGAACTCTTTGTGTTAATGTATCAAACCATAAATCTCCATTTTCTGGAGATGCTGGTGCTGTTCCACTAACGGGAATTGTTGGTGAACTTACTGCAGTATCTACATATAATTTTGTTGCTGCATGAACATTTTCAGTAGGAGTGGCAACTGTGACTGTTCCTCCAAAAGTACCGCCTTCGGCTACATTAATGCCGTGCTTTACTCTGAAGTCTTTATTGATAGTTGCCACTTCCGACCTCTATTCTTTAATTATGCCTCTATGTAAGTTTTGCTTACCTTTACAGAAGTACCTGCTGCTGTACCAGTTACTTTCAAGCGAACATTGCCACCACTAAAGTCAGCGTCTGTTGTTCCTAGTACTGCGTTGCTGAATACATCTGCATACTCTGTTAGATAAACGTTATTGTTTCCATCTACTGCAACAAGAACTTCAATTACCTCAATGTCATTATCTTTTTTCATTTGAACAACATATTTAGCACTTGAGTATGTTGTAGCAGACCATGAATCAATTACGGTTGCTGAATCAGATGCAGTTCCTGTAGCAGTTCCAAGTAATGCATCTGGAAGAGTTACAGAGCCTACTGTTACACCACTAAATGATGGTGTTGCTGCTGAGTGTAGATCTTGTGGACCAGATAATGTAATTGCACCAGTTGATGCGGTTGCACTAATTTGGTTTGCTGTACCAGTGATTGAAAGTACACCAGTGTTTGTAACTGCATCAGCGGTAATGTTAATACCAGTTCCAGGGTTAACGTTTATTGTATTACCAGTTTTTGTAAGACCATCACCTGCTGTGATTTGTCCTAGACCAGTAAATTGAGTAAATGCAAGGGCCGTAGTTCCAACTGTAATTGCGCCATCATTAGTTAGTACATAACCTTGATCAGCGTTGGTTGTTCCTTCTTCTACAAATACCGCAAAATTTGAAGTAAGTTCTGCGCCTGTATCTGCATCAGTTGAGCGAGTTGGTGCTCCAGAGGCATTTACTGTATAAATACCGTTTTGTGAACCAGTTGATTGATTCTTAACAAGAATACGATCTCCAGTTGCAAGAGTTACTCCGTCAAGAGTATCTCCATTTTCTAGATCAGAGGCAAGTGTTACGTTTGCAGTTGTTGCTGCACGTACTGATGCTTTCCAGTCAATACCTTGTGCTGCTGAGTCTACATAAGCCTTTGTTGCTGCATCTGTTGAATTTGTTGGTGTTCCAAGACCTGTAATCTTGTATCCACCCAGAGCCACATCGCCATCTGGTGTTCCAACAGCGTTAAGTGCAAACTCTGATGGGTCTACAGAAATTGCTCCAGTTGCATCATTATAATCAAGACCATTTCCAACGTTATCTCCAACAGCATCTTGTGCTCTCTCATCTGTAAAATATTTGTTGGTTGCACCTTCTGCAACATCATCAGTTCCAAGGGTACGTGAACCGCCGAGAGATGTTGCTGTACCATTAATAGTAATTGATGAGTTTGTCAATTTACCATTTTCAATTGAACCTGCAAGCATTGCATTTGTTACTGTAGCAGTATCTCCTGCAGTAATTGCAGTTCCAGAAATTTTAGTCTTATCAATTGCTGCTGCTGCATTAATATCAGCATTTACAATTGTACCGTCAGCAATCATTGTGCTTGTAACAGTTCCTGTATCACCAGTTGTTACAAAGTCTGCATCTGTTAATGCACTATTAAACTGTGCAGTTGTGCCTGATACTGTATTTGAACCAAGTGCAATTGTTTTGTTTGTAAGTGTATCTGTTGTATCACGAAGAACAACCTGTCCAGTTGCATTTGGAAGTGTAATTGTTCTGTCTGCAGTTGGGTCTTCTACTTGAAGTGTTGTTTCATGTGCGTCTGCTGTAGCACCTTCAAACTCAATGCTTGAGCCAAACACGCCAACTGCTTGTGGTGCTGCCCACTCAATTCCATTTGAGGCTGAGGAATTTGCAGTGAGAATATACCCGTTTTCTCCCACTGCAAGGCGGGTTACGGTATCTGCTGCTGAAGCAACTAGTAAATCACCTTTGGCGTCTACTAATGCTTCTGTTAATATGTCGTGGCCATTTACAGTTGCGGTTGATCCCTCAACTACCAGCCCCGCTTTGACTCTAAAATCTTTTGTTACGGTTGCCATCTTTTATCTCCTTGGTTAAGCCTTTAATCCCATACGCATAAAGCGTAGAGTTATAGGTGTACTTCCCCCCACAGGAACTACAGTTAATGAAACTGTACCTCCAGCCTTTGAAACAGAGATGGTGCCAATATTCCCATCATTTTCAACAGTGCCATATTGACTAACAGATACATCTGATCCATCATTCAATATTGTTAATTCTGTAACAGAGTACTTGTTAGCACCGCCTGCTACATATTTGAGTGAGATCATGTATTTCATTGATCTAAACTCGCTTGCGGAAAAACTATCAAAAACGGTTGAGTTTTCAATACCATTGATTGTTAACTCGTTGTTACCGTCTGAACCAAGATCGGTAGACCTAGCAGAGGTACTATCAATTAAATCTACATAGTTCTCTTGGGTTGGTCTATCGCCAGTTTCAAACAGGGCCTTAACGTTTGCTGTTGATATCTTTGCCATACCGCAATTATATCATTATATGTTAAAGTATATAGTTATTAATTCCGATGATTTGAAGGCCAATTCCAGGAGTATTTGCATTTGCAGTGTTTAAACCAATATTTTGAAATCTTACCCTAAAAGGAAGTAACTGTAAGATAATTGCTTCTCCGTTGTCTATATTCTTTAGATTTGTTTTTGGATAGTTTTTAGATTCAATTTTTAAATATGTTAAATTTTTGTTGGTAATTGCAATATAAGCCATTATGACTCTTGACCGTTTGTAATGTCCTCAATGATTGTTAGGGTACCACGAGCAACTGTCCAAACCCTAGTTGCATCACTCAACTCAATATCAAAAATATCACCCGTATTAAGGCTTCTTGACTCTGCGGATGTTAAAGATACTGTAAACTCTCCATTATCATCTTCTGCTGTGGCTGTTGGATATAAGGTTAACACACTTGTTGGATTTGCATCATTAAAATTACCCGCCACTGTTGGCCTTTTAACTTCCATTTCAATTGTCCACTCAGCAATATCCAATGGATCTTTGTTATCATCTGTTACGTATACCCTAAATGCAGCGGTATCACCTTTTACAACTGTCCACGTAACTGTTGGTGGAGCAGATCCTATTGAATATGCACTAGTTGCTTGATCTCTAAATGTAGCCATAACTAAATCATTATACCATTAACTAATAATAAAAAATAAATATTTGTGCGGGTATTTGACTCAAAAGGTCAAACAATGGTATAATTAATATATGCTACCAATAGGTAGCATTTGTTCTCTAGGAGGTTTTATACAATGAGAGAATCTAATGCTTGGCTAGGGGTATTAACAATGGTTATTTGCAGTACCGTTTTTGTGGGTACCGCAAAGGCTACAAATGAAAATAACTTACTAATTAGAGAGTCAATTAAGGCTGCCACCCAAGAGGTGGCCTTTTTGGTTTCTAAAGAGAAAAAGTTAGAAAAATATGAAAATGCTCATAATTTGACTGATGAGCAATTAGTTGATATGTTACGTTATGTAGGGTTTGAAGGAAAGGCTTTAAGAACTGCTTGTGCTATTGCTAAGGCAGAGTCTAATGGTCGCCCTTTGGCTTTTAATGGTAATGCAAAAACAGGAGATAGTTCTTATGGCGTATTTCAAATTAATATGCTTGGTGAACTTGGGTCAGACCGTAGAGAGAAGTTTGAGTTAGATTCAAATGCTGAATTATTAAATCCAGTATTAAATGCTCAGATTGCTTTTCACATGTCTGATGATGGAAAAAATTGGTCTGCATGGAGTTCCGTAAATGGAAAGCGGTATCAAGAATGGTACAACAAATATCCATGTAAGCAATAAACATTAACTTAATACCCCATCATTAATCTGGTGGGGTATTTTTATTTTCTTCTTGATACTTTTCTTGATTCCAATATAATTGATAGTAATCTGTATCCCAAGCAACTCGTTTTAAGTGTTTGGCAATAGCCCCAGTATGAGCATGTAGTGGAATTCCAGCCTTTTTACATTTTCTAAAAAAAGCAATATCTTCACCTATAAACTTATCACCAACCATGCTATTTTCAGCGAAGAATGAATCTTCTTCTCCATAGTCTTTACGTAGTTTAGTTACTACATCACGATGCATTATTGTTAATCCCATACCCGCACAATCAACTTTAATTATTTGATCTATTGGTAATGGATGATAATACTTTACGGAAAACTCATCTATGTCGTCAAAAATGCATGGTAGTGTTACAGGCAAAGATCCATCTTCTTCTTTAGCAATAAAATAAACACCACTTACTATAGGGTGTGTTTCTTTATCTGCCGTGCTACAAATTTTTTGCCAAATATCTAATGTTAAAAAAATGTCGGAATCAACCCAAAATAACCAATCAGTAGTAAAGTTGTTATGCCAATAATCTAAGAGTGATTGTCTTTGTCTTGCAATTTGATTACCACTAACACGAATAGAACCAGATAAAGGAAATCCAGTAGATGCTCCTGATAGAGCAATTGTCATTAAGCCTTCTGTAAATTTACCTTCGGTTGTGCCATTATCGCACCAACCAATGGTTATTGATTCCCCTTGGTTCATTAAATACCCCCACCAATTTAATTATAAGCCTAGTGCTTGTAAATCCTCAACAGTTAAACCTAATGCTGTTAATTTTGCTTGGGCTGCTGCTTTGGCTGCCGCTTTGGCTTCCGCTTCGGCTTTTCTTGCTGCTGAATTTGCAGCATCCAGTTCTATTTGGGCGATTTCTTCAGCAGTTAACTCCCTAACTACTATTTCACCAGTTTCGCAGTTGTGTTCTTGTATAAACATTATTTAACTCCAAATAATTCGTAAGTGCCAGCATCAAAAGTTCCAGACGTTGTAGTAAATGTTAATCTAGAAACTGCACTAGTTGATCTAGTAAACCCACTACCTGTCCACATTTTATTATCTTCTTTTGTTGCTTGCCAAGATACAAATTTCCATCCAGTTGTATTTGCATAATTAGGTAAACGGATATAAACAGATTGCCCTGACTGAGTTGCATTAACGCTACTTGCTAATTGAAATCTATTATCAGCGGTAGTTGAAGTCGCTGCACTTCCTGTTTCTTGATAATTATAGGTATAATCAGTAGCACTACTAGCATTTATTCTCAACTGAATATCAGCAGAAGTACTAACAGAATAATTAGTTATGTATAACCACAATTCATTGTGACTACCCGAAATACTTTGCAAATCAAAACCAGTAGCAGATGCTGCAATAGACCCTGAAGCAAGCGAAGTCATACCACCAACAGATGCAGGTACTAGGCCTTGAGGTATTTGAAATAAACCCATTAGTAGACCTCGTATCCAGCAATGTGGAAATTAACTCCAGTCGTTGAAGCAGAACCAGTAATGGTTTCAGCATTGTAGATAATCTGCTCTAGGTCAATGAATTGAGTAGTATTAGCAGCAACTGCTACAGAGGATGCCAATGCTATGGTAGCCAAGTTAACTGTTGCAGTGGCAGCAGATGCAGTTGTATTAGTAATAGCAATATTAGTTACTGCTACCGCCATATTTGATGGGGATGTGTATAGCGTTGTATTAGAGGTTGCTGCTGCTCCTA
>Ga0194133_10010634_pt1 | contig 10305 bp, 14 predicted proteins | sample TA2KigOf40mmetaG_FD_155448 | JGI IMG/M metagenome (GOLD analysis project Ga0194133, IMG submission 155448) | Freshwater microbial communities from Lake Tanganyika, Tanzania - TA2015055 Kigoma Offshore 40m | ecosystem: Environmental > Aquatic > Freshwater > Lake | place: Tanzania: Lake... | reverse complement strand
CGGAAAAAAGCATTTTTCGGAAAGAAATGGCACGAGCTCATTTTAAAGATCGAGCCTTAAAACCAATTGACTGTTAAAAACGCCAACAAAATTGCTAAACTGACGAAAAAAATCGAAAATCAACAAATTTTTTATAAAAAAACCTAATAAAAAAGTTTTAACCGCTTTTTTTAGATTGGTACTAAAACATATAGTGATGCTTCAATCCAGGAACGTGTTTTAATATTAGGCAAATAAAATATTGTGGCAGAAATTTTTTCATTGCGAACATTAAATCGTCTCAATTTCTGGATGAAGTTGCCCCCCACGTTATCCATATCCGGTAATGCGGCAGAAAATGAAAATTTTCGACGCGCTATTTTCTACGTCACGCTGCCGGCAAACCACAGGAAGACATCCAACAGAAGGTGAAATTGTCGAATGCCAACTAACTTTTATTTGAATTCAACCCTAGCCCCTGTGATTCTGTCTTGCTTTGCACTAAACTTTATGGGACACAACCAGATCAGGGCAAAAAGAGAGAGAGCCCAACCCACCATCTTATATTTTTTACCCACCCTTCCAGTTTGCACTGTACATTCAAGTCTGCAAAAAGGTACAAAATTTTACCAAAAAAACAAACTTTTTGGGAATACAAATTAAAATTATGTTAAATGTTTTAACAAACATACTTTTATCTGGCTTAAGTGATATTGATTTAATTTTTTTTAGAACTTCATTTTTCTTCATGATTCTGAAATCAACGAAAGAATCGCGATTTTTTTCTCCCTTATGGAGTACACACGTTGACCCAGTAAAAGTGGAATTTTTTTCAAACCTCTGGCACACTTTATCATGAATAAGGGAATGCTGGACGGACGCTGCTCTTTGCTGCGTGCGGCGGCGGCGGCACGAACTGGTCGCTCACCAGCTGCGTGCAGTGAATCCGGCCGTGCGTGCAACCAGCGTGCGTGAGTTTATACAGAACAGATTTTCATACTGTTCTATATACACGGGGAACAAAAAACCCATTCCAAGTGAATTTCTTTACTCTATCGTGAACACAAAGTCGGTTTGAATCACTTCAATCAGCTTGTTATTCACCCAACGTGTCATTCTACATCAAAGTTGTTTTGAAACGAGTGAAATATTTCGAGTGGGAAAATTAAGGCATTGCTTCCCTTCCCTACAATGGAGCTTTTTTTCTTTCGGAAAGCAAGTTGCTTAATGAAATCGAATAATTGAAGGAAGCTAAAACACAAGAATCATGTCCAATCGCAATAAGGGAGGCTTTCAGCACTCATCCAACAGTCAGAGGAGAGGATACCAAGGTAAGGAAACGTTAGAAATCTGCCCACTTTAATGATCAAGTGGAAGGCAGTTTAGGGAAGTGAAACAAGCCATTCTTAAAGCTTAGAATGGTTAGTTATCATCTTAAAGATAAAGTCCCTTCCGATTCTTGCTGAAAAAGTGCCAACGTAACGTGTTCTCTAAGGTCAGGTTGAACAGCTTGAGACAGGAAAGTTTTTTCTACAAGGAAATATCAATCGAGACAAAAAGACGTTTCAATTGTCTTTGTTACCGATTGGTTTGTAGAAAAAAAATGAAATAGACCACGTTTTTTTCTGTTGTTTGGCAATGTGTGAGAAAAAGAAGATTCCTACAACCCTCTTAGAGAATCAATCGTGTTACTGTTGATGAAAACAAAAGCTGTCTTTTTGTGTTCTCAATTTGCTGATAAAGTTTTAAATGTGTTATTCAGGTAATGAATTTTCCCAAGGATCTCCTCAACTGACACAAAACCAAGTGCCACAGGTGCGATATCCGGCAGAACCCAAACATCAGCTCCCACAGCAGCAACAGCAACAGCAGCAGCCACAAGGTCAGCCTGGATATCCGAATCAGGGGCAAGCGGGTAATTGCTGTGAGGAGGATGGTTGAAGCATCTGGCGTTCATTGAAGCTTTACTTTCTCTTTTTAGTCATGATGCAAAATCCTCATCAACCTGGTCAGCCAATGTTTTTCCCTAATGCCCCACCAAACAGTCAGCAGCCTATTCCTGCCGGGACAGTACCACACTTTCAGCCTCGAGCTAATTTTGGTCAGCAACCCTCGATGAGCAGAGCGCAAGGTCCTATTCAAAGAATGCCCCACATGAGCGGTGGAAACCAACGGTAATTTGATCCTATTGTTCACAAATCTGTGCTGATTGATGGCTAAACGGAAATTATTTAAAGACCGATGGGACCGCCCAGTGGAGTCAGCATGGGACAAAATGGACTGCAGGAGCAAATAATGTTTTCTAATGGCTTTGGAATACACCAACCTTTGTACAATTTTCAATTGGTAAATCCCAACAGATTTTGTTGAGCCTGCAAATCCTCATTGGTTTTTTTTACTTTCAGATCCCTGCCCCAAATAGAGGACAAGCACCGATGAATTTGAGTCAGCAACAACAAATGTATCAACAGTCTCAGTTATGGCAGCAGGCCAATATGTACACGAATCACACACAGTACAGTGCTGGTGCCCCAAACGTCAATGTTACACAAGTAAAATTTGTTGTTGGACTTTTTTTCTGAGCGTCCATTCATCTCTCTTGTTTTGCAGAATCAATATTATCCGCAGGGTATCTCTACTGTACCCAGCATGCCCGCAAATTTCCCTGCCCAGCCACTACAAGGAACTGGCCAGAATATGAGTGGACAACACCGAACGCACCAAGAACCGACACCCCCAAATCCTCAGCAAGTTTCTGCTCCTGCTCCAATGTTGGGAACAATGATACCGAATCAAACTATAAATTACTTCCATCCAACACAACAGGTACCTTTCGTAATGATTGTCAGTGGGAATTTTTCGCCCAATGCAAGTTCATTATCCGTGATGACAATTTTGACCCCTTTTTTGAAATTTAAGGTCACCACTCAGCCTTTTCAAAAGCGAGAAAGAAAACCGATTCCCATTGTGGACCCGAGAACGAACACAGAGGTATCAATTGATGGCTCTAACGATCAGGCTCAAAAAGATGTTGCACCACCTGAGGTACTTAACTTATGTTAACACTTTCAAATAATCAGTTTTGGATCAACCCTAACTTCTTATGTGTGAGTATTGTTGCTGTCGTCGAAAGATTAAACAAGTTTTTATTTTAGCAATCTGCGTCAGACTCAATTTTGATAGCTGATGGAACCGGTAAGCCTAGTAAGCTATAAACTGAAAAACAATCAGTATTAGTAATATATTTTTTAGGAGAAGTATTGAATGAAAGACCGCAAGAAGAAAATGTAAAAGGAGAATGTGGAGAAGGGAAAAATTCCCTGGAGTTGGACTCTGTAAATTCTGAGCGACAAGTGAACGAAGGTCACGGAGGAAGTTTGTCAGAAAATTCGCCACCTTCCACAAGCATTCATTCTGAGAAGTCTCACGACTTGAGTCCAAATGAAAATAAAACTGACACTGTGGACTCTTCTGTGAAGCCTCCTGCTCCATTAACAAGTAGAGATCTTGAGCCGATCAGTCCAACCCCACTGCCAGAGACGTCCACCAACGACAATGACGGGTTTATTGAAGGTCGGCTACCCAATCAAAATATATTTTACCCAAAACACATTTGTGATTTTGACTATTAAACTTTCAGCCAAATCTCGCAACAGCAGGAAAAAGGTTCCTTCAGGAGTCAAGAAAAGCGACTCGAGTGCACCCAGAATGTCAACTGAATCAGATGTGTTCAAGGATGCATGCTCCACAACTGCATCTTCCACGTCGACAGCGTTTGCTTCGCCAGCAGTTACCCCAGGTAAATGGTTTATCAAATTATCATTCCAACTGTGAGAAAAAATTATCCTCCTCATAGAAGTGTCACCTCCGCTGGTATTTGGTCAGGACATGAAGTCTGTGATAGCCGTCATGGAGAAGGTTTCTGTAGAAGAGCCAGGCAAAGTTGACTTGAAGCTTCAAAATTCTTTACCACGCCAAGTAAAATTCTGTCCCAAGTTTAATAAAACTTTTATAATGAAGTTACTTCAAACTCAAATTTTCGCTTGAAGGGTTCACCTGAGGACTCCAATCACGTGGCAATAGAAAGTTATTCTTCAGATTCAGAGTCTGCTGCAAAGAATGGGGACGAGAAAACGCATTCTTCTTCCTCTTCCAGATCGGGATCTCAAATGAGGCTAAAATACAATTATAAAGACAGTGAGTGTCAGCAAAAAAATTTCGTATTTTCAACAAATTTATATCTCTTTTCTCCAATAGATCAATGGTCACCAATTAACAAAGAAGGCAAGAAGCAATACGACAGGACGTTTCTTCTTGAACTTCAAAATGATCCATTGTCTCAAGTTAAACCAATAAACCTTCCCCCTATTGAAGGAATTGTTCGGGATAAATCAGTAGCGGGTAGTTCAAGGTTCAGTGAAGATTTTACACCCGGTTTTGTTGTTAGGTCCCTTCCACAAAGGGTAATTGGTTTAATTAATGATTTTCTCCCTTTCTGGATGTTGAAAATTTTATTTGTGTTTTATCTAAAATAGGGCAACAGTATGACCAAAAAACCCTCAAGAGACATGTCTGGGGGCAAGCCAAGGACAATTCCTTCTGTGCAAAAAGTTATACCTCTCAAAATAGAAAAAGTTGAGCTCCACCAGGTAAGTTTCGATGCTCTCCTTCAACTTTTTGAGGTAAATTTTTCAAGATTTTTACTTGACTTGCAGGCCGAAAATGCTTGGAAGCCCCTTGCCTTAACATCAACTTCAAATGGGGATGCTGAGAAGGTATTTTAACTTTTCTTTTAGAAGGCAGGTTGAAAACTTGTCAAACTTAACTAGCTTATTTTTAGTACGGATTCCTTCATCGTTTCTTGATATTTGATCACATCAATTTCTTTTTATTTTAGGCTAGTGAGGAAGAACTTGTGAGGAAAGCCCGTGGTATTCTGAACAAATTATGTCCTCAGAGGTTTGAAAAGTTAGTTGAGCAATTTGCTCAGCTGAAAATTGACAGTGAGCAGAAAATGAGAGCTTGTATGGAGCTCATTTTTGAAAAGGTAATTTAAAGTTTTGGTTATTTTGAGTTAACTATTTCATTATCTTGTTTGAATATTTTAAGGCTGTTGATGAGCCTGGCTTTTCTGTTGCCTATGCCAAAATGTGTGTCCACATTTCATCTGGGGTAAGACATATTTTTTTATCAAAGAATCCATAAAAACAGTTTAGATCTGAACTAACATTCAAACCTAATCCCAGCAAAATATTAAGATATATCTGAATTTCTCCAGGGCAAACTTTCGGTCGATAAAGTTGAGAGCCAAGAAAAGCGTTCTTTTAGAGCATTGCTTCTTTCGAAATGTCAGCATGAATTCGAAAAAGACTACATGGAGGGGATGGACGAGGCGAGAAAAAATGCTAATCTGGAAGCTGCAACGACGGCAGAAGCAAAGTGAGTCTAACTTGACTAGTAAACTAATACAAGAAAGTGTTTAATAAACGTGAAATTATTTATCTTAGAAAACAAATTCAATTGGATTGGGAAGAAAAAGAGCGCACAAATCGTCGTCGATCCATGGGCATTATCAGGTAAATCAAAAAGTTTGTTCGGCAGTCCATACCTTGACACATTGTCAATTTTTCCCAGATTCATCGGAGAGCTCTATAAGCTTAATATGCTATCTGCAGCAATCATGCACAGGTGTGTGGTAAAGTTGTTAAAATCGAAAAATGACGAGGAGTCTCTGGAATGCCTTTGCAAACTTATTACCACTGTTGGGTCCAGACTTGAAGGGGAATCTGACAGAGTGGTTGAGGAAAATAAATCGAATAACAAAGGCACTTTAACGGTCAGTCAAAGATTTATCTTCAAATATCCAAAATAAATCAGCAATGCTGAAACTTTTTAACTTTTAGCAAATGGACAATTACTTCACTGAAATCAAGCAGATTATTGATGCAAAATCTACAAGCAGTAGAGTAAGATTCATGCTACAGGTGGATGTTCATTTCTTTAACTTTTTTATTCATCCCAATAGCAAATAAATTTTTTTTGCTTTTGTAGGACGTGGTTGATCTTAGGAAAAATAAATGGAATCCAAGGCGCGAGGTTGAGGGCCCTATGACCATCGACCAAGTAAGTTATGATTTTAATCTTAGCAAAATTGATATGTTTATTTTTAAAATTTATAAGCAAATGAAAATGCTTTAATTATTTTATATTTTCAGGTTCATCAAGACCACAAACGGGAGCAAATTCAACAACGTCTGAACGACTTCAATTCTAAGGGTCGCGATTCGCAAGGGCCAAATGATCGTGGAAGCATGAATGATCCACGAAAGCGAACTAACCGGGGTCAAGGTCAAGCTCTGAATGATGAGGGCTGGTCCAGTGTTGCTTCCAAAGCTCCACAAAGGCAAACGGCCTACCAGGAGCCAATCAACTTTGACAAGATCTCCATCATAGCCAACCGAAGCAGGGTATGACCAAAATATTAAGGTTTTGAAAATGGACAATCTTTAAATAGATATTGTTTTGGCAGACTGATGCTGAACCTACACTTGGTCGTCCAACGTCGGCATGGTTACGAGGTAGTGGAAGCAGTCAACACTCGCAATCAAGAGACGATGTTACCACAAGCAACAAATTTGCAGTTTTCACTTCAAACAATGTCAGTCTAAAGTTTGAATAATCCATTTTCTTGTTAATGTTACGGAAGTTTTTCAGGACACTGGGCCTACAAGCTTTGGATCTTTTATGGGTCCCTCAGGAAATAGTCAAGAAAGTTCTAACTTTGATCGAAGAGGAAGCGCTGGCCCCTCTCGTAGTATGGGTCCACCTTCGAAAGCAACTCATCCCGAAGCAGAAAGGCAGAGTGCTATAGAAGCTGCAAAAAGGTTGGAACTTCACAGCTTTTAAAAATTTTCATTACTTCATTTATCCTTTACTTTCAGGATCAGCTACAAACCGGGTGGATCAGCAGAACGGTTAGACGGGCGTGATGACCCTCCATTTTCAAGCTCAGTTTCATTGCATTCTGCCCCTCGAACCTTACAAACCCGAGCCCCTGAAAGTCTTCTTAAAGGATCACCAAATCTCTCATTAGAGGATGTAGAAAAAGAAGCAAAAATGTTATTTGAGGAGTTTCAATCCTCAGGCGACGAAGAGGAGGCGATCTCTTGCATATGTGCGAAAGTCCACCCGACTAAATTCGTAGAGTAAGTTAAAAATTATTAAATGCATCTTCTTTGTTCTAACTATTTTGAATGTTTGTTAGATTTATGAATAACTTCTTGTCACGGGTTGTGGACGAATCTTCTTTGCCCCTGCAGAAAAAAGTTGGTTGTCTTCTTAACTCTATTGTGAGCAGAAAAATAGTGAAAGAAAATATGGTGAGTGGTTAATAGACAGTTTCTTTTCGTATCATTTTTATTCTTTGAATGCATTTGATTGATAAAGTACTTCTGCTTTTACAGTTTGTGGAAGTGTGGCATCTGCTTATGCAAAATGCTGAAGATTTGGTTGTGGATATCCCAAAGTTTTGGGAAATCACGGGAGAACTAATTGGTTAGAAATTACTACTCTTATACTAAAATGACCCAGGATTTATCAAACTTTATTGAATTTCAGCTCCCCTGCTTGCAAATCAAACACTTTCATTGAGCTTTCTCAAGCCTGTCGGCCTAGAAAAGCCTGAATTCCGAGAAAAGTACCTAGCATCTGTCCTTAAGGCGGTTTTGTCGCAGACCCAGCCACATAAGCTTGAAGCCTTGTGGGCAGCTTCAGATATAGATATCGAGCAGTTCGTTGACAAAGACAGAATTGATGCGTTTGTTGAGAATACAGTATGTATCAAAGTGACCAATTTCTCAAGGAGTTCAAAATTTTCTATTCACGATTTTCAAAATATTCAGGGATACACCTTTATTACATGCATGTCTCCCGATGCTTACTTCAATGAACTGATAGTTCTTTTGAGTATGGACTCTAAGAACAACGAACATATTTCAAACTGGATAGATGTAAGAGATTATGAAAAAGTTCAAAATAAGCAAAGCATGAAAATGTTTTTCATTATTCTAGAAAACTGTGGGAAGGAAAAAATTCGAAAAAGAATATGTCCGAGCTCTTGTGTCTGCTATGGCTACTCACGCTCATGAAGGTAATGTTGAATTTATTCTTTATTTGTAAATTTTACTAACTCCATGTTATATTTTTCATAGCATCTGCTGAGAATATTGAAATATCATTAATTAAACGGATTCGTCTTCTGTCAGAAGTCATAGAGTCCGATCCAGAGCGAGAGCTTCAAGCTGTTTTCTCCCTTCAGAAAACTGCGCATAAACTCGAACACCCTCGACGTAAGATTGGAAATTAAATTTGGTCACTTTCATATTTTGAATTCTGAAACCTTCCACATTTTTAGAGTTTCTAAGCCAAGCTTTCAGCGTGTTGAGCGAGAATGATGTCATATCTCCTGAGACCTTTTTCACGTGGGAAAAAGATGATGATCCCGCAGAGCATGCAGGCAAAGGGGTTGCCATTAAAGCCACCTGTCAGTTTTTAACTTTGCTCAGAGAAAATGACGACGACTGAGGAGGCTCGTCTTCGATGCTCAAAGAGCAAGCAAAGTGTGAACGAAAGAGACTTCAGAAACCATAGTTCAGCTTAGTTTTGAAAGTGAAAATTCATAGCAAGTGTTTGAAATCGAAAGTGGACGATTTTGTTTCTTAAAAAAAAGATTTATTTTGTACTGCGAGCACACAGTGAAACCCAACGTCCGTTTTTCCTTCCTGCCACAATCAGGCTTTAATTCCTTCTGAAGAAGATGCTGTTTTAGTATCACCCCCTGCCCCTCAACTGATGTAAAAGGATGAGTTAATTTCTTGACAGGCATAGGAAGATGATTTTGAACTGACTCATTATAATCCTACTGAAAATGAATTAGTGACACGACGGATGGACAAACAACCTAAATTTTAGAAAAAAAAGGTGCAGCAATCATGCAAATGTTTCAAACGGTTTCGCAACCTAGGAAAAAAAAGGATTCAAGAGTGCTGCTATGAAAATTGCCACATTGTCCAAGGGCGTCTTTTCTGTATCTTGTTTCATTTATATGTCTGATATTTTTATTTTATTAATTTTGTTACTCTACTTGGACCGTTTGTTCGTTCTGGCTCGTTTAACGTCTTTGGTATTTGGATTGTCATTCAAATTGTTGTTGGTTAGGGACAAACAATTTTATAACTTTTTTTGATAAGACATGTTGTTAAAAAAATTTCTGATGGGTAGCCAAATCACTTGCCCCTTTTTCTACCCCAAATGGCTGCTACCTTCCTTTCTAAACTTTCAGTTGAAACCCTTGTAGCAGTTTCAAGCTCTACGACAAAGTCGTTGAAGGATTGTTTCGTTTGCATTCTTATCATGGAAGTTCTTAAATGATGGTTGATCTGCTACAATCCAAATTGCTAAACACTGACGACAATGAATACCCAGTAAAGTTGTATAGGCAGTCCTCGAATACCCTCATACATGGCCGGAACATCACTGCTTGTTTTGAGTAAGTCACCCTATGAATGAAAATCAACTTTGATATGAATATACGTCTTATCAGAAAATGTGTATCATTTCAATCGCAAGGGAAAACATTATTTAAATTTGTAAAATTCCAAAATATCGTTTGACTCAATCTCAAAATCAGAAGGTTTGAAGCGCTTATCGGGGTTCTCTTCTCTCCTCTCAAGAAGAACTCGATCGGAGACCGGAGCCTCGGGTGGTTTCTTTGGATTATCTCTCTTCCTCCCATAAAACAAGACTCTTTCTGAATTTACTCTTTTGGTGTCTTGTCTCTCTAGAATGTGTTTCGACCAAGAATCCAATAGATGTCCTGTCCAGCCTTCGTTGCAAATATTAAGTTCTGGTTAAAAACAATTTACTTAATCAAATGCATACATTTAAAATCCACAAGCTGTCAAACTTACCGTTTTCAAAAAAGTGGTTAGATTTGAAAAATTTGAGTTCGATAGTTTTGAAAAGTTCAGATCTCAAGTTGTTGAAGACTATTCTCTTAATTGACCGAATGGGATAAATATATTTTGACAGTCCACTTATCGTAATATTTGGATTTCCACTAACATCTAACATTCTCAACATTATTTCTTGTCTACTCCCGGACCATAAAAGATTCCTTTAAAGATAAATGTGAAAAAGTTTTTGCATTCTGTTCAAATGATTCCAGGTTAATATTTTACCTCAATCCCATATTGGAAAGATTGTTTCCTCGTAAGACAAGGGTTTTCAGATGAGGTGCACAAGTGATCAACAAGCTCAAAAAATTCG
>Ga0194133_10010632_pt1 | contig 10306 bp, 8 predicted proteins | sample TA2KigOf40mmetaG_FD_155448 | JGI IMG/M metagenome (GOLD analysis project Ga0194133, IMG submission 155448) | Freshwater microbial communities from Lake Tanganyika, Tanzania - TA2015055 Kigoma Offshore 40m | ecosystem: Environmental > Aquatic > Freshwater > Lake | place: Tanzania: Lake Tanganyika... | reverse complement strand
CGTCGCGATTTTTCTGTTGAATTCAAAATTGCTGCGTGATTCAATGGCAATAATTCACTCCCAACGCGCTGTCCACCACGTCCGGAGCGGAACAGACGTAGGGTTAGCCGACTGTTTCCTCGCGGGACCATCGCGATTGCCATAGCAGCCAACATAGGTGACTCTGCAGTTCTTTCCTTTGATTCTTGCTTTCCGGACAGCGTAGTAGGAGTTCAGGTCAATCCAGACTTAGGTAGCGCCGGCTTCGTAGCTGAGTGGTTGCTGTTCCAGCGACCTCGACTCCTTGCCAGCGCGCCGGAGACCGCACAGAAAAACATTAACTTGGAAACTCTGCGTCCACTTCCGATAATCCAGCCGCCCTTAGAACTGCAGGCGCAGTTTTCTGCCTGCAGGGCTGCTGCGCTAGCTCAAAGAGAACGCTTGAACAGCCTTGCGGAAGATGCCGATTGTCTCCGGCGAAGCTTGGTTAATTCCTTCTTCCGCTGAAGGCGTGACTACTCGTCGCTTCTTATGTCCTCCTCCACTAATCCGCAAGGTGGGGTTGTTCCGCGACTTTCGAGTCATCCAACTCAAGTTGTCGGCAGACAACCTGAGTTTAAGATACGACGATCAGCCCACAAGAGCAGTTTATTGTTTTCAATAGCTTATCGTTTGGCGCGTCACATGCTTCTATCTTAGCTGCATGTTCAAGTTCATCCACGCAGCCGACATTCACATCGACAGTCCATTACGCGGCCTTGCAACTTTTGAAGGCGCTCCCGTCGAGCGAATTCGATCCGCCACTCGTGAAGCTTTCCGCAACCTCGTTCAACTCGCCATCCAAGAACAGGTCGCCTTCGTCTTGATCGCTGGCGATCTCTGGGATGGAGATTGGCCCGACTCCGCCCCGGGGCTATTCTTCATCCAACAAGCTGCCCGGCTCGGCAAGGCTGGCATTCCGATCTTCGTCGTGAAAGGCAATCACGATGCCGAGAGCAAGGTGACGAGCGCCATTCGCCATTGGCCCGAGAATGTGACTTTCTTCGGCCACAAGAAGCCGCACACGGCAAATCTGGACCGGTGGAACGTCGCAATCCATGGCCAAAGCTATGGCGAGCCGCAGGTCACGCAAGATCTTTCGGAAAAGTTCTCAGCCCCAGTGGCTGGTGCCTTCAATATCGGGCTTCTCCACACCTGTCTGGAGGACGGGACTACAACTTACGCTCCGGCCCGTGTCGACAGATTGGCCGCGCATGGGTATGAGTATTGGGCGCTCGGACACATCCACCAGCGCCAGGACTTCAGCCGTGTCGGCGTTCACATCTCATTCCCTGGCAACTCGCAGGGACGGTCGATTCGGGAGACAGGCCCCAAGGGATGCTCTCTGGTGACCGTGGAAGACGACCACACGGTGACTTCGCAGTTTGAGGAGCTTGACGTGGTTCGTTGGCAGGAACTCACTATCGCTACCGATGACGCAGGGCTGGAACGTGACGTCCGTGAGGCGCTGGAGTGCACGGTCGCGAAATGCGAAGGCCGACTTCTCGCAGTCCGCCTTCAACTGATCGGCAACTTAAACAGTGGCCAGTCCCTTCGAGACAGACTGGATGGCGTTGCGGTCGAAGTCGGAGACGTTTGGCTCGAAAAGATTCTAGTTACTCCGCCCGCACGCGACAGCGAAACATCCATGACCGGCGCGTTGCCGCCACTAGTCGCCGATGAAATCCAAAGGATTGTCGAAACTTTGCAAACAGACGATAGCGCCGTCGCTGAATGGATGGCTGACTTTGCCGAACTGCGTGGACGCTTCTCTGGTGAACTCGGCGAAACCGAGGCAATGCAAGCATTGAGCGAAAAGCAGGCGTTTCGCGACCTGCTCAAAAAGGTGGGAGGGCAACTGGCATGAAACTCATTCAACTGAATCTTCGGGCCTATGGCCCGTTCACAAACAAAGTCATCGAGTTCGATGGCGTCGCAGAACTTGGACGTCCCGGGCTGCACATCGTGCTTGGGGCGAACGAAGCGGGTAAAAGCACTACGCTACGGGCGCTGCGGGCCGTGCTCTTCGGCATGACAGAAAAGCGTGACGCACATCTTCATCGCATGGATATGCTGCGGGTGGGGCTCAAGCTGCGAACAGGGAGCGGCGAAGTCCTGAATGTAGAACGCAGTAAAGGAAAGGGTGCCAGGAGTCTGGTTTTTGTCGATTCGGAAAAGCCGGTGCCGGTTGAAGAATGGGCGCGGGTTCTGCCAGTTGAAAGTGCGGAACTATTCGAGCAGATGTTTGGGCTGAACTACGAGCGACTGCTCGAAGGCGGAAGGCAGCTTGCCGAGGGCAAGAACGATGTCGGCAAGGCCCTTCTAGCGGCGGCGGGAGATCTCGGCCAAACCGTCTCGCAAATGCAGGAGGGGAAGGATCGCGCAGAAGCAATCTACAGCCCGCGGGCAACATCTTCAAAATTGCGGAAAGCATTCACCGCCTACCAGGAAGCCGACAGGGCCTTCCGCGCTGAACGCTACACATCCCGCGAATACAAAGATGCAGTCACTCGACGGGAGGAATTGGAAGAAGAGCTTAAACAGATCGGCTCCGAGCGAATCTGCCTAACCGAAGATTTAAACAGGCTCACCCGCCTGCAAACCGCGGCACCCCATGTGCGCAGACTTCTAGAGGACGAGAAAGCAATGGAAGCTTTTGCTGGTGGCGTTCTGCTGGCTGTGGATTTTGAAAAACGTTATACCAACGCCCTCGCGGGCTTGAAGAATGCTGAAGAGCGGCGCGAGGACGCGACGTCCGAATTGGAACGGTTGAACCGCGAACTCAACAACATTCCCCGTGACCCTGTTCTGGCGGGGCTGGTTGCGGAGATCGATCGCTATAAGGACTTGTCCGGCATGATTTCTGCCGCCCGAATCGATTGCCCCAAACGCGAGGCGGAATGGAAGACTCTGTCCATTGCCCGCGAAGCTTTGTCCGCACGGCTTGGCATCCCGGCAGAGGCTACTCCGCGATTGCTCGTGGAGCAACGCAAACGGATTGAGTTGCTAGCCAGCAAAAAGCTTGTGCTCGATGCGAAGCAAGCCGAATTGCCGAACAAAGTCTCCAGCTTCGAGTTGAGCCTTGCCGAATCTCAGAACCGATTCAACAACCTTCCGCCGGAAGTCGATACTACCGGACTGGCCGACCTGTTAGGCCAAGTTCGCGCGAAGAAGCAGACAGAACTCGAAGCAAAACGTTGGCGCACAGAACGCGACGATTTGGCGGATCGATTGCAAAGTGCTGTTACGGCGCTGCAGCTTTGGAATGGTACCGCAGAAGAGCTGGAAACTTTGCGCGTACCTTTGAATGCTTCGGTTACTGAATTCGCGGATCGATTTAGTCGGCATCAAATGCGATCCCAGCAATTGATGGAGGATCATCGTACCCTGACCGCTGGAGTTGAAAACTGCGCAAGGAAGTTGGACCAGTTGGAGCAGCAGCAGTCGATACCAACGGAGTCGGAACTCCTCGATGCGCGGGCACACCGCGATCATGGCTGGACTGCCATCAAAGACCGTTGGATCAACGGATTAATAAGCGACTCGGCTGAGGCCACTTTCCTCAAAGGCTCTGCAAAGGCTCTACCGGAAGCCTATGAACAGGCAGTGGTAAGTGCGGACTCTTTGGCGGATCAGCTGCGCCTTGAGGCGGAACGTGTCGAACAAAAGCGCAGCGCCATTTCTGCACTGCAAGCGGCTAAGCAATCACTCGCCGCCAAGGGGCTAGAGGTCGACCGTCAAAACAGCGAGTTCGTGAGCCTCGAATCGGAATGGAAAGCCATCTGGGCAGATGCACAGATCCAACCGAGAACTCCCAAGGAGATGCAGGAATGGTTGGCCGAGCGCATCAAGCTCATCGAACAGTTGAGAGATCTGAACCGGCTGAATGCGAAGGTGACGGAGACGGAATCCGAGGTAATTCAGTGCGAGGAGCTCTTGGCTGCGGCATTGGGCGAGAACCCGCAACTGGGCTTAACGCACTTGATGAATCGGGCAGAGGCACGCGTGCGCGAAGAAACAGAGAATCGCAAGACGCGCATCGAGGCCAATGGGAAGATCCGCCAGTTCAAGTCCAGTCTGGAAGCGGCGCTGGATGAGCAACGGCGCAATACCGGTGAACTGGAAAGCTGGAGCGTCGCCTGGGCGGAGGCTTTGTTAGGTCTACCAGTCACCAGTTCCGCTGATCCTGCCGCGGTCCAAGAGGTGATGAAGCTCATCGACGAGGTGCATTCCAAGTCAGTGGAAATGGGAGCACTGGAGTATCGTATCGGCGCGATGAGAAAAGATGAAACCGATTACGTGGAGGCGGTTCGTGGTCTTGCGGTGTCAGCTGGCCGACACGATTTGGCCGAGTCCGACGCTTTGATCGCCATAGGCGAACTTCAAAAGTTGGCGCGAGCCGCTCAGGAGAACGAAACAAAGGCTGCGGGCTTCACCGAAAACCTTGGTAGAGAAAAGCAAAAACTGGAGGAGGCACAAAAAGTCATCGCGCGACAGGAGGCGGCCTTGGAATCGGTCCGGCAGGAGGCCCAGGCTCCGACCGTGAGCGCTCTGCCGGAAGTGATCCAATCGAGCAAGACTCATCATGAGCTGCGGGACAAAGTTTCGGGGCACAGGAACGCTCTGGCCGACTCCTGTGGCAACGATGGGTTAGCCGCTTTTGTCGCGCAGGTCCAGTCCGTCAATCTGGACCTCCTCCCAATGGAGCTGGATCGCATTCGCGCGGAGATCAACAAGCTGGAAGATTCAAAGGCAAAGTGCGTGAGCGACAGGGACGGCATCGACCGGGAGTTCCAGATACGCGAAGCCGCCACCGCGCTGAATGCGGCGGCATTCCAGAAATCCTCGGCCGCCGCCAGAATTGATGCACTCACAACTGAATATCTCGAACTGCAAATTGGCGCGACGCTATTGACGAAGGCCATTGCGCTTTACCGGGAAAAGAATCAGGATCCGCTGCTGAAGCTCGCAGGAGAGTATTTCTCCACACTGACCTGCGGAGCGTTTTCGGCGCTCCTCATCGATCACGAGGGAGATCAGCGATCCCTTCGCGGCGTTCGCTCCGCGACCGGAGAACACCTCGATCTGGACGCGATGAGCGATGGCACGCGAGACCAACTCTTCCTCGCCCTGCGCCTCGCCTACATCGAAACCCAATGCGATAAGGGAATGCCATGCCCTGTAATTCTGGATGATGTCCTGATGGCTTTCGACGACGCCCGCACTGCCGCCGCACTGCGGGCGATCAGAGACTTGTCACGCAAAACTCAGGTCCTGATTTTCACCCACCATGCCCATCAAACAGCAATTGCAGAGACTACGTTAGAGCCAGGCGAATACAAGCTTCACCTTCTCACACCAGCAACTACCGACAGCTCGCACCGCCAAGGGGCCCAAGCATGACATCCATCGCTGTTTCGCCACGCCCCAGAGCACCTGATATTGCGTCATCTTGCGTTGACTGAGGAAGATTCCCTTCAGAGCAGGAAGCTCATGGGGTGATCTGATGTGGTAGCCTCCGCCTATGGAAGTCAATCTCCATGTGGCCAGAACCAAGCTATCTCAACTCGTGGAGTGCGCAATCGCGGGTGAGGAAGTCATCATCGCCAAAGCGGGAAAACCCATGGTAAGGCTGGTTCCCATTAGGCCCAAACCCAAGCGCGTTCTCGGTTCGGCAACTGGCACCATCACTTACAAAGAAGGTTGGGATGATCCCGTGACGCTCGGGCCACCCAATGCTCAAAATCGATGATTTCATCCTAAAGCGGCAACCCTCCGCCATCGTCCCGAACATTAAGCCCAACGGGATTCACAACCCTCTAAACTTTTTATTTCCTTTCCCCTCAACAAATCCCCTTCCCTCAAACATTAAGCCGCCCCACCCCCATGCCACCCTGTGTCCGTGGAAAACTCAACTCCCAACACGAACCAGGGTGCGCTGCCACCCCGCAAGAAGACCATGTCCGATGCGGCGCTTGCCGCCAATCGCGCCAATGCCAAAAAGTCCACCGGCCCCCGCACGGACGCCGGTAAACTCAGGTCCGCCTCCAACGCTCTCCAGCACGGCCTCTACAGCTTCGCCCGCTTCAAGCACTTCATCGAAAACAAAGATGTCGCCCGCGAACTGCTCTGCAACCTGCTCAAGCAGTTCGGCCCCATCACCCCCTCTGAGCACCTGCTCACTCAGCAAATCTTCCACCTCCAGCTCCGCTTCTTCCAGATAGAAGCTCTCTACAGCAAGGCCATGCAGCCTGGCCCCGACGCCATCCTGAAAAAAGCACCCGCCATACTGCCCCAACTCTTGCGCGAGCTCAACAACCTCCCCACCCGCATCCAGCGCGCCATCAAGGCACTCCACGCCGAGATCGCCCGCCGCCCGGAACAGGTCGAAGCCGATTCAATGGATTTCGAAATCGAACCCATCCCCGATCACGATCCAATGCCCCAACCGGAAGAAACAAAGCCATTTGATGTCCACACGGAATTGGCCAAACTCCTCGCCAAACGGGTCCTCGAACGCCGCTCCTCAGTCGCGGCTGAGCCCCAACCAAATCCAGAATTCAAAAACGAACCCATTCCAACACAAGACGCCCCGCCCGACCCGTCCGAGTAACAGACGGTCAGCCAGAAAAACTCCGGAGAGGTACCCACTCCTCGCAAGATCTTTGACAGCACCCATACTTCGCACGCGCCCTGCCCGCCTTCAGGCCCAACGCCACACCTGCGTCCCGGGCCTGAACCGCGGATAGCGGACCAGCAACTCAGCAGCCCAATCCGCAGCGTCTTCATGTACGATCTATATCAACAGATGGCGCCCTCAAAACCGAACCTCCTCTTCCTCATCGCAGACGATCATGCCGGCTACGTCATGGGCCGCCACACGCCCAACCTGGAGCGCCTCGCCACGCAAGGCACTCGCTTCGCCAACAATATTTGCAATTCCCCCGTCTGCACGCCCTCGCGCCAATCCATCCTCACAGGCCTGTACCCACACGCAGTCGGCGTCACAACCCTCAAAACTCCCCTGAGCGAAACGAAGCCAACCCTCGCCAAGCTGCTCCAAAATGACGGCTATCAAACCGCCACCTTCGGCAAGATGCACTTCAACGCGCCCGGCAAAGACGGCATGCACGGCTTCTCCCACGCCATGACCGAAGATCGAATCAATCGGGGCTGGCAGCAATCCGTCACCCGGCCCCGCCCACCCTGGCGTCCCTTCCGGGATCCCGCCAGCCAATGGCTCAACTCGGCGAAACAAGCCCTTCCCTATAACGACGAGGAAATGCGCTCCTCCTGGCAACTCACTCAGGCCAAGCGCTGGCTCGACACCAATCATAAAAACGCCCCCTTCGCCATGTGGTTCAGCATTCAGGAACCCCACTCCCCCTTCGACTTCCCCACCGAAGACCAGCAACTCTACGATCCGCGCCGGGTCAAGGTCCCCAAAGTAGGCCCTGAGGACGCCTGGCAGATCCCTAACATTTTCCGCTCCCTCAACACCGAGCAGAAGCAAGGCATCATCGCCGCCTACTACACCAGCGCCCACTACCTCGACCGCACCATGGGCCGCATGCTCGCTCATCTCGACCAGCTCAACCTTGCGGAAAACACCCTCGTCGTCTACATGGCCGACCACGGTTACTCCCTTGGCCACCATGGCCGCTTTGAAAAACACTGCTTTTACCAACCCGCCATGCATGTCCCGCTCATCTTCCGCTTCCCAGGCAAAATCGCGACGAACAAAACCGTCCGTCACTACACGGAATCGGTAGACGTGGCTACTACCATCTCCCGGCTGCTCAACCTGAAAGACCGGCTGCCCGTAACCCACGGTCGCGACCTCTTCACGGCTCCTGCAAGAGATGAAATATTCAGCGTATATCTCGAAAACGAAGAGGCTTGCCTTCTCTGGGATCGCTGGAAACTGATCTACACCACCGGTCAACGAAAGCGCGATGACGGTTACCTGACCGACAACCCTACCCCCGGCAAAATCGTCCGCCTCTATGACCGCAAGCAAGACCCCGACGAGTTCACCAATGTCGCCTCGAAACACCCCGCTCTGGTTCAAACCCTGACCCACAAACTAGAGCAGAAATTTCTCGCCACTCACCCTGAACCCGGCCTCACCCTCGACGCCTACCTCCGCCCCCGCGATGTTGGTTAAGACAATTCATTTTTCGCGAAACCTTTGTTTTCTAAAGGGGTTAAAATGATTGTGACGCCCGCGATGAGCCTCGAACGCGATGCCGAATTAATGCTCCGCGTCCGCGAAGGCGACGAAACCTCGTTCGCCCTTCTGCTTGAGAAACACCGCAAGCCTGTCATCCATTTTTTATACCGAATGGTACAGAATCAAGCCGTCGCCGAAGAACTCGCTCAGGAAGTCTTTCTGCGGGTCTACCGGAGCCGGGAGTCTTACGAGCCGACGGCCAAGTTCACTACCTGGCTTTTCCGTATCACCACGCATCTGGCTCTCAACCACGTTCGGGATCGCCGCAAGGACAAGCTCCACGATTCCATCGACGAAAAGGTGGAAGAAGGTGCCCCCCGGCAATTAGCCGACCGCGAGGCGAACGTTGAGCAGCAAATGCTCCGTCAAGCCCGCCTCGGCCAAATCAAAGCAGCCGTCGACGAGTTGCCCGAAAAGCAACGAGGCGCTGTTCTGATGCACAAGTATCAAGAAATGGACTACTCGCAGATCGCCGCGGTCCTTGGCATCTCCGAATCCGCTGTTAAGAGTTTGTTGTTCCGCGCTTATGAATCGCTCCGCTCCCGGCTGAGACATTTCAGCCCCGGCGGGACTGGACAGAAGGTCAATTGAGGAGGCACCCCATGAACTGTGTATTGAACCAAGAAGAACAGGAAGAACTACTCCTCGGCTACACCTGCGCACACCTTGACGCGGATACGGCACGGACCTACGAACGCCACCTGAAATCCTGCCCGCAGTGTCAGAAACTTGTTGAACTTCAACTGATGCTCAACAGCACCTTTGAAGACTGGACGGCTCCGGATCCCAGTCCGAACTTCGATGCGAAACTGTTCGCTCAAATCCGTGCGGAACAAGTCAATGCGACGCCTTGGTGGCAGGCACTGTTTGGCTGGAAGCTTCTGGTGCCTGCGGCCCTGGCCGCCACTCTGCTGATCGTATTCCTCGTTCGTAAGCCAGAACCCACCGCTGTGGTGGAAGCAATTCCGACAGAACAAATTGAAAAGGTTGAACAGGCTCTCGAAGACTTTGAGGCCCTCCACGCCATCTCGGAAGCGCCTGCTAAGGAAGCCTTGTGAAACCGCTCCTTCTAATTCTGTTTAGCATTTCAATTGCCAATGCCCAAGAGGCGGCAAGCTTGATTGAGCGCCTCAACGACATGACTCCATCGGAACGTCAGCGCGTTCTCAATTGCATGCCACGCGCTCGCCGCGAAATGCTGGAGCGACGGATCAACAACTGGAACAAGATCGATCCGGCCGCCAAGGAAAAGCTGCGAAGAGAGTTTGCACTCCTCCAGCAGCTGCCTCCCGAGCGACAAGACGCCGCCCGCCGCACCCTCCGGCAAATCTCTGATCTTCCAGAAGATCGGCGAAAAGCGGTCCGTGCAGCCATTCATCATCTTCGGCAGCAAACCGCTGAAATGCAGCAGCGCAAGACAAGCTCGCGCGCCTTCCGCGAACGCTTCAGTGAAGAGGAGCGGAAGTTGGTTACCGATGCGGTCAGCCTTCTGCCGCCGGCTCAAGCAGAAGACCCAAAGGAAACCGCACATTAAAGTTCTCATCTCAGCGACATCGGGACGATGAGACAAGAAGTGCCAAAACTATTTGGCACTGAGTCTCGTCCGTGCCTGAACTTTCAAAATCGGTTTCTCTAGAATTTCTGTCCTAACCTGCATTGATTTTGTCGGGTAAACCCGGTGTTTTCACTTTTGCCCAATTTAATTCGGCGGCTTCGAGGCTCTGGCCCAATTTAGCCCTCGGCATGTCCCTTGCAGAATTCGAACCCTCACTGCAAACACAACCGTCCGAACTCGATTTCAGCCAATCCGGTCTTAGGCGCTACCTAAAATGCCAATGGAAAAACAGGGATGGGGCCACAATCGCTGTTTTTGAAGACGTAACATTCTCAAGACTTCAAAATCAACTTCGGTTAAGTATTAAGAGTTCTGCAAAAAGGAAATGGGTCATGCTAAACCTTTCACAAATCCGTTAGCGGCGGAGAAAGAGGAAAGGCAGATGACCCGAAAGCAGAATAGCGCAAAAGCGGACTGGAAGGCAGTGATGGGCCAGGACG
>Ga0194133_10010628_pt1 | contig 10308 bp, 2 predicted proteins | sample TA2KigOf40mmetaG_FD_155448 | JGI IMG/M metagenome (GOLD analysis project Ga0194133, IMG submission 155448) | Freshwater microbial communities from Lake Tanganyika, Tanzania - TA2015055 Kigoma Offshore 40m | ecosystem: Environmental > Aquatic > Freshwater > Lake | place: Tanzania: Lake Tanganyika... | reverse complement strand
CTTGAACCCAGCACTAATTTAAGTGAACCTTTACAAAGAAAAGCCAAGTTTCTTTATCAATATCACCATTTTGGATGCATTTTAGGCCCTTTAATTGGCTGCAGTATGGCTCTGGGTATGTGCCTAAGATCAAACTCCTAGTGAGTACTGTCCATGAGGCTATAGCTACCTGGTACTTATAAAGAAGGCAATATTCATATATCTACTCTTCCAAAGAATCCATTCAGTTTGAAAAAATAAAATAGTCATTTTGTAATTTTGTTCAATTATCGTAGTATTTGCTCAAATATTTTTGCACTACAATATTTTTCACTTTTCAAGCTCAAAGTCTTTTCAAACAGGTTAGTTTGTCTTTCCTTCCTTGTAATAATGCAAGTCTTTTCAAACAGGCTCCCATAATGTTTTCATTCAGGCTTTACTTTTCTCTCCTTTTCAGTTTACCCTCCTCCCAAGAGGTCAAATATTTTCTTGATCAGTTTCTTTATCTCCCTTTTGTATATTAACCCATTGTTTCTTATCAATAAACAGTTCAGTAATGATTCTTTCCTTAATTGGGAATGTCATCACTGGGATAATTCGCTTATCACGCTCATCTCGTCAATTTCCGCCTTTGGTCTATGTCTCCCGACACACTTTACTCGCTACAATATTCATGAATTCTACAGCCTCATTGTTTTGCTCAAGTATATCATATAGTACATAGTACATAAGATACAATATTTTATAACATCAGTCGCACGTGTTTTGTTCGTGATGTAAGCACATAATGTTTTTTCAATTTACTCTAAATCAGCTTATGGACAAAAACATAAAAAAGTGATTGGTTGTTATCAATAAGCAGTTCAGTCTCTCTAGGTCTAATATTTGGAAACAGATTTCTCATAATAACTTAAGCAAGGAAGCAGACTATATAATGAGGTAATATTTCATAATCAATGGTCCCCAAAACAGCTCATTTCTGTCCACATGAAGATACAAACCATTATGTATTCCAATTCCTTTTTGCATTTAGGTCGAGATTCCAAAAAGTTTTTTTGCCACATTTTTTAAAGATAAATATTTTCCAAACTGGCATTATGCTATGCACGATTTATCAGCTGGTTAGGATTTGACAGTCAAAATCCATGGATGAATAAATTCATATGAAAATATATCTCAATCTATATGGGATAAGGTGAGAATTCGGAAAAGTCGAAATACCATGATTCATTTATTTGGAAAGACTTTATATGCCTATTATATAAGAATTTTTAAGAAATGTGATCCTTCTCACAGAAAGGTTTCTTTTTTTTTGCAAACCAAGAGAGCCAATAAAAACAAGTTATAACTGAGTAAGTAATGGACAAAAAGTTTTATAATGTTTGAAAATAAATGGTGAGTAAAATTTAAAAATAAATTATAATTTTGTGAAAAAAACTCCTTTTGAACTTTGCCTAAGTTTATGATTGTTTTTTCCGTTCGTCCATTGGAAGTTGATCTTGCGAAGCATGTAAAGTTTATTCCCAAGGGAGTTTCTTCCCATCTGTAGTCGTGAAGTGTCCTGAAAAGTACCAATTCCTGGAATTCTACCTTTGATGTAACATCGGGACTTCAATTTGTCTGAGAGTTTGGAACCATTTTGTACCAAGATTTGGCCATTTTAGAGCTGCAGTAGAGCGTTGAGGTGTAGACCTTTGATACGCAACTTAGTTATTGTTCCAATGATACATTGATCACAAGATAAATCCTGTAAAAATTGTAAAAACTTTTATAGTAAATTTATTATATTTACTATATTTTTTTAGATTTCTTTATCTTTTAAAGTAATCATTGTACTTCCTTTAAAATACTCATTTGCTTAACGAATGTTTATTAATATCCTTTTGATACTGATACCATTAATCCCTCATTTACCGTTTCCTTATTGATCACCCTCCTATTGAAAGTAATCGAGTATCAAAGATGCCCCTCTTTGGTTCTTCACCTTTGACAGGAATGTTGTGACATATGCAAAGAGGTTATTTCTTTTCTTGGGAAATATCAAATATCATTTGTTTGAGCATTTCCCTCCAAATTTCTCCGATCAAGGTCCTTGACCTGGTCCATCCGCCAAATAATGCTGATCTAAATGTCAAATTATTTCTTGAAGCATTGCCAACTCACCAGGATTTACCATCCCTTTTTATAACTTTGGTACTGTACTAGCTGTCCATTGTCCATGAATTATTTCAGGAGGCAGTTGACTGTCTATGCACAGTTCAAGAAGAGTTTGCCTACTGCTAGTTCACCTACCTGTCTATTTTACCTTCCATTACATAAAATTACTTGCTTGACTACTTTCTGAACCTGGGCTGGGCCCAGGTCCACAAGGTAGTCATGGATGAACAGCCTGGCATAATTATAGGCCCAGATTGTGAGCCTCAAAGGTTAGGCCAGGGAGGCTAGGTTAGGTTTGCAATAATATCATAAAATACGTTCATTTTCCATAATTACACTGAATTCGCTTTATGATATTTCAACATTGCTTTGTATGTTGAAGTCATTTCAAACAGGCCGCCGTTATTGTTTTGAATTTCCTTCTAACATAATTCATTTCAAACAGGCTGCCATTATGGTTTTTCGTTCCCACCTCTTGTTGGTCTAGGGGCCAATATGTTTTACCCTCTTCAAATTGGCCAGAAAGTTTGCCTCCCAATTTTGGCCTTTCATTAATGAACATTTCTGTATTGATTCTTTTCTTGATTGGAAAGGTCATCACTGGGTTTTCGCTCGTCTCAACCAGACCACAGCAATACACGTGTTAATAAAATAGTTGTGGTAAATTTTATGTAACCTTCCAGGTCAGGGTCAGTTAATTAGTGTAAAATAGTTTCAAAAAAGGTTAAGCCTGACCCACAATTGCAAAAAATCAACAAGGCACCCTCAGTCATCTCCTGTGACTCTTATAAAGATGATAACCTTGAGTAATTCATTCAAGAGTCTTTACTCTAATGGGTTATTATTAATAGTTTTGTAATCAGGAATTGTTGTCTCTATGCAGCAATTCTTGAATAATTAGTCCTTTGATAAAAAGTTGTTTCTTTATCAATCAACCTAAGAAGATTAATTTGAACCCATATTATGTGAAAAAGAATGTGATGACATGAAAGCTGTATAATGCAACAAGCATTTTTACAAGAGCTCAAAAATGGTCATGCTTATGATAAAGAAAAAAGGAGGTCTTTTTCCCTGGCTTATTATTTTTAGTTTAAGCTCTTCCGTTGTGTAATCTAACCTCTCCCATACTTCCAAAGCCAAACAAACTCTTCCAAAGTAATCAAGTTCAAAGGAAGCTACCCATTTTTGCCAAGAGAGTCTTCATTTTTGAAACAAATACTTTTTGCCTGTATTCGAAAAATAAAAAAAACTTTTTTTGACTCCCCCTTGGATTCTTTTTTTCTTTTGTGCTTCTGCATTTCATTGAAACAAATGCTGCTGGAGAAAAGCAGATCCTTTATCATTTTCTGTAATAAATGAAAAATTGTAATTTAATAGATGTACCTTGATAACCTTGGCCGAGGATTGAAGAGTGTGACAAGTCAAATATTAGTAACTATAGCTGTGAGGCTATTCAATAGGCTCTTTAACGGGGTGCCGCTGAACTGCTTTTGCTCTCCATTCAAGCATGATGGAGAGCTGAAATTTGATAAAAATACTCTCAAGGCATCTACCTACAGATCATGTTTTTACACCTAAGCTGTAAAATCAAAATTGTGAGTGTGACAAGTCAAATATTAGTAACTATAGCTGTCAGGTTATTCAATAGGCTCTTGGGTTGCACATGGGGTGTCGTCAAAATGCTTTTGCTCTCCAACCAAGCATGATGGAGAGCTGAAATTTGGTACAAATGTTGTCAAGGCATGTAGCTGCAGATAATTTTTTACAATCAAGCTGTAAAATCAAAACTGTGAGTGCAACAAGTCAAATATTAGCAACTAAAGCTGTCAGGCTATTAAATGCAAATGGGGTACCGTCGAAATGCTTTTACTCTCCGACCAAGCATGCCGGAGAGCTAAAATTTGATACAAATGGTCTCAAGGCAAGTACCTGCAAATCATGTTTTTACAATTAAGTTGTAAAGTCAATATTTTTAGTTGATTTTTGATACACCCTGTTTGTCCACTTTTTGCCGGCAACTTTTTGACGGGATGTGGACAAATTGTCAATTGCCTTGGTAGACATGTTACTATAACGAAATGCAGGTAGGGAAAAGCCAGCTTCTAAGTTGGCCAGAAAACATCAAACAAGCTGCAAGGATACCAGCAGCTGTTTTTCCCAAAAAGCTGCAAAGAAAGCTTAGCATACCAACTAAGACACCTGGCACCAGGGTCAAGTTACCATTCAGACTAGAGATGGACCCTGCCACGACCCGAGCAGTAAATAAGAGGCCAACCCATCTTTGACCCAGGTACTTTTTGACCGACCCAAAGATATTTTATTTGATCCAAAGGGGAGAAAATTGAAAAATTTGGAATTTCAGAGGGAATTTTCCAAACCCAGACCCAAACCAAAAATGGCTGACCCAATTGGGCCCAACCCTGGCAGCTAAAAATTGACCTTACCGGCCCGGGTCAAAATTTTTTGACCCAGTCCCATAACTAATTCAAATCCACGCTTGCAGGTTCAAGAGCCTGCTTATACTTATAGTTAAGATCATTAAGAGTAAGCTAGAGCGTACCGGGAAAGTTTTTTTTCTATACCCATAACCAAAACAAATTTTATGTTAGCAGTTTTAGGGCAACTAATGGCATCTGTATTCATCCTTTAAAGACTAGATATTTTTTCTAAATACCCAAACTTCCACTTGATTGTTGCAAAAATCCATTAGAAATAGCTCGATGAAATTTTCAGCCTCAAAATATTCCTTGCTAACCAAGAGAATATGGCTTAAAGAAAGTTTTAATCAAAAAACTTTTTAATTGCCTTCAACAGGCAAACAACTTTAAGCCATTGAAAGAAGTAGGAAAAGGAGAAATTTGTTGACAGATGACCAATGTTCATGCTCTAACATCTTTGGCTGGAAGGGAAGGGAACAGCTTGATAAGCATAAAAGGATTTAGAAAAATTGCAAAAATAAACTCTGTCAAGACAGTTTGGAAAAGTTATTGGCTTTTCAAAAAAAAACTTCCTTAGTGAAGAATTCATCCCAACAATTTCTTTTTTAGATGTAGATTAAAGTGTAAAATTTTGTAGCTGATTCTACACTGAATGGAATTTTTATGAATACCTAATTCAAAATTAAAAAATTCCCTTTCAAAACTACTGAAAGGGTGAAAGATATTTGCTTTCACTCAGAGTACATTGTTGATATTTTAAAGGGAAAAAACATGGTTCATTGAATTAAGGAAAGGGTAGAACATTGCTGGCAAAAAGGTCTTAAGTGGTTGGCTGTTGGAGTAAGGGTGGTACAGTGGTAAGAAGCTGGATTTATATCCCAGCAACCCGAGTTCAACTCCCGCCCGGTTAAATTACCACAAAAAAAGATCAAAAACCACCTAGTGTGCGTTGTGCGCCTTAATAATGACCGCGAGTCGCAAGGCGTACTCAAAAAAAACCTACCAAATTTTCTTTATCAAATAATGAAAATGAAGTAACACTGTTAGGTTTGTCAAGTAAATATGATATAAGCTGACTCTTATTAGAGGATAGCCTTGGTCATTGATGGGCATTGATGGCCATGAGTTCAAACCTTTGACAGTGTCAGGAGGCCTTGGATTTAAGTTTATTATCTAAGTTACATTTCATTTTACTTTGATATTTTTTACCCTAACTCAATAAAGCATCATAGCATTTATTTCGACCATTCTTTATTAAGATTATTGTACAGAGAGTAATGTCTGATTTTACTGGGTCAATTCTTTTCTGTATAACAGATCACATAAGGTTTGTTCATGTACAATCTCAGGGATATCTACTTATATTTTTAATGCTTTCACAACTAGGATTAAACTATGTGATCATTAAAAAACAAGGTTTTTTATAAAAAACTTTGAAAACAAGATGATAAGAGGATTGAGATAATCTGATAACAGAGAGATGTTCCCTTTCTTGAAAAGATGATTACCCAGCCTGAAAAATGACCGTATTTTGTGCTATTTTTTTTACTAGATAAGGACATTTTACAATTGTATGAATTGGGACATGTACATGAAAAAATACTGTTTTATGAAGAAAATACATTTCTCATGTCACAATTGCACAATTGTATTCTAAAATATTTATCAATTGTAATTTCTTATGTGTGTCCCAAAATATTTAACAATTGCACAATTTTTGCCGAATTCGTGTCTCACTTTTCCGGCTGGGTAAGGCAAACTTAAAAACAAATGAATAGATTAAGATTTTCAAAAACAGAGAAGTGATGATACCAATTTAAGACACAAAAAGATAAATTGTAAATAATGAACTAAGCAGTACGGTAAATTGAGGTGAGGAGATTTGAAAGTCAAGAAATAAGACCAATGCGATACTAACTGTATATTTGAGGAAGAGTCAGATTTATATACATCAAATGCAGATCAATTATTTTATCGGTACAGAAGTTCTGGCGATCAGAATTAGCAGTCAAGCTTAAATCAATATTTACCATTTGAAAGGGAAAGGAATGTGGCTAGTAGGTGGTGTTATTTAAGGATAATACCCTTAAAGTTGTTGACGTGAAAGGGTGATTGGTGATCAAAAGGTCATTGAGTTGATCATAAAAATATTTTAAACAAAATATAGCTTTAATAAAAATATAGTTAAAAGATAATAAAGTCGCTTTACTATAAGTTTGAAATTCAAATATTTTTCAAAGAAACATTACTTTTCATAAATATCATGCATCTTTCTGATAGAGATGGGCCCTGACCCGACCCGAGCTTACTTTTGACCCGCAGTAAATAAGAGGCTGACCCGCCTTCGACCCAGGTACTTTCTGACCTGACTAAAGAGATTTTTTTGACCCGATGAGAAAATTTTTGAAAAAATTGGTATTTTTAGGGGAAAATTTCCAAACCCAAACCAAGGATGGCTGAAGCGACCCACGCAAAAAATTTTTTGACTCCGACCCATCACTACTTTCTAATCAATTTAGTAGTTCAACAGGTAACATGCTGTTGCAAAAAATGTAAAAAAGGACTTATCAAATTAACCTAATAATCATGAATTGAGCTTGTCCTATCTGATTCATCTTCTTTCAAAATCAGTCTAACTCCTTAATTCTGAAAAAAGGCTCTTTTGTTGTCCTTTTGAGATGAAAAAGGCCTCAAATAAATTGCAAATAAAACAGTAAACTTCCTTTCAATTAAAAAAAGTCCAATAATTTGAAGTATTTAAAACAAATTCTCAATAATATAATGTTGACTTGATGTGTGCTTCATTATCTTATTCAGATTCGTTACTGTTTAGGAATCTTTTTTCTTTATTGTTAATGTTATTTAGAAGCAGATTTGTAATTAGATAAACCCTGACTTCGTAAATAGGCTAACTCAATCATGGTATTGGTAAGGTTACAATCGATGAAAATGCAACACTAACTACTATAGAAAGATAATGCAAATGGAGATTGAAACTAAAGAAAAAGTAATTATTTCATAATCATTTAGATTCTCACATTTACATAAAAACAAATAAGTTTCTGCTTGTTATTATTTCTAAGAAACAGAATTATGAAATTAACAAAAATGTTGTAAATCCACACAAGGATCATTTCTTTTTTTTGATAATATGAAAAATTGGAAAAAATGAGCTAGGGTTTTCTCCAGTCGTACCACCTCATAGGAGGAAAAAACCCGGATTTAACTCTTACTATAGTTCACATCCGTACATTCACAGACGATGATTGCCGCCCTTCCGGGGAGGAAAACCTCGTAATACCACTGGCCACTCATGCGTGTCAATTACGGGTAGTAAGGGAAAAATATCTTCTTCAATATAACTATAATGCGGTCTTTCGAGCTAAATGTCCAAGAGAAGTCAGTATCAGGTATATGATTGAAAAAGGATTGACCTCCAATTTGTCTCTGATTGTTTCTGAAAAAGAAAACACGGCCGTGGTTACACACAGGATTTCTAACCCGGCGGCCCAGGCTTGACTCCCACCTGGGCTAACAGCTTACAGGTAACAACTAACAACTAATCCACATTATAACGGCCACCTGAGTGTGCCTTATTTAAACCTGATTCGCAAGGGGCACTATAAAAGCCAGAAAGAGATTTGACTGGTTTTTTAATCTCTAAACGGCCCTCATTAAAGATGCCAAAACTTATTAAAGAGTTAAAGTTTATGATTAAAACCAAATTTGATATTGGATAGGCTTAATTTAATATTCTATGCAAACATCTACAAATAGCTATAAAATGATAAAGTCTGAATATTTATGGAAGAGGAATTTGTTTCTTTAACTATAATCTTGTTTCTATAGAATATTTGATTTTCCATGGTTTGAAATGAAGAAAAAGAGAAAAACTTTCCAAGTGATTTGCTGCATTGCAACCAAATAAATACAACTCATGTTGATTTTTTAAAATTTTCACTTTTTGAAATTACCATTGCAGAGATTTGCCTTGATAAAAATTAGCCGATAAAAATCTTGTTTGTTGAATTAGAATATAATTTTTAGTGATTGGTCCGGGTCAAAAATTTTTGAGCTGGTTTGGGTTAATTTTTTGTGGCTCGGATCAGGTCAAGTTGGGTCAGCCATTTATGGTTTGGGTCTGAATTTGGAAAATTTTCTCCAAAATTTTCAATTTTTTGCCCTACGGGTCAAAAAATCTCTTGATTCAGGTCGGAAAGTACCTGGGTCAAAGGCGGGTCAGCCTCTTATTTACTGCGGGTCAAAAGTAAGCTCAGGTCGGGTCAGCACCCATCTCTAATAATTTTCAATACCACGTCGATTTGCAGACTGCAATTTTGTTTAATGGCATTTTACCTTCGACGGTTTGCCCAATAGTCAATTCGCTTACTACCATTTTGACTACTGTCACTTTGCTTACAATATCTGTTCGCCTACTTTCATTTCATCTAATCAGCCTTTATTGCTATCCTAACACGACCCAACCAACCCCCAAACATACATGCTTCCCCCTCCCAAACTCATAGGGTTAGGGAGGGGGAAACATTAGGCGAGATGGCATTAGGCGAACCGTCACAAGCGAACCGACATTTGGTGAAATGGCAGTAAGCGAATCAACATTTTCCCATAATTTCCATTTTTTCCCAAAATGTATTGAATTTTCATAGCCTAAGTATGCATAATATTTTTATTGTTTGGCTCAATTAACTTGATATTTTCTTATTTTATTTGTCTTAAAGGGTTCGTTCACTCTCTTAGATTGAATTGCAAATTCTATTTACAAAATTGGCTGGTTTCGATTTTGAAAAAGAAAATTAATTATCTAAACTCTCACAGATAAGCTTTGAAAATTTTTCAAAATCACTTTTTAATATTTCAGACCTTTGAAACTTCTTGGGTTAAGCCAAATAAACTTTTTGAAAGTTTTCCTTTTGATGAATAGCAAAAACTTTGTTTTATGATGTTAATCATTTTGGCTTCCTTGAAATTTAGGCCTTGGAGATTTCCAGACCTTTCTTGGTAATTAAATCTAAAAAATATTTTATTGTTGTATTGTTTCAATTTCAATTTAATTTATTGACTAATTCATTTTACTAGAATTTGTTTAAAACCTTACAAAAGACATTATTAGAAATTACTGGGAGATAGGGCTGATGGGTGCTTTATTTTAACAAGCACTGTCAGGTGGGCCTTATGGGTGCATCTTTGGCAAAGGGATCTTTTAAGGACTCAGAAGGTGTATGCTTGAGATGGAAAAATTGGCAGTTTTCCAATGAAGACAGGCCTTACCCACTGGAAAAAACCATCTCTCCTTCCAAGTTTGCCAGAAGTACTCAAGATCATAGTTGGCTGATTGATTTGATTAAGGTAAAAAGGCTGAAGAACAACATATTTGGATTATTCAGATATCTTTGAATGGTTGAGTGGTTATGGCATCAAGCTGGGAATCTGAGGGTCCGCTGTTCGAGCCACAGCGGCTCCAGACAATCTTTGACCCAGGGTTGCCAAATAAAATCCAACAAAAATATTCCCAGCCTTATAGTGTGCCTTTCATGATTGATTTTGTATGGCGCACTTTAAAAGATTAAAAAAAATGAATAAAAATAAATTAAGACATAATAATAATAACAATTTCTGGAACAAATGTTTTGAAAATGTTAGTTTGCTCAACAATATTTCATTGGTCTCAATACTGACAGATGAATTCAGTTGTTGAGGAGATATAGAGTAAATA
>Ga0194133_10010626_pt1 | contig 10308 bp, 2 predicted proteins | sample TA2KigOf40mmetaG_FD_155448 | JGI IMG/M metagenome (GOLD analysis project Ga0194133, IMG submission 155448) | Freshwater microbial communities from Lake Tanganyika, Tanzania - TA2015055 Kigoma Offshore 40m | ecosystem: Environmental > Aquatic > Freshwater > Lake | place: Tanzania: Lake Tanganyika... | reverse complement strand
AAAAAAACCAAATTGAATGATTGAATATACCAAACCCAGACTCAAGAAATGTAATAATTGTCAACTTTTTAAGATACTTATCCTTGAGTTTTGCAATTGCTGATGGTATTTGTTTCATAATACTGTTTTGTTTTCTTATTCACAATATAGTTGATCAGGATAGGAAGTTGCGGTTTTTTTTGTCTTAGAATTCGTCCAAACTGTTAAATTTTTTTTCTCCTGAAAAGACACTTGTTTGGTTAGACGTTGCTGACGTCCCCTCACTGCTTCACCATCAGGAACTGATGATCGACTACACAACAAAGTTAGTTAAGGAAGTTGTGGAGCGCACGGCCGGCCACCAGGCTGCAGTCCTGCACCTGTTCACACACGTGGCCCACCTTTGCCAAGCATGCCAGAACATATATTGCTTGCTGGCTGACTTGGTTGGTGCAACAAGACCAAGATTTGAACACAAAGAGAGAGAGAAGAAGAAAAAAGTTCAAGTATGATGATTATAATCATCATTACCCATCTAGACCTAAATCAGCACAACTTCTGCTCAATTCTCTGTTACCTGAGAGTTTTACTTTATTCTTTGTTTTAAAGAATGTTACAAACTAGCCAATAAATGATGAAATTATTAATTATAGTGTAACAATAGAAATCAAGGACTTTGCCTTGTGATGAGGAAAACCTGGATTTTTCAATCAAACAACTTCTTTTATATATATGAAACAGACCCAGTTACGAAACATTGAAAAGGTTTATTTATTGGCATTGCACTTGGATTCAAATCCAGGGATCTCCAGGAAACCAGGTTGATGAAAAAATAGTTAAATGATTGTTACTGGCTATGACAAAAGGCTGAGGACCGGAAGACTGGGGTTTTATCCCGGCAAATCTTTGATCCCAGGATCTCTCTTAAAACAATCACCTAACATGATGATTATACTTCAGCCAGGATTGATGGTTGTGTAGATCACATGAATGAACAACCTGATTTAACAATTAAAAACACAAAATAATTACATCAGAAAAGTAAATGGTCGGGGCAGATATTTGACTCAAAGAATGGCCCTGAAGGTTCACTTTTTATGGATTGATGGTTGTGCAGACCATTTAAACAATTAAGCAGACAGGCATTTTTTGTGCAGGGAAAAATGCCAAACCCTCTCGAGCAACCCCTCCCCCCTTATCCTGATTAACAATGGTTTAGTTTACTATATAACTTTAAACTTTAATATCTCAGCTTCTCGGCAAAATATCAAAAATCTGATTGGCAACTTTGGAGCCATCCATGTGGGAATTATGCATGCCAAATTTCAGGCCTCTAGCTTCACTGGTGTGGAAGAAGAATGTGGTGACAGACACACAAAGATGTCAAGCCCAATCCCTATACAAAATTTCTTTAACTCCCCCCTTCGCTTCGGGAGGGAAAACTGATTTGATTATTGAAAATCACAATAAAATAGCATAATAAATACCCATCCCAAAATTTAGCCAGGGATAGCTCGGGTGATTGTAAGCCACAAGGAATTGTTATGTCTAATAATTTTGGTATTATAAGAATCAGTTCCTCAACTGACTATAAGCTGCCAATCAATCACCTAGCAATTTCTCTCACTTATTTTTTTAAAAAGGGTGAAAATAAAAGGTTTCTAATGATTCTATTGAGTGGAGATATTTTGTTTTTCTAACGAACCTCGTTAATGGCGAATAGTTTTTTCAAAAAAGGCAAAGAAATGACTTGCAACTGAAATAATTATCGACACCTTGTCGTACCTTTTTCTTTTCGCCGACTTCAAACACATCCAACATGGAAATAATCTGATACTTAATCAGATAAAACCAAACCAATGTGGAAGAAAAGTTGAAACACTTTCTTTTTATCATTCATGCAAAAAAATAAGATTGTTTAAAAAGTTAACTTTTCCCACGAACTTCATTTTCAATGAAAAAGAATTTTGATTTTCAATTTCTTTAAAGTTACATTGAAATAAACGAAAAAATGAATAAGTTATTTCATTTCAATCTTCCACAAAATCCTTTGAACATCAAATCCTTCAAATTTTTCAATATTTCAGTATTTTTGAACCAAATATTACAATGTTTTAGAAAGGAGGACTTATAGAACAAATCAAAAAGAATGATGTCAAAAGGGAATTTTGTTTCAATATTTTCATATGATCTCTGAAAGAAGGAAGCAGGTTAGACGAAAAGTAAAATTATACCAGACAATCAGAAATAAGCAATCTAAAAACATGTCAAAATATCTGCAAACATCTTTTTTGTAAAATGTATTCTCACACTTTTATTTTCCATCATCTCTAAAAAATATTAGCTCTCTTATCCTACAACAAGAGGGAACAAAAAAACCACTTTTCTTATTTTATGGTTACAGATTTTATATTGAATATATTTTTTATAATCTATATCTTCAGCTTTTGATTAATAATGAGTTTTTTCTCTCTTTTATCAATGTTTAGTTGTAAACTCATTTATTCAGATGGATTGTTCGATCCATAAAGTGTTTGAGGAAAAGATTCTCCATTTGACCTTTACTGCTAAATGTACAAAATTACAATCTCGAGATGGAGATTTCTTCTTGGGTTTTCTCATCTCAATCTTGAAAATGAATGCCAAACAATCATAAATATTCTGATGTTGACACTTTCATAAGTTTGATTAAAATTTCTGGGTGGCTTACTTGGTTATTGTCAACTTTAGTTAGGACATGGTTTAGGAAAATCACATATTCTCCAAAAATATAAACAGTTGTCTTTTAAATGTTGGCTTGTGAAAAAATTCAAAAGCTATGGAAATTTTTATTTTTATTAAAAGTGAAGAATAGCATCTGGATTTTAGCATAGCAAATTAGTCCTTACAACTTTTGCTCTTTTTAGGAAAAAAAATCACCTAAAGAGCTGAGGAGATGTTGGGCCCATATTTTTAAAAGATCTTTTCCAGCCCTATTAACCAAACAATTTGATAAAAATCCTAGCTTTCTGACACATTTTAGTCATTTTTTGTTCTACTAGAATAATGTCGACCTGTTATAAGCCCAAACAATTCAATTTAATAGTTATAGTAATAGCAGCCCACGCAGTAATTGAGACACGTTTTACTCCGGATGATCGAGCTATGATTTGAATTTAAGTTTTTTCAACTCTGCTTGAGACTTTACTTTTAAACCTCAAAAAAAACTTTAAGTGTTTCGATTTTCCTGGAGGCAAAATCTAAAACCAAGACAGTTTGTTGTGAGTGAATTTTTTCCTCCATAAAAAGTTGAGTGAAATTTAGTTGAACTTTATTGAAATTCCACAGGCTCAGATTTTGGTTGGAAAAATGTTTCTCATTTTCTAGTCCCCAACTTGGAAGCTTATATAAATGCGATTTTTCTAAGCCGGGGTCAGTTTATCTCAATAGCTTTATCCTGTAAGTTTCCAAGAAATTTTTTCCATAAATGTTTTAGCGGCTAATTAATAAAAGCATGCTCCATAGTAAAAAATAACAATGTTGAAGATTGAAATGGTTTTCTAAAGTCATGTGAAAAATTGCTGATATGACAAATGGAGTTTTAATGTTTCACCATAAAAAAATGATTGAGTATGAAGAAAATTGGTAGGTGACGTTGTTCTTTAAATATTTTTGAACCTCACAGTCTAAGAATCAGTTCTAAAATTGTGTCTCAAAAAGGTAAATTTAGTAAACTTTTTATAAGTGATGATATTACATCCCAATTTTTGGATCTTTTAAGACTTATACCTTTCAGATAAAATACTAACTTTTCTGAGAAACCAAAGAAATATGAATTCCTGTTAGGGTTTATCTGGCAAACTATTTGCACACAAAATTAATCATCCAATGGTTTAACATCTTGGTTATTTAATGTATCAAAAAAATTCTTTCTTCATCAGAATTCTTATCGTGTTATTTGTCATGTCCCATCTTAGCCACAGTTCTGTCATGCTATAGGAGTTTTTCTGTATATATAAAGAGAGCTTGTGTTAAGAACTGATTAATCTGACACCAAATCAGAATAGTGTTGACTTTACAACAGTTCATTTTTTGACTGAAAATTGTGTCTTAAAGTGATTTGATTTTCCATTGATAAATGTGAATAAGTGAGTTTAAAGATAATTTTTCCCTGCACAACAAATCCTGACTGAGTTAATCATCTCAAAGAAATGATTAATGAAGGCAAATCCAGGGGTCAAAGATTTTGCCCAAACCAGGAATCGAACCCTGTACCTCCCAGTTCTCAGCCAGTAGTCACAGCAATGAGCTACAACGACCCACAAACAGAACTTCCATCTTTGTTTGATTAACAAACATGCCAATGCCAGTTAAATATTTGACATGTTTGTTGAAAGTTCTCATTTAAAGTCCACCACATCATGTTTGGAATAATAGCTTGATTTATATTCCCAGATGGGACTACGATATTACTGTCTGGAATCCTGATTTTAAAATTTGGATATTTAGCAATAAGGAAGACTTTTTGCACCCATTTTTGAGAGGCATGGTTTAGTTTTACTGCCATCTAAATTATATCTCATAAATTAATGTTACAATTGCTAGGGAAAATTCTAAAACACTCTGGATTAAATTGGTACTTTTATAGTAAAAAACATATTTCATTTCTGGATTCGTAAAGAAAATTTTTTTGGATAATAATACTTGAATTAACGATGAAATATACTTTCAGGTTTGGTTTAGGAGTCTGAAGTAAAATAATCAATATTCTGGACATATCAAACATGAAGCAAGTAACTTACGCATCCTCGATTGGAAAAGACTTATTGATCCCCTGCTTTCATTAAAGACTTATTTTGATTCCTTTAAATAAAATTTATGATTAAGCAACGTTTGAATGAAGGAGAAATTAAAATTTTGCAGATGAATAGAGTCAATTTTTGAACTTTGCTTCACTTATTTTGGTTTTGATTTAAAAAAAAATCATCTAATTGAAATACATTGACATGTTTAAGATGGTGTGACGCAGTTTGATGGAAGAAGGATGGATTTCTAATAATATGACAACTAGATAATTAGGTACATATTTTTTGACATAGTTTCCGGAAAGGCTTTTCTCTACTAATCCACATGAACTTTTTTGATTCACAATAAGAAAACTCGTTTCAAATACTTTGACAATTCTTTGATGACTACCATTTAGAATGTACTGTCTAATGATTTCAACCAGATTAGAAATGAAATGTCTCGAAGAGAAATATGAGCCTTTCGGATTGCTCGAGATTGGAGTTGTTATTGGCTATAAGTAGGATATGGAATACGATTTATGTATTTCTTTGACGTCAAATAATGCATTTTTAGATGACTCTCATAAAAATTATTGAAACAAAAGATTGATCTAGCTAAGAAATAAGATCATTCAATGAATGAGAATACATAATATTTGCAAACATTTAGATTTCATTATCAATTTTGAGTTTAGCTTTAGCTCAAAAAATTTAATTGATAAAAATAACCATAACTTCAACTTTTGAATTTTCATGATTATAATATTATAAAATACAAAGGATCTTTTGTCTGGTGTTGTAAATAACATTTTCAATTTCAAATTGATCATTATTTGACAAAATCACTGATAGGCACCTTTAAAACGTAATGTGATGACCATAGTTTAGGTCTTATAATTTATATTTGACTAGCCAACCGGGGGCCGGCGTTGCCCGAGAAATTAACTTAACAGTATAAGGGTGCCCATCTGGACATTTTACGTTACACAAAGTTTTCTCTCCCCTGACCCGTTTGGGGGTTAGCAAAGTTTTTTCTCCAGTTATCTCTTTAGGCTTTGGAGTTTGGGGTACCCCAGGGTCAGGGGCTTGGGTTGGCAGGTTAGACTTGTGTTAAGAACCTTCCCTGAGTTGGTAGGGAGGTCTGTGCAAAATTTGGTGGAGATTGGTCTGGCAGTTCACTCGTGAAAGTGGGACATAGGTAGGTACGTAGGTACAAACAGTCACTTTTATAGATATAGATTTGATCAAGTTTGCATTCAGTTCTAATTTCATGCCATGGAATTGATTGATGGACAACTTTTTTTTATTTGCTGATCTCTGTGGTACATGAATCCAAATATGAAGAAACCAACCTTTGGTATTCGTATTTGTGAATAGTTTGATTTCTCATCACTTGAGAAAACTTTAGACCTACTTGTCTTTTTTTGCCCTAGAGGTCTAAGGCAATAAATGATACAAACAATCAAACATTGTACTTGACTACTCATTGACTGAATCACCTTTAATTATTGACAACCAGTATTAAATGTAATAGTTAAAATCAAAACCATTTCAATATATTAATGACAAAAATCATGAATCTTGTTCAAATTAAATAAAGCTATAATTTGTTAAATAAACTATTGTTTCCCTCATTGCTTTTATTTGCTTTTTTTCCACAGCATTTTCTCAAGGTCTTGTTCCAGAAGAGCTTTCTTCTTACATGAAGGCTAAAAAAGCGCTTTGAGAGCAAAATTGCTCCAAATTTCCGTCAGATTCTAACATTCAACCACTGGTTTGGAACCCGAAACCTAATAAAATATAATTTGTAGACAGTAAAGGTAAGGAAATTTTTCTTCTTTAAGTTTTCATATATTCACCAGATATTGCTGACAAGGAAATTTTTTAAGTCCTTGTTTTGAAAAGAAAAATCCTTTTAAAGTTTAATTAATATGGATATTGTGTTTTTTTAAGTGTCCCTTGCAAATTTAATCATTAAAAGCACACTAGGTGGTTTTTTATCGTATTTTTTTTTGTTGAAAATGAAAGGGAAAAGTTATTGGCAAAGAATTTTAAGGGGGCTAAACAGTTGATCTGGTTTAAAGTTGTTTTTCACAATGAGTGGTTGTAGCTTTGGAGCAGTTAAGGTGAGGAGAGGCAAAGATACTTTGTGTTAAGGACTGATTATTCTAACACTAAATTAAGTTTAGAATGGTGCCTGATGGACCTACGACCTGAAATTTTGGGTAGTATATTAGTGTAAATTTGTTGGCATTTTTGAAAAGTTCTCCAAGTTATAAAAGGTCATGTTAGAGGTAAAAGGGAGTTGTTTAAGGCAGTGAGGGTTAACATTCAATGAGGTTAAAGGGATCATAAGGTTTGTGGAAAAGGAAAGGTTGGTGTCTTAAAGGGAGTGCAAGGCAAACACAGGAAATTAGGTTCAGATGGAAATAATGTATGCGTATAAAGTCAGGAGGTCATGGCAGTCTTGTGGTTTAGGCCAAAATTCTATCCCAGCAAATAGGGTTCGACTCCTACAGAAAAAAAACCAAAAAGTGTGCCCTCAATGAGCTATAGACTAGCAAATAATGAGTTTTAAACGGATGTTTTTGGATTGTTAGGAGGAAACTTGAAGTGAGGTGACAAGTAGTGATGGGTCCGGGTCAAAAACTTTTGATCCGGGTCTGGTCGGGTCATTTGTGGCTCGGGTCGAGTCAGCCATTTATGGTTTGGGTTTGGAAAATTTCCCCTAAAAATATCAAATTTATCAATTTTTTCCCTTTGGATAAAAAAATATCTTCAGGTCGGGTAAAAAAGTACCCAGGTCAAAGGTGGGTCAGCCTCTTATTTACAGCCAGTCAAAAGTAAGCTCGGGTCGGGTCAGGTCAGGGTCCATCTCTAGTGACAAGTGTTATTTGTCAAATTGCAATATTCTGGTGCTAAATAGGGATAAATCACTTGAGCAAACAATTGAAAACTGAAAAATCAGAGAGATGATAAATATTATTGGCAAAAGATTAGACTTATGCTATAGTTCAGGGTGTCTATTGAACCTCAAAAAGAAACACAAAAAATTTGTAAGTGAATCTGGTATGAAGACCCTGAAATTTTTACTGTGTGCTCACTCTATGAGATTATGATTTATTTAAAAATTCCATTGCAGACTCAATATAATAATTATGACATGACATCTCACTGGAAAAAATCTCAGCCATCACAACTTTCAGCTTAGAATATTGACTTTTTTTATCCTTTAACTTAAAACTTTTTACTTTTAATGCGAAGCTTAATCCTTAAAAAACGAAACTTGAAAAATTAAAAGTTTAATTGTATTTTTAAAAGCTGCTTTGCTTTGAACAAAGTATAATTGCCAAAAATTGTGAGGCATTTGACTTAATTGTTGCTTCAAAGTCAAACAATCAAACCATTTGATTCAGGATAGAGAGCACTTTTTAAACAAATCTTTAACATTCCCTTATTAAATTAAAGGTAGAAACCTGAAAATGAAATTTTTAAAGATTGTACAAAAAAAGAATTTCAGGTACTTTTTCCTTCAGAAAAGCAATCATCCAATTTGATTTGTCAAAAGACATTTTAAGATGAAGAAAATATGTCAACATAATTAATTATAGGGAAATATTGGTTTTTGATTGATTGATTCCCAGAAATTTATGTCAAATACCAATTTTTTTCTGCATTAATCTTTAAATTATTTTTTCAATTTTTTTTCAAACATTTAAGGGCTTTTTTTGTACATAAACAACTGTAGATTTATTTCTTTGTCGGTAAAATAAGAAAAGAATAACTTCAAAGTTTTCAAGTTAGGTTTTTGAAATTGTCACACATTGATAACCTCAAGACATTTATAGCTGGCTTGGATTATTAAGTTGGTCTTTTCATGGTCAAAGATTTTGTTCAATATTTGTTTTGTCTCCATAAGCTTATATTTCACAATTGGTTTTTAAAGAGGGCAAGCCAAATATCAAAGAGAGTTGTGTTCAAAATCTTCGATAGGTGATTTTTTGGATAACTTTCTTTTCAGAAAGATGAAGAATTTATTTTAGATTTAAAGGTGTCTGAAATATCTTCTTGTGTTTCTGTTTCAAGTCTCATTTTTCATGCGACAAAATGTTAGATCATTCAAATTGTTTTTGACTCTCGAAATAATGTCGGAAGGGAGTTTCAAAATGACTATTGTAATGTTTTCTTAAATGAAATCTGACACTTTCAAGTTCAAACTTGAAGGTTTTTGTTTGCAGATGTGGAGATGTATTTTCAGCCACCAATTTATCCATCATGATTTTTGATCTTCAATAAAGTATTTTTAGAAACTTTTTCATGAATGATTTTTCTAAAAGACCTACCTTCCAGAGATGAGCATTTTAATATTCAAGTTAGGGTTATCCTAAAGGATAAGGGGGTTTCTAAATCTGGGATGAAACCTCAAGCCAAGAGCTACACTGGCTGATGCTACAATCAATATGCCACATCAATCACAGGTTCAAATGGGGTCAGAGGCTCAAAGTTGAGGGTCAATCTAATCTAACCATTTTCAAAACTTGCAGGGAGATAAGAGGTTCAGACCCCAATTCCTGGACCTCTATTGAATGTACCATGATGGTTATCATTGTAAAGGAGGTCTTGAAGTCAACTAGGCATTGAAAAATTTATCAAAATAAAATCAGTGTTAGAAGGCTGAAAAAGAACTTCAAATATTGCTATGGAACAACTAATCTTTTTCGATTGAATATTGGCAAAAACAGTTCTTATAAATATAGAGGAAATATTGTAGGATGTCTGAAGTTTGTAAAAATATCAAAGCAACCAATTATTACTGAAAACTCTTCTGTTGATACTTTTAGAGATGATTGTTGAAAAAGTAATTGTTTGTATCATTTTATCAAATGATTTTTCCTGATGAAAATTGAGATATTAATGGTTCTAGACTTTTCATTTAGGCTGACTCTGGATGTGTGGTACTTGAAAATAGCTCGAAAGACGATAAGAGATTTTTGATTGGTTGACAATTTTTATTGAGAAACCAATTCTGAAATGTCACTGCACAGATAATTGGAGATAAATTCTTGTTTTGAGACAACAAACCAGCTATGTATTAGATAAGATGGTTCAAGTAGGTAAATTTTTTAATTAGTAAGAAAGGCTCATACAAATTTGTACTCTTTTTTGCCAACTATCTGAGAATCATGCAATCTTGATTTAAAAATTAATGCATCTCCACATTATTATCGTAGTACACGCTCATTTACCCTATTTTTAGCGGTAAGATATTTTTCACTTTACAAATTAAGTTCAAAGTCGTTTCAAAACAAGCTGCCGCTGTTTAGCTTCCCTTCCAATTAATAGCAAGTTCACCTAAACAGGCTGCTGTTGTTCTCACTCCCGCTCTTTATTTTCCCGCCAATAAGCTGCCCTCTTCTAAGAGGTCTGATATTTCTTGATCCGATCCCCCCTTTACTTTTGTATATAAAGCTTCTCTTTCCCATTAATAAACAGTTCAGTATTGATTCTTTTTCATATAACTCTATGTATATCGACACGCCCGACCATCCAACCACTTGCGTGT
>Ga0194133_10010624_pt1 | contig 10312 bp, 10 predicted proteins | sample TA2KigOf40mmetaG_FD_155448 | JGI IMG/M metagenome (GOLD analysis project Ga0194133, IMG submission 155448) | Freshwater microbial communities from Lake Tanganyika, Tanzania - TA2015055 Kigoma Offshore 40m | ecosystem: Environmental > Aquatic > Freshwater > Lake | place: Tanzania: Lake... | reverse complement strand
TGAATCGCCCTGCGTCGAGTTCGAGCCAGCGGCGCCAACGCCAGGCATCAAGCTGCTCAATATCAATACGGATGCCTTGTTGAGCAAGCCAACGCTGCGCAAGCGTGGCACTACTTGCTCCATCGCGAGCTGTCTCAATCAGGGCTTCACCGCTGGGCTCTTGTCGCCACAGCATCAGCCTTTGGCCAGCAGGATCGTAAAGCTCGACAAGGGCTTGTTGCTGGTCGATACGGACCTCGAAGAGCCCTTGCAAATGCAAGCTACGGTCGGCTTGCTCGAGCTTAAGTCCGAACCGCCCATGGGCTTCGAATCGGTCTGAGGTATGCGCACGATCGGCAAAGGATTTAGCCGCTAGGAGAAGCGATAAAAGGCTGACAAAGAGGTAGCAAAGCCCTTGTCGCGCAAGCCTCGCGTGCAAGCTTGTGTTGCGGTGGAGCACGGGCACGGTGCCAGTCAACAACAGCTTGCCGATCACAAGCAAACTTTTTAAAGCGTCACCGCTAGGCGGCTTAGGGTTTCGCGCAGCAATGCGTTAGCCGGTTCTGCTTCTCGGGCCCGACGCCACAGCGCGATGGCTTCATCTTTGCGGTCGAGTTTCCAAAGCACTTCGCCCAAATGGATAGCGATTTCGGGATCAGGCTGTAGTTGATAAGCTTTTTGCAAATGATTGAGCGCTCCCGCTAGGTCGCCTCGACGGTATAGCACCCACCCCATGCTGTCGACGATGTGAGGGTCTTCAGGGGCAAGCGCCAGGGCCTTTTCTATGTAGTTCTGAGCCTCCTCAAGCCTGATATTCCGATCGGCGAGCGAGTAGCCCAAGGCGTTATAGGCGTGGGCATGGCGTGGTCGCAAGGCGATCAGGCGAAGAAGGCTTTGCTCTGCAACATCGATCTTGTTGAGCCGCTCGGCCGCCATCGCATGATCGTAGAGCAGTTCCACGCGTTGTGGATCCTGGCGAAGACTTTGATCGAGCAGACGAAAGCCTTCTTCGGCGCGCTCGCTTTCACGCATCAATTGAGCCAGTAACAATAATGCTTGTGATTGCAAAGCGGGCTCTTTGGCTGCTTGCGAAAGCTCCTCTAAGGGGGCCTGCGCTAGGTCATGGCGCTTTAAGTGCATGGCCGCCTGGGCCAACTCGAGCCGCGTACTTGGCGTAAGTGTTTGCTTATTGAGCAGCTGCGCAATGGTTTGTGCGCCCTGTATATTCCCCGCTTGCACTTGCAAGAGCGCAAGACTTGCCTGTGCTTCGCCGAGCGAGTCTTGATCGTTTTGCTGCAAGGCTTCCACCAAGCCAACGAGCGCCTGTGGCCGCCCAGTGCGCAATAAAATATGGCGCAAATTGATCCATAAGGCTGCGCGTTCCTGAGGCGTTTTGCTAGCTTCGAGTCGCTTACTGATCAGCGCGCCGGCGTCGTCAAAACGCGAACCTGCAAGGTATAAGTTCTCAAGCACCAGCCTAGCCTGTTCGGATCCAGGCGCCAGATCACGCCAAAGTTCTGCAGCAGCAAGTGCGCGCGCAAAGACCCGCTCGCGTAGGGCTAGTTCAGTGGCCCGTCTGGCAAGTCTTGAGTCGCCAGTGGTCTTGGCAAGATCGATCAGTGTTTGGGAGGCGGTGCCAAGTTGGCCACGCTGGGCGGCGATTTCTGAAGCTAGGATTTGAAACACCAATGCGGGGCTTAGCGCTACAGCTGGGGTTGTTTCAGCCTGATTGGCAAGCGTCGAGGCCACGGCCTCAAGCGCGGGGTTTGCCTCTTCCTCGGCCCTGGCTTTGTCGATTGAAAAGCTCGCAAAAACGCTGAGCAGTATCCACGCGCAAAGCTTGATCATTTGTCGGAAGGCCATATTCGTCATGATGTTTACCAGTTCGCTATCCTAGCTGGATTCACGAAACTGTGTTGATCAAGTACTAGGTTGTTTATCGTCGAGGATCCACGGCCATGCCCGAATTACCCGAGGTCGAAGTGCTTCGCCGCTGCCTAAACCCGGCGCTGCAAGGGCGCAGACTCAAGCAAATGCAGGTCTTAAATGCCTCGCTTCGCTGGCCCGTGAGCTCAGCGCTCGCGGCGGCCTGCTCGGGGCAAACCTTATTGGAAGTCGGGCGTCGTTCCAAGTATCTGCTTTTTCGATTTCCGCAAGGCACCATGCTCGTTCATTTGGGTATGTCAGGAACAGTGCAGTTGGTCGCACCTGGCACGCCCTTGCAAAAGCACGATCATGTAACTTGGGAGTTTGATGGCGATGCCTGTCTACGTTTTAACGACCCAAGGCGATTCGGCTCTTTGCTCTGGCTCGATGAAAGCGTCAGCGAAAAAAACGCATGCGCATCGCTAAGTGCCGACTCAGAGCGTGCCCAATCCATACTGAACCGCCTAGGGCCTGAGCCTTTCGATGGCCAATTTTCTGGTGAACACCTCTATCGGATGAGCCGGCGGCGTAAGCCCGCAGTCAAGCCCTGGCTTTTAAGTGGCGTGCCTGTGGTGGGCGTTGGCAATATTTACGCTTGCGAGGCTTTGTTTCGCGCGGGCATCGACCCGCGACGGTCCGCTGGGAGCATCTCGCTTGCTCGATACCAGCGCCTTTCGCGAGCCATCATCGATGTTTTGGCAGAGGCAATTTCTGCTGGCGGGTCGACACTGCGCGACTTTACGAGCGCACATGGTGAGCCAGGCGCTTTTCAGGAGCGCTATGCGGTATATGGCCGCCACGGCGAGGCTTGCGCGCAGTGCGGGGCGAGCATCAAGCGCTTGATCCAGGCGCAGCGCTCAAGCTTTGCCTGCTTAAGTTGTCAGCGCTAGCGCTCATGAAGCACTTAGACTCGCTGCAAAGCGAATTTGCGATCAAGGTGGTGCAGTGGCAGCGCCTTGCTGGCCGCCACAAGCTTGCGTGGCAAAACACCCGAGACCCCTATCGCATCTGGGTCTCCGAAATTATGTTGCAGCAGACGCAGGTCGTTACGGTAACGCCTTACTACGAACGCTTCATCAAGCGCTTTCCCGATGTCCATAGCCTGGCCGAGGCAAGCCTGGACGAGGTCTTGGCTTTGTGGAGTGGTTTGGGTTATTACCGTCGAGCTAAATTCTTGCACGCATGTGCAAAGACAATCGTCGAGAGCCACGAGGGAGCGTTTCCTCAGGATGAAAAAATCCTTGCTGAGCTTCCAGGGATTGGTCGTTCGACCGCGGCTGCCATCGCAGCTTTCGCATTTCAGCGACGAGCGGCCATCCTTGATGGCAACGTAAAGCGGGTGTTGGCGCGCGTCTTTGCGCTCGAACTCGATCCACAAAGCAGCAAATCGCTTCGGGTTTTTTGGGATTTAGCCGAATCCCTGCTGCCCCAACATGGCGACATGGCAGCCTATACCCAGGGATTGATGGATCTTGGCGCAACCTGCTGCTTGCAGCGCAAGCCGACATGTACGCAATGTCCACTGCAAGGTATGTGTCAAGCCAAGCAAGCAGGTAAACAAGAAGCCTACCCCTTGGTCAAAGCGAAAAAGACAGTGCCACTAAGGCACTGGCTTATGGTCTGGATAAGCGACGGCGAGAGGTTTTTATTGTTGCGTCGTCCTGCTCAAGGTATCTGGGCTTCGATGTGGAGTTTGCCAAGCATCGATGTACTGCCTGATACGTTGATTAAAAGTATTACGAAGTCAAAATCGGAAAGTCTTCCTACGCCATTCAACAATGAAGAATTACTTGTAGCGATGCATCAATTATGGCGAGATCAATATCATGTATATATCAATCAGGAAACCTTCTCAGCCCAAAGTGCCGCTGTATTGCATGCAAGTTTTAAACCAAAGGTCAAGCTCGAGTATGCTTTAAACCTCGAACAGAGCTTTACTCATTTTCGGCTGGTTGCACCCATACTTCGCGTTTTTGTTGATCGTGAATCGATTTCAAACAAGGCAAATAGGGCTGAGGAGCCAAGCTTGGCCTACGCCCTTAACAGTGCCACGCTTGGGCAACAGCAAAGTCTGTGGTTACGCATGGATGAGGCCTTAGAACTTGGGATTCCGCGCGCTATCCGTAAGCTTTTAGAGGGTGCGAAATGATTTAAGCGCGCCTTGCCTCCCAGGCAGCGCACTAAACCATAGCCTGGGTTAGAAAGCGCCTTGTTGTTCTAAATAATTAAATAAAGAGACGAAGCGGCGAGTCATTGCTTCCTCGAGCCATTGCTGCTTTTGAACAGGGTGAACTTGGATGAGTTCGATGAGGCGATTGGTGACCCAGGCGCGATCCTGATACCGCAGAGGACTTTCAATAACCTTCTCAAAGGCATCAGGGTGCTGTTGCTTGAGTTGTTGATGGAGTTGTTCGAGAAGCTGCTTTACTTTTTCGAACTGATCAGCGCTCGGTTGTACCGCCAAATCATCAAGGTCGCTCACCAATGAGATGTCAGCACGAATCAATGCGTTGCTTTCTACCCAACGTCTCAAGATGCGAAAACGTTTGTCACCAAGCGCGCGAATGTAGAGAAGGCCCGTCTCGGTTTGGTCGAAGTCGCGGATCAGCGCTAGCGTGCCAACTGTTGCGTGTTCGGCAGCTTCGCCAGTTTCTTTGCCGTGGATGATCATACACACGCCAAAGGCTTTGGCTTCGCGGGTGCATTCTCTGACCAAATCAAGATAGCGAGGTTCGAAAATTTGAAGCGGCAAAACACCTTCTTCAAAGAGCGGATAACTCAGCGGGAATATAGGTACGTTCTGAATCATAGAAATTATTATTAATCGTTCTCTAGTCCGCGATGCCTGATAATCGCTCCGAGATCGGCTAGTCGATCTCCAAGTTGTTCTACAGTCCATACCGATCTATGCTGTCCGCCTGTGCAACCAATCGCAACCGTCAAATAAGAGCGTTGATCCTGAGCATACTCGGGAAGCCAACGACGCAGCCAGGCCTCAATCGAGCTAACAAGCGCAGGGCCCTGCTCGCTCGCTTCAAGAAAGTCGGCAACGGCTTGATCACGGCCATCGAGTAGTCGCAGTGGGTCCTCGTAGTGTGGATTGGGCAAGCAACGCGCGTCAAAAACTAAATCGGCATGCTCCGGAACGCCGTGTTTGAATGCGAAGGACTCAAGACTAAGCGTGATGCTTTGCTCTGCGGTAGCAGCGATATCACGAATCCAGCGCCGCAGCTGCCGTGGATGAACGCCTGTTGAATCGAGGGTGGCTGCCCCTTGCCTTACCGATTCAAGCATTGCTCTTTCTTTGGCGATAGCCTCGCGCAGACCTTGATCGATATGCTGATCACCGCCAGGCGCAAGCGGATGTCTGCGCCTGGTCTCAGAAAATCGCTGAACGAGTTCGTGGTCGCGAGCTTCAAGAAAAATCGTTTGAGTTTCAATGCCAATAACCGAAAGCTCATTGAGCACCTGACGTACAAGCGGCAGCGACGAAGGGCTTCTCGAATCGATTGCAACCGCAACACGACGGTGGCCCTCGGCTTGAAGTGATCTGCATACTTCGAGTAAGAACGGTGAAGGCAGGTTATCGATACAGAAAAAACCATTATCTTCGAGCTCGCGGATGGCGACTGACTTTCCCGAACCCGATAACCCAGTGACAAGAACTAAGCGCATAAGCTAGCTGTCGTAACCCTGTTGGCTCAACGCTTCGTGGTCCATGAGGGCACGTTGACGCTCAAAGAAGGCTTGCATTGAGTCGATCCCGCGCAAACGCAAGATGGTGGATCTGACGGCCGCTTCGGTGAGCACTGCGAGGTTGCGCCCTTCAGCCACGGGAATAACCACCTTAGGGATTTCGATCCCGAGGATGGTTTGGGTAATGGCTTGAAGCGGAAGGCGCTCGTATTCTTGTTCCATCGTACTGCGGCGCATGAGATGCACGATCAACCGTAATCGGATCTTTCTGCGCACCGCGGCTTCGCCAAAAATCGTTCTAATATCGAGAAGTCCGAGTCCGCGCACTTCAAGCATGTTCTGTAGTAAGGCCGGGCATTTTCCCTCAAGAAGCACAGGGGAAATGCGCGCGAGTTCGACCACATCGTCGGCGACGAGACCGTGGCCGCGGCTAATGAGTTCGAGGGCTAGTTCGCTTTTGCCAAGACCCGATTCACCTTGTAAAAGCACACCGAGTCCAAGTACGTCCATTAAAACGCCATGTACGGTGGTTTGCTCAGCCATAGCCTTGCCAAGGTGTTGGCGAAGCCTTTCAATAACTCGCGCTGCTGGAAGGGGTGACACCCATAGCGGAAGATCGTCGGCGTGCGCCCGCGCACGTAACTCGGCAGGCGCAGATAAACCTTCGGCCATGACGATGGCGGGAGGCCTGCCTTTGAGCAGCTCAACAAAAAAGGCCTCACGCCTCGGTGCGTCGAGTCGCTCGTAATAGGCAACTTCGTTGGATCCAATCACATGTAGGCGATTAGGGTGGATCAGGTTCAAATAACCCACCATATCGGCCGGTTCGCGTAGATTCTCAAGAAAGCAGCGCCCTGCTCCGCACTCGCCGTCAACCCAGGCCAGTGCCAACGAGTCGGCCGTGTCGGTGAACAGTGCTTGGATGGTCACCGACATCCTTGAGCGCTCCCGGTATTAGGCAGCCTGAGGCTGCCAGCCCTGCATGATGCGATGGGCTTCACTGCGATCCGGAGCCTGATTCAAACCGTCCCTAAAGCGCTCGTCGGAGAGCATTTCGGCTAACTCCGACAATAGTTCTAAATGCTCTTGGTTGGCATGTTCGGGGACCAGCAAGAAAAACACCAGGCTCACGGGTTGGCCGTCAGGGGCGTCAAAGGGCAGGGGCTTGGCAAGTCGTACAAAGGCTCCGAGTGCCTGCTTGAGGCCCTTAATCCTGCCGTGTGGAATCGCCACGCCAGCCCCAAGACCAGTAGACCCAAGCCGCTCGCGAGCGAACAATGATTCGAAGACCTTACTGCTAGCCAGGCCATGGTGATTTTCGAACATGAGGCCGGTTTGTTCGAAGAGCCTTTTTTTGCTGCTCGCCTCAAGGTTGAGCAGCAGGTTTGTTTCGGGGATGAGCTGACTTATTTTGTTCATGCTATTGCATGGCTGATTGACGCCCCAGGCTAATGGCCTGATGGGCATGCCTTTGCTCCTTGTACTTGAGGACTTGTCGGTCAAGTTTATCCACTACGAGGTCAATCGCAGCATACAGATCAGCATTTTTGCATTCGGCGAATAACTCTTTGCCTTTGACGTGCAAGTTCACCTCGATTTTCTGCTCAAGTTTATCCACTGACATAAAAACATCGGCATCGACAACCTGGTCAAAGTGTCGGTGAATGCGTTCGAGTTTACTCGTGAGGTAGCTGCGCAAGGCAGCGGTTACTTCCACGTGATGGCCATGAATGGATAGATTCATACAAGCTCCTTGGTAGAAAACCGCGGTGAGGAATGTCCTGCATGAAAACAATACATCAGATTCGTCGTTTGCGCCGCTGCGACGCTGGCGCTATCTTCAGCGACTCGCGGTACTTTGCCACCGTTCGCCTGGCAACCTGACTGCCCTCGGCCGATAAAAGTTCGGCAATACGGGCGTCAGAAAGAGGCTTTTCTGCCTGTTCCTGCGCAATGATTTGCCTCACACGGGCTCTGATCGCCGTGCTTGATTGGGCCGAGTCGCTATCGGACTCATGGCCAACTTGGGCGGTGAAAAAGTACTTCAACTCGAAGGTGCCACGGGGTGTGAGCATATATTTTTGGCTTGTGACCCGAGAAATGGTCGATTCGTGTAATTCGAGCGCCTCTGCAACCATACGCATCGCAAGCGGACGCATAGCGACCTCGCCATCGTGAAAAAATCGTTGCTGGTGTTCGACGATGAAGTGCGATACCCGCAAAATCGTCTCCCCGCGCTGCTTCAGGTTCTTGACAAGCCATCGCGCCGATTGCACTTGATCGCTCAAACCCAAAGCGTCCTGCTTTGCAGCCTTGTTTTGCTTAAGCAGCTGAACATAGTGTTCGTTTAACCGGATCTCGGGCAAAGAGCCGCGGATTAAAAAAGCCTTCCAGCGTTTGCCAACCTGGCGAACCAGCACATCGGGCACCACAAAAGGAAGCGGCTCTGTGCCTCTAAAGCCAGTCGCTGGTCGGGGATTGAGGCTCAGAACCAGTCGATGCGCCTGTTGTAAGGCAGATTCACTGCAGCCAAGCAGTCGCCGAAGGCGGGCCAAATCATGCTTGGCAAGCGCCTCAAGCTGTTCATTAACTAAGCGCAAAGCAAGTGCCTGAATCTCGTCGACATGGCGTTGGCGCAGTTGAATACTGAGACACTCGATGGTGTCCCTCGCACCCACGCCCGGCGGGTCAAAACTCTGCAAGAGCTTGAGGGCTGCCAATAGTTCGTCGTCATCGACTTGGGCTTCTGGAGGCAGACTCTCTCTAATCGAGCTTAGCGATTCGCACAACATCCCATTTTCATCAAGAGCATCGATCAGCCATTGAACCAAAGCGTGATCGCGCTCGGTCACATGGCACGCGAGTAGTTGTTGCTTTAAGTGGTCGCTGAGCAAATCTTCCGTGCTCCGCCAATCCCGCTGGCGATCTTCGTCATCGCTTTCACCCTGGCTGCGTGTTTGCAAGTCCCAGGAAGCCTGCTCCCAGGCCTTAGGGTCATCCCCGGCAGGGGCGTCATCGGTCGGTAAAGGACTGGCCTCGTCACCATGGCGAGAAACGGCGAGGCTTTCGAAGCCCTCAGTCTCGGTCGTGAAGGGCCTTGGCTCATTGGCTTGTGTACTATGTTCTAGTAACAAGCGATCGCTTGATGAGGGCGGTATTTGTGAATCTTTTGACGTTTCGCCGCTGGCCGCTTGAAAGTCGCCTGACCCAAAACTATCGAGACTTTCATCGGTGCGCTCTAAAAACGGGTTCTCGCGCAAGGCTTGCTCGACCTCATGAGCGAGTTCCAGAGAAGACATTTGCAGCATACGAATAGCTTGTTGCAGCTGAGGGGTAAGCGTGAGCTGCTGAGCGATGCGAAACTGAAGCGTAGGTTTCATCAACTTTATGGATCGTTCTATGAATGAGATCTACATCTTGAAGTTTTCGCCCAGGTAGACCTTTCTTACCTGTTCATTAGCGATAAGTTCGGGGGGTCTTCCATCAGCTAAAACTTTTCCATCATTCAGAATATAAGCACGATCACAAATGCCCAGTGTTTCTCGAACGTTATGATCAGTGATCAGAACCCCAATGCCACGCCCGCGCAAAAATGAAACAATACGCTGGATCTCAATGACTGCGATTGGATCAACCCCCGCAAAGGGTTCGTCAAGCAATACGAATCGGGGCGAGGTTGCCAAAGCCCTTGCAATTTCAACGCGCCGACGTTCGCCTCCTGATAAGGCAATCGCTGGCTGCCGCCGCAGGTGTTCAATTTGTAATTCACCCAGCAAATGTTCAAGTTGTTGTTCTTGTGCCTTGCGTTGAACGCTCGCATTTAATTGCAAGACCGCAAGAATGTTTTCTTCAACGGTGAGCTGACGGAAAACCGAGTTTTCCTGCGGCAGGTAGGAGAGCCCCATTTTTGCGCGGCGATGGATCGGCAAATGCCCAATCGGCTGACCTTCAAGGCTTATCTCACCTGCATCGCTCGCGATCAGCCCAACCAGCATGTAAAAGCAGGTTGTCTTTCCCGCGCCGTTTGGCCCGAGCAGGCCTACGACTTCGCCGGCTGCGACTTCTAGTGAAACCTGGTCGACCACCTTGCGTCTTCGGTAACTTTTGGTGAGGCCGCGGGCCTGCAAAAAGACTTGTGAAGAAGCCATTAGGGCTTACTTTCGGCCTTTGGCTGTATCACGACCCGAACACGTCCTGAAGGATTTGAAGCCTGCGATGAACTGCTTGTTGCTGGTGATCCAGCGCGGTTAACCTCGTAGCGCTCTTTGCGGCTGTCATAGACGATGAGTTCGCCTTGCATAAGATCCGCAGCTTTTCCCTCAACGACACGTCGCATTTCAGCGGCATCCTCGAGTCGCACGATCTCATCACGTGCTGAGTAAAAGAGTTTTCGAGCTTGGCCTTCGATCGTTTCGTTGACCGCTTCGCGTTTTTGCCTGAACTCAGCGGGTTTGCCAAGCGCGGTGGCCGATTGATAGCCTTCTTGATCTTCGATGACTTCGATCTCATCGGCACGGATTTGCAAACTGCCCTTGGTAAGTATTACTTTGCCTTGAAATTTGCTGATGCGACGAGCCTCATCGTGAACGAAATGGTCCGCCTCCACCGTCATAGGTTTTGTTCGGTCAGCACGCTCAGCAAATAGTGAAGGGCTCACAAGCCCAAGCACCAGGCTAAGGCAAAGGGTTTTAATCCTAAGTACTTGACTCAT
>Ga0194133_10010622_pt1 | contig 10314 bp, 10 predicted proteins | sample TA2KigOf40mmetaG_FD_155448 | JGI IMG/M metagenome (GOLD analysis project Ga0194133, IMG submission 155448) | Freshwater microbial communities from Lake Tanganyika, Tanzania - TA2015055 Kigoma Offshore 40m | ecosystem: Environmental > Aquatic > Freshwater > Lake | place: Tanzania: Lake... | reverse complement strand
CGCAGTAGCGGCACCGGCGAGGCGCAGGAGTTGACGGCGGGCGAACTGGCGCATGAATGGCTCCTTGGACGATAAAGGGTTTGGGGGGCGGGGTAGGGAGTGGCGGGGTAGGTGCAGGGCAGGTGCAGGGCAGGTGCAGGGCAGGTGGAGGGCAAGTGCAGGCTAGGTGCAGGCACTGATGCAAAGGATCACCTCAGGAGCCGCGTTGCTCGTCCAGCCCAATGCCGAGAAGGCAAAAGTCTAGCAGTCTGTTGCGGTTGGAGCGGGAGCGGAAGCCCTCGGAACGTTGCTCAGCGATGCTGGGGCATCCGCCTTTCGGGGCGCCGGCGAACCAGGGAAACGCAGGCGTTGGCATCTCCACACAACGAACTGCCCTCTCGACACCGCACCCTCGAGGTGAAGCGTAGCGCTGCGCAACCGGTTCCGGGGCACGCTTCTGCAATGGGCCGAGGCGCAAGTCAGCCCAGGGGGAGAAGAGGATGGGCACAGGCTCAGCCCGTGCGGTTTGTTGCAAGCACTTCTGCACGTACTGCCTCGGTAAGGTCGGCCTTGAGAGCAGAGAACGCGGGGGTCGTCTTGACCGAATAATGGCGTGGATGCGGCAGACAAACCTGTCGCTCGAGCTTGACCCGTCCGGGGCGGGCAGTCATGACGATGACTCGGCTGGCCATGAACACCGCCTCGTCGATATCATGCGTGACGAAGAGGATGGTCTTTGCTTCATCCTCCCATATTCCGAGCAGCAACTCCTGCATGAGTTCGCGGGTCTGGTGGTCAAGCGCGCCAAAGGGCTCGTCCATCAGCAGAATGCGTGGCTGGTTGGCAAGCGCGCGCGCAAGGGCCGTGCGTTGCTGCATACCCCCGGAGAGTTGCTTTGGGAAGTGGTTTTCAAAGCCACGCAGGCCCATCTGATCGATGAAGTGTTGCGCACGTTCGATCTGCTCCACCCGCGACAGTCCCCGCTCCCGGAGACCAAAACAGATGTTGTCGACAACGGTGAGCCACGGGAAAAGTGTGTAGCTCTGAAAAACCATACCCCGGTCAGCGCCGGGACCCCGGACAGGCGTGCCGTCGAGACTCACCAAGCCGCCGCTCGGTGCCTCGAGTCCGGCTACAAGTCGAAGCAGGGTGCTCTTGCCACACCCGCTCGGACCGAGAATGCAGACGAAATCGTTTTCTACGACGTGCAGGTCGGTCGCTTGCAAGGCCAGGGTACTGCCTGCGTTCGAGTCGAAGCGCTTCTCGAGGGCGCGAGCGCTCAGAATCACCGGCGCAGCCGCGTTCATCGACCGAGGGCGGCCCAGGGGAAAAGCCGTTGATTGGCGAGCTTGAAAAGGATATCGCTGGAGAGTCCGATCAGGCCGATCACGATAATGCCGAAGATGATCTGATCGGTGGCAAGCAAGGCCTGGCTGTCCGTGATCATGTGACCGATACCGCTCGATGCGCCAATCAATTCAGCCACGATGACATAGGTCCACGCCCAGCCAAGCACCATTCGGAGGGTCTCGGCAAGTTCGGGGGCCGCTCCGGGAATCAACACGCGCCAGATGAGGGAGTGGTCACTCGCCCCAAGGGTGTAGGCTGCTTCGACCAGGTCGCGCCGAGTGTTTCCAACGACCACGGCAATCATCAGCACCAGCTGAAAGAAGCTCCCGATGAAGATCAGTGCAAGTTTCTGAGCCTCGCCAATTCCTGCCCAGAGGATGAGCAGCGGTATGAACGCGCTTGCAGGCAAGTAGCGGGCAAAGCTTACGAAGGGTTCAAAAAACGCTTCGACGGCCTTGTAGGTACCCATTGCAACCCCGAGCGGCAGGGCGAGGAGCGCTGCAATCAGAAAACCACCCATGACACGCCAGACGGTCATCAGGATGTCGTGGGCGAAATCCATTTCCGCGAGCAAGACATACCCGGACTGCAGCATCGTCAGCGGATCTGCGAGGAAGGTCTTCTGCACATAGCCGCCAAGCGTCGCGATTGCCCACGCGGCAACGAAAACGATGAAGAAGGCGATTCCCAGTGCCACGCGGACGCCCGCAGGCACGGGTATCAGAGGCTTCATGGAAAACTTCGGCCGACCTGCTGGCCGATTCCGGTGTTTGAACGGTCAGTGCTACTGGAGAAAACGCGTGTCAGCCAGCTTCCCCATGTCGGGCAGAGCCTTGATGATGCCGGCCTCGAGCAGAATCTCCGCGGCCTTTCGGCTGAATTCTGCATGCTCCCCCGCAAAGAACTTGCGATTGGCAGCCCGGTCCTGCCAGCGCAGGAACGACTGGCTCTTTTCGAACTGCTCACCGGTTTGTTTCACGTCGGCCCCCATGATCTCAAAGCTTCTCCTGGGCTCCGCCTTGATCATGTCCACAGCGTCGAAGTATGCGTCTGCGAGCGCCTTCGCAGCCTTCGGATTCTCGGCGAGGAATTTCGGGGTACATCCGAAAGTGTCCATGATCATCGGGTAATCAAGCGTTGTGGCAATGATCCTTCCCGCCTCGGGTTTGGCGCGGACAGCGCTGAGAAAGGGCTCGTAGGTCATGGCCACGTCCACCCCAGCGGTGCCCGCGAGAATCGCATTGGCTGCCGCTTGCGGCTCAAGATTCACGATCCTCACGTCCTTGAGACTCATGCCATTTTCCCGGAGCATCCAGGCAAGTGTGAAGTACGGCGCGGTGCCTGGGGCGCTGGCTGCAACCGTTTTGCCACGGATTTCCTTGATGCTGTTGATCCCCGGCTTGACCACCATGCCGTCGGCACCAAAGCTCTTGTCGAGTTGAAAGATCTGTGTGGTTGCAACACCGTTGGCGTTCCACACGATCCAGGTCTCCACGGTTGTTGCCGCACACTGGATGTCCCCTGAAGCGATGGCAAGGTGACGATCCTTCTGCGGAATTTTTCGGAGCGTTACGTCCAAACCGTGCTTTTTGTAGATCCCGGCTTCCTTCGCCAGCGTGAGCGGTGCAAATCCCGTCCAGCCCGACAGACCGACGGCCACCTTGGTTTCCTGCGCTGACACGCTGCGATCCGCGCTGCCTGCCATGACGCCAAGCGCTGCGACCAGACTCAACAGCGCACGGCCGAGCCCCGGGGCAGCGGTGCGGCCAGGGTTGTCCGCCCGGGTACTCGGGAATCTGGATACGAAAGAGAACGAAGAGGGCAGTTTCATCATGGTTCCTTGTGTTTGCAAAAGGGTTCGGGTCCAGGGCGCTGATCCGAAGAGCGGGCGTCGCGCATCAGCGAGGCCCGGGATGACTGGGGATCCTGGCCGCAGAAGTACTCAAGCTGTTGGCCTTGGGATGCAGGGAAGGTCGAGCCCCTGCGCTCGCGCACAGTCGATTGCCTCGGGGTAGCCCGCATCCGCATGCCGCATCACGCCTGAGGCCGGATCATTCCACAGCACGCGCTCGATCCGGCGCGCTGCCGCCTCGGTACCGTCGCAGACCACGACAACCCCCGCGTGCTGCGAGTAACCCATGCCCACCCCGCCTCCATGATGCAGGCTCACCCAGGTTGCACCGCTTGCGGTATTGAGTAGCGCGTTGAGGAGGGGCCAGTCCGACACAGCGTCGGATCCATCCAGCATCGCCTCGGTCTCGCGGTTGGGGCTTGCGACCGAGCCGCTGTCGAGATGATCCCGGCCGATCACGATTGGAGCCTTGAGTTCGCCAGACGCGACCATCTGGTTGAAGGCGAGGCCCGCGCGTTGACGTTCTCCCAGACCCACCCAGCAGATACGTGCCGGAAGTCCCTGAAACGCGATGCGTTGGCCAGCCATGTCAAGCCAGCGGTGTAGGTCCCGATCCGAGGGAAAGAGATCCTTCATGCAGGCGTCGGTCTTGCGGATGTCCTCGGGATCGCCTGACAGTGCGACCCAGCGGAAGGGTCCCTTGCCGCGACAGAACAGAGGCCGAATGTAGGCCGGCACAAACCCCGGATAATCGAAGGCATCACGCACGCCGGCATCGAAGGCGACCTGCCGGATATTGTTCCCGTAATCCACGGTGGGCACGCCCATCGCCCTGAAGGCAAGCAGCGCACGCACATGGGCAGCGCAACTGCGCGAGGCCGCTTCGCGCAATTCTGCGTGCCTCGCAGGGTTGGCTTGCGCCTGCTTCCAGCGATCCAGACTCCAGTGCGCCGGGAGGTAGCCGTGAATGAGGTCGTGCGCGGAAGTCTGATCGGTTACCAGATCGGGGCGACATGCCCGATCGGCTGCGCGTTCTACCAGTTCCGGCAGGACCTCTGCCGCATTGCCGAGGAGCGCCACCGACACAGCACGGCCTTGCGCGCAGTAGCGGCGCATGCGATCGAGGGCGTCGTGGAGATCGGTTGCCTGCTCGTCAACGTAGCGCGTCTTGATGCGCGCATCGATGCGCAGTTGCTGGCACTCGATGATGAGCGACGAGGCACCCGCAAAACTTGCGGCCAAGGGCTGGGCACCACCCATCCCGCCAAGGCCCGCGCTCAGGATCCAACGGCCCCGCAAATCGCCTCCGTAGTGCTGCCGACCCGCCTCGACAAAGGTCTCGTAGGTGCCCTGGATGATCCCCTGGCTGCCGATGTAGATCCATGACCCAGCGGTCATCTGTCCATACATCATCAGACCCTTGCGATCAAGTTCGTGAAAATGCTCCCAGGTGGACCACCGCGGCACAAGATTCGAGTTGGCGATCAGAACCCTTGGAGCATCGACATGCGTGCGAAAGACGCCAACGGGTTTGCCGCTCTGAATCAACAGAGACTCGTCGCGCCCGAGACGCCGAAGCGTCTCGAGAATGCGGTGCAGACAGTCCCGGTTGCGGGCCGCCTTGCCGATTCCCCCATACACCACGAGCGCATCGGGGTTCTCGGCAACCTCTGGATCCAGGTTGTTCAGGATCATTCGATAGGCCGCCTCGATCTGCCAATCTGCGCAATGAAGCAGCGCCCCTCGCGGCGCACGGAGCGATTTCGCCCCCGCCAGTTCGCCAGCCTCACTGGATGAGACCAGCGACGGCTCGGGTGCCAATTGGGCGGATTGCCCGGACGGCTTGGCAGGCAACTTGGAAGAGTTGCCAGACAGTTCAGACAGGTCAGTCACCTCAGGCTCTCCAGAGTGGCGGGCAGGCATTGCCGTCGCAGGTACTATCCGATGACGTTACGGTGAGTACCTGGCCGGTGAGTCTACTGCTCTTTGCATCCTGAACGAAGGAAAGCGCGCGCAGAAAAGACAAAGGGGATGGCAGGATCGCGCGAACGGAAAGGGCCGGCGGGATTGGAGGCAACGAAGGAGATGGCGGGATCGCCGAAAAGCAACCTGGCGGAAGGAGCCCCGCGAAGCGTGGCGTTGACGGAACCACCGGGGACCGCAACAGGATCCGGCACGGGGCGCACCGAGGCCGAGGTTGTGCTCTGGCGCAAGGCAAAACTCTTCACGCTTGCGCAGGCGCACGGCTGGGGCTTGATGGAAAACGCCGCGTTGATCAGTCTTGGCGGGCGGATCCGCTGGATCGGTGCTGATGGTGACCTTCCGGCGGGGCTTCAGGCTCAACGCGAATACTGCCTCGACGGCGCACTGCTCGGCCCGGGGCTGATCGATGCGCATACGCATCTCGTCTACGCCGGAGATCGGGCGGACGAGTTTGAGGCTCGCCTCCAGGGTAAGTCCTATGCGGAAATTGCGCGAGAAGGAGGGGGGATCCGCTCCACTGTCCGGGCAACCCGCGAAGCGAGCGATGACGCGCTCCACGCCCAGTCGCTTGCACGCGGCCGAAACTTCGTGGCTGAGGGCGTCACCACGCTGGAGATCAAGTCCGGCTATGGTCTGACCGAGGAGCATGAGGCGAGGTGCCTCGCTACTGCACGGCGCATCGGTGAGTCGCTTTGCGTCGATGTGCGGGCCACATCGCTCGGTGCGCACGCACTACCCGAGGAGTATGCAGGGCGCAGCGACGCCTACATTGACGCAGTGTGCTCATGGCTGGCGGGACAGAAGTTGGCGGGGCTCGTTGATGCGGTGGACGCCTTCTGTGAATCAGTCGCATTTTCAAAGGATCAGGTCAGGCGGGTTTTCGAAGCCGCACAGCGTCTTGGGATCCCGGTGAAGCTTCACGCAGAACAACTCAGCCATCAGGGCGGAACCGAACTTGCCGCCGAATTCGGTGCGCTCAGTTGCGACCACCTCGAGCACCTTCAACCGGAAGGCGTTGCTGCGATGAAGCGAAGTGGCACTGCGGCGGTGCTCCTGCCTGGAGCCTACTACTTCATGCGCGAGACGCGAATGCCGCCCATTGCTGCCCTTATCGACGCGCAGATTCCAATTGCCATCGGCAGCGACCACAATCCCGGAACCTCGCCGGTCAACTCGCTTGTCCTGATGCTCAACCTGGCCAGCACACTTTTCGGCCTCACTCCCGAGCAGGGATGGCGGGGCATAACAGTCAATGCAGCGCGGGCGCTCGGTTTGTCTGACCGGGGAAGGCTCGTCCCAGGCCTGCGTGCGGACCTCGCGGTCTGGGACGCTGATCACCCTCGCGAACTCGTCTACCGTTTCGGTCACCAGCCGTGCCGTACGCGGGTCTTCGCCGGGGTGCCTTGCTAGCCGGATACCGGCGACATGCCAGTGCACGGTCTGGAATCCCGTAAACCTGGCCTCGCTGCGGGCTTGGCCCCCACGCTGATCCGTGGCGAGAGTCCTCTGCTCATCAGCATGCCGCATGTGGGCACCTGGCTTGGCGAAGGCTGCACAGGCAGGATCACAGCGCCTACCAAGCGGGAGATTCGGCAGCGCACAGCAGATTGGTGGGATCCCTATCACCTGCTGCTTGCCAGCGAGCTTGAGCGCATTGTCACTGCCCAGGGCCACGCCGAGCTCCTCGATGCGCACAGCATCCGGGGAGAGTTGCCTTGGCTCTTCGAGGGCGAGCTTCCCGATATGAACATTGGAACCCTGGATGCGGTGAGCTGTCTGCCTGGCTTGCGAAAGGAGGTCGAAGGGGTGTTTGCAGCGCAACGTGATTACCGGTACGTCCTCGACGGAAGGTTCAAAGGAGGATTTGTCACACGGCGGTATGGCGCTTCGCATGCAGGAGTACACGCGGTTCAACTCGAGATGCGTTGGCGAACCTGCATGCACGAATCGCCGCCCTGCCACTTCGATACGCAGCGGGCACAGGCCTTGCACCCCCTGCTCGAGCGCCTGGTGCAAACCCTGCTTGCCTGGCAGCCCGGATGAGACGCACACCGCTCTGGGCCCCAAGCGCCTGGGTTGCTGGCGCATGGCAGGATCGCGTGCTCCTGGAGATTGGTGCCGACCGGTGCTTTGGTGCCATCAGCGTGGGTGTGGACTGCCCGTCCACTGCACGGATACTGCCAGGACCGGTGCTGCCGGGCATGGTGAACGCGCACAGCCACGCCTTCCAGCGCGGATTCGCCGGGAGGACCGAGCAGCGCAAGGCCCGTGAGGACGACTTCTGGAGCTGGCGTGAACGCATGTACCTTCTGGCAAATGGCGTCACGCCAGCAAGTCTGCGTATCCTCGCCACGCAACTCTATGCCGAGCTTCTTGAAGGCGGCTACACCCAGGTATGCGAGTTCCACTACCTCCACCGAAGCCTCAATGGAGACGGAGCCAGCTTTGGACTGTCGATGAGTGAAGCACTCATCGAGGCCGCCGGGGACGCAGGGATCGGCCTGACACTTTTGCCCGCGCTCTACGAGCGCGCCGACTTTCAGGGCTCAGCGTTGAGTCCACTGCAGCAGGGATTTGCTGGTTCTCCGCCCGCGATTCTTGCGCTTCGCGACGCCATACGGGCCATGCGCGTACCCCAACTGAACACCGGCATTGCGATCCATTCACTACGGGCGGTTTCCCCGTCCTCGATCAAGGCCGTTTGCAGGGCGCTGCACGACGATCCGGGGCCGATCCATCTTCACATCGCGGAGCAGACCGCCGAGGTGCGCAACTGCCTTGCCACTACGGGTCTTCGGCCAGTGGCATGGCTTGCCCGCCACGTGTTGCCCGATTCTCGCTGGCACCTGGTTCACGCAACGCACACCGAGCCCGAGGAGGTTCGGGCGATTGCGCAGGCCGGCGCCTCGGTGGTCGTTTGCCCCACCACCGAGGCCAACCTTGGCGATGGAATCGTTGACTGGCCCGCGTGGCGCGCCGCAGGAGTCGGACTTGCTCTCGGGTCCGACAGCCAGGTCGGTCGTTGCTGGCCGGCGGAGCTGCGGCTTCTCGAGTACAGCCAGCGCCTGCGGCTTCAGCGGAGAAACCTCGGTGCCGCACCGGCCCGGGGCAGCGCGTCCACAGCGACTGCGCTGTTTGAAGATGCGCTCTGTGCAGGCGCAAGGGCGGCAGGCTTCACCCACTGGGGCATCCGTGAGGGGGCAAGAGCCGACCTCGTCGTACTCGACACCCGGGAGCCCGGATTGCTGGGCATCCCAGCCGTACATCAACTCGATGCAGTAGTTTTCGCCTGCGATCGTTTGCCCTTTCGCGAAGTGTGGGTGGCCGGAACCTGTCAGGTTGAGGAGGGTCGTCACAGGAAATCGCAGGCGTTTGCTGCGGCGTTTCTGGAACAGGCAGCGCAACTGCATCCAGAGCAGGAGTGGTCTGCAGCCCTGGATTGAATCGGGGTGGGCTATGCGCGACACCCGCATCCACGAATGAATTCGTGGCCGCAACGCACAGCGTGCAAGAGCTGAAAGGCATGTTCGGCACGCCTGCCAAACCGGTCTCGATCGATGAGATGAACAAGGCCGTCGCCCGACGCGGAGCCGCTGCGCGATGATCGGCCTGGACACCAACGTCCTGGTTCGCTACATCATGCAGGATGATCCAGGACAGTCACCCAGAGCCACCTCGCTCATCGAGTCTCTCGACGTCGACCGCCCCGGTCAGGTGCTACGCGCATTGAGGGTTTTCAAGACCGGTAAGGCCGACCTTGCCGATTGCCTGATCGAACGCACGGCAGCATCGGCAGGCTGCGGGCAGTCCGTGACTTTCGATGTGAACGCTGCCAGGCACGCGAGCATGATGCTCATTCGATAGCGGAAAGCCCGCCTGCTCCGCAAACTGCTTCGCGCATCTGGCACGAAGCCCCGCATGGCGCGGGGCTTCGCCCACAAGCTCCACAGCCTCCGATCACCATCCTCTTAAACCGGCAATTGTCCAAAACTGCCGGATCAGTGGAAGTACTCGACCGCGCTTTTCGGGTTTGCGGAGAGCCAACCAAGAAGGCGGCGGTCTGAAAGGGCTCACATTTCGGAGCCGCGGGGTGGGCGCCATCCACAAGACGACCATGTGGGAGTTCGGTGCGTGTTGCCTTGCCATTCCCCGCGAGATCAACGCTGCGGGAGTGAATCAGCTTCGGCGCCCGTCGGCGTGACAGCTGTATGGAGCACAAAGGCCTGAAGGGTCAAGACGTCCACCTCATTGCAGGAAGTTTATGCTCGAGTGATGAGAACAAACCGTGCTGTGCAGGCCAAGAGAATAGCGGTGGTGACTTTTGCCGTCATGACCGCCTTGATTGTCTTGATCTTTGGTGGGATCTACCTTTGGAAGTGGTTCGTTTCGAGACTCCTCTGGTAGCTCCCAGTGCTGCACGAGAGTGCAAATCACTTGAGCAACCTGCTGACGCCAGCCCCCGAACGCCCCAGGCCAGCCACTCGGCTGCCATGGTGGCGGTGGGCTCGCTGTAGCAGCGCTCGATCATCCGCACGCTGTTGCCCAACTGCTTGCTCAGGGTGTGGATGTCCACTTCGTTGCGCATCAGCGCCAGCGTGGCGTTGGTGTGGCGCAGGCTGCAGAGGCTGCGCCGCGCGCTCAACCTCGGCGAGGCGGTCGATACGCTCAAGTGGGCGATCTACACCGGATGTGTCGTGCCAGCGCAGTCCTGGCGGGCCGACGGGATGCAGGCGGTGGCCGACGCGCTGAGTCCCGTGGCCAACATCGTGATGGCCTGAAACACCCAACAGATGCAGTCCGTGCTGGACCGCCGGGCCAATCGGCGCCAGGTGGCACCAGCCCATCGGCCTGGGCTCGGGCCTGTGCGCGGCTTCGCTTGCCGCGGCGCGGCGGCATACGCGCACCCAACCATACGAGATCACCGGCCGCTGGCCTTGAGGCGCTTCAGGCCGACTCGCGACGCACGATCTCGAAGCCCACGTCGATCCGGCGCTCAACCGCGCCAGTCCCTTCGAGTCGGGCCAGCAGGGCCTGCGCGGCGCGTTCGCCTATCACGCGCCCCGGGATCCTCACGGTCGTCAGGGCAGGCGAAGTGTGGGCGGCGACGTCGAAGTCACCAAACCCCACCACGGCGATGTGTCCCGGCACAC
>Ga0194133_10010621_pt1 | contig 10315 bp, 10 predicted proteins | sample TA2KigOf40mmetaG_FD_155448 | JGI IMG/M metagenome (GOLD analysis project Ga0194133, IMG submission 155448) | Freshwater microbial communities from Lake Tanganyika, Tanzania - TA2015055 Kigoma Offshore 40m | ecosystem: Environmental > Aquatic > Freshwater > Lake | place: Tanzania: Lake... | reverse complement strand
TAAGGACCAGCTCCATCAATAAAAATAATTTTTTTTTTTTTATCATCTTTAGTCTTTTTGATTATAAAATTTAGTGAATTTGAATAATTCTTAGAATGAAAATTTACTATTATTTTTTTTTTTGCATTTAAAATATTTAAATCATTAAAAGTTCCGCATTTTAAAATAAATAATAAATTAAATTTAATAAAACTACTTAAAAACAAAAATAATTTAGACCTTATATAATAAAAAATTAAAGAAAAACTTAAAATTTTAAATCTGTAAATATAGTAATCAATATTTTTTTTTAGAGGATATTCAAGGCATTCAGGGGAGGGATTATAAATTACAGGGAAATTAAATCTTTTTAAAATTAAACCTATTAATAATGAATTAAAATTATTAAATGCAATGTTTTTAAAAACTATAATATTATATTTTTTTTTTAAATCTTTAAGAGCTAATTTCCACAATTTAATTGAATCGAATCTTTCATAATTTTTTTTATAAAAATTAACATTAAAAGATTTATTATGTATTTCTGAACCTAAAACTGCTGACAAGTCATGTATAATAATTTTAAATTTTTTTTCAAGTTTTGAAAATTCATTAGAGATATAATCAATATGAGAAACTTTTGAATTTGACAAATATAAAAGAACTTTAATTTTTTCCATGTTTAATTTTAACTTAATTTTTTTTTAATTTTCGTTTTGCTTTTTTCAAGTCTGAAGGATAGTTAATATCAATAGTTTCTGTCCTATCATTATTCAATATTGGTATAGTTCTATCTGTTAAGAATGATTGATATTTTTTTAATTCTTTAACAGGATTTAAAAATATTGATCCATTGGGATAAAAGTTAAGATTTTTTTTACAAAAACTAACTGAAACAACTGATCTTAATTTAATATTTTTTTTGAAAATTTTAAAAGCTAAATTTACTGACTCTACTTTTGTGAATGGCGATGTTGGTTGGAATAAAAAAATAGCATCAACGTCAAAATAATTTTTTTTATACCAATTATAAGCATGAATAACTGTTCGATAAGAACTAGAATTGTCTTTTGACAAAAATGCAGGTCTTAACCAAGGGCAAATTATTTTATTTTTTTTTCCAAGATTTAAAATATCTTTATCATCTGTACTTAAAATAACATCACATAAAAAATTCACTTTTCTAACTAGGTCAAAAGTATATTGGATTAATGGTTTTCCCCCTAAAATTTTTTTATTTTTATTTTTTAATCTTCTTGAATTTTTTCTTGCGGTAATAACTCCTAATATTTTCATATATTAAAAAAATTTTTATAAATTTGTAGGCCATCTTTAGAACTTTTTTCTGGATGAAACTGGAAAGCAAAAATATTATCTTTTGCAACAGACGAAACAAAATTGAACCCGTTGTAATTTGTATATGTTTTTTGAGAATTGAGGTCAGTATCTTCGCAATGGTATGAATGAACAAAATAAAAACGTGAATTATTATTTATATTTTTAAAAATTTTTTGATTTACAATTTCCTGCTCAAAATTCAAGTTTGCCCATCCTATATGTGGTACAATAAAATTTGGTCTTGATGGGAATCTTACTACTTTACCATTTAAAATTTCAAAACCTTTTTCTTTAAAATTATTTTCTTCACTTTTGGAATAAAGCAGTTGCATTCCTAGACAAACTCCCATGAATGGCCTTTCCTTTTTTATAAATTCGAAAATATCGTTTTTTAGAAATGATAAATTTTTGATTGCAGACTCAAAATGCCCTACGCCTGGCAAAATAATTCTATCAGCATTTAGTATTTTTTTTTTTTCAAAACTTATTTCTGCTTCAAATCCTAAATATTCAATAGCTCTTTTTACACTCAAAATATTTCCAGACCCATAATTGATAATAATTGATTTTTTATTCATAATTTTTAAAAATAGTTCGAAAATCACAAATAGTTTTTTTTTTATAATGTAATGAGCTGGCTATGCAAACACCACTAATATTTATAACTTGTCTTGCATCTAATATATTTTTTATACTCGCAACTCCTCCAGAAATGGTTAAAGGTATCTGAATATTTCTTTTTTTTATTTTTTCTAATAACTTAAGATCAAAGCCCTTTTCAGTACCTTCGCTATCTACGGAAGTTAATAATATTTCACCAACACCTTTGTTTATATTTTCTTCAATCCAATCTTCAACTTTAATTCCAGAATTCTCTCTTCCTGAATTATAAAACGAGTACCATTCATTTTTTATTTTTTTTGCCTCGATAGATAAAACAACTGATGATACTCCAATACGATTAGAAATTTCGTTTATTAAATTCCTATCACTAAAACATCCACTATTTAATGCAACTTTGTCTGCTCCGCTTTCTAGTAATTTTATTGCATCTTTTAAGGACCTAATTCCTCCGCCGACTGTAATTGGTATAAAAATCTCTTTAGAAACTTCATTTATAATATGAAACAAATTATTCCTTCCATACAAACTTGCGACAATATCCATAAATAATAATTCATCTGCTCCTTGATTTACATAATCTTTAGCATATATATTAGGATCTCCTATTTGACGAAGGCCTTCCAAACAGATCGTTTTAATTAAATTATTATTTTTAATATCAAGCCTAGGTATAATCCTTAACATTTAAATTATTTTTAAAATAATAAATACTGCAAGTTCAATATTTTGTATATTTTTACTTTTTATTAAAAGTCGAAAAATAATATTTATATAAACTTTAACTTATTTTTATTAAAGTTAATAAATAAAACATTTAATTAATTTTCCCAAATTGGTTTCTTCAAAATCCAATTACCATTATTTTCTTTCCATATATGATCTGATCTCCAGGAATTTATTATTGTTGTGAACTCATCTTCGTCAATATCGCAATATTCTAAAAATTCTTTAAAATATTTTTTAGGAAATTCAGAATCATATTTTTTTACTAACCCAATTCCCTCGTCTCTTGTGATTTTTCCATCTCTTATTTCATGCGCAGAGTCAGATGTGGCCCTTCCAATTCCAAATTTTATGTAAGCTAAATAATAATGAAAACCATCAAGTTTATCATCTAAGCTTGCATATTTTGAATAAGTTCCTTCTGTTCTTTCTTCGTTTACAGAAAATCCACAATTTTTTTGTGCATAATAAAAGTTTTCCTGGGGGTCCCAAAATTTATAATATCCAAAAAAATGCATTTCAATTTTTTTTTCGTTTATTAAATTTTCGTCAGGACCTTTAAATGCATACAAATCTCTACTCATTATATTATGCTTTTCCCAAAATTCAGGACCCAGTCCTGAAAAATAATGTTTATTATAGTCCTTGATTGTTCTTGTGGGTGAGTAGGCATTTTTCATATCTCCTCCGTATTCAACTTCACCATTTTCTCCATACATTATGAGTTTTATGTCGTATGTTAGAGCAACAAATAAGGGGAAATTAGCTTGTCCGTAAATGAACGGCTGAAATGGATCCCCTAATTCTTTAAAAGAAAGATATGTTAGTTTTTTTGTTATTACAGGATCTGAGGTGCCGAGCACATGATTAAAACCAGCATTTATAAAATTATCCAAGTTTTTTCTACCTACGTCGCTATACAATAATGGCGCCCAGGTTACACAAATAGGGTTCATTCCATATTTATATTTTAACTGATGTGCTACAAAACTTCCATCTTTGCCACCAGAGCAAGGCACAACAACATCGTACTCTCCATTGTTTTTTCTATGAGTATGGCATAATTTAATCAGTTGCCTTTCTCTTAATTGCCAATCAATCTTTGTTTTTTTAAATCCCTTAAATCTACAGGCTGAACAAACTCCATATTCATCAAAAGAAATTCTTGGTCTTTGATTGGATATAGTACACATTTTACAAAAAAAAACTTTTTTTGGTAAGTTGTACAGCTTTATTATATCTTTCTTATTACTCAAGTAATATCCATCACATTTTATTATTAATTTTTTCTAATTCAGATTTGATTCCAACGTCGGTCCAATTTTCATAAATTGGAAAAATACTCACATTTATATTTTTATTTAATAAAAAATTAACAAAAGTATTAATATCTAATCTTTCATCTTTTTTAATATATTTAATTACAGATTTATCGAAAACATAAATGCCTGCATTATTATATTTTTTTTCTACTGGTTTTTCTATAAAAGACAAAACTTTGTTGCCATCGGTTTTGATTTCCCCAAAATTATTTTGTTGTTCAATTATATTTGTGGCAATTGTTACTGATGATTTAGATTCTTCATGATATTTAATTAGTTCTAAAAAGTTTAAATTTGTAATAATATCGCAATTAATAACTAAAAAACTTTTACTTACTTTACCGAGAAGACTTAAAGACCCAATTGTACCTAAAGGTTTTTTTTCATGAATATAATTTATTTGAATACCAAATTTCTTACCTGACCCTAAATAAGTAATAATCTTTTTCTTAAGATAATTTACAGAAATATGAAACTTAATAAATCCTAATTGGACAAATTTATTTATAATTTTTTTAATAATTGGTATATTGTCGACTTTAATCATGGCCTTGGGCACGGTTCTGGTGACAGGTAGTAATCGTTTACCTATACCACCGGCCATAATTACAATGTCATAATCATTATAATTTTTAAATTTATAATCGTAAAATGAATAAAAATTTATAAGCCTACCAGATTTAGTAACGACTGGCAGAGATTTTATTTTATTAGCAAGCATAATTTTCTCTGCTGTGTCTCTATCAATATCAGGTGAAATCACGATTGGCTCTTTATTTGTGATTTTTAAAATCTTATCTTTTAAACTTAGGCCTTTAAGCAAACCACGCCTTATATCTCCATCAGTAACTGTTCCTATAAATTTATTATTTTTTTTACAAATAAAAATAATCTGCGAAGCAGTTTTTTCTAAGTTCAAAAGAGCATCTTTTATTATTGTGGAAGGCTCTAGTATGCTATTTTTCCAGTTCTTACTATTACTTTTCATAAAATTTTAAATTAAGTAAAGTTTGAAATAAAAGATATCGATAATAGCTTTTGGAAAGTTAAAAATCTAGAAAAATGTAAATAATAATTTCTATTAAAGAGTTGTTCTTATGGCTAGGTAGTTTTAACTAAAAATCATAAAATTTTTTTACTCTATATTTTTCTAAATCAATATTTTTTAAAATTAAAACAATTTTTTTTGAAACTTTATTTCCTTTAAAATAGTTTTTAATATTTTTTATTTTATGTTTTTTAAGATATAATGAATTTATTTTTTTTTTAATTAAAGATTTCTTTGGTGAAACATTAATTATACCATTAGACATAATCCTGCCTTTTTGTCTCTTACCAATATTAATTGTCGGTTTTCTAAAGTTGGGCATCTCTAAAATTCCACTTGATGAATTGCCAATTATTACATCTGAAATCTTAAGAAAAGATAGAAAGTCTTAAAAGCATAAGAATTTTTTTGATTTTTAGTAAATATTTTAATTTTTTTTATTATTATATCATTGTAAATATCCGCTCCAGGCATTGTAAATATTATAGATTTATCGTTAAAATATTTCAGTGCCGACAAAGTCTCATTTGCTAATTTTACTGTAAGCTCTTTTGTAATCTCTGGTTGCATACATACTAATAAGATGTTTTTTTTTAAATTTATTTTTAAGGATCTTTCAAGTTCTTTTTTCTTTAAAAATTTTGTCCTATAAATATTTTCAACACCGAGTGCTCCAACGTTATAAATACTTTTTGGATTTTCTCCCATTTTAATGAGTCTTTTTTTATATTCTTGGTGAGAAACAAAATGCAAATTCGACATTTTGCTAATACAGTGTCTAAACCCATCATCTAAAGAACCTTGCGTTATCTCTCCACCATGAATATGAGCTAATGGAACTTTGTTAAGATATGCAGCCAATGAAACTGCGAATATTTCGTACCTGTCGCCCAAGATTACAAATAAGTCTGGTTTGTCTTTTTTTATTATTGACGATATAATTTTTGATAAAAAGTTCATATCTGTTAAAAGTGATATCGGAGACTCTGTGTTATTTTTTAGTAAAATTTTTTTATATATATCTACTTTATGATTTTTAATTTCACTAAAACTAAATCCATGTTTTTTTGAAAAATGTGTTCCAGTTGCAATAATTTTTAAATCAAAATAACTATTTTTTTTAAATTCAAAAATTAAATTTTTTAACAATCCAAAATCTGCTCTAGTACTCGTTACTAAAAAAATTTTCATAATTTATCTTAGTGTAATTAGATCATTTTTATTAAAATTCTTCAGCGATTTCTTTCCAATTAATTGTTTGAAAAATAAGGGAGAAATTCCAGTTCCTGGTCTTTTGCAAGTAATATTGAAATTACTAAATTTTTCATTCTTTTTAATCTTAGTTAATGCGACTATGGATTTTCTTATAATATAAATATTTTTTTTTTCTGATTTAGTAATTTTTTTTATTCTATCACCTAAAGTTTTTTCAACTATTCTTATACCTTGGACCATAAATTTAAATTCACTTGGATCTAGACTCGATCTATGATCAGGACCTTTTAAATTTTTGCCTAAAGTTAAGTGTTTTTCAATAGCTTTTGCTCCTAATGCTACTGCCGCAAAACTAGCATAGACTCCTATACTGTGATCTGAAAAACCAATATTTAATTTCAAACTATTTCTTAGTGTAGCAATTGTGTTTAAATTTATTTCATTATAAGGGGCTGGATAAGCTGAGGTGCACTGCATTAACGTTATATTGTCTTTTTTTGTCCCATTTGTGTTTAAAGTTTTTATAGCTTTTTTAATTTCATAAATATTCGACATGCCAGTTGATAAAAAAACTTTTTTTCTGAACCTTCCCAAAACTTCTAAATAAGGAATGTTTGTAATCTCACCTGAGGGTACTTTAAAATAGCTAAGCTTAAATTTTTTTAAATAATTTAAACTTTCAATATCAAAGGCAGAGGAAATAAAAATAATTTTTTTTTTTTTACATTTTTCAAAACATGCTTTATGCATTGCTTCTGTAAGTTCTAATCTCTTTAACATTTTAAATTGAGTTTCATTTTTAAGTGATTTATATTTTTGATATTCGGCTTTTGGCGCATAGTCCGTTGCTAAGTTTTCTGCTCTAAACGTCTGAAATTTAATAGCATTGGCGCCTGCTGCTGCTGCGACATCTATAAGTTTTAATGCTTTTTGCAATGACCCATCATGATTAACTCCAGCTTCGGCAATAATAAAAGTTTTATTATTATTTAGTTTCATTTTTTAAAACTTTTTCTTTTTAAATTTTTTTTAATATACAGACCGGCCCCAACAATGCTGTACTCGCCTATACTGATGTTATCTTTAATTATTGAACGACTTCCTATAAAAACCTTTTCACCTATAGTAGCTCCACCATTAATTGTTACTTCTGTAGAAATGTGAGTATGATCTCCAATTACAACATCATGCTCAATCAACGAATTCGTATTAATTATGCAATTTTTTCCTATTACCGCCCCAGCATTAATTATAGCACCGTGCATAACTATTGTGCCATGACCGATAATAGCATGCTTAGAAATATAAGCAGACGGAGAAATTATTGATGGTATTTTGAATCCTAAGTCTTTTAATTTATCAAATAACTTAACTCTTACTTTGTAATTCTTAATATGCCCAACTGTAACAAATGAATAATTATTTTTAACTAATTTTTTATTTAGATAACTTTGCGAAAAAACTTTATAATTTAATAAAAAATTTTTTTTTTTATCAATAATACCTATAATTTTATATTTATTTTCATTTTCAATAACATCTATACATGACTTGCAATGACCTCCTCCTCCTACTAAAATAATTTTTTTCATAAAACTTTTATCTTCTGATGTTAAAATAAGATGCACTACTTGGAAGGTTAACACATGATTCATATATTTTTATTGCTACATCAAGATTCATTCTTGGCATCTTATTAAGGTATTTTAATGTATGTAATGGTTTCCAAACGGGTCTTAAAAAAATTTGATTTTTTTGTGCTAAACTTAAAACTTTATTTCTCTTCTTTATCGAAGAATTTTTAATAAATATTGTATTTAACCAGTTATTACTTTTAGAAAATTTAGGATTCTTAATTATTTTAACATTATCAACTTTTAAAAATTCCTTACAGTATCTTAGAAAAAGTTTTTTTTTTGATCTTAAGAACTTATTCAAATTTTCAATTTGTGCAGATCCTAATGCAGCGTTTAAATTTGGCATTCTAAAATTATAGCCAATAATATTATGAATATACTCCCAGCGATGATTAATTTTTGCAGTAGTTGCAAGATGTTTTATTTTTTTTGCCAATAATTTATTATTAGTAATTATCGCTCCCCCTCCACCTGTGGTTAATATTTTATTGCCATTAAAACTGAAACATCCAACTATTCCGAAGGTGCCAGCATGCTTATTCCTAGAAAAACTACCTAATGCTTCGGCAGCATCTTCAATGACTAACAGGTTATATTTTTTTGCAATTTTTAAAATCCTATCAATTTGGCAAATATTACCGAACACATGAACTGGAATTATAGCTCTGATTTTTCTTTTAGTTTTTTTATTAAAATAGAATTTTCCTTTTTTTATAGTTATTTTTTCTAAATATTTTTCTAATTTTAGAGGGTCAATACCTAAAGTTTCAGTTTCACTATCAACGAAATGCGGTACGGCCCCAGAATATACTATGGCATTTGCTGTACCGACAAAAGTAATCGTTGGCACTAAAACTTCATCGTTATTCTTAACTCCACAAGCTATTAAACTCAAATGCAATGCCTCCGTGCAATTAATAACTGATATAGCATATTTTGATCTCGTAAATTTTGTTATTTGATTTTCAAACTTTTTAACAAATGGTCCTACTGAAGATACTAAATTTGTAGTAATTGTTTTTTTTAAATACTTAATTTCATTTCCAAAAAACAATGGCTCATGCAAATGATGCTTCTGTTTGCCAACTACATTTTTAATAGATTTAATTATGTCGAATGGTAAAGACACGTTTCTTAATAAATTTTATATTACTAATAAAAATTTTTAAATATCAGATTAAATATTATAAATATCTGACTTATATAATCTTATATTATCTGGTTTATTGAACCATTCTATAGTTTTTGCTAAACCTTTTTTAAATCCAGCAATACCTTGGTATCTTGGCTTCCATTGAAGCAATTTTTTTGCTTTAAAATCTGAAGCTAACAACCTAAAAACTTCACTTTTTTTTGATCGTACGCGCTTCTCATCAATAACAACCTTAAAATCATAATTAAAATCTTTTTTTAAAATATCTAAAATGCCTTTAATAGAAATCTCAAATTTATTGCCTATATTAATAACTTCCCCTGAAATATTTTTTTTTAAAGCTAATATAAAAGCTTTAACTGTATCATCAACATAAGTGAAGTCTCTTGTGGGTGTTAAATTTCCAATTTTTATAAATTTATTTTTACTTACTAATTGCGAAATTATAGTAGGAATAACCGCTCTTGCTGATTGTCTTGGGCCATAAGTATTAAATGGTCGTAATATTACTACTGGTAAATCAAAAGATTTATAAAATGATAAAGCTAACTGATCAGCCGCAATCTTTGTAGCCGCGTAAGGTGATTGAGCGTTTAAAGAATGATTTTCTTTAATCGGAACTGTTTGAGCGGTACCATATACTTCGCTTGTAGATGTGATTATAATTTTTGAAATATTATTTTTTTTAGAAGATTTTAAAACATTATAAGTGCCAGTAATATTGGTATCAATATAACTCTGAGGAGAATGATAAGAATAAGGAATAGCTATCAAAGCGGCCAAATGATAAACTACATCAATATCTTTTGTTTGTTTTTCTAAAAATCCATAATCTCGGATGTCTCCAGAAATTATATGCAAATCTTTTAGTAAGTTTTTATCAATACTATCCAACCAGCCATTAGAACCTCTAAAATCATAAAAAGTAAAAGCTTTTACTTTGTGGCCAAGTTTAATTAATCTTTCAACTAGATGTGAGCCAATAAACCCATCGGCTCCTGTTACAAAAACTTTCATAAATTATTACTTAAAATAAATAATCAGTTTTTGTACGCCATCAAAAAATAACATTGTAATTTGTATTATAAAAAGTTTTTCAGTGCATAAATCAAGCCAATTGAGCTATTAGTAACGGTAAGCTTAACGTGTTACCACGCTTACACACCCGTCCTATCAAAGTCGTAGTCTACGACAGCTCTATGGGAAGAACTTGTTTTGAGGCGAGTTTCTCGCTTAGATGCTTTCAGCGATTATCTCTTCCGTATTTAGCTACGCG
>Ga0194133_10010620_pt1 | contig 10315 bp, 7 predicted proteins | sample TA2KigOf40mmetaG_FD_155448 | JGI IMG/M metagenome (GOLD analysis project Ga0194133, IMG submission 155448) | Freshwater microbial communities from Lake Tanganyika, Tanzania - TA2015055 Kigoma Offshore 40m | ecosystem: Environmental > Aquatic > Freshwater > Lake | place: Tanzania: Lake Tanganyika... | reverse complement strand
ACATTTGCGAACCCCGAACAGTATACACCGGAAGAGGATCAACAAAATTATTAACAACAACAGAACAGAGAGGTTCACTCAATAAAGTCATCAAAATTATCAGTATTTTAATGCTCAGATAAAAACCCCTGGAGAAAATCTTCATAACTAGCTCTTCAACCATACAAACATGCTTAAAAATATCTTCAGGACGTATACCACCCAATCACATATTCGGTCAAGAACACAAAGGCCATAGATGCGATAAAACATTAAAAAACAATACTTAATGTTCCTGTAAATGTATACGGCGAATACACCTGTGTTCCATGAAGCACGGCCTGAAGGCTTGTACCAGCCTGCAAATTATCCGTCATTTCATAAATAAGGCCCAAATGAGCAACCCCAACCCTAAATTCCGACAGTCGCGCCAATGTATTACACCCAGCCTTAAAGACCCCAACATAATCAGAATCCGTTACGGTTATCGTATCCCTACGTTTTACAATCCAGGAATAATCAGCATAACATTTCATTCCCTGCACAAAACCATCTGAAAACATTGATGCAGTCAGATTCCAGACACCACCCCGCTTATGATTGACGGGCGGTTTAAATGGATACAAAACAGACTGAAATTCATTATTTGGCACCCGCAAGTCAGTTCGCGCGCGCTCTTTAAAGAAGGTATACCCCCCTGAAAAGGTTAAATTAATCGTGTTTTTAAAGTCCAAGCTGGTTGCCCCTTCCATAGAAAATCCCGTAAAGCCATCAGCCCCACGGGGAAGCAACATCTTTAAAACACTCTCTTTTTCTGTAGCTAAAGGCTTTGTTTCCCATATTTTTTCACCTGGAACCGTAAAGCCAAGGGTAACTCGAGGAATCAATGTTACAAATTCATCTTTTTTTCCACCAAACTCAATTGGGTAGTACAACGCCACTTGAGCCGTAAAATCATCCAGAGCTATTTCTTGATACCCTTTTGCGTGCATCCCTAGCTCATCAAGCAATCTATCTCGCTCTAAGTTCCACATAAATGCTGCCGTAACAGGACTTGCAGACAGAGCGGCAGCACTTTCGACATACTCTGCACTTGTTGCTGGATTTTGAAATTTAGGATCAGAAGCTTTTTGATCAAGCACCCCTGCTTGAATCGAAACAACAATTCCCTCTGCTGGTTCAAAACAAAATTCAGTGCGTAGACCAATTTTTTCATAATCAAAATCAACGCTGTATGCCAATTCTCTTTGGTTTGTAAACTGCATTGCATTTAATGCCACTCGATGCGTTTTTGCTCTATTCCAAAAAAGCGGAAAATCTTCAGGATCTCCATACACAGGGATATAATCTTCCGGATCTCTATCTGAAGCATAATTAGCAATTAAATCATGCGCCATTGCTCCCATACCCCAGGTTCCAATTCGATCACCAAGCCTCTGAGTCTCTGCAGATGATGGCCCATAACATGCTTTAATTATCTGCGTATACGGAGAAATGCTAAACGAAAAATATGGTCGCTTTTCATCTTCTTGCTTTCTTCCCAGCAAGGACATTTGCGAACCCCGAACAGTATACACCGGAAGAGGATCAACAAAATTATTAACAACAACAGAACAGAGAGGTTCACTCAATAAAGTCATCAAAATTATCAGTATTTTAATGCTCAGATAAAAACCTCTGGAGAAAATCGTCATAACTAGCTCTTCAACCATACAAACATGCTTAAAAATATCTTCAGGATGTATACCACCCAATCACATATTCGGTCAAGAACACATCGGCTTATTTCTTTTTTATGAATAACATCAAAATTATCATGCAAGATATAAAAAACCTTTCTATACTCAATCCGCAAAAACATCCCAACTCTCATCAGAGGTGTTATATGAAAATATTCGATCTTATCGCCCAAGAAGAAGCGCGCCAACAAGCAACCGTAAACCTTATCGCTTCTGAAAACGTTGTCAGCAAAGCAGTGCTCGAGGCAACAGGCTCTGTACTCACAAACAAATATGCTGAAGGATACCCTGGTAAAAGATATTACGCAGGTTGTGGAATTATCGACCAAATTGAAGATTACTCACGAGAACTTTGTAAAAAAATCTTTAATGCTGAACACGCAAACGTGCAACCGCACTCTGGATCTAATGCAAATTTAGCAGTTTTTTTAGCTGCTCTTGAACCCGGTGACACTGTTCTTGGAATGTCTTTACCAACCGGAGGTCACCTAACCCATGGACACGCTCTTAATATTTCTGGACGATATTTTAATTGCATCGGCTACGGTGTTGATCCTGTAACGCATCGCATAAACTACGAAGAAGTAGAACAACTTGCGCACAAACACAAACCCAAATTAATCATCGTCGGCGCATCGGCATACTCTCGATTTATCGATTATGAACGTTTTTATTCAATCGCAAAATCAGTTAACGCTCTTCTCATGGCAGACATTGCCCATGTTGCAGGACTTATCGCTGCAAATCTACACCCCTCTCCATTTCCATATGCCGATTTTGTTACCAGCACGACGCACAAAACACTCAGAGGCCCTCGCGGTGGCATCGTTATGTGTAAAAAAGAATTTGCAGAAAAATTAGACAAATGCGTAATGCCCGGAGCTCAGGGCGGGCCACTGATGCATGTAATTGCAGCAAAAGGAATCGGCTTTGAAGAAGCTCTAACACCTGAATTTATAGAATATCAAAAGAACGTACAAAAAAACGCACACCTCATGGCCGAAAACTTTTTGCACTCAGGATACGACATCGTCTCTGGCGGAACAGACAACCATTTATTTGTAATTAACTTTACCAAAACTCATCCAAACTTAAGTGGAAAAACAATTGAGCGAGCTCTTGAGCTTGAAGGAATATTAGTTAACCGAAACATGGTGCCTGGCGATCCAAAAAGCGCGTTACTGACAAGTGGCATTCGAATTGGAACACCAGCAATGACAACACGCGGATGGACCGCTCAGGACTTTATAGAATGCGCAGAAAAAATAAAATCGATTATACGCTCGCTTGAATAGTCGGTTCTGCAACAGGAAGAGACAATCTGCGATATTTATCAAACAACTCCATACTGTACGGAAGCGCTTGCTTAAGCAAAGAATACACAGCCTGTGCATACTGCTGCGCTTCCCACTGAGCATGATTGTCAACGCGAACAGCAATAAAATGCATCATATTATGCAAGTCTTGCTTCCAAAGCCATTTAGTATAAACATTTAATGGAAGCTGCATGCGAGCAATCTCTGCTGGAATTTTTTGTGCTAAATCAAATTCATATTGTGCATACGCTCGTTCACAATTGCTTTGTAATGTTTTGCAAAATTCTTCCGCATACAAATTAGAGCTCTGGGCATCACGTCCTTGCTTATTAGTCGCAGCAGGAACACCAACTGTAGCTGGATCAGGAATATAAAATTCATTAGGCAATTTAATATATCGCCCAGAAATTTCATTAATCGTTGCAGTTCGATGACGAACAAATTGACGTGCAATAAAAATAGGCATTTTCATTTCAAGCCAAATTTCAACCATTTCAAAGGGGGTTGTATGTTTATGCTCAAGCAAATATTTCGCTAATTTTAGATCGGCCTCTCTTGTTCGCCCAACTTTATCTGCGGCATCAAACGAAAATCGTGCAGAATTCGCAGGATCAACATCATCTGCATCAAATTCAAATTCAGGTCTGCGAACAGGTCCTGAAATATTACGCAAACGCACATATCCGTGATCGAGAACTTTTACAAACTTCATGGGACTGTTCCTTTATTGATCGTAAAACAACAATCCCAAAGTTTATCTAACCAAACTAAAAAAGATATCTTTTCGCACTCTTATTGCGCAGGCATATCAATCAAGGTTGCACCCTGCTTTTGACAGCGTGGACAGGTATGATGAGAGTTTATCCACTCTTGCAAACAAGCCCTACACGCAGCTTTTTTAACGGTACAATCACAGTTTGCAGTAGTACAATCACCAACTGCATCCATACACAAATAACATTCACGATCATCATCTTGCGCATCAGATACAGGCTGAGCACTTAAAACCTCTTGCGCAGGAGGAGCAGATGGAACAACAGGAGCAACAACGGGTTGCGCTACAGTAGAATCATTTTTCTTAAAAATATCCGCCAGAGTTACCCGTGCCCTACACGTCGGACAATTTTTCGACTGATTTACCCACTGCCGGATACAATCTTTATGATATCCCGAATTTTTACATGAACAGGCAAGTACATACACCTCATTTTCTGGAACAGAATCACCACAAAAACATTCAAATGAATTTGCATTTCCAGCCGGCAAAACAGGTTCAATATATTCATCAAGCGGAGGTGCGGTTGGAGTAACTGGTAAAATACCTACAGGCTGAACCTCATCTAATGGCGGAGCTGTAGGAACAACAACCTGAACCGCAGGCCGCTGCTGAGCTTGCAATTGATTTAAGCGATCACGCTCTTGCTGTTCACGGCGCGCTCTTTCTTCTGCTTCTCTACGATTTCGTTCCAACAAAAGAGCCTCTGCTCGTGCCTGCTTTGCTTGTAACTCTTGTGCATAAAGAGCGGAGTGCCGAACAAATAAGATTCTTTGATTTACCAAATCCAATGCCTGCTGCAACAAACCAACTTTGTGGTGTATCTCTAAAATGTACGAATCTTTTAATGATGATAATTCAGGTTTTCGCAACAATCGCTCAGATCGAGCAATACAATATAAAAAATCTTTTTTAACATCTTCCAACAATTTCAAAACAGCCTCTAATGGCCACTCTTGACCTTGAGTCACTTGCATCCAACTGAGATCTGTTTGAACTTGTCGACCAAATGCAACGACCGGCAAACTAACTAATCGGGCGTACTCCTCATTAAACTCCTTAACAAGAATCAACGCCGCTACAATTTTTTGACGCTGCAAAATAACCTTGAGCAAATCTCTACTTGCTAGAACCTTTACAGAAATATCTGCAACCTGAGACTGTGTCAAATGAATAACAACATCCCTCTTGAGCAAGCCATCTCCCTGCAAAATAATTTGTTCTGCTGTGTTTTTAGCTTCATTCAATTCACTTCCAAGAAGCGCAACATCATACAGCAATCCAAACCGCTTCATCCAAGCTTCATCATCAACAGGACTTTGCTGAAGAACGAGAGAATGTACAAGAACATAATATTCTGAACACAAGCTCTCGTACTGAAATTGAGCACGACAAAATGCTAATCGAGACTCACAAAGATCCTTCAAGCGAGGATATCTATACATTTTATTGAGCACATCAGCTTTGACTTCAGCTTTGATTGTTGCAGCATGAACAACACCAAGAAGATTATTGGCGACATCTTGCATACATACCAAAGAATTTTTCAAACCCTGTAAACGATGAACAAGCGATTCATATGTTTTCAAATCTCCAGCGGCAGAACGCATCCAGGAATCGCCAGAAGTTTCCATTAATTCAGGAGCTCCAAAAACCGCATTGTATAAACGCGAAAACTCTTGGTAATCAACTGCTGCCGCAACCCATGCATATCGCTGACCACAAATTTTTTGCAAATCAGCAAGCCGCACTAATCCAACTTTTAGACATTGGAGTTGATCGTTGGTCATCTCAGAAGATCTACAATCAAGCAACAATCCAGCAACCCTGACCAGTTCTGCAAGCTCATTTCCAATATTTTTTAGACGCAACAGCACATCAGCAAGACCGATAAACGGCAACTGCCAAGAAGTACCATCAAACGCCTGTGGTGACAACTCCTCAGCATTATTTAGACGGGCAAATTCTTTTGAAAAATTATCAACCCAAATATCAACCGTATTCCCTGCACTTATTTTTGAATAAGAAAAAGCCCCTACCAAAGCGCCCAAAAGAGTCAGGCCAATTCTTGTTTTAGCGACAGCAGAATATCTCAAGGAAGCTATAAAATATGACAAACCTCCACCGCCCAAAAATGCCCCCAAACCCTTTACAAGTCTCTCCATTCGAGTTGATGGCAATTTATTATGTGCCCACACAACACGAGATCCAAAGACACTTTCCGGCCGTGCAATCAAAAGGCCATTTGCCGCAAGGCAACACAAAAGCGCCCCATACCCTATTTTTTTAATATTCATAATTAATCCTAAATTTATTTCTTAAAAAACAGAGTGAACAACGGTATTTTGTTGACCACAAAACGGACAACAACCACCATTTTGTTTTATTGTTCCGGCAACACACTCATGGTGATAATATTTACCAACACATCTTTCGCAGTTTGTTTTATACCGTTTCTTATGAGGGATGTTCCCCGAGCAAAGAGCACACGTGTTAAAGATATCAACAGGAGGTGCCGTTGGTTCTGGCGCATACGCAACTACCGGAACGGTAATTGGTTGCTGAATCATTTGCTCTGCAGCAACCCCACCATCACCAAAAGCAGAGTGAACCGTTGCTCTTGAGTAACACTGTGGACACAAATTTCCAGTACGCTTTACTGCATTTGAAATACATGCATGATGATAAAAATAATTTCCTGGAACACACTGACACTTTGTTGCATATCGTTCTTTTTTTAAAACTTGCTGCGCGCACAAGCCGCAATAGTCTGTCTCAATCGACGGCGACACAAAATACGGAGACTGTGAATAACTTAGCTGATTTGCAAGATATTCTTGTTCTACAATCTCTCGTGCTCGATCGCCAATCAATTTAGCTGTTGAATCATATTGATCTTTTAATTTTTGCTGAAATGTAAAAAGTGGATCATTTTTTATAGCCTGTACTCTCACCGTTGCAACTTCAAGCATTTCTCGCAACGCAGAAATCCTGAGCGAAAGAAGATCCATGACCTCGCGGCCTTCAGCCTGCACAATTGAGCTTGCGATCAATTTTTCGCCATACGAGATGGTTGTTAAAATATCACGCATCAACCATTCAAGACGAGAAACAACATCTACCAACTGCCATGATCGAGAGTAAGTACGAAGCTGCATTGTAAAAACAGAATCATCTGGACTCAATAACGGTTCAACCAAAAAATCATTATAAACTACAGCAAAATTTTCTAAACAAGCAGAAACCGATGATCCTGCAATATCACCATTCATGGCCACAAAACCAGATAATGCTCCGACAAGACCTGCACAAAGGTATGAACACCCTAGCTTACCAGCAGCTTTCAAGCTCCCATTTATCGCAACACCACAGACCCCACCAATAACCAATGACTTCAGACGAGAAATGAATCGTGAACCTCCCCCTTGAGGATTAATACCCAACTTTAAAGGTTGCTTTGGATTAATAACAGGATAAGCGCCTTGGGCAAGAGAAGCCAAAACAACTATGACTAAAAAATGTTTTTTCATTCTAAAAACCTTAATTTTATAATTAAAAGCATCAAACCCAACTGACTCCAGGATGCCTGAATATCGCTTTTTCGCCAGGCCTTCATTTTTTTGAAAAAAAACCTACTTTTTTATCTTTTTTGCAAAAAAGCAATTATCTAACTGACACATTATGGTTAGTCTTCATAAATAATTCGCCTTAGGCACAGTCCTTCAGCAGGGGCTTTAACCAGGGATTGATTCGAATTCGGATTTTTAAGCATTTTTGTTATTTCATGAGCCTGCAACTCGGGTCGTCTTGCAACATCAAGAGCTGCCCCCACCATGCGCCTAATTTGAAAGCGAGCAAAAGACTTTCCAACCACTGCTATCTGCAATAGCCCAAATCGAGATATTTTTTTCAAACGAATGCTCTGTACTGTACGGATTGTATCTTGCGGCTCATCTTGATCTATCGTACAAAAAGAACCAAAATCGTGCGTGCCAACAAATAATTGTAAAGCCTCGCTCAAAACATCCATCCTCAAAGACTCAGAGTAAGGATATCGCCACCCAAATCGAGCAAAAAAAGGTAATGGGCGATTAAGAAAAACATGGTAATAATAGGTTTTTGAAAGAACACGATGAAAAGGATGAAAATCATCAGTACAGTCTTTTAAAGACCGAATAACAATCGAAGAAGGCAATGATGCATTCCAGGCAAAAAGCATTTTTTCATTCAAAATCTCTAATTCAGTCCTAAAAATAGCAACTTGGCCGAGCGCATGAACACCCGAATCTGTCCGAGACGCACCTAAAATCGAAATTTTTTCGCCAAAAACACGTCGATATGTGGACTCGAGGACTCCCGCTACCGTGCGATCATCTTTTTGTATTTGCCATCCCAAAAAATCAGTTCCATCGTATGAAACTATCATTTTTATTTTTCGAATCATCTACCCCAAAGCCTTTTATTAAAAAAGTATTGCACCAATCTATTATTCATTTTCATCATAATAAATACCATACCGGCGACTAAACCTTATCTCCGATGAAATTTTTTACTATTTTTATCTTTTTAATATCTAATACAATCCCATGCAATAACAACCAGTACGTTAAAATAAGTCAGCATGAAAAAAAATTTTTATATCAATTTAATTTGATACTTTTTCTTCTTGCAAAAAAACACTCACCAAGCTTTGACGCCCTAAACACCTGCAAAGGACACGGCGCATCTGCTATTGCTAAGTTTGGACTTGTGGTTCAACAAGTCGTCCCGCTGATCGCCCCTCATGCAGCAGTTCCTGTAGCTGTTTTTACAACAGTTGTTAACGCACTCGGAGAATTTGTAGCAGAAGACGAAGAATACCAAGCATTTTTAGAGTTCAAAAGATCTCGGGGATGCAGGTCAGATCTCTGCCCTGACATCGATTTTAAAAAGGATCTTATAGTCTCAAAATTAGTCTCTAGGTCAAAAGAAATTTTAAGCTCTCAAGATCCCCTTGATCAAGCAACAAAAAAAGCCTTAGTAAAAATTATACAACACGCGCCAAGAACGCTGTATAAATCAGTAGATTTTTCTTACACACCTGAACAATCTGACGCATTTTCTCTTCTTCTGCTTAATTTTTTCTCTAGATCATATGATCTTTTTACAGAACTCATGAAAAAAATAGAGAACAGGGAACAAGTAATCTAAAAAACGCTTACAACTTCTGCAAATCATAAATCGCTTGCGGTTGATTGCTCATAGCATGCATCTGCAAGCGCTTAACCGCATGATAAACATCTTCCTGAGAGGTATTAACCACGATGTCAAATTGATGCTTTTTGAGCAGATTAACCCCTTTATACGTATATGCCCGAGCTTCCTGAGAACGCGTATGCCCAACAAACCTGTTTTTTCGCTCTCTTTCTCTATCTTCTCGAACTTCAAGCGGAGCATACACCCCCACAACAAATACTCGATAATTTTTAAGCCTACAAAGCGCATACTCAAAAACATGGTCACTCAAAAGCACATCATCAATTACCACATTAAAGCCCGCATCAAGAAACTTACACGCGCGATCATAGGTCAAGCACATAAGCTTTTCTCCTAAATCTCCCAAAGAAATAGCAACGGTTGGCTTGCCATGCTCATCAACGCCATGCTGATAGTTTATTTCACCATCAACCCAGTAGTCCCTACGCAGAGGAACGGTTTCATCCCCCAGGGCCCTGAAAATATCATCAATTCCCGCTGACAAAAATATTTTTTCGGGATAACAATTATCAATGACAGCTTTCGAAAGTGTTGTTTTACCTGCGCTTGAAGCCCCAATCAATAAAAAGGCAACCGGACGCGGATCTTTAACAAATGGATACCGACAAACATCTTGTGCTTCTTTGTAATTTGCCGTTGATTCATAGCCAGCTGCCGGAGAAAGATTCTTCAAAATCTCAACTGCCTTAGGAGGATTTTGTTTTACAAAATCCGCTAGAATCTGAGCGCACTCTGCAGAATCATGCATATGCGTCTCAAGCATCAAATCACACAGTCCCTCTCTGAATAAGTCATGCCCCTTAAACTGATAAGCGCGAAGCTCCTGAGATCTTGTATGCCCCAAAAATCTGAGCGGACGAGCTCGCTCTCGCTCTTCTCGCAACATAAGAGGTGCATACACACCAACCACATACACATTATGACCAGTACCAACATTTAATAAATACTCAAACGTGTCATCATTCAAAATGACTTCATCAATCAACACATGCAAACCACTATCTGCCGCCATTGCGCCAAAATCATAGTTAATTCTTTGAATCACATCACCAATTGAACCCATGCTCAAATCAACAATTGGGCTGCCATCGATATCAGATGTGTATGAAAAATTCACACTACCGTTTACCCATTCTTTTTTTACAATAATTTTTGTATTGCTTCCAAGAGCAAAAAACGACTGGTCAACACCCGTAGAAACATATAATTTTTCGGGATATTCACGATTAATAAACTCTCGAACAAGCGAC
>Ga0194133_10010616_pt1 | contig 10317 bp, 4 predicted proteins | sample TA2KigOf40mmetaG_FD_155448 | JGI IMG/M metagenome (GOLD analysis project Ga0194133, IMG submission 155448) | Freshwater microbial communities from Lake Tanganyika, Tanzania - TA2015055 Kigoma Offshore 40m | ecosystem: Environmental > Aquatic > Freshwater > Lake | place: Tanzania: Lake Tanganyika... | reverse complement strand
GATTTTAAGTTAGACTCAACGTGGAAGAACAAGCACAGAGGCTTGGCTTTTTTCACTTGGGACTTCCATTCTTGAAATTTTCTTTTGAGTCAAGCAAGTTTCAGTTTTGAGAGATAAGGTTTTCTTCAAAAAAGAAAACTAACCAACAGAGAGGAATCTGTTTCACACTGTTTCTATCCTGACCAGTAATGTAACTACATACTTATTCGTATAAAAGCAAAAAACCTTTTGAAATTTAAGGTTTTTAGGAGGAGACTTTTCAGAAAAACTGGATCTGGTAAACTCCAATGGGTTTTTTATATTAATTCTGTTTGAATTGAAATTTTGCTCACCATTTTGCTTTTCTCATGCACCAATCTTCAAATAAATTTTAAGTTAATATGTATGTTCTCCTTGAAATTAGTGTTTAACCTTGGTATAAAAGAAAAATCACCATGACAACTGGCTGATGGTTAGTTACAGCTGGATTTAATCCCCAATCTGATCAGAATCCTTGACCCAAGAAATACTCTTAATAAGTCAATTCATTCTCATTAGGTTATTGATTTTAGTCAGGATTGATAATGTTGTAGATATCTTCAGTTAAAAACTAAAATAGTTAAAACAGCACTTTTTCTTCTAATGAATAGATTAATTTTCTAATTTTAGAAATGAACGAAAAAAGCAAAGTTATTTTTCCAAAGACAGTGAAATTCCTAGCAGAAGAGTGGATTGAAAGCCATAAATCTGGTTCTCTAACAGTAAAAGATATTCGCTAATTTCCTGCTTGGTTTTTCACGGAAAGAAATCAGTGCTTTTTTGCAGGTTCTCCACGACCGAGCCTTTTTTGAAAAAAATATGAAATGATCTTCTGTATCATTCTTTTCCTAATATTTTCTATTGACTGGACTGAATGCAGCATTCAAATATAGCTGTTTTATCCTTTAAGGAACATCAAACCAAAACTTTAGGTTAATCATTGGCTCATCATCTAAACCCTGGAAAATATCTTGACACACCATCAATCATTTTATCTTAGATATTTATGACATGTTGAATTTCTTGTTCCCCTAAGCCTCTTGAAAGCAATGTTTTTCTCTGTTTGTTCTTATGCATAGGGCATGAAATTACCTTTAGCAGTTTTTATCTTAATTCCTTCTTCTTTTATTGTGATGATGACCATGAACGGCAAACAAGAAAAAGGTAGAGAGAGATGTAAGAAAGGTAAAAATAAGATTTAGATTAATATACCATAATTTTTTTTAATTCTTTCTAATTCTTGGTATCCACTAAAATAATTTTGGAAAGCTTGACTGAAGTGTAAAGCTTCAAAACCATCTAAAAGTCTTTTGAACAAAGTTTGTAAATTCCAGATACGCAAAAAAAACTTTTTCGCCAACAATTCTTGTAGGAATTAGCAAAAAGCTTTTTTGAAATTAAAAATCTGGACATAATCCAATTTTTAAAGAACCAAAAGCATCGCTATTTTTCAACCATTTTTTTTAACATTTTTTAAGTTTTTACACAACTAGTTTACATCAATCTTTTGATATTTGTCACATACAGTCAATATATCAGAACTTTTGAGTTGAATCTTTTCACCAAGCAAAAAATGTCATTATATTTACGCAGCACCAGAAAATAATTTCAACGACGAAATAGTTTAGTTCGAGTAACACTGAATCAACTCACAAATCATTATAAATGGATTTCTCTTTCAATGGCATGTTCCAAAGAGTACAGCAAACATGAAAAACCAACCAAATATTACATCTCACCTACATTTATATTTTGTTGATCTGAATTTGGTTTTCAGAATTGTAATGTAGGCAGAACAAAGAAATTAATAATTTAACCAGTGAAAATTTTAGGTTGCAAACAAACGCAGTTTCAATTGGTTTATTTTCTTATAAGAAACGGAATCTATATCAAATCGACAAAAAATGAGTTGAATGTTTGCTCAAGCATGGGGCCTTTTTCGTATTTTACCAAATTGTCAAAAAGTTTTTTGAACATAACACAACTTGAATGCATTGAACAAGAAAGAATAAGATTTCAAAAAGTTTGAGCAATCTTACTGGACGTACCAAAAAACTCTCAAAATACAACCAGATTTTATCAGTAATGTTTTTATGTATTTTATTATAAACAATTAGTTTAATGACATATTAACTTTAATTTGGAACTCAAATATTCTTCAGCTACTAAATATTTTAAGGTAAAATCAAAAGCAAAAAAAAACCACTTTTTTTCATTCTAGAGCCTTAAAATCGTTGATTTTTTTAAAAGTTGAGACTTCATTTATATTTGTTGGTTTTTTTCCTCCAAATAATTTTCCCTTGAGACTAAAAAAATAGTTTAAAAGCCTGGTTAAATTTTTGCATGCATGATAATAAATCTTAGTCTGGAATAGAGCTATTTTTGACCTAACTCGATGGAATTTTTTGACCTGATAGGTAAAAAATTGAAAATTTTGAGATTTGGGGGAAAATTTTCCAGAACCAGAGAAGGCTGACCCAACCTGAGCAGAGCAGCTAAAAATGACCCAATCTGGGTCAAAAAAATTAACCCAGACCCATCACTAGTCTGGGAGTTAAACGGATTGGATAGAAAATTATCTTCAAATAAGTTTAAAAAAATTAAGCTTGCATAAAAGTGGAATCAACAATTATGTTAACTCTGAAATAAATATTTAATTTTCTGCTTAATAAAAATCTGTCATATTAAGAAAAGACTTAATTTGAATCAGTTTTCCTGTTTTGAACTTGTTTCAAAGCTCAAAAGGTTTCGACTTTTAAGTAAGGGAAAAAGTGAATCTATCAGTTTTGTGGCAATCTTGCCAGATCCACGTTTTCCTCATTGTTTTATGGGTGGAGCAAACTCATCCGTTCTTTCTATTCAAATCATGTTTTGGCAGCCCCACATGTATTGTGTCATACCAAGAACTTCACATTCACTGGCAAATGTAGGCCATTTAAAAGACAAATAGATTTAAGCAAGTTTCAGTGGTTAAGATGATGCCCAAGTTTTTTCTTGGAAAAATATGTTTGTTTCGCAAAAAAATGCTTTTTACTCTACTGTTCCTGTTAAAAATGAATGGGGCTTAACATGGCCAGGTCATTAAAAGTAATGATTAGGTATTAGAGAGCAGATCATTATCACATGAGAGAAAATAACTTTCACAGGATGAGTTGAAGTTCAGCAAAATCCCAAAATAGATATTTATGCTAAATGCACGTTGAAAATCTATTCGGATTATATATTTGAACTATTTTCTATGTTTATAAAATGGAAATATTTTTAAGTACATTTTTGTAAGCCAAGGCAGAACTCAGTTAAAAGTTTTAGCACTCAAGGTGAATAACATCTTCTTTAGTAAAAAAGCCAAAAACCAGCAACCATTTACAACTACACATCTCCTCTAAAGTGAACTCATGTGAAATCTTTAGATGCTGATGGTCTTAAATATCCTCTTCAGATTCCAGGGTTTTGAAACTTTGGTAAGGATAAGAGAGATCTTTAAGATATATTTATGTTGTTGGGAAAGGGATTCAGGGTCATCTGTCTTGGATAGTTGGTCTATTAGGGAGCATTTTGCCACTGAACATATTATAAAGAGTCATTCAGGTATTTTCTTGAAACAAGTTCACATAATGTTAAGATATGGGATAAAGATACTATTTAAATAATTAGACTATACGATCTGCTTCAATTGCAACTTAAAATGGGAAACTCAAATCAGTAGCACAATTGAAAATACAACTCGAAACTCAGTATCTTGAGGAAAATAGGACGAAATTTAAGGCTTTTTCAAAAAAAGCCCTGATATAGTCAGCACACTACAGAGCACTAAGAATACCATTTCACGACTACACTAAGAAAATCAGAAGAGTCGATATCTCAAGGTTAACAGGCCGTGCTTTTGCAGTACAATTGCACAAATACCAGGTCAGTAGGTTTGTGATCAAAACTACCCACCTTAAAGAACCAATCTATTTGCACAGTAAGCTTTATGATACTTTTACAATATGCAAGGAAACCTGGAATTGGTAGGTTTTACAACAATGTCAATAGCAAGGTGGGGAAACAATCTATCCAAAACCGTTTAGCTTTCATGGATGAAGTTCAAGAAGAATGGACATTTCAACTCGAATTGGATGATGCATTGAAGACCTTTTTAAAAAAGATTTTTTCCGATTTTGACTAAAATTTTGGCAAATATACTTACCTGTACTGCTAGTCATTGTACATATTATTTCAAAGATTGAATAACGCTCTTGTAAAGTCATCTGAAGCATGAGAATAAAGCAGACCAAACCAAACCAATGAACACAACTTTGTCAAAGAACTCACTGCATAAGAAGAGGTATGAGCGTATTTGATCCTTTCATGTGAGGTTACAGAGTTGAACGTCCAGCAACCTAGTGAAAATTTGTATTTGTATTTGTTTATTGACTCATTCATTTTACACTTCAGTAGAGTAAAACTTTACAAGAGTAATTATCACAATGGTCCGCAGACCATAGTGTGCAAAAAGGTTGCAAAACCAGGGTGCAGCCAGGGTCTTTGTTGTCACAGGTTTAAGCTTTATGTGGAAAACTGGGATTTTCATCATTACTGTTGATGCCCCATCCAGGGGAAAAACCACATTCCTATGACAACAGGCCTTTTAACCATTGGGTCAACCTGGTGTCGTGGAGACAATAAATGCTTGGTGCCGTGCAGTCGTGGAGACATGTCACAATTTGTGGAGATATTTTTCAGTGAATCAACTTTGATAAATGTTACTTTCCTTTTTCATTTCATTTAGTACTAGAATGCTAAGTTGTCTTCATTATTATTTAGCTTTTTTGTCTGTAAATAATTGATGGTTATTTTGGTGTTTTTGGCTCTAGCAGTAAGTTAGTGTCAAATACTGTTACTGACAGGATAATAAATCAAAATAAAAAGATTCTCAATTGTAAAACTTCCAAGTTTTTACTTTGTATCGAAAATAATGGCTGTAAGTTTGGTATGAGTTTAGGCCTTCTTTAATATCTCAGCTTGCTAAGTGATAATATTTAAAGGTCAAAATGAATTGTTTCGATAATATCCAATGCACACTGTCAGACTGTGTCAGCAAAGAAAGACTTCAATTTTGTTTTTTAGATGTTGAAAAGGTTAAAAAGAAGGGCATTTTTTCTAAATGTTCATGGTTCCTAAATCCTTTTTCAGTAAAGTAAGCATCTGAGGAAAATAAATGCCTGTCATGTCATTACTTCCATCTCTGAACCTTATTCCAGAAAGAAAATTGAATCATGAAGATTTATTGTAGTTCTCTCTTGGGACTTTAAATGGTTAAATAGAAAAAATGAGGCTTAGAAAATATGGCTGATAATGTCAACTGGCTGGATTTATTTTGTTAAATTTGAACATTTAAGGTTGGCAAAAATAACTGTCCATTCAATTCAATCCATCATCTTTTATTAAGGACTCATTATCAGCAGTTAATATCACAGCGACGTTTCAAGAATTCATGTTTGCCTATGTTTTTCAGTTACACCGAAAAAAGTAAATTTTTAAACTTGACTTGTCTTTCATGATCCAAAGTTGAATTTCAGAGTAATAGCCAACACATTCATCACGAAAAATTCAACTTTTATTGACATTTCTTAAGGCCCACTTACAGGAAAAAAATCAATCACAATACTTTTGCGAGTAATGACAGTTTTGTCTAATAATTTTATAGGTGGATGAACAATGTTCAATTTTATTTAAGGTATTTTTCTATGTTTCAAGTATGAAAAAATATTTTCATTTTATAGATTTCAGACAAGGAATTTTATATTTTTAAATTTTCATATTTTTTAGTTTAGCAAGAAAAACTTTTTGAAAGGCATAAAAAGCATCTTTGTGAGAAAGAGAAAGTGTAGATATTTGGATTTTAAAGTTAGTTTTATCTAAACAATCTTGACTCAAAGAAATTGTCTTTTATTCTTGAAGACTTGATGTAAAACTTTGTGATAGTTGCCTTGATTTAACTTTTACTTAAAGTTTCGGTAAACTATGGTATATTTGAGACATATTTAGTACAAATTCCTTAAAGATTGATCAGATCAAAAAGATATGGGATAAGCTATTTGACAATTTTTTTAATGATAAAATCCTGAATTTTCGAATAACAGTATAGGGCCACAATTCTAGTGACTTCAAATCCTAATTATGAAAAGAAGTTGTTGTGAAGTCAACTTTACCACCACCATTGAATTTGTGTAAGCTTTAGAATTATCAGATATACTAAGCATAACAATCAATTAACCTTAATCATTTTTAAGGCTTCACCAGTCAAAGTTGTTCAAACTTATTAAATTGGAAAGCACCATTAAAAAAACAACTTGATTGGCCCTTCTTAAAACCACATTTTAAATTTAATGATCAAATATCAAATTAAAGAACAGATAAGTGTTATTTTTGTGTTCTAATCATGGAATAAAATTTCGAAAAAGAGCAGAGGTTGTCAAGAACAGCCTTGAAGAAAGAGATTGAGCAAAACCAAAGAAAATCTCAATTTTCCAAGAAAGTAACCAAAGATTGCTTTACATCAATAAAAGCAATCTTTAATATCAATCACCATAATAAACCATTATTTTTTACTTTTAATTTGTCATTTACAGTATTTTTTCATAGATTATGAGACGAGGTCTTAAAATAATTAATTTGATTCTTTAGGTTAAACTCATTGAGATGGGATTTGAATGCTATTACAAAATTTAGATTTTACCTCACTGTTAATTAAGTCAGAGAAATGAGGCCTATCTAAAAAATACTAACTGTATTGAGTCCTTTTGGTGTTAGAAAAATCCGTCTGAAATAAAAAATTTTCTATTGTATTTCTATTTGAAGAAGGGAAGGGTTTTTATACGTTTTACGTACATGGATCCATAAATTTGGCCATCCTGAAGTACTGCTGTTCTGAGTTGTCAGTCAAGTATTTATTGCAAGATTCAAAGGAATGCGGCTAGTATCAGATGGGAATAGAAAGCGGTATTTTTAAATGATATGTATAAAGTACCGAATAAAGGATGTAGTGATCATGAGATCATTAAGAAAGTCATTGAGTTGATCTTAAAATTTTTTAAGTGAAAATGGTTTTTTTGAAATTTTATTTTTGGAATACACAGAAAAAATTACTTGTCCAGATTAAATTTGAGATATTGATTGTGTACATTTTTAAAAATCATAAAGAAGAAGATGACCTGTAAGCAAAATGAACCGTAACTATTAAATAGAACTGTAAATCTGAGACACCAATATGATGCTCAGGGCTGTAAATGGATGAAAAAACTGTTCATGAATAAAATTGACATGTAAAGAAAATACACCAATTTGCAGTATTGTTCAGAAAGGGATTACTCAAGAGTAATAAAGATTACATGTCATTATTATTGATCCCTTTTAGAGAGAAAGGCTGTAAGATATTATTTCATGCCATAACTTTGAGCACTTACATTGCCTTACGGCGAAAAAGTAAACTGTAAATTCAAACTTAAAGTGACTACAAAAGGTGATGTAAATCTGACCAGGTGACTGGTTCAGGCTGTAAAGTTATCAGAGAACTGATAGCAAATAACTTAACCACTTCGGTAGAGAAAAGTGAAAATGTTAAACTTCAATTGAAAATGTAGTTAAAGATGTCATTATCGTTGTATCTTTGACAACTAGCTAAGGACTGGGAGACTGCGGGCTCAATCCCGGTCAAGGCAAAACTTTGATCGCAGGATTTGCCTTAAAATAATAATCTAACATGATGGTTACCTCAGCCAGAATTGATGATTCTGCAGATATCACATGACCAAATCCTGATTTAGTTATTAAAAACACAAAATAATTACATCAGAAAATACCATTCCCAAAAATTTAACCAGGGATAGTTCAGATGGCTGTAAGACACAATAATAGTGTGTGGGATTGTGGTAAAGTATAATATTTTGGTACTAAAAAAAATCAGTTCCTCAACCGACTATAAGCTGTCAATCAATCATTTAACTATGTCACTTGTATTTTCTTCTAATAATTTTCAATCAAAATAAAATTGACCATTGAAACGTTTCCCTCTCTCATAATGATTTTCTTCAAGTAGAGTCAAGAAAATCTCCTGCCTAGGGTAACCTACCATAAAAAAAATAATAAAATAAAATAATAAATCCCCCTACTGTCACGTACATGCGATATACTCAAAGAACAAAGTGTACTCTAAAAAGTTGATTGGATTGATCATTGAAGACAAACAACTGTTCAAGAAAAATAATCAACTTGGACAGCCTTTCTTGACTTAAAAAGTTCCATTGAAAGTTTAAATGAGTCAGGGTCTTCGTAAGATTGTCAGAAAGTCATCACTCGCATCTTGATTTGATTCTTTTTATTTGAAGAAAGTTATTTTGTGTAGAACGACTTTTCTGAGCGTTCAAGCCCAAGGGTTTGCTAAGGCTGGCTGGAACGCACAGCAGGACAGCAGCTATGACCTCGGCTGAGAGGCCAGACTAAGGACAACAAAGGGCTCTACTAGTTTTTCCCCAATATGGTTAGGCCCAGATGATAACTCTTTCAGGGTTATGCCAAGAAGGTTTGGTTAGATTGGGTTAGCTATAAAATAGTTCATAAAGTAGACCCAAACCTAACCTTCCAGGCCTAACCCTGCGGGGCATATCACCTTGGCCTTACACTGAAAGACTTATAATCCGGGCCTAGGGTTAGGCCCAGAGCTCGATAAGGCCCCGAAATCGGGGCCTAACTGAGCTGATTTTTTTACCAGGAAAATATGTGTGTTGGGAAAACTTGTTAGGAAAAAATCGTAGCGCACAACAAAGTTATATTTTTCAAAGAGTGAATTTTAATTTTTGGGAAAATGCCGATTGCCTACAGATCTTTCTCTTATGATGGTTCACCTAATGTCGGTTTGGCCAATGACAATTGGCGCCACATTACTAACTTAAGAAACAGGAAACTCGAGTTAGCTGCATTTTCCACCCAAAGAAAATTAACCTTAAGGATTTTCAAGAAGTCAAGTTATTGACTTGGGTTCTTTCCTTTCGAGAATGTCAACTTCTTACTGCAGTTCATGTAATCAGTGGTCACCCTCCTTGGTTGCTGGGGGTATTTCTTCCTTCAGAGGCTTAGGATCACCTAGATTAGACCTTGCCCTGCTGACAGACAACAGCACATCAATATCTACAAGATGAGCAGAGAGTACTAATAAGAGAGTTAAAAAAGATTGCTTTCCACTTCATTTCCAGCATATTTGAAAGTGAATTTCTAAGCTCTTTTGATGCAAATAGATGTTTTAAAGACAAACTCAATTTTCAAGACGTGAAGTTTTTAGTAAAAATCTAGTTCGAATAGGAATGGAGAAAAAATTTTCTTCTAGATATGTACGTGAGGCATTTTCTAGAGTCGTTCAAGGACTTACATTTCATTTCACATTTTTAGTATTCAAGTTCTCTGGCTTTGTCTGTGAGTGGCTTGAAAACAAAATAAAGAACAGAAAAGATTCTTTTGGTCTTCGAAAGAGAAAGTTTCCTTTTGCTAATAATAGTAGAAATCTGTATGTTTCATACATATTCTTATTACAAGGTGTTGAACAGTTAGATTGTGTATTAGAAAAAAGCAAAGTTTCTTTTGGAACAACATTGGCTCGAACTACATTTTGACACTGATGGATGTTTAAAGGCAAGTCGTGGGTCTGACACTTTCCTGAATCTTTTCCCATGTTGGCTTTGTGCTTAATTTTAAAATAAAGTGCATAGTAATATTTAGATATTGGTTCAAGCTTTGTCCAAGCAAAATATCAGCTCATCTGTCTTTAATATTGTGGGAGCTATTAAAGAAAGAGAACAAAAATTGGCTATCATTAACAAAATATTGGATAAATTCTGGCAATTTTTTGACCATATCTCAGGTCCTTGAAAAAAATTTAAAAATCTGGTTGGTAACTTTTTGGCATTAATATGAGAAGTCTGTATACATAATTTCACCCCTCTAGCTTTAAAACTGAGAGACTAGTTTCAGGATGGCAGACATGCATACTGTAAAACTGCAAAATTTCAAACAGCCCCTTGTGGAACAAAATTTTATTAATGATTTTTGCTAAATTCCCTCTCTCGTTTTGCTCAAGATGGATAAAATATGATATTTTTACATTTCTTTTCGAGATGATGTACTTTGAAATAATTTCCTTTCATCAACATAAGAAGTGATATTTTTTTACTTTTGTACCTGTTGAGGCCTTTTCTACTTTCTACGCGTCCATAAAATGACATTGAAATTCTTTCTTGAGGATCAGGTTTAGGCGTTCACTTCCTG
>Ga0194133_10010614_pt1 | contig 10320 bp, 9 predicted proteins | sample TA2KigOf40mmetaG_FD_155448 | JGI IMG/M metagenome (GOLD analysis project Ga0194133, IMG submission 155448) | Freshwater microbial communities from Lake Tanganyika, Tanzania - TA2015055 Kigoma Offshore 40m | ecosystem: Environmental > Aquatic > Freshwater > Lake | place: Tanzania: Lake Tanganyika... | reverse complement strand
GGAATCTGAGATTTGGGATTTGAAAGACAGCACCTCCAGGCAACCTTTGACCCCAGGTTGCCTAAAACAACAAATATTCTAAGCCTTAGTGCAGCTTAAATGGTTAAATTTGCAAAGCGTACATTACAAAAGATTTTTTAAAAATGTTTATTAAAATTATAATCTGTGTGGCTAATAAGAATTGTATCTGTCAATTTTGCATTAAATTATCAAAAAATATTTTTATCACCCATTGCGTTCAATTTAAATTATTTCTTCTTTTTTGCTTTCACAAATTATGATGACAATGTTAAGTTTCTTTCACATTCCCTTTAAACTCATTTCAAGACAGGCTGACACTTGATCTTTCATTCCCACACCTTTTCGTTCAAGATGGAATTTCTGCACAAGTTATACTTGCTACTCCAATCAACAGGTACCACTGCGGTTGATCACTCTCATTGGTCATAATCTTGATCTGAGACTCTTCAATATAAAGGGCTGCTGTTCTATCAATAAACATTTCAGTACTGATTCTTTTCTTGATTGGGAAGGTCATTGCTGGATTTTCGCACATTTTCTCATCTCACCCTCACACACTCTTTCCAGACCCTAGCACCGTACTCGCTATTGTTCATATACAATGGGGTTCTTATTCACAGGTACATGATGAAGGCAAGTTTCAGATATCATTTCAAAAAGTAATTTTTAATTTCAACTCAATCAGACCTTCAAACCCAAAAGCTCTGGCTGATTCAATCTATTAGTTCAAGGCATCTGGCAATTGTATGTCCTATTTTCAATCAACTTAGTAGGATTTAATTGAATAAACAAATGAAGTGACAAACAAAGTTGTGTGATTGGAGAATTACATTTATACTTTTCCATCCAGCTGGTGAACATGATTGTAATGATAGTAATGATTTATAAGTTTATCAGTTATAAGCCAAACTGTACTTACATTTTTTAAACGTACCATAAAAAAGGATCGCAATGGCACATTGCCAGGGTATATAGCTGGAGACCAGAGGGTCCTTAATTTGAACCCGGGCACCTTTAAGCAATAAATGACCCTGGGTTACCACAAAATCAAACAGAAAATGTAAACAAGATTCCAAGCTAGGAAAAAGCGTCTCCACGACAAAATATTGCTAGTCAACAAAAACGTGTTCCTTGAACATGAAGTTTTCTGTCAATCCTTAATCAATGGAATTAGTCAATTTTGTATTACTAATCATTCTATGTTTGTATTGATACAGTAGCTTGTATTTGGCAGCTCGGCTTCATCATACAACAATATTATTAGCACTTTTTAAAAGCCGTGTCAGAACGTCTTAACACCGAAGTGTGTAAGACGCCCTGATGAGAAATCAAAATAATTCTTACAGTTATCAAATAAAAGTTTTTATGTCAAAATTAGAAATAGATATTTACAAATGGCTAACTATAAATTTAGTTGTTGTCATATTTAAAGTTATTGGCGCAATTTTTGAAGTAAATATCAGTATTGGTGCATTGCCGTATTTATTAGGACATTTTGAGGAAAAAGATATGGTTGATTTTTTATAAATACAATTTTTTATTAAACAATACATACAATCTTTTCATTTCATATGTATAAATATCTTTTTCCCTGGATTTTTACTGTTTTTATTTGAGCGTCTAGCAAAATCAATCGTGAAATTGCGCTTTGAATACTGACTGCTGGGAACCATTTTTATGTGAATTTTGTAACAAACCGGGGTCAAAGGGTTTCGGTAGTGCCGTATCTCAAACCCTGACCCTAAGCTCCCCAACCACTGTACCTGTAAAGCCTAAAACCCTACCTTTTTCTGAAAGAAATTTGTTTGAAACCAAAACAAATAACAATAACAAAATCAAATCAAAATCAAATTCATTTTAGTTTCAGCAGCAATCCCTCAGCAAAATGGTCACAAATATTTTTGTCTGACATTCACTCTGGGCTTTCCCTGGAGGTAAAAAAAGTTCTGATAATTGTTTCCAAGATGAAAGAAAGTGCCTAAAGGCACACAGAGATCATTTAACTTGTACCCAAAGAGCATCTGATGTAATTTGAACTGAGGTGATAAAAAATGCACTTTTTACATCATGTAGTTTTTCAAACTATTTTCATGTAATCTGAGAGGATTTAACATCAAAATATTTGGCAAAAATAAGGATTTTTTAAATCAAGACTCAGAATGAATCTATAGAATATTAAGGTTTTTGTTGACATTTTTTATAAGAAAAGTAGGGAATACTAGGGTGTAAGGTTGCAAACAATTAATTTTCTTAGAGTAAACAAGCCCACCAAAAAATAAAGTCAAGTGTGCTTTCAATGAAATCTATTTCATAACTGGATCTATAAAATTACAACACTAGTCTGCACCTTAGTCAGAATATTTAAAGGCATTTAAGGGCTGTAGCGTGAGACACCTCCAAAAGAGAAAGAGAGGGTTATGAGGTACAGCAAGAAATTCCCAAAGAATAGAATGGAAAACCAATGCTTTCAAGAGAATTACAATCCTCTGACACATATAAATAACAGGGACACAGTTGTTAATCATATTCAAGGGGGCTACAATATCTGAGTGGAATATTTGTTTGTCTGTATGTCTGTGGATCTGTTTGTACAAACAAATTTCATTGGTCGAAGAGCCCGAAACAAACAAATGAGTCTGATCTGATTGCTCGGTTCCTTGTAACGTTCCATTCTGTGATAATCCATTGTGAGAATAATGTGACCATAATAAAAGGTATGAATGAACAGTCGATTGCAAAACAATCAGCTTTAAGTAGGACCTCTTTGCCCCTCATAGTGTAAATGTGTCATTGAGACTCCATCCTACAACATGTCCTCATATTGATGACAAAAAAGTTACCAACCATATTTTTGAATATTTGTTTTGGAGCTGAGATATTGTTGTTTTTCTATTTTTATTTAGCGTAGTTTGTAATATGGTCGCTGCAAAGCTCGCCGCCACACTGGGGCACCTTTATGAGAAGTCTAAATGCAAAATTTTAGCAGACACATGGATTACCCAGGGGCCAAGGCCTGGAAAGGTGACAGACAGACATGCACTAGTGATATGAAAATTTACCATACTCATAAAAATTCCTAAAATGTCTGTGTGAGCGCATTACAAAAATTTACTGAGTTTGTAAAAATCCATTGCAGTCAAGCTGGTAGAGGGTATGCATTTTTTAACATGTAAAAAATGCACATTAACTTAATTTTACATATTCACTTATTATGACACTTCATCATTATGTTCTAAATTCTCTCATTCACCTCATTTCAAGAAAAAGTTGGCACTTAATCAGTCATTCCCACACATTTTAGTAAGCAAGTCTCCTAACGGTTCTTTGCGCAAGACATATACAACCCCTTAAGATAGTCTTACCTCTGATCTGACTTTTTGCGTATGCAAAAGGTTGATCCACTCAAACCACACTCGTTCCTTGGATTGTAAAAAAATCAACAAGGTACCTGCCTGTCTGAGGAATAGTAATCTCAAAGGACCGGTATAAAGGTGATTAGCTTGAGTAACCATCGCTTAGTCAATACTTCAATTTGAATTAACACAGAAAACTCTTCTTACTATTCCTTTTTTAAAATACCCATCCTATTTAAAATGACATTCAAGCCTGAAAACTGTTGAAGTTACCAGAATAACTACCAACCAACAGAAAGTCTTACCGCTGATCCGACTTTGCCGTATATAAAGGGTTGATCCTCTCAAACTACACGTGTTACTTAGATTTTAAAAAAATCAACAAGGTACACCCCTGTCTGCGGAATAGTAATCTTAAAGTACTGGTAAAAAGGTGATTACCTTGAGTAATCATCGCTTAAGTCAATACTTCAATTTGCGTATAAATATAGAAAACTCTTACCTTAAATTCCCATTTAAAAATGAGATGGAAAACTGTTGAAGTTGTCAGAATAACTATTCCAACAAAAGCCTTTTTTTCAAAACTTTCAAAGCATGAAGATGAAGAGACACAGTGCTTTGTTTACTATTATTATATATCTACACACACATTGCTTGCTGCACGTGTAGAGAGGCTCGATGGAACTGTCAAGACATTCAGGGGTGCTGTAAAATGCTATCCTCTCACTTTGCTCCCAACCCTCACTTCCCCAACTCCACATTGAACGAGCCACACACACTCCAAATCTGGCCTGCTTTAGTGCTTAAGGCTAAAGCCATAGAATTTTGTAAAAAAATAAATGAGATGAAATGAAAGTTATTCAACATTTTGTGTGTCATTATTTTTAGTCTGAGTAGGTCATTTGATGTGAAAAAAAATTTGTCCACTTTCAAGTCCATTTTCCTTCTTCATCCAATCTGCCATCTGTGTGAGCTTTCCAACTGACAAGTATATGTGTTGGAAATAAACTGTATAGAGGGTGGGCTGTGAATACTTAAGGGAAAGGGGGGTTTGTTTGGCTGAAGAGGGAATGATATTTTGTGTTGTTCAAAAGTAGGCCAAGTTGAAAAAAAGAAGAAGAAGTTGGGTTGGCAACAACTTTTTTTTTCTACTACTATATAGAAAAAAGAGATCAATAATGTTGAGGTGGTTGGGTAAGAAAAGTGCTTTCTTCATAGAATAAAAATTAGATATAAATGTGTACAAACACAATCAGCATGATAATAAGAAACAACCATAGAGCTTGTCAAAAATATTTTTCATTTTTTATTATGGAAAATAAAATGCCTTGAATGTCTCCCAAAATTGGTAAAACGAGGCTTTCCTGAAAACATTTTTTGCTGAAAAACCAAGGGTTTAGGTAAGGTTGGTTTATTTTTGGGGGAAAAGGATGTTTGGTATAGGAAAATTGCATATTGTGAAAAACTCCTATTGCCCTTTGAATTACTTAAGGCAAGAGTACAAAGTAAAGGGATATTTTTTGTGTAGGGAAAAATACCTAACAGTCCCGAGCAACCTGCCTACTTACATAATACATGACTCCGTCAATTTTAAAGCTAGAGAAAATTTTATTAAACAATATTTTTTAGCTAAATGTTTGAACAAAAAATGTTCTTTTATAAACTTTTCTCTAACTTTAAAATCATGGGAGCTATATATACATGTAAATAAAAACTTTGAACTAAAATATCTCGGCTTCTAGGTAAAATATCAAAAGTCTGATCGTCAACTTTTTAGCCATCCATGTGGGGATTATGCATGCACATTTTCAGGTCTTTAGCTTCGCTGGTGTGGAAGGAGAATGAGGTGACAGACAGACGCATATGGGACATCAAGCATTCTTAAACAGATCCCTATACAAAATTTGTAAACTCCTCCCTCGCTTTGCTCGGGATGGATAATTCATGGCATAGGGGGCCATATCGACTTGTTTGAAATCCAGTTTTAAATATTGGTAGCAGGGCTTGGAAATCAGCCTGCAAACTTGGATAATAGTTCTTATTAGGGTGCTTTAAGCATTCATGTAGACTAATCCTGGGAGCCCATACGAAAGGATTGGATACAATCGTGTAAACGGTATGGTGATAACGGAGTGCAGGCCTTTTTATCGACATGTGAGACAGGGGCGTGCTGATCAGGAGCACTCAAGAATCAAATGTGAATAGAAAGGTTGCGTGATCACCAAAATAATGTAGCATTAGTAAAACATCATACCGAGATCTTTCTGTGATATCTACATTCATCTACGGAACTATTTTAGTGGTTTTCATTGCTTTGGTTAATCAGGGTGATGGTCATGGATTTCAAGTCTTGGCCAGAACCTCTAAGGCAATCTTTGCCCCTGGTTTGCAACAAACCCAGCCAGATTAAAAAGTGTGCTTTTAGTAACTTATCACAAAGGCGTATTATAAACAAAATCTTACAATCTCATCAAGATTCTGTAACCCCCAAACTGAAACTCACATTTTTCTAAAAATCAATTAATTTCATATGATTCAAATATATTTTTCAGATCTTGTCCGGAAACTTGGAATCTAAACTGAATTAAAGTTATATTCTTTACCTTTTTTTGATGACTGACACACTAAACAAAAATTATTCTGCTTTTTCAATAAACTCTTTTAAAATTTCAAACACTTGACTCACAAAGTAATTCCTGTAAATAAAAATATTCATTGAATAAACAATGCTTATAATTTCTGATCCAAGGGTTTCTATATAAGGAAAGGCTTCAACAAAACCTCTCAAAAATTATTGATTTCTAGATTCCTAAAAGTGGGCAGTTTCTGAAAATGCATTTCTTCTTGTCTTTGCTCTTTAAATTAAGTAGACGGTATTTTTTATGCGGGAAAATAGCTAACCCATCCCAAGCGACCTGCCAACTTAAAAAATTCATGGCTCCATCAATTTTAAAGCTAGAGAAAAGTTTGTAAAATAACATTTTTAGCTAAATTTTTGAACAAAAAATGTTATTTTATAAATTTTTATCAAGCTTTAAAATTATGAGAGCTATTAAAGGCTTGAATATAAAACTTTGAGCTTAAATATCTCGGCTTCTAGGCAAATATCAAGAATCTGGAGGGAAACTTTTGAGCCATCCATGTTGGGATTTTGCCTGTCAATTTTCAGGCCTCTAGCTTCACTGGTGTGGAAGGAGAATGTGGTAGCATATGGACACATGACATCACTCCCCATCCCTTTACAAAATTTATAAACTCACCCCCTCGCTTTGCTTGGGAGGGATAATTTTCACTTGTCTGTTGTGAATAAAACATGTGTTGTTCTTACTCTGAATTTTATTCATAACTGACTTTGATTGCCTCCAAAGGTAAATGCTTCTAAAGAATGAAAGGTACATAAGTGCCCGTTCTGAGTATCGAAAAGGGAATATAAAGAGAGTCTCTACAGGATGCTCACTGTAAAAGCTGTAAACACTTTTACCCTGTATTCGTTGGAATCCAACCACTTAATAGTGCAAAGGATCTATATGCTCAGTGAAAAAGCAAATTATTTTCCCTTCCCCTCTTTTACCAGACTTGAGTAATTTCATTTGTACATTGTAGTTGAGATTAACTTGTTCTGGCTTAAACCATTTTTTACTAGTGGGAAAATTATTTACAGCACACATTAAAGTATCATCAGCGATTACACGACTTATTTTATTTACTAGTAAATGAGCCGAAATATACTCCTAACAGTCAGGCTTAAATTACGAATTCTAAATGACTCTGTCTTTGCCAGATTTGGGACCTGGATGTTGTGTATATTTCAATGCTATGAAAATCTGTCAAATCACAATTCGTTGAATATCTGGTTCGTCAAATTCATGATCTTCAAATTTCTGGTTCTTCGAATCTGATGATCCGTCAAATTTCCAGTTCACCAAATTAACAATTTGTTGAACACATAATTTTAAAGATTGAGAAAAGTTTATAAAGTATGATTTGTAGTTTTATGCCTTGGCTACACTTCTGTAAAATTTCAGCTTTCTAGCTTTAAAATTGAAGGAGCTATGAGAGTTTTTCTATACTGAAAAAATTCATTTTATCATTTTAATTTGCAAAGTAAATTTTACAGAGTGTGATTTGTATATAAGGTGATTTGACGGAACAAATTTTTGGTAAAAATGGAGATTCGAAGAACCAGAAATATGGTAAAAATGGAGACTTTACGAAATGGAAATTTGACAGATCATGATTTGACACATTTTTATAGCACCCATATTTCTTTGATTCATGTTGGCTTTTAGTTTTATGTAAAATTTTGCTATTTTATTTAACTTTTTAGGAACTGATAAATCAAAACTGTAAGGAAAAAGTTATAAACTTTTGGATAATTACTCTATTTTCCATTTAGGCTAACAGTTTAAAATAGCAACAACAACAATCTTTGGTTAAAGAAGAGTCAGTTTGAAAGAACCTGTGTATTTGCTTATAATTTCTCCTGCTTTGGGACTGTCTCTTCAATATTCCATTCCAAATTATTTACCTTTGAACTTGAAGAGTAAAGTTTGATTGAAAGTTTTCAGAAGAGCTTTAAACTTTATCAATTGGACCATAACCATCCATTAGAACTATTGAATTATCCATACTAATAAATGTTTTTATTAAACATGTTAAATTCAAGAAAACCTCCTTTTTGATTTTATAACTTATAGAGGGTGCTATGAAGAATTGACCGAATTACGATCCGTAGAATCAACATTTAACCAAATTATGATTTGCCGAATGACATTTTTTACTGAAATCTCAATCCATTGAATCATTATTTGTTCATAGAATGACATTTTTAACTAAAATCACAATTCAACAAATCACTAAAAATAATCACTATTTGTAAAAATAAAATTTCTTGATTTTGTTATCAGTCAGCATTTTATACTGGCTGCCTAATTTTATAAGGTTTACTTTTTGCTCTGTTATTGCTAAATACATTCCACTGTCAAGCAGACTTATTACTTGTACGATCTAGCTTAGTCACACTTGATTTGTATTACTTGCATGACCTAGCTTAGTAATATTCAAGTAAACTTAATTATTACTTTTATGACCTAACTTAAAGTTGTTTAATTCATATTACTTGTACGACCTAGCTTGGAAGTAATGAAGTCGTATTAGTAGATGCAGTAATAAGCGGAACCATAAATATCGGAACAATCACATCTCCGTCAAGCAATCTTAATAGCTATTGGCACTTAAACTCAAATATCTCAGCTCCTAGACAAAAAATCAAAACAAAATGGTATGGTACGTAACACCACAAAAAATATTCTCAGCCTAAAACAGGTTTGTCCTTGAAGATTAACTTTACATTGCATATTTTGAAAACAAAATCCCGACCAAAATAAGTTCAAACTTTGTTTGCTTTGGTATGAAAAGTCACCCAAAGCACCAGTTTTCTGTTGTTTTTAGGCTCTTTCCAGGTGAAAATGGGTAAATTTTTAATTTTTTTGGTCGGAAAGACACAAAGTTAATTACTCCTTTTAACTTAAAATTTTCTCTTTAGACTTTAATTTGTCACTTTTAGATTTAACATTTTTCTTGACAGAAATATTATGTTGAAAAAATATATGGAAAGACAGAAAAATGTCTTTACCATTATTTATTCATGGAAATGTATCTCCAAACTGTTTGATATTCACTTATTTTGTTGATTTTTCTTCATAAGCAAAGCTTTTCTGGCTACACTTATTGCACAATGCATTTGATTGAGTATATCTTGGAGGTGACTCTTTTCTTATAAAGTTTAAAATTTATCTCAATCTTTGAAACTTTTAATTATTATATAATTATCTAGTCCAGAGGGCTGGAGCAAAGTGCGCAGTCAATATTTTTTAACGGAATAATTGAACATGCCCCACGAAATCTATGAACAAGGAAGTATTCAGTACTTCGGAACTTGAAGAGGAAACAAGGAGAGAAAAAGATGTTAGGACTGACCCAGAAAGCAGGAAGGAGTCTGAATCCCACAAAAGTCTACAAGGAAACACCATCCTGCAAAGTAGAAAAAAGAAATGGGAAACCCTGTAGCTTCAGAAACTGGAGCGCGTTTGGGAATAAATCAATCCCTCTCACAAACTACAGCTAATCTGATGGATTGAGGTCAGGGTCTCATCCAGCCAATCATGAGACAGTGTTGAATTGCCTTGAATGGGCCAATCTGAGACAATCCCCGAGAGGTGATGTCACTTTCATGAATTACAGAGAGACACCATCAGTTGAACAAATCATCTAACTCCACGTCAGCAGCGATTCAAGGATGGACATATCGAATCATTTTCTATAAAAACTGATTTGTTAGATGCCCCAAAAGAGTCACCTTGATAGATCATCCACTGGACTAAGTGTATTGAAAATCTATGATGTGTGTGTTACATAAAACAGTTGAATAAAAAAAGTCTATTTTCTTAAAGGTTGCGAACATATAAGTGGCTTGAATGTGTAATTCAATGTGTGGTATTAGGATGATTCAAAGAGGTTGAAGGATCTTATGAGACTCATTCATCTCGTCTATGCGAAGAGTGACCTAAGACAAAATTATACCACTTGCCAGATTTAACTTTCAAAGTTTTGCCTAATTATATTTTGCCTATAATAGCAGTTCACCTTGTGACCAAATTGCCTATAATACCAGTTTGCCTGATACCAGTTCCCCTAATAACATTTCCCCTAATGATGGTGTCAATTATGCTGAGGGCAGCAGTGACGCTAATGCCGACAATGATGCTGACATGACACTGATGCCGATGATGATGATAACGATGATGCCAACAATGACGCTAGCACTAGTGATGGGTCCGGGTCAAAATTTTTTGACCCGGGTCAGGTCGGGTCAATTTTTTGTGGCTCGGGTCGGGTCGGGTAGGGTCAGCCATTTATGGTTTGGGTTAGAATTTGGAAAATTTCT
>Ga0194133_10010613_pt1 | contig 10320 bp, 3 predicted proteins | sample TA2KigOf40mmetaG_FD_155448 | JGI IMG/M metagenome (GOLD analysis project Ga0194133, IMG submission 155448) | Freshwater microbial communities from Lake Tanganyika, Tanzania - TA2015055 Kigoma Offshore 40m | ecosystem: Environmental > Aquatic > Freshwater > Lake | place: Tanzania: Lake Tanganyika... | reverse complement strand
GTCATCAAAACTGTAAAGAGATAAATGTTCATTCAAAAGATTAAAATATCTTTTCTAAAGGAAAATGGTTTCGTGGTCATCCGGGCAAGGCAATAAATAAAGACATTGAAAGTTATTAGTATTAGTACCACATTTTAAAATTTCCATTGATACCAAGTTCTAGGGGTGTGACGCTTTGGTTCCTTCAAAGAAGTAGCTAACCAGAAATAGACGTCTTGAGAGAAATTAATTCCGAAAGGTAAAATATAAAGGCAAAAAAATTATGTCTGAACATAAAACTTTTTTAGTTGACACCTTGTTTGAACATTTGTGAAATAAGCGACCAAAGTATGTCAGCAAATCCTGCTGTTAAACAAATGATAACTTCTCGTGGACATCATGTTTTCAGTTTTTATAGAAGAGTCCAGATCGACGCATCGAGCTGACACCTACAAAAAATTATTAATTTATTAGAAAATGTCATAAGAGGTGATCGATTAGACAAACAAAATGGTCGATTACATTCGTTTGGTTTTACCTGAAGTTGTTGCAGATGCAGCGTATCCAACACCCGAAGAGCGAATATTCCAATCAAAAGTTTCCAAAGAATCCAAAAGAACAGGAAAATGATATCTTAAGAACTCCACAAAACGTTGATGAATTTCTGATTCCTGAATTTGTTTGATTCGTGACTTGTCTTGACAAAGTAGTTAAAATTTATTCTAATTTGTACCTCTCGCTTCAATTCCTTAAAGATTTTGTCTTTGGAAGACCTTGGCCTGGTTTTCAATATTGAATCAATGAACTTGAGCGTGAGAGGGAATATTGCAGGATGGCTTGACAGCGTTAAATTATGCCTAAAAAGATGATTTTAGAAACTGAACCTCTGAAAATATTTTATTTTTACAACCTTATTTCGTCCTCTTCTATAGTCCAGTTTTTTCTAAATATTGAGGCTCCTCTATCTAGATACTAAATAAACGAAAAAGGCATTAGGTTCCTCCTAATTTTTAGATATAAGGCAATAAATTATGTTTATATTCGTGAAATATAAAATACCACTTGTGAGGAAGAAAGTATTCCTATAACATCTTTCGTCACAATGTTAAGAGAATTCAAATCGCTTATTTGACCCAAGGCAACCTTTGAAAGTTTAGAGTGTCAATTGAAAGATTGCTGAAATGAGTAGTTTTTTATCAATTTCACCTTTTCCTCATTTTTGCGCCCTTCTTCTGCATACTTTTTCGCTCTTTTTTGACAGATAGGGATTAGCTCGTGTTTAGCCATTGCAAGAACTTCAAGACCTCTGAAATATTTTGTGTGTTATTTTAGAAATGCTTGTTTTTATAATAAGCTCATAGTTACCTCGATAAGTAGAAAGGCGACGATGAAAAAACTGAAAAGTATATGAAACTTGGTGGAATTTTCGGTCGTATCGGTATTTCCAGAATAACCAGACTTCTTGAAAGCTACGTCGAATTTTGTAAAACATTGTTTTTAAGTCACTTGACTTTGCATAAGAACTAAATGAATATAAGAAAATAATAGACTTGATTCTCACCACAGTAAAGATGGACGTGACCTCTGATATGTAGATGTTCAAAAACTTTAGCTTATGATTTTGCGTCAGTGAGGACCTGGAAAAGTTCGTTAACTTGACCAAACCAAGTTCTGACAGGGCTTCAATCGTGCTCACAAGGTGTGCTATCGATTCCAAAGGATTGTGGCACGCGAATTTCAGTGATGTGTTTGTAAAAAACGAATATGTGAGGACATTTTGATTTCTTTGATGTTCTAATCTGTTGAATTAAAAAAGAGCTTTAAACACAAATTTTTAAGAACGGAGATGGGATGCAATTATGAATTCGATTTTTGGAAAATAAGGGAAGTAAAAGCTTAAAAAATTATGACATAGGAAAAAAGAAAAACTCACCTTATCCAGTGCAAACACAGCTTGTTGAGATAAGTTAAGACGAGTAGTTGTTCGGCACAATTATAAGTTGAGTTGAAATGCTCACGGATTTTATAGAGCAAACAGACGTTGAACTCTAAAATTTCAAAAAAATTGTAAAGACTAAAGAAGTGTATAACAAAACGATCACTATACATTTCAAATTTAAAAACTGAAAGTTTAGGGGGTAGCTAAGTACCACTTGATCAACAGACATTTAATGTTTATATTTTGTTGATTATAATTAACGCTTTTACCCTCAAAGTCAGTTATCCTTACGAAATTAATCAACCGAAGAATTTCCAGAAAGTAATCCTTGCCATTCCATGTCTCGAGATACATAGCTAAAAATTTCTCGACAACTGGGATGGACTCCTAAGAAAAAAGTTTCAGTATACCTAAAACGATCAGAAAAACTAAAAAATGTTTACCTGTAACCATTCTTGGAAAACAACAATTCTCTTCAAAATATCTTGCTTTCTTTTCGAAAAACCTTTAAAATAATTTGTTAACGTTTGGAAAATAGTGATATCGTTACAATTCTTTACCCGAGGTTGATGACATTGAGAAGAATTCTGTTGTGAGGACCCTAAATAGCGTCATCGAGAATCTTTCTTGGAGCTCGATGCAGTCTGGATTCAGAAACAAAAGTGCAAAAGTCTGGGGGTTTGCCAATAGAGACAAAATTTGGCAAGGCAGTTGCAACTGGTGGAGACATTCGTACATTTCGCCGACAGTTTTGCACTCAGACAGGGGAATGAGCTGTTATCGAATAATTAATTTCCTGTTACGTTACTCTTAGACGGAATAATTTATTTGGGGGTTTTACTGCATATATTCGATACTTACATTATCAATTTTTCTCTTCTTTGTGCTTATCTGACTGGTAAAATCCATTGCAGGAATCAGGCAATGTCTCTTTCTTGAATTGCCAGACAAAGGAGCAAAATTCTGAGTAGGACCAGACGAGCCCCAAATGTTCAGCGTAGTCTTGCAGCCTACGGCTTTTTCATCGTTGAGCTGCCTGGTCCACAGAACAGAAAATATTTTCTCCATTTGAGTTTTTGCGCTTTGGTCAATCCATCGTCCAACGGAAAGATCTTGCTAATAAAAAATTCACACGGAAAATTATTTTAGTTCAGACCAAAGAGAAAGAAAAGGTGATTTATTTTCAAAGCTTACTCCTTTTAGTAAATCTGGTCTTAGGTCACGTAATTTGATGAGAAGGTTTTCCATAGGGACGATGATCCCTTTTTCGTGACGAAATCTTAAAATTGTCTTGATCCGCCATGACGTTGCCAAAGTCTTATTTGTTCCCATTATTTTGTATATAATATCGCTTAAGATTGGTATCTAAGAAAAGTAAGTATTGTTAGATTTGTGACACGCTTTTAAAAACCTTCTATGAGTACCAGTTTTTGATGTCGTAGATTTTCGTTGAACAAGTCTAGGATCGGTTCAAATTGATGCGTTGAGCTGACCGAGTAATGGAAAATGCCTGAAAAATTAAAGTAGTAAAGAGGTCACAGACAAAATTGTTTACAAAACACTATTTGTGTTTGTCTTAAAATAGACGCACTTCAAAAACAATTTATTCATACGTAAAAAATATTTTTGACAAATTGTTTTTATAGAAATCGATTTAACTCACAGTTAAGCCATTTGAGGAATGGTAGTAGCAGGGATCCGACGTCTATAACGTTTACATTAGATAACAACAAAATTGTGATTTTGAGGGGTAAAGCTCCATTGATAGGCTCAGATGGCACAAGACAACTGAGTAATCGGGAACTTCCACTTTTGGGAAGACCAAATGCTAGAAGTTTTGACAAGAAATATTTTCTCAATTGATTTTGAATCAGCGTATGTTTGTGTTGGTTTGTTGTTACCAGTTAGTTGAATTTTTTTCCTTTTTGAAGAAGTAACCCTTCCATCAATGGATGTGAGAAGCCAGTCATGAAGCGATTTGAAAATCTGAAAACAAAACTAATTTAAAGATGTTGTTGTATCGGTATCAAAACTACTTTTTTTCGAAAATATTTCCGTCAATTTTTTAAGAAAAAGATTGAGTAAATGAGAAAATGACACACTCCAAAGTCGAGGCCAAATTTCAATCTCCTTTGTAATTTTCTTACTTTTTTTACATGAATCGAGGACAATCCACATTTTTCAGTGTTCTCATCCAGATTTTTCTTTACTGATGTTTCCAAAGTATCCAAATGTAATTTCCAATTTTGTTTGCTCAAGTCTTGATTGTCACCTATTTCATAACGAAAATTTTAAATATTTCTATCAGGAATGAGTGTGATAAAAACTTACCTGAAGAGAAAAATTCAATAGCCTCTTCAAATGAGTCACTGTCCTCATTACTTGACATTTTTGGGCCAAACCCAAAAACGTAAACGCTTGACCAAAAGTCACTTTAGAGAAAAACTAAATTCTATTTTCTAAATTTGTTTTGTTTTGCAAACGACCGTTACACAAATGCGCCTTAAAATCGTATTTGTTTGTTTGTTTGTTTGGTACTGAGAGCCCTAGACAAAAAAGATATCAAGGGCACTCTGCCTTTAGCAAAAAAAGTGGATTGAAAAATTTAAGTCTTTTATAACCTCAAAATTTTTAGAAGTACCAAAATTCAAACATTAATAAATGAGGTACTACCTCAAAATTAGCTTGGCCTAGGAAATCAGTAGCGCTGATCAGGATGATATTCTATCACCTCAACTCAACTGTTAAAAAAAAAATTACTAGGTTGGGAGATTTTATTGGCTGGCTATTTTTCCGCACAAAGGCACGTTTTCAACTCTATGCCAAAAACAAATTACAAAAACCAATCTCCATCACTTCAACGTTATAAAATAAAACTTACATAATACATTACACGAAGTGTAAAGGTAAGAACATTACGAAATATTTCCGAAACTTTGATATTTAAGACTCGGCTTATAAGAAAAGCTGAACAACTGCAGTTTTACTGCAACCATTCACGGTAACAGGATCTTTTTCGTCTTTAGAACTATCTAATCTTCAGTAATAGATTTTGAATAGTGAGCACTTCCTTTCACTATAATTTAGTAATTTTTTCATTCAAAAGTTTTGCGTTCCTTTAGTTTTAATTCAAATGGCTTTACCCTAAAAATACTTTTTAACATTTTAATCATCACTCAGAATTTATGGTCAGCCATTTTTTTGTTGACAATATTTCTTCAAGATCTAAATCAGAAATATCCTGACAAGTTGCTATTTTTCCCTTCATTTAGATGTCTATTCTAAGCCAGAAATTAGCGACCGTTGCCACTTCTGCAAATGGTCCGATCCTGACGTCAATGCGTGGGTCTGCCCAGGCAGCAGCTGCAGTTTCTGGAATAAGAGCAGACAAAAAGAAGAAATTTATGATTTATCGATGGAATCCAGATCAGCCAGGTGACAAACCAAAGATGCAAGAGTACGACGTGGACCTTAATGCTTGCGGTCCCATGGTCCTTGATGCACTAATCAAGATAAAGAATGACTTGGATCCGACTCTGACCTTCCGAAGATCATGCAGGGAGGGAATTTGTGGATCTTGCGCAATGAACATTGGAGGAGTAAATACCCTTGCTTGCATCAGTAAAATTGACACAAGTGACAAGGCTCTTAAGATTTATCCTCTGCCTCACATGTACGTCATCAAAGACTTGGTCCCTGACATGAACAACTTTTATCAGCAATACAGGTAAGGCAATTATTGTTTTTGAAGTTTCGAAAAAAACGCAGGATCTTAAACAGTGCTGTATTTACACTCAACTCATATCTTTTTTTAAGGGCTCATTATTAGAAGTTAATATCACATATTTCAGGTCTATTCAACCTTGGCTTCAAAGGAAGGATGAGAGCAAACTTGGAACCGGAGACAAGCAGCTGTTGCAGAGTGCGGAAGACAGGGCCAAGTTAGATGGCCTCTACGAGTGCATTCTTTGTGCATGCTGTTCAACATCTTGTCCAAGCTACTGGTGGAATGGCGACAAGTACTTAGGACCGGCAGTCCTCATGCAGGCATATAGGTGGATGATTGATTCTCGAGATCAGGTCATTGATTTTCTCCTTTTCTAGTTATGCCTAAAGTTTACATTTTTTGTGATTACAGGCAACTGCAGACCGTCTGGACAAATTGAGAGACCCATTTTCCGTATACAGATGTCACACGATTATGAATTGCACCAAGACTTGTCCCAAGGGTCTAAACCCGGGAAGAGCAATTGCAGAGATCAAAAAATTGCTGGCTGGAATGGCAAAGAAAGAAAATCCTGGTTTAGATGGTACTGCAGGAATAACCAATTATTCAGCCTAGTCAAGCACTTTGGATATAATGGGATGTACTTAGTTCAGTGGGGCTGTTTCTTTTTAATTTGGTTGTTAAAAGCAGTGCTTATTATTTTTAAAATTAATAGATGGAAATATAAGAGTGAGTAAAAGTAAAGTTTGGAACAAAAGCGGTAGAAAGGGTTTGGGAGATTTTGTTTTTGAACGATTTTATGTCCCTAAACTCAGAATGAGCTTTAAGCAAGCTATCAAAACTGAATTCCACCAACTACTTCTCCAGCGTACGGCCGAGCGACAACTTACAGTTCCAACATAGGATAGCGAAGACAAAAATTAATAAGTTTCAATTTGCTCTATTTATACAATCAATCCAAATTAAACTTTCTTTTTGATGACGTGTCCGAGATCGTAAGCACCCCTAACACACTTCAGTCTGACACCTGGGACATCGCGTAATCGTCCAACTCTCGCTAACACAACAGAGTGCTCCTGGAGATTGTGACCTTCCCCTGGGCAAAAACTTTGCTGTTAGAGAAATTTAGAAGTTATTTTATGCTAATAAATACCTGGAACGTAGGCAACAAGCTCTTTTCCAGTGAAAGTCCTTATCAATACACATTTTCTGTTGGCAGAGTTCGGCTTTTTTGGCTTTTTCACTAGAGTTTTTAAGACAACTCCTCGAGCAAATGGAACGCCGTAGCCAAGGGGATTTTTCGACTTTCTAAAAGCATTCAAAAGTCTTTTAAGCCTACTTTAGTTTTTTATAGATAGCTTAGTGTTTTTCGACTAGGGTAATTAAGTTTTTTACAGATAGATTATCCTGTTTTAGTAACCCGCCCGTGATGCGTTCTAAGTTAATGATCTCGTCGACCGTATGACAAAAAAAGGGAACAAGTGTTAAACAAGGCTCATTGAAAAAAGGTCAAACGGTAAACAAACAAGAAACCTTTTTTTGATGATAGGTCCTTTGAGATGTATTTTTTCTAACAAATCATATTGCGGTGGTGGAATGTAACATGTTCTCACGGCCATAGAGAGTTTACTCAAGAGAGAAGGTGTTCCAGTGGTACCAGCACAAAGAGGAGAACTATTTATCTGGTAAAATTAACAAAGGCAAATTAACTGCATGATCAGACCATTCACTTTGGCTTTTGGTTGAATGTAAATTTTCAGGATCGATCAATACCTTTGTGAGTCCGACCATTGTTCGTGCAGTCTGGGCAATTTTGTGAAGAAAGGACATTTTAATTATTGAACCCGTTGGCTATTTTAAAATTTTCAACAAATATTCGAATTTCGAAAACTTTTAGAAATTAACTATATAATTTTTTTGTGGGGACGGTAAGAAAAGTTAGGAAGTAAACAACTCCATCTCCCCATTAAAAAGGCTATATTTAGCCATAAGCGAATTCTGCTTAAATACAGCTGAAACCTTGTTATTTGTATCAGTACAACGACCCAAAAAGTAGAGGTCAGTGGACCATTTCAAAAGAGTGCCAGTACTGTTTGTTTTTAAACCAACTATGCACGAATCTATAGTGACCAACCTTAGGACACTTCAGATTTTAGGAATATGTTTACAAATTACTCTAAAAAATCAAAATAAAAAGTCGGAGTTTTGTGTTTCTATTACAGTATTTATAATTGTAAAGAATAAAATCTGTCTAAATAAATCACATAATGAAGATATTCCACACCTTGGCAGTTGTGTTGGCAGCGGTAAACCCCCTTGTCCTTTGCGAGACTGACACCCATAACACAGATTCAGTTAACCAGGATGACCTGGGGGTAAGAATCAAAGATTCGTTTAACTCTATTTCTTTGCTACATGGAAACCTCTTGACTTTCTTTCGTTAAGGGTACAACAGGGAGCTTTCAAATTGAAGGAAAAATAATACCTCCAGACAATAAGCCAAAAGATTTTTATTGGGCCACAAGGATATTGATCGACGGTGGAAAGAGGGTAGCTTTTATCAAAGTATGTTTTTCATAATACTTGGAATTTCAATCAGTTTGCTTTAAAGGTTTTTTTTGTAATTTCAGGAAGACAACACTTTTGTTGTTCAAGGTTTAACGTCTGGTTCTTACTTAGTGGAAGTTACAAATCCTGATTACTTTTATGAGCCTGTCAGGGTTGACATAAATGCAAAAGGAAAAATTCGAGCGAGAAAAGTCAACAATGTGCAGCCTTCTCAAGTAGATAGATATGGTGTATTCTCAGATTTTTTTTCATATTTTGATTTGAAATGTTCATAGGTTACACAAGTTACTTATCCTCTACGTCCAAAGCCGTTTGGCAGACATGCGTACTTCCAAAAGAGGGAAGAATGGAAAGTTACTGACATGCTAATGAACCCAATGATACTGGTATATTTTATGAATTAAAAATCTTGTTGCTCCCTGAAGTCAAAAGTTATGTCATTTTAGAGAAATGAGACCGTTCTATATAATATTCATTATAAAAAGTTTAATTTCATTTTCAGATGATGGTTCTTCCATTACTTATCATCACAGTATTACCAAAGATGATGAATGACCCAGAGACAAAGTAAGAAGTCTTGAAGTGCTTACTTTCTCTTAAAAGAAGTTTTTTTTCATAAATTTAGACTATTAACTAAATATTTATATTTTCACTTTTAGAAGAGAAATGGAGCAAATGCAGCAGAATATGAATATGCCCAATCAGGTAAGATTCAGATCATTGAAAATGATTTATTTCAGAAGAAAGGCTAAAAGCGAGTTTTTTAGTTGCCAGATCCAAGTGAACTTTTAGCCTCATTCTTTGGAGGTGGAAGTACAGTTAGTGACAGAAATAAGAAAAAGCCTAAACCTTCCATAAGGTCCAAATAGTTGCCTTGTCGATTGACTAACACTCGTTTTGTATTTAAGTTTTTGTTTTGATAGGTTGAATTCCAATAAAATTCTATAACGTCAATTTCGTGTTACAATTATTTTTTTTTAATTTATCATCCAGGATTAGGAGTGGACGTCATAATTGTACCCTGAAACTTTGATAGCAGGCATTAAGGAAAATCTTTTTCATTGACACGAAACATCGGTTTTTTATTTCTCAGGGGAATTACCAGATATATATCAAGGAAAATAAATTAATAGGATGGGTTTTTAATCACTTATCTAATTAAAATCAAAACTAGGAAGAGTTGGCATCTGAGCCAGAAAGCTAACTCTTTGATTTCCCTACCAAAATATCCTCTTTCCTGCCCTAAACTAACATGAACGCGTGATAGTTTACACAGAAGAAGATTCTTTTTGATATAAGATCACATGAAATACGTACTTCTTGCACCACAACGGGCCACTCACCATTTTTTATTGCTCTCTTTTTCCACATATCCTGGGTATTAACTGTATGGCTTCAATAGTTAAAAAGCTCAACTTCAGTTTTAAAGACACGTGGGATTATGGAAAGAAAAATTTTAAGGATTTCTTTAGTGGATCCAAATGAGCTTAGTTTCTATTCAACAAAACAATTTTGGGGGGGGGGGGGAAGTCCCCATGGATCAATATTCAGCATGCCCTTCGATCCCAGGCCACGACCAGTAAATAGGGAAGAAAAAACATCAGAATCATAGCCAAAACTGAAATACCTAAGTGAAACGATGTGAAAAATTGATTTTACCATATTTCGAACCAAGGTTTAAAGGAGGGATCAACAGCTTTGGATGCTGGTATCATGTACTAAGCCCTTCAGATTATCTGCTGTGTCCTTGAATGTCTTGGCCACAAAGAAATATTAATTAATTAGAAAGGAATCGGAACTGTCAATATTTATTACACTAGAAATACTCTACAAATCATGACAAAGGGCACTGGGTTCTATATATTTACATCTCTTCGTCGACTTTGTCATACTTTTTACTGTAAAGCGGAACATACTGGAGCACTTCTTTGCCAATCCAATCTGATATGAAGAACAACCCGAGAAGGCCCGCACTTGCACCGTAAGTGGCTGCTGAAGGACCACTAAAAAGTTGAAATTTTAACCTAAGTGTATTTTAGTTCTAATTTTAAATTGACGGGATCAAAATGTTTGAATTAAAATTAAACTTACTAAGCTTTCAAGAGGC
>Ga0194133_10010610_pt1 | contig 10322 bp, 10 predicted proteins | sample TA2KigOf40mmetaG_FD_155448 | JGI IMG/M metagenome (GOLD analysis project Ga0194133, IMG submission 155448) | Freshwater microbial communities from Lake Tanganyika, Tanzania - TA2015055 Kigoma Offshore 40m | ecosystem: Environmental > Aquatic > Freshwater > Lake | place: Tanzania: Lake... | reverse complement strand
GACCAAGTCATCTTTATGTCTGAAGAGGACGAATTCATTGAAAAGGTCCATCACGCTGCCCAGAAATCCGTTTGTAGCCATGGCCAAAAAGTCAAAGCCCTCTGGTGTCAAAGAAAACGGCTGCTCGGAGATTACAGTCAAAGAGGTTGATGAAAAATCTCGACCCAACTCGGTCAAAGCCTCGTCAGCTGAATCGATGAGGATATTTTTCAATAAGATAATCACTCACATGTCGATATCACCTATCTCGCGAACTTTAGCCAAAGCTGGTTTATCAAATAGAGGAAAATGTGATATTTCGGAAGAGCAGGTAAATTAGGCTTCTAAATGGGTTCTATGGTGAAAAGTGGCAGCAATACTTTGTTCTTTTCTAACAATAAACATATTGCATTATTTTTCATTTTAGTTTTGCTTATAAGTGTTTTTTGAAACTCGTTTCAAAATTTGGAGTTTGTTTTAGATTGCAGAGCTCAAGAAACGTTTTGCTGAAGAGAGCGGTGGTAAAGTTCCTGGAGTGATTGGGATCCGGAATCATGGAAACACTTGCTTTATTAATGCAATCCTCCAGTGCCTCAGCTATACTGACTTACTAGCAGAATACTTTGTTCTAGATCAGGTAATGTGTCCTAAAATAAGCATCTTAAAGATTTAGTTTCAAGGCTATTGGTTAACAAATGTTTACACTTTAATAAGACACTTTAGACGGTTTCAAAGAATAGTTTGAGATTGATTCTTAACGTGTTACAAATCATTATCAAAAGATGTTAATATGAGCTTAAGTAAGATAAAAAAAGTTGAAGAGATTCTATGTGTTACTTGGATTGAAAGTTTTCAAGAAAAAACAACTAGTCTTTCTGGAAAATATTTGGTTTCTAGCTACTCAAAATCTCTCATGTCTCATTTGTGTTGTAATCGATGGAGCAAGGAATAAGTTCAAATTTTACTTATTTTTCCAGTATAAATCAGATCTGAAGAGGAAGAGGCGCCAGCATCCTCTGAAAGGACTTCACAAGGGAACAAATAATAAAGGAGAGGTTACGGAGCAACTAGCAACCGTCTTAAAAAGCTTATGGTCCCTACAGTATGATCCTGAAGTATCTATCAGATTCAAAAGTCTAGTAGAAAAGCATGCTAGTCAGTATAAAGGGAACAATCAGGTATGCAGTTTAAAAAACAACTAGGAAAAAGATTTAACCAATTGAAACTATTTGACTTTTCAAGCACGATGCGCAAGAGTTTCTCCTTTGGCTTCTTGATTGCGTCCACGAAGATCTTAATCTTGCAACACGGCGTCGATACAAATCGTTTATTGGCAAAAGCAGTAATGGCAGTCAGTCAAACACAGACGAATCAATCAGCGATGAAGTCTTGGCGGCTGAGGCCTTATCGAGCTATATAAGGCACAATCGTAGGTAATTCTAAAAAACAAATGTTTTTATATTTAAATATTTTTCACCGAAGAGTTGAAAAATATTGAAAGGAAAGTTTAGTATAAATTCACCTTAACTTTTTTTCAGTTTCATCATGGATGTTTTTCAAGCACAATTTCATTCATCGCTTACTTGTCCTGCTTGTCGGAGACAAAGTAAAACGTTTGAGCCTTTTCTCTGTGTATCGTTGCCTATTCCTCAAAAACAGCTTTTGCCAGTCTATGTTACGGTTCTTTACATTGATCAGACTCCAAGACAGGTAAATCAACTTCTTTTTTACACTGAATCAAAATTTACAACCTATTTTATTTAGGTTAAACTGGGTCTCACCGTGGGATCGAACGACACGATACACGATTTAAGAAAAATGCTTTCCAAAGATACGAGAATACCGATTGAAGAGGTAATAGATAATCTAAAATCCATATCCTTCTAACGATATACAAATTCATGCATTTTTTATAGCTTCTTCTTGTTGAGGTCGACTCACTGTGTTTCAGGAAAACTTTTTTTGATTTCCAACCGATAACAGTGCTCAAAAACATTTCTGAGAAGAATTCAACGTCTAGTTTGGTAAGCCAGAATTGATTCTCATTGAGCATCTTATCCTCAATTGAAAAGCAAAACTAAATCAAAAACTGAATTAAAATATATTTAGTATTGTATTGAGCTTCCAAAACAAGCTGAATTGACTGAAAGTAGTGGAGCTTTCATTACAATTGCCTGGATTAATGTTCTTAAAGAAGGTCCAATTGAGAAAAGATTTGGGAGCCCTTACACAATTCAGGTTAACAAATTTCAGTAGCTCCCATGCAAAAATTATGCCCTTCCGAACAAACTTTATTATCCTTTCATTTGTGACTTAACAGGTCTCCAGAGAAACACTTTATGAGGATCTTCAAAAACTTTTGCTGAAAGAGATGTCGTCCATACTACACGATGACATTCTTATAGGAGCTCAAAAAGTGCCTCTTTTCAAGATTAGAATCATTGACGGTCTCGACGAACCTTTGTACCTCGAAAGCACAGTGGACTTGCCAATGTATACTTTGGCAGTTGAACAAGTAAAAGCTTTTTCATATGGAAATAAAGGTTTTAGTGAACTTGGTCATATTTTTGCTGTAAATTTATGTCACTAAATAACTTTATGTTTATTACCTTCTTTACATTATTAAAAAAAGGAATATTTATTTAGGCCATTAATAAGTGCACACTGAGTGACGAGTCGAAGTCTCCCTCTGGTGTCCCATTACATGTCAAGTTTGTTCTTGAATGGGACAGACCTGCCCAGACTCAAGTGATAAATGATGAGTCTGACCATGTAGAAGAGCATTCGAGTGTGAAACAAGTAGGCAAATTATTATTGTTTCACGTCGTTTTAATAAATTTTTGTCAGCACCTTAGCTTATTAGAAAAAGTCTTAAAGTTTATTTAAAATTTTAATGGAATGATTAAGAATATCTGATTATCTTCTAAATTTAGTTCAATTACAAACTTTTGTGATTCTTTGAGATAATTTTGAAGTTTATTCTTCTTTAGTCTTAGAAATCAAAACACTGAAAAAGTAAGTCTAAATATGAATACTTTTAGGTTTCTCAATCGCCAGAGGAGGCAACAAGTGTAACACTTCAAGAATGCTTTAGTCTGTACACAAGAGCGGAAACATTAGGTAATACAATAAAAATCAGTCGTAAACTTTTTATTTTGGAGCTTAATAAAAACTTAGGTCAAGGCGATGCATGGTTTTGCTCAGCTTGTAACCGAAAGCAAGAAGTTGTCAAACAGGTTAATTCATTGTTTTTTTATTAATAATATTTCATAGCTATTTGGGTAATCTTTTTGATTTTAAGTATTCCTTCAAAGAAAAATACTTGGGGCTAAGTTTGAAACTTTTTCTTTAGATGGTGCTATGGACCTCACCTGACGTTTTGATAATACATTTGAAACGTTTTCGTCAGTCTATTACATCTGTGAATTGCTCAAAACTTTCAACACCCGTGGAGTTTCCTCTAGAGGGATTCGACATGACTCCCAATATGACCCACAGAAATAATGACGAGTCCTCGCCATCTAAGTCCAGCGAAGTAGAGCAGGTACATTCCTTTTTCCTTCATGATTTACCAATAAGTAGTAATAATAATTTAGACTTTCCCTTTTAAACAGCCATCCTCAAATGGTTTACGGATGTTAAGCACATTATCAGCATCTTTAAGAAAGTCACAACGTCGGCCTAGCAATAATATTCCACCAACTCTGCCTAATGAGATCACTATTCAAAACACAAATGAGAACAACAACATCTATGATTTGTATGCGGTTTGCAACCACCATGGAACAGAAGCTCAAGTAAGTGTCACTTTTGACTTGCAAAAATGTTTTATGATTACAAGAAATTAATTTTCTTATGCAGGGAGGGCATTACACTGCCACATGCCGCAATCAAACAGACAATCAGTGGTATCACTTCGATGACATTCATACAAGAGTAGTTGACAAGAGGGATGTTATTACTGGGGATGCTTATATCTTATTCTACCAAAGGAGGCCAATACAAAATGACTCGAGGTAAAATATATCGTTCAAGATCAATTACCCCTCAAATTCTATTTGATTTTGAACTCCTTCTAAGACAAATAAATGATTTAGAATGATTATTTAGCTTTAAGTGATCCAAAATTTTTACTTATACATCTTATTTAGCAGCTCAAGTAGCTCGTCGTCGTCCTCGAACATGTTTGATGGTTATCACTGGGTCTACAGAATGCCTGAATTTAGAAAAAATGGGCCTACGTCAACGGTATTTTCAATCATTTTTTAGCCAAATGACACACATGTTTAAATATCCCATTTATTGCAGCCTAAAAGTCCGCAGACCTATGTGCCCTCTAACTTTACACGTAATTCGGAGAAGTACGCGACAATGCCTTCAAAGAGATCATCTGAGCCTGTGAATTGTGATACATCTCATCACTCCGATGGAGAACAGGTACGGCCTACAAGTTGATTGGCTTGCTTATTGAAGATTTCCCAAAGTATGAGAATTAGAGAACTGAAATTATTTTTATTGAAGTCATATTCCAATCTTATTTTAGGATGATGGTACATCGTCAGACGAAGATGAGCGAATGATGACTTCCTCTGTGATGCAAAATAAGTTGGCCCCTTTAGTTGCCACTGAATCACATGACGATGTCACTGTTAACGATGAAGATATTATAAGGTATTTTTTAAGCAACTTGATCTCAAATGCCAGCTCCAGTTTTAATTACCTGTAATTTTTTTGCTTATTTTTTGAAGGCCTCTCGATAAAAATGATGTCGACTGACGAAACAAGGAATTCGATCTGACATTCTCCAACCCAATAATTGTCGTCCAAAATATTTTTATTTTATTAAAATGCTAGAAACGTCAAAGGAGAACGATTGCACAGTGACTGAAACACTTCTTAAAAGTTGAATACGATGACACTGCCAGAACCTTTCCTTGCATCTGTCATTCTCGTCTCAGAATCCGATGCACAAAAACCTGAATCGTTTTAGAATTTGTGGACGTAACTTCCGCCCAATTAAGATTGATTATTTATCATCTGGTGTTCAAACTTTCAAGTTCAGAATTGTAAAATAGGAACCTGACATTTTATACCTGATAATTATTTACAGGATTTTGATATGAACAACTTATCAAAACTTTTTTCCCAGTTTTGAGTAAAGCAAGGTATATTTATAACGCAGATGAGGAATTTTCCTTCACTGGCATAAATTAAGATTTGAATTATATTCAAAAGTTACGGGCCGTTTCTAGTTAATCTAACTTTATACATTAAATAAAAATGGCAAAGATCTACTTTAATCTCCTTTAAGCAGTCAGTTAAGAATATTTCTAAAGTTTTCCCAAGGAGTTTCGAGCTTCCCATATCTCAAATGATGTTTCTAAAATCGTTTAATAAAAATTATTTACTTTTGATCAATTCTTGTATTTTTAGACTTCAACAACTTTAAAGTCAATCTAATAAGTCCTTTGATTTCATAATTACATTAGCTCTTGACATGCAAGGGCCTAGATTTGACTGTTCAAAAGGAGAAACATCTGGGTACTTGTGCGCAAATGCAGTTCAAAATATTATTATATTGACCTTTTGAGAAGTCACTTTGACCAAACTTGATTTTAGAGAACCCAATAGAAAATCTAACATGGCGATGAGAACATAAGGTTTGTCCTTACACTCAGACTGATACATGAATAAAGAGAAAGACTTGCTGTCAAGCAATTTTTATTTTTCTATAAATGAAAGGAATGATGATCCATAAAATATCAAACATCTGCTCAAGTCAAATATCAGGATCAACACAAAAAAGCTTTTGATAATGAATATGAACTTTGGATCAATCCTCTGAAAAAGTAAGATTGGAAGCTTGATAGCTTTTATGTTCATAAAAAATAGATATAGGAAAGACCATCTTGACACTAGCAACTTTTAGCTCGTTTCTTCTGTATGGACTGACGTTATCCATGCTAGTCCCCATTTTAGATTTGTCAGCATGTAGCGGCACGCTTTTGTCCTGTAATAAAATGAAGGTTTGTGAAACTTTTAGAATTAGAAAGCTTAATGACACAAAATAAAAAATCTTACCATGAATCTTCAGAGTTGAACTGCAGCTTGATACTGTAGTATGTCCCACTATTATTATCTTTAATTTTTCCTTTGTCCATGTCATAAGGAAGGTTGAAACTTTTAGAGGGCTGTTGGAAATGGTTATATTTATTTGATTTAATGAGAAAAAAACTTTTCCAAAAACTTACATTTCTTTGGGTAACCTCAGATCCGAACTGCTGAAGACAATCTAAAAATGCTACCATGGCAGAGTCGAATTTCGAATCGAAAATCATCTTGAAACCTCCGGACCCGTACAACGGCAAAACTTTTCCATCGCTGACAACTTTGATATATGAGAAGCTTCCATAAGGATAAAGACTGTACCTCTGGAATTCCATTCCAACTTTTTTGGCCAGGCACCATAACAACAGCGCAGTTTGACCCCAAGCAGCATTGATCTCGTTCCATTCAACTGGTACACTTGGCAATCGACCAAGCCTAAAAATGGTCAGTCATAGAGTCTTGGACACATAAAAAATTCCAGTGTTTTTATTATTTGCCTAAAGCCATTTATTGTTGCAAAGTGTCCCGTATGCCAAATGTGAAATGTTGCATTAAAAATATTTGTCTTTCGAAGTTTTTCCATCTGATTTTGAGCATATTTAGCCTTTGAGAAAAAATGAATTTTAAAATATTAAAAATAATTTTGAAGTGAAAGGAAAAAATCAACAAGTAAACAGGTATTTCCAAAGTGGAAAACATTGAGGTATTTTTTTACTTTTTTAAGTTTGTTTACCTGACAGTCAAGAGATCGGAAATCATCTTCTGCCATCAATAGTTCTCTTTTGTACTTTGAGTATTCCCGCCAGTAGCGTTCCTCCTCCATTTCCAACTTTGTCCTTTCCTTTATCTGGGTCTGAGAAATTAATTTATAATTTTTAAGAGAGTAGCAAGCAAAAAGAAAAAACAGTTGGAAAGCTTACTTGAAGGTCAGCGTCAGCCTGAGCCTGGTGTTCTCGAATTTTCTTAAGATCTTCTACAAGCCTTTCCTCTTCTAGTTGCAGTGTTTTAAGCTCTGCTTCAAGTTCAGAAATTTTATCCCCATCATCGTTTTCGAGTTTATTCAAATAGGCCTATAAGTTAAAAAATGTAAACTTTGACTTTTGTATTCAAGTTTAAGATAGAGGTTCCCGCAACTTTTGAATGCTTAGAATTTTTCTACAGAAACATAACTTTCTGAGTTTCCAATTCGTTTCGTACTTACTTGATACTCTTGGGCCTCATGTTCGGCAAGGGATAATTTCTGAAAATTCAATGCACCTCATGATTATTCATAAAAGTGAAGTATTCAAACTATAAAAATGTATGACAAATAAAATTTTATAAATTACCTGATCCATCATATCTAAAATAGTGTCGGTACACTCTTCGCATAGAGGATGATCGACGTCGCTGTTGCTCGAGATAACATCAAATAGCTCAGCACTTTTCAAAAGCTTTTGATTGACAGTCGGATTGGGTTGACCAGACTCGCCGACCTAAAATTGGAAAGCTTCATTTCATATTAACTTACTTTCTTTGGGTGCAATTTAGATTATTGGCAGTTAAAAATGACTACTCAATTCAGGGTATTTCCAATTTGAAAGTCCTTTTTATAAGCCTTCATAAATTATTTACCAGCGTGAAGCCGTGACTATTGGTTGGTCTATTTTCGTTGAAAGTTGTATCTGATCCATACAATCTGGGCAGATGAAATGGAGGCACAAGCTTATCTAAGTTGTCACACTCAGACACCAGATCGATTTCTGGAATGTTGTAGAGTAGAATTATAATACTCATAATATTAACCAATATGCTCGTTTTACCAGGTGCAGGCGACATTGCAAGTGTGAGTTCAGCAACGGTATGCTCGCTCATGGAGTAAAATGTAGGGTTGATCTTTAGAGGCTGAAAAAGTTCGTGAATGAAATTAATCTTTCAGACTTAAAAAACTAGCTTTTAATACATAAGTCAAATCAATGCCTGTTGGAATTAAAAGGATTATTTAATCTAACAAAATCAGAAAAAATGCATACTTGAAGACATCTTTGACAGACAAAGCTGATATTGTCATCTTCGCTTTGAACGTAGTCCGATGCTAAATTCTGTCGATAAATACCTCCATGTGCCATTTTGATTGCGTCACCCTTGTTAACCTGGCTTTGTCAAAAACTTTGCTACAGAAAAAAATTAAACTTATATGAAAGTCTGACGTAGTGCCTCTTTATTTAATTTTTTTCAACTCACCTAAGATTCACCCACTTTCAACGCTTCATCTCAAATCACCTTGATTTATTGTTTCTGTCTGCAAATGTCAACTTCAAAAGGTAAAGATCAGAGCAAGCTTTTAATCTGTCAATGTGATCTGAAAATTGAAATAAACACTCTCACACAGTTCAAGTTGATTGTTTAATTTGTTTTCCTGCGACGGCACCCGAGAAGAAGGGTAAACGTCAATGAAAAATAGTAAGTCTCAGCCTTTGGCGTATACATGATCTTACAGTTCCTGAAATTTAGATGTCTGTGATTTGGTTGCGTTCACAGAATGAAAACAAATAATTTGTGTTGCTTATAAATTGATAATCGGAACATGTGCAACTTTGGAAAACGTGTCTAACTCTAATAATTAATGTAAAATTTCCATCTTTGGCATCAAAATTTAAAAAAATGGCTTATAATTTGCATGACGACGACTGTGGGTTCACCATTCAGGCTATTGACGAGAGAAAAGGAAGAGGTCTAATAGCTACTAAAGACTTCTTAAAAGGAGAAACAATCTTTAGAGAAAAGCCACTTGTAAGCTGTCAGGTTAGTTTTACATAATTTCTTTTGTTGTTTTCCAATAAAACTATTAATTCTTATTCACAAAAAAACACTTTCAGTATGCCTGGAATGTGGCCTACAGCTACAAGGCTTGTCACAACTGCATGGAGCCACTGGAAACAACTCAGGAAAATGTAACAAGACTTTCAGGAAATCCAAGTTTAATTATCCCATATCAAGAGTGTTGCACCACGCGGTATTTTTCAATATTCTAAATTGATTTTTGTGACGTTTTAGCTATCACATGATTTAATTTTTGGGTTTATTTTCAGACCATCGTTTCATGTGTCCTGCCCAGAATGTGATGTAAAATTTTGCTCGAAAGAGTGCCAGGATGAAGCCTGGGAATCTTTTCACAAGGCTTTGTGCACTGGTAGAGATCTGGAACATCCTTTGATAAACGTCCTGGAAGCATGGAAGTCCATACATCATCCACCAGAAACTACGAGGTACATTTCTCGTTCTAGATAAATAATTTGGGCACGATGAAAAATTGTGAAAATTACTTTAAGTATCATGTTATTCTTGAGAGTTCTGGCATCCATTGCACAAGCAGAACCAACAAAAAAGGAGGAAATTCAGCAAGTAATATTTTAACCCTAGTTTTGGTGATCCATTTTAAACATTTAATAATTTTTAGAAATACATGAACATGATTCATGACGTTATCGACCAAAAGGACAGCTTTTGTCACAAACTTCTAGGAGAAAATTTTTCCTCTCAGAGAGAGATAATGTTGGTAAGGCAGAATAAAAGCCCTGTTCTTTAAAGTGAAATGCTTCGTACAAAATACTCAAATTTAATTCTTGCCTCTTATTTTCGAAATTGTATCTTTATTTCAGAACGCTGTTTTAAGTTTTTTCGGCTCAGAACCTTCAGTCAAATGGTTTCTAACTCCTGATGGTTTTGAATCGCTTTTAGCTCTTGTTGGGAGAAACGGTCAAGGTGTAGGCACTAGCCCCTTGAGCCAATGGGTAAAAAAAGTTGAAAAACTAAGCCTAAAAAATGAAGAGAAGGAGTATTTAGATAAGGTTCGAACAATTCAATCATCTTTTTATCAAGTTACAAAATCAAATTTCAATAAACTTTGTGAATCGAAAAGGATTATTTTCGATAGCTTATTGACAGAATTTATGCTGAAGTAGAGCAATACGCTGGCGAGTTTCTAAATAATGAAGGAACAGGTAATAATGGATTTACAATGTTTGTCCTCTTAAATTAAATCAAATGTAAATTTCAGGACTGTATTCTCTGCAAAGTACAATCAATCATAGCTGCGAACCAAACGCTATAGTAGAGTTCCCTTTCAACAACCATGAATTGGTAAGTTTAAATCCAACATTTTAAAAATTTCATTAGATACCCCTTTTTTAACAAAAGGTTGTTAATGCTACAAAACCTATTTCTTCTGAAGAGGAAATTCTGATAAGTTATCT
>Ga0194133_10010609_pt1 | contig 10323 bp, 8 predicted proteins | sample TA2KigOf40mmetaG_FD_155448 | JGI IMG/M metagenome (GOLD analysis project Ga0194133, IMG submission 155448) | Freshwater microbial communities from Lake Tanganyika, Tanzania - TA2015055 Kigoma Offshore 40m | ecosystem: Environmental > Aquatic > Freshwater > Lake | place: Tanzania: Lake Tanganyika... | reverse complement strand
TACGCGTTCATTTAACGCGGTTAGCACTAATAGCCGAATAGATTGTTTAACTGCATCATCATTCTCTACTTTTTGTAAATCTCCCGTAACTGGATCGGGCAAGAACGTGATGTTAAAGTCGCTATAAACAGTATCTGAAGATGCCATACGCATATTTAGACATTTGCCGTAGCAGTTTTATTATCTAAATTCAACGTGCTAAAATGAGGGTGTTAGTCCTACACACATTCTATGCTTAGGGTTCGATATATCCCCCACCGGTATCATCCTCACAAATACTCGTGACATCAATCCATCCCGGACTTGGACTCGACCCCGATCCTCCATGTGCGCCAACAACGATATCCATAATCTGTACGCGTTTATCGCTGTCCCACGAACCAAATCCCTTTCCTGCGGTTGGATTGTAAATTGCAATTGCATCTCCAGATGGATCGCTCCTATTTCCACGAACCGCATTCATACCCACCCCCGCACGTCGAGCTACCTCGCGGGCAAAAGGCACCATTACTCGCCGATCTTCAGCTTGTGCCATGGCCAAATACTCTGGAATTGCTAACAACTCAGCAACAATAGCCAGTACTACACCCTGTTTGGAGTTATCGGGTACATAGGGGTTACCAAACGGATCGCTAGTACATACTTGTCTCGGATTTGTATCACTGCTTTCTTTAAATGGTTTTGTTAACTCTTGTGGAGTTTGTGTTTCGGAAGTGACGGGGTTTAATCGCTGTTCTCGTGCTGCCAACATATCGATAAACTTATCACCTTCTTCTACGTTTGCTTGTGTTGCTGTATCAGTGCCTGTAGTTCTTTTATAAATGTGTAATCCATCCACAAACGTATCATTAAACGTTTTTGTTTTTACTTCGCGCCGGCGGTTTTCTATGGTAAATGTCACATGAATCCATGTTTGGTTTGAACCAGAAATGTCATAACATAAAATTAACTGGTCATACAAAATATTGTCTCGCATCCATTGTGCTAGCTCAAAATATCGGTCGGCGGTCGCAGTGTTATCCAAGCAAATATCTAATGCTTCTCCTCGCTCGTGTGGGCTTGTGGTGGAGTTTTCAGCACGAAAAGCTTCTAATATAATAGGAACACCCCACCCCTTATTCTGTGCAAAAAGACGAGTTGGTTCATATACATTTTCTGCTAGCAATACCAACCGATACATTAATTCGTCTTCGAGCAAGCCTGCTTGTGGATATAATCGCTCTTCGGGGGTGCTAACTTCCACATGACGAAACGCTCTGTTTGCAGCTATAGCGTCGTTAGGGTCAATCCCAGCAGGAGTAGCGCCAGTTGGATTAAAAAATCTCGGAGACCGCGCCAACGCTGCCACGGTTTTAAATGTTCCTAACGCGGTTCCAATTCCAACCCCAATTGACATCGCAGATCCAAGCGTCGATAATAATGATCGGGAAGCGGTTTCCGCTAAAGGTTTTCCTGCGGCGCTTGCTGCAATAGAAAATCCTTCTTTGAACGGCCGTCGTAATTTTTTTGGATCTTTTTCTCTATCGACTTCAACTCCAGTAGATACTGCGGTGGCAGATTTTGATACCGACGATAATTTTCCAGTCAATTTTCCCAACAAGGGAGTAGCATATTTTCCCGCAATTTTTGCCGCAAGTGCCCCACCAACAGGGCCAAGTGCAGCACGGCCGGCCAAGGGCAACACCTTTGATTTTAGCGCTGCACCAAGTTTACTTCTTCCTAATTTATTTGCTAAACGCGCGAGTCTTCCTAGTGCTTTTGGTATGTTCTTTTTAACTTCTGGTGGGGGAGTTACTCTCCGATTTTCTTCTGGAGTAGTATCGGTTGCACCAAATTGGTCTTTTCCTGTGAAAGGGGGTTTAGGTAATCCCATGCTTATACCTCAGTGTTATGATGCGCATTATATTAGTTCAGTTTCGCCCGAAGAGGTAGGTCCGCCGCCTCCACCAGTGGGACTCCCAGAAGGCCCAGTTTCAGGTGATGTAACAGTATCACCTCCACCTTGACCATCACCGCCACCGGTGCTAGGAGCAGAACTATTTTTTCCACCCCAATTGCTGCCATCAACAGGTGCGCATATAGGCTGCCAAGCCGGTTTGGCCGCGGCCGAACCATGTGCTGCAATAATATCAACCACTTGATACCGATTACCGTTAGGCGATAATGGTGTGGAGCTTTCATACATAATCGCATCCACCGCATGGCCATATGCTTGTGTTTGACCCGGATTCTTTCTAATGTGTCCCCATTCTGGGCCCAACGCCTGCACTACCTGATTAGTGAAGATTCCGCCGCCCTCATCAGTGGTTAAATCAAATGCCCCACGATTATACACATCGCTTACCGTACCAAATACATTTGGAATTGCTGCGGCTTCTCCGCACTCTCTATCATCTTCACCAGATGCTCCGTCGCTTCCACCAATTAACGTTTCAGTTAGTGCTGCCACATTTACACGAGGCACTTCAGTAATAGGACTTTGGAAATTCACAAAGAACGCACTTAACGGCAATCCAGTATTTCCTAATGGTGCAGTATCTCCGTATTTAAATACCCCAAAATACTCTTTAATCGGACGGAGCCGATAGGATTGCACCTCCGCAGACGTTTCTGTTTGTCCCGGCCAGGGTTCTGATAAAATCAAAACCGTGTTATTTACAATTGAGCGAACCTTTCCTTCTGCGCGGCCAATAATAATGGTTTCATTTTCGTCCACATCTTCCGTGAACACGGTATTAACACCTGTCACTACAATATCGTTTGCGGTGACCGACGCTGTTCCTCCAGAAATTAAAGGAAATGCAGTCGCGGGATGTGGCTCTGCTGCGGGAAGCGTTGTATCAGATTTTATTGATTCTCCAGGCGATGTTCTTTCTTCTTGAGTGTAGTCTTCCAACTCTACACTTAAATTAATATGCGCACTGTAGCTTTCTTCATTTTGAACATCTTCGGGGGTATCAAATACTCGGCCGCGACGCGCAACAAATTCAGGATTGGATTTATATAAAAAGGGATTTGATAGCGGGATTTGTTCCGGCTGTTCTTCCATTTTTGAAAATGCTGGTTGACCTGTGGCATCTTTTGCATGATCTTTTAGAGCTTTTATAATTGACAATCCAACTAAGGCCTTAGTGGGAAGGGGCGGAAATCCCGTAGCTGCGGTTGCAAGCTGTGACACTAATCTGGGAAGTTTGCCAACAACTTTAATAGCACTAATTACGCGACTGACTATGTTAGTTAAGCTGAGGCCATCCGTGCTTGGTGTTTCTTTCCCAGCCGCGGCCGCCCCCTTTTTTACATTATCAAATCGTGTATCTTTAACTTTCAGTGCAGCCCCTAATGCTTTTGTGCCTGCTGCTCCTAACCCGAGATTAATCGCAGGAACAAGAGTCATGTCTGGCGGCCATAAAGATTTTACCGTGACTCCTCCCGGTAATGACATCATTGGCGGCATACCGCCACACCCCCCACCAATATCTACGCTAGGAGAATTTAACGCAATTGATTTGTGTCCATGCAAACGAATAGTATCCGCGTTCAGTTCTATCGTTTCTTTGGCATTAATTTTTACCGCAGACTCAGCGTGAATTTCTAGCTCATTGTTTTTTACGTTTATGACGAACTTTCCTTTATCCACAACAATTCTACAATCGCCACCCTCTACAACAATATCATGGCCGGCCAGACTCCAATCTTGTCGAGTTGAAACAGTTTTATACTTTACCGGACCGTTTGGGTGAAAATCAATACACGAGCCGTGCGCGTGATTAATTCGAATGCTTTCTTTACTTGGCGTATCATCCAATTGGATAGAGTGCCCGTGCTCTGTTTCGCATAGCACGGTATTATCCGTGGGGTTACTATACGACGACGGCATCTCTTCAATTTTTTCTGTTCCACCGCCCGTAAGTCCCATTGCCTTGCAAATGCTTGCTCCACGACTAAGCACATCCGGTCCAGCCGATGCGGGCGGTGTGTCAGATGTTCCTTGCGCTGCGGCCGCCAATGCTTTCGCCGTGAGACCAATAGTTTTAGACGAACGGAATACTGATTGATCTGCCATACTATTATCCTTTAAAAAGTCCCGGAGTTTTACCTAAGCGTAAATCTCGCACAGAAAGCGGTTGCCACTGATGCTCACGAATGAGAGTAGTGCGGCGTCCTGCAACCACCGCGGCTGTCGTGTCTTCGGTCGAGGTTAACTCTAATGCGAGATGTGCGGGTGCAGTAATACTTCCCTGTGTGGTGTTCGCATTCCAAACCACATACGCTTCGGCCGTATCATTATTCCACGCAACCAATCGCTCTACCGTCGAGGGGCAGCTAGGAGTGACATCTTTTCCTACCGTCCAATCTCCTCGTGTCAATGGATATTGCAATCTTACATATCCGTGCCATACCGCTTCATTGTCTTCAGCAGCAATGGGTGTGTTGTTTGACGCCACATCAAGAATACCCGCATCACCAATGGTTAGTGTTGTGTTAGCAATAGCTGTAGTATTTACAAGAGACGTATCAAGGGTAACCCGAGAAAAGGTGGTTGAATTTGCAACCCACGTCACTTCCCACAATGGCGTTGCGTTTGTTGACGTTGTTGCGGGACGAATAAACACCGACGAGTTTCCGTGACTTGTGCGACCTGACTGGTAGGTGTTATTATCGGAATCTTTGACCGTTACCTGTGATTCTCCCGTGGCATTTGTGGCGGCGACCACCGCAGTTACTCCATATTGCCATGACCCTCGAATGTCTTTTCCTCCCAACACACCAAACCACTCTTCACTCGAAATCACTTGTGCGTATCCACGACCTGAATTGTTTGCGGAGTACTCGCGAATGGTAATGACATCCGAAGCAATAACATCCGCCCCTGTGTCCAGAGGAGTTGTTGTGGGAAAAACTGTTGGTCGCGGACCGTTTGAAATCGTATACAAGTTATATTGTCTTCGATGAATACTCGCAGTGTCTATATCAAACGAATATTTTACGGCATCATACGGATTTTCATCCTCATATTTACTGCTTACCACGGTAAGAGTTTTTTCATCTTTAGATATTCGAATATCTGGGGCATGATTATCAGACGCCGCCCCTAATCGCCATCCAACAGAATCCTCGAATTGAAATACAACTTGCCCCAAGCCTAATGTTTGTTGCCCAACGACCCACGTTTTATCATAACTTCTTAGCAGTATGGGGGCATTGGTATGACTAAATTGTTCCGTGGATATATCATATCGCCGTAACACTCCACCCGCATGAAAAACTACTACCCCTTCGCGAATGGATGCCGACGGAATGCGGTCAAGGACATCATAACAAATAACTTCAACATTACTCGTCGACGCTGCATCCACGTCCAGATACCCCAGGCCAGCACGATCCGCAGCGTCTAGGATGATTAATACGGTTCCATCGTCGTCTACCCCCGCAACTCCATATGTCGCGTTTGTACGACCCTCAGAATCAACATATCCCGTTCCAGTTAAATACTTTGCCCACACACCCCCACCCGCATATAATTCATCGGCACCAGCGGCAGAAACCTGTGCGCAGACTCCAGTACGAGTGTCGTAAGTATAAATGCGGCACGTGCCGGACTGACACGACTCGAACACCAAATTCGTCTCTGTTAGCCAGCGAATTTTACTTCCGACAATGGATTGGCCCACTAACGCAGCCGTTGGTGCATTACCATCCCAAAACAACAGATTTGTATCATGAGATAAGGGCTTATTGGAGTTATTTCCCATCGCGACGGATAGTTCAGCATTTAAGCGTGGCATATGTTATACTTCCATAACTCCAAACGCGTCAAGCTGGGGCGCATCGACACACTCTTTATAGCGCAATCCAACAAACGCACCAATCATAACTGGTTGCTGACCGATGCTGCCATCAAGAAAAAATCCGAGCACCCACGTGCTTGGGGGAGGAGATTTTACTCCAGAGGGATTATTTAACGGCGCGAGAGGCAACACCCACGGCAAATCTTCGGTAGGCACCACGTTTCTATTCAGCGGATGATGGCCAAAAATACGAACTTTGGCACGATTTAAATTTAATGGATCTCCATCGGTGCGCTCAACAACTCCAACCCACCAATAAAATCCGTTCTTTCCCATAAAGTCATGGGAATTAATTTGACCTAATTGTTCCATGTAATTATTTATCGCAGCATTTACAGAGAGGTTTATGAAAACTCAAAACAAGTAAATTTGTCTAATTACAGCGTAACTCCACGAGCATCAGATACCGCTTCAAACGTAGTTTCATATAAAAACCCACCGATGCCTGTCGGAACAATACTATGTTGAGTGTTAGTAACCATGTACAAACCAGAGGCCTCATCTGGAACATTTTTTTTATCTGTTCGTGGGTTTGGAAAGTTAATGTTGATTATTTTGCCAGGGTTTAATTCAGGAGATCCCGGCACGACACCACGAATTGTTCGCGTTTGCAAACTAAGGAATTCCCGATTTCGACCATCAATCGTGCGAGACAAAAAATTATCAGTAATATACGTATCTTGCTTAGTTAGTTGTGTGTTTGCTGCACTGAATTCTGTGGTTGGTACTAAAAATATTCGACCGGTCGCCGGAAATCCTTGCACAAATTTATCCGAATATAACCCCGTCTCCCCCGTGCTAGGTTTTCCTATTTTTAATAAGCATCGGCCAGCCATAATATCTGGCGCGATAGTCGTTGATTTAAAATATCCTTGCGATGCGGCATATAATATATCAAACGAATTAACCATGTGTAGGTTATCCGCCTTAATTCTGGTTTTAGTATTTCCTTGTTCAGAATGACCACCCAACTCCATATAAATGGTAGGAATTTCTTCACGGTTCTTTGATGCAAGTTCAATCAATCGACGAAACGACACATAATAATATCCCTGTAACGTTTCAAAAAATACGTAGTTTGTTGAATCCTCTTTTGCTTGCGCTTGTAGCGTGAGCAGCTTAATCATTTCGTACGGCCGCATATAGGGCAATGTTATTTTAATTTTACGTTTGGTCTCTTCTAATTCTACGAACGGTTTTTTACTATCCAACCCATAGGGTTTTCGCACCAAATCTTCAACAATTTTATGGGGATAGTCTTCAAAGGTTTTAGAAAATCGCCGAAGATTTGAACTTACTAACTCGGGGCTACAAAAATATAATGTAAATTTTTCAGTTCCCTGTTTCACGGGAATGCGATCTTTTTGCCGATATGTTATAAATGGTGGGGCAGTGTAGGTGCGTTTTTGAGTAGATGTTGGGTTAAGTAAACTAAATTTAAGTCGCAACTGTTCTGTGCCATTTAATCTAAAAACATTTGATAGGGATACAGAATCATCAAATGTAACACTTCCCGTTAATCCGCCGGAAAAAAGGTCTTCAAAAATATCCAATCGACTGATTAGTTTGTCTAACTTTGGTAATATTTGTGCGGTTCCGGGAGCTATTAGTTGTAGCCTGTCAATAGCAACACTTTTATTATACAGACTCATCAGTATTACCCCACAGAAACAAACTGTTGGAACTGTCGAACAAAAGAATTAAACGTCTCTGGGGTTAATATTTTTATGGTGTGCCGTTTATCATTTAACCCCGATTCATAATCATACACCGTTATTGATTCGCGCTGAGAAGAATCCAAACTATCATAATATGTTTCATCCACCACTAACTTTTGCCCTGTTGTCGGATGAATCCATCGATACTCGTAGATTGTGACTTGTGCTTCAGCAATTCCATCATTAGCGCCCGGCGCGGATTCATACTTGGCATTCATATAGTCAGCAAATTCCCGCGAGGACATTGGCCAATCATATAAACTATTCATTTCATTGGATAGCAATACGACCCATGTGTATTCGGATGAGCGATAGAATTGTGCCGCCACCGTATCAGGGCGATCTCGGTCTTGAACCGTGTATGGAACAAAGGAAAAGTTTTCAAAAAAAGGCTTAAACCGTACTGTCATATTGGGCACAATGCGATCAGTTAATTGTGGAATCCCATTAACTATTTCGCTTGTCCGATAAACGATTGACGGAAAATCTTGAAAATATCGCATACTTGTTTTCCCATTAGAACCGATACCGTTTTACGGTTGCATCATCCGGCGGAGCAACACCATCATCACTAACAAAATAACCTTTTTTTCTAAAACCAGTAATGCGGTCGCGATTTAACAATACCATTTCTTTAAATGTCATACTAACCGTTATTTTGGTGGGATATTGCTTTCCTCCACTCGTTGTTTTAAATAATTTTAAACTATCAGTACCTCCACCAAAATCTGTTTCTAATGATTCCAGCACCGAGGGAAGCAATGTAAAGGTGGTAGCTTGAATTGAGTGTGTAATTTGAAACTCATACGGAAATTCAAAAAATCCCGTTGTGGATGAAGGTCGAGGAAGCATGGCGTATTTAAACAGTTGAATAATTTCATCAATACTTTCCGAGTCTTCTTTACTTTTTGGAAGAAACGTGTAGTTAAAGTTGTGCGTGCGGAACCCAACATTTTTAAACATTTGATCCGTAAATGGATTGGTGGCTTCTCCAATTATTAAATTTACAGCTTCCTCATCGATGCCAATTTTCTCGGCGATTACTTGCGCAATGGATACCCCGGCTTGTTTCGCCGCGTTTTCCGCACCCATAACTCCGGCCCCAAGGCCGGCAAGGACGCCCGCTACGGTACCCTTATTACCACCTACGAGTTTGCCGATCATTCCCCCGACGAGCGCGCCGCCGCCGACCTCTAAAAGCTTGTCTGTTATTTCTTTAGCGCTGTTTGTTGCCAGATCCAGTTCAGATAATATCATTCCTCCAGCTTGACCTAAGTTAACATCATCATACGTTGCTGCATACGTTGTTTTTAACGCGCTCGGCGGAGTAGGAAGTGCAATTGCAAAATCTGGTGTGGGTAATGAAGTAATTACCGCGTCAGTCGTTTGAATTGCACGAATGCCCTTAAGTAACGAGGGACGTTTATACGGCATGAATAACGTAAAAGGTATTCCTCCCCGAACCTCACCTAATGACAGAGGATATTTAGCAATGGCTTTGGAGTTTTTTATAAAAAAAGGAAGTTGCTCGACAGTATCAATCGATTTATCTGTATAACTGTCGAGAAGTGTAAATACGTTTGGTTTTTTTGCCATAGGATGAAGGCCTTCTAAATAAAGATGTCGCTATTCATATATATGCCATTAAAAGGACGCTTCACTCCACGTAACCCGCGCAAATACATTGGAAACCCTCGAAACATTATCTTTCGAAGCGCCTGGGAACGTACGTTTATGGAATATTGTGATACCCATACCGATGTGCTCGACTGGGCGTCAGAGGAATTTATTGTGCCCTATTACTTTATCGGAGACAGTAAGTGGCATCGATACTATCCAGACTTTATTCTAAATGTTCGAACTACCACAAACCAACGACAAACGTGGATGGTTGAAATCAAACCCTCAGCACAAACACGTTCGCCGCAAACCAAAACCTACACCAATGCGCGACGACAACTTCGTGAGACCGTTGAATACGCCAAGAATCAAGCTAAATGGAAAGCAGCTAATGAGTTTTGTGTTAATAAAGGGTGGAAGTTTGTAATCTTAACCGAACGGGAGTTGTATCCCAATGGGCGGTAATTTACTAGATGTTCTTATCGAACAATATCTTCGTCAATCAAAAAATACTCCGTCGTTGCGAGGACAGCTTCACGAAACGCCTCCTGGCGCGGTAACAACCGCATCCACGGGAAACACGTTACCGTCCACGCTTGGGGTCTCGTTCATTCCCTTAGAAAATAAAATTGGCGCCAGAGCAATGAATGTTGCTTCCCCCGACACTATTTTATGGGCAAAAAATACCACGTATATATTAGGACGCATTACTGCGGAAGATCAGGACGCGCTGGTGCAGAAATATCAAAAGTTTAAAAGCATGATTGTTTCTCCCCGAGCGATGATCCCTGGCATGTTTTATACCTTTCAATATCAAGCGAAAACAACTCCTGTCTATGATCGTTTTCCCTTAGTATTACCGCTCATGAAGGATGCGGACGGCATCTTAGGAATGAACTTTCATTATCTACCCCCCAAGATGCGATTCGCGTTGTTTGAGTCAATGATGCCGTTAATTGCCCCTCTTCCCGTCAGTCAGTTAAGTCTTATTCGTATGACCTATGCGCGACTCATGCGTCGACGATTTATAGGAAAGCTACCGACGATTAAACGATACTCCTTTCAACAGATTCGGGGATCTGTCATATTCATTTCTCCACTAGAGTGGGCCGTAGCGTTAGCATATCCCAGCGAAC
>Ga0194133_10010608_pt1 | contig 10323 bp, 10 predicted proteins | sample TA2KigOf40mmetaG_FD_155448 | JGI IMG/M metagenome (GOLD analysis project Ga0194133, IMG submission 155448) | Freshwater microbial communities from Lake Tanganyika, Tanzania - TA2015055 Kigoma Offshore 40m | ecosystem: Environmental > Aquatic > Freshwater > Lake | place: Tanzania: Lake... | reverse complement strand
CAATGCGGTGTTGAGATGGACCACGGCGTCGTTGTAGTACTGCCGCGCGAACTGCAACTGGCCCTCGATGTCGGCCAACTGGACCTGCAGCGTCTGGAAGTTGGAGGTCGCCGTCAGCTGGGGGTAGGCCTCGGCAACGGCGAAGAGGCGACCGAGGGCGCCCGTCAGCGAGGCGTCGGCCGCAGACTTCTCATCGACCGACCGAGCGGATTCGGTCTGGGTGCGTGCGACCGTGACCGCCTCGATGGTCGAGGCCTCGAAGTCACGGGCACCCGTGACCGTCTCGACCAGATTGGGCACGAGGTCGGCGCGCTTGGTGAGGAGGGTGTCGATGTCGCCGAGCGCCCCCACGCACAGCACATCGAGTCGCCGCAGCTTGTTGAACTGCGTAACGAAGAGGATGCCAGCCGCGATGAGGACGACGGCGACGAAGATGAACCACCACATGCGCACAGTGTCCACCCTTGCGGGCAATGCGTCGATCCCCCGGTCCGCCATCGTGACGGCTAGCCGGGGGATCGACGCGAGAGTGGCCCTACTGCGTCACGGTGACCGTGACGACCCACTTCTCGTCGGTGTTGTCCATGTTGGTGAGGGTGACCTCGGCGGTCCCGGGCGCGAGGGCCTCGCCGCCGGGGAGGAACTGCGCTGACCCGTCGTCCTTGCCGGCGGTGACCGCGACGACAGCCTCGTCGCTGGAGGAGATCATCCACGCCATGACGTCGTCGACGTTGAAGGTGATGACCCGTCCCACCTGGACCTCGGCGGTGGTCTGGCCGGGCTCGACAATGACCGGTCCGATCATTCCTGCGCCTCCGTCGGTCTGGGACGGCGCCGCAGCGGAGCTGGACGACGTACTCTCGGATGAACCCCCGCAGGCGGTGAGCACGCTGGCTCCGCCGAGGGCGATGATGCTGGCGGCCGCGATGGCGAAGCCGCGTCGGGTGCTCGAACGCATATCTCCTACTTCCTTGTGCGTCCCCCGAGGGGGCGGCCTCGTGGCCATGGTGGCGGGCGGTTTCCCGTCCTGGCTGCCATTGTGACGAGCCGGATGTCCGCTGGGTTCCTCAGCCGTTCGGCTGATCTCGCGCGTGGCCAGGACCCAGGTCCCTGGTGGATCCGCCGGCGGGGGGACCACACTGGCCCCATGACCAGTCGGCGCAACCCCTCGAATCGCCACCCCGGTGACGGCGCTCCCACCCAGGCTCCCCGGGTCGAATTCGAGGACACGACCCCCTACGACGCCTACGTCCGGGCCTCGACCCTGGCCACCTTGCAGAAGACCGCGACGGATGAGCCCGGGGAGTACATGTTCCTCGTCCTGTCGCAGATCATGGAGCTCTACTTCAACGTCATCGCCTTCGAGTGGCGCACGGCGCAGCGCTTCCTGCGCACCGATGACCTCGGCGAGGCACTCCTCGCCCTGCGCCGCAGCCGCGATCACTTCCGCGGACTCAATGCATCGTGGGTGAGTTTCACGTGGATGACACCCCCGGACTTCAACGCCTTCCGCGAGCGTCTCGGTGAGGCGTCGGGCTTCCAGTCCTTCCTCTACCGCCACGTGGAATTCCTCCTCGGCTTCAAGGACCCCGCGCTGCTGCGGCCGCACAAGCACCTCGCTGGCGATCACTACGCCGAGCTCGCGGCGGCCTTCGAGGCGCCGAGCCTCTACGACGACGTCCTCGCCTATCTCGACCGGCAGGGGTACGCCGTGCCGCAGGCGGTGCTCGACGCGGAGACCAACGCCACGCACGAGTGGAATGAGGCCATCGAGGACGCCTGGGTGCAGCTCTACGCCGACAACGGCCACGGCACGCCACTGCGGGAGTTTGCCGAGTCGCTCACGGACATCGCGGAGGAGTTCAGCGACTGGCGCTACCGTCACCTCATGGCGGTGCGGCGCACGATGGGCGCCAAGGTGGGCACCGGAGGCTCAGCCGGACTCGCCTGGCTGGAGAAGAGCCTCCAGCGGCAGGCCTTCCCCGAGCTCTGGTCGTCACGGACGAGAATCTGAACGTGCGCCCCTTCGACCCCACCCTCGACGTCGAGGATCCCGGCTGGCGCGAGCACTTCCACGTCCCGCTGTTCGCACCCCCCCAGGACTTCCCGGATGCACCCGGGTCGGCCTACCCCGAGGTCGCCTACTTCGCGGGCAACTCCCTCGGCCTCAAGCCGCGTGCCACGCGCGAGGCGCTGCTCACGGAGTTCGATCAGTGGGCCAACTGGGGCGTGGAGGGGCAGCTATCGGGTCCGCGCCCGTGGAAGGACTACCACGAGGCACTCACCGAGCCGACGGCCCGACTGGTCGGCGCGCTGCCGCACGAGGTCGTGGTGATGAATTCGCTCACCGTCAACATCCACCTGCTCTTCGCGACCTTCTACCGCCCCGCAGGGGCGCGGACCAAGGTCGTCATGGAGGACATCGTCTTCCCGTCGGATGGGTACGCCGTCGCGTCGCAGGTGGCGTGGCACGGGCTGGACCCGGCGGAGCACGTGGTGCGCCTGCGACCGCGTGACGGCGAAGACACCTTGCGCACCGAGGACGTCGTGCGCACCATCCGCGATCTGGGCGATGAGGTCGCCGTGGTGTTCTTCAGCGCGGTCAACTACCTCACGGGCGAGTGGCTGGACATGCCGGCCATCACCGCCGCGGGGCACGAGGTGGGAGCGACCGTCGGCTGGGACCTCGCCCACGCCGCAGGCAACGTGCCGGTGTCCCTCCACGACTGGGACGTCGACTTCGCCGCCTGGTGCTCCTACAAGTACCTCAACTCCGGGCCGGGGTCACTCGCCGGCTGCTTCATCCACGAGCGCCACGCCAAGGACACCTCGCTGCCGCGGCTGGCGGGCTGGTGGGGCACGCGCACGGAGACACGATTCCGGATGGAGCGCGACTTCGACCCGCCCCCGACCGCGGACGCGTGGCAGGTCTCCAATCCACCGATCTTCGCGATGGCACCCGTGCAGGTCTCGCTCGAGATCTTCGACGATGTCGGCATGGCCGTGCTGCGGGAGCGCAGCCTGCGCCTCACGGCGTACCTGCGCGATCTCCTGCACGAGGTGCGCGCGGACATCGGCGGTCGCGGCCTCGAGGTCGTCACCCCCGCCGAGCCCGGTCGGCATGGCTGCCAACTCTCCGTGCGCTTCACGCGGGACATCCACGAGCTCGCGGCGATCCTGCGCGATCTCGACGGTGTCATCGCCGACACGCGCAATCCCGACATCATCCGATTCGCTCCCGTGCCGCTCTACTCGACGTACCTCGACTGCTGGCGTGCGGCTGACGCCCTGCACCGGCGCCTGGCCTAGCGATGCGACGCTTCACCGAGCCCTATGGCGATCATGCCCGGCAGTTCGGCGAGTGGTTCATCCCCGAGGACGGATCCGCGCGGCCACCACTCGTCATCGTCGTGCACGGCGGCTACTGGCGGCCGGTCTGGCGCCTGGACCTCGAGGAAGCCACCGCCCTCGACCTGGCAGCGCACGGCTTCGCGGTGTGGAGCATCGAATACCGGACGTATGAGTTCCCCTGGCCGACGACCATGAACGATGTCGCCACAGCGATCGATCAGGGGCTCGCGGAGGCGGCCCGCCACGGGATCGACACCACGCGGCGAGCCCTCCTCGGCCACTCCGCGGGCGGTGGCCTCGCCGCGTGGGCGACATCGCGGCGTGCCCTGCCCGCGGACGCACCGGGGGCGGATCCCGACGCGGCCGCTTTCGACCTCGTCGTGCTCCACGCCCCGGTCGCCTGCCTGGGGATCGGCAGCCGCGACAAGCTCGGCGACGGCGCGATCGATACCCTCATGGGCGGTCGCCCCGAGGATGTGCCCGAGAGGTACGCCGTCACCGATCCGCATGCGCTCACCCCGGATCCGGTGTCGCGTCGACTGCTCCTGCACGGCACCGAGGACGTCGACGTACCCGTGTCGCAGAGCCAGACCTATCTCGCGCACCTGCACGCGCACGGCATCGAGGCCGACCTCACGATCATCCCCGGGGACACGCACTACGAGATCCTCGATCCGAACTCGCGGGTGTCGGCCCTGCGCCGCGAAGCGCTCACGCGCGCCCTGCTGGACTGATGCCGGCATGGACGCGGAGAATGTGCACATGACCGGCGATGCACTCACCAAGGTGGTGCCCGGCAAGGCCACGCCTCGGGGCGCCTATCCGCACGTCAAGGTCGTGGGCGACCTCGTGTGGGTGTCGGGCACCAGCAGCCGCCGCAGCGATGATTCCTTCGCCGGGGTCGAGGTCCTCGCCGATGGCGGCGTGCGCCTGGACATCCGCGAGCAGACGCGCGCGGTGATCGACAACATTGCCGACATCCTCGCCTCGGTTGACTGCGGTCTCACGGATCTGGTCCAGGTCACGACGTATCTTGTCGACATGGCGGACTTCGGTGGCTACAACGAGGTGTACGCCGAGTATTTCGACCACACGGGACCGACGCGCACGACGGTCGCCGTGCGCGAGCTCCCCCACCCTCACCTGCTCATCGAGATCCAGGCCGTCGCCGCACGCCGAGGAAGGGAATGACCATGTCGGACGTCACCAAGACCCTCAACTTCACCGCCTGGGTCGATGAGCACGGTCCCAGCCTCAAGCCGCCGGTGGCCAACAAGGAGATGTTCCCCGGCCACGAGGACTTCATCGTCATGGTCGTCGGCGGGCCCAACCAGCGCACCGACTTCCACGTGGACCCCTACGAGGAGGTCTTCTACCAGGTGCGGGGCAACATGCATGTCAACGTGATGACCGAGGACGGTCCCGCGCGCGTGGACGTTCGTGAGGGCGAGATGTGGGTGCTGCCGCGCAACATGCCGCACTCCCCCCAGCGACCCGAGGCCGGCTCAATCGGCCTGGTCTTCGAGCGCCCGCGCGAGGAGGGGACGCTGGAGAAGTTCCAGTGGTACTGCCCGGAGTGCGGCGGGAAGGTCCACGAGGTCGAGTTGCAGGTGCGCGACATCGCTGCCGACCTGCCGCCGATCTTCGAGGCTTTCTACGCCGACGAGACGTCGCGCACCTGCGCGTCATGCGGCCACCTTCACCCCGGCAAAGGCTGAGCGTGCCCGTCATCGATGCTCACTCGCATCCCGTGCCGCGCGGATGGCCTGATCTCGCAGAGGTGACCGGATCTCCCGGGCCGTGGCCGAGCCTGCGACTCGAGTCCGAGCGAGAGGCGATGATCGTCATCGGCGACCGGGACTTCCGCCGGATCACCGACCAGTGCTGGGATCCGGAGGTGCGCGCGGCTGACATGGACGCCGACGGGGTGGACATCCAGGTCGTGTCGCCAACGCCGGTCTTCTTCTCCTACGCCCAGTCCCCGGAGGCAGCCGCCAAGGTCTCCCGCATCTTCAATGACCTCACCCTCGAGATCTGCGCCCCCCTTCCGGACCGGCTGCTGCCCTTCTGCCAGGTGCCCCTGCAGGACGTCGACGCCGCATGCGCGGAGCTGGACCGGTGCCTGGAGGCCGGGCATCGCGGCGTGGAGATCGGCAACCACGTCGGCGACCGCGATCTCGACGACCCGGGCACCGTGGAGTTCCTTCAGCATTGCGCCGCACGCGGCGCCCCCGTCTTCGTGCACCCGTGGGACATGCCGATCTCACCGCGACTGGATCGCTGGATGGCTCAGTGGATCGTGGGCATGCCCGCTGAGACGCACCTGTCGATCATCGCGATGATCCTCGGTGGGGTCTTCGACCGGGTGAGCGATGACCTACGCATCTGCTTCGCGCACGGAGGCGGCTCCTTCGCCTTCTGGCTCGGCCGCTTCGAAAATGCCTGGCACATGCGCCACGACATCATCGGCACCTCAGAGCAACCTCCCTCGGCGTACCTCGATCGATTCTCCGTCGACTCCGTGGTGCTCGACGAGCGGGCGCTGCGCCTGCTGGTCGACACGATGGGCGCCGAGCGGGTGCTCATGGGGTCGGACTATCCCTATCCGATCGGCGAGAGGCCCGCCGGGCGCGTCGTCCGTGACGCCGACTTCCTCAGCGAGCGTGATCGCTCGTTGATCCTCGGCGGCAACGCCGAGCGCTTCCTCGCCCTCTCCCCCGCCACGGAGGCCTCGCCATGACCGAGCGCGTCGCAATCGTCGGATCCGGCCTGACCGGCGCCCTGCTGGCCACCATGCTCGGCCAGCGCGGCTACTCGGTGGATGTCTACGAACGCCGTCCCGACCCACGGCAGGCGGGCCCCGAGCGCGGGCGGAGCATCAACCTCGCCCTCTCCACGCGTGGTCTGACCGCGCTCAAGCAGGTCGGCCTCGAGGACGACGTGCTGGCTCGGGGGCTGCTCATGCGCGGCCGCATGATCCACTCCGTCACGGGCGAGGAGGAATTCCAGTCCTACAGCGCCGATGGCGAGCGAGGCATCAACTCGATCAGCCGCGGCGAGCTGAACGCCGTGCTCCTCGACGCCGCGGAGAAGCTGCCCGGAGTGAGCCTGCACTTCGAGCACCGGCTTACGGCGCTCGACATCGACTCGCACACGATGTCCTTCGCGGGACCCGATGGAGCGGTCGACGTGGTCGCCGACGCGATCATTGGCGCGGACGGAGCCTTCAGTGTCGTGCGTCGCGCGATGCAGGGTCGGGTCGGATTCGACTTCTCCCAGGACTACCTCAGTCACAGTTACAAGGAGGTCGATATCCCCCCGGTCGACGGTGACTTTGCCCTCGACCCGGGCGCGCTGCACATCTGGCCGCGTGGGGCCTCCATGATGATTGCGCTGCCCAACCTCGACAAGTCCTTCACCGCGACGCTCTTTTGGCCGCGCACCGGTCCGGGGTCCTTCGAGGAGATCGTCACGCCTGAGCAGGCGCGCCGCTACTTCGATGACAACTACCCCGATGCTTCGGAACTCATGCCGGATCTGGAGGAGGACTACCGGCTCAATCCCGTCGGTGCTTTGCTCACCGTGCGCTGCTCACCGTGGAATGCCGGTCGCGTCGCACTCATCGGCGATGCTGCCCACGCCATCTGCCCCTTCTACGGCCAAGGGGCCAACGCCGGGTTCGAGGACTGCATCGAGCTCATCGCCCAGCTCGAGCTCCACGCGGGCAATTGGGAGCCAGCGCTCGATGCCTACGCGCGAATCCGCAAGCCCCAGGGCGATGCGATCGCCGACCTCGCGCTCCACAACTTCGTCGAGATGCGCGACTCGGTTAACGCCCTGTCCTACCGGGCGTTGCACAGCACCGAGCTCCTGCTGCACCGCGCACTCGGCGACCGATACAAGACGCGCTACGAAATGGTGAGCTTCAGCACGGTTCCCTACGCGTCCATCGAGCCGACCGTCCGCCGCCAGCGCACCGTGGCCGGCATCGCGACTGCCGTGGGACTAGCCGGCCTGGCCTATCTCGGCTTCGCCGCCCGCCGCAGATAGGCGCGGCTCACCTCGCCGCATCCGGGTCGAAGGAGTATCCGAAGCCCTTGCGGGTGACGATGCACTCGCCCAGCCCGGTCGGCTCCAAGATGATGCGCAGGCGCCTGATGTACTCCGTCACCGAGCCTTCGGTGCGCCACGCAGAGCCCCAGACGGAGCGCAGGAGGGAGTCGCGGCTGAAGACCACATCAGGATGCGCGGCCAGGTGGTGCAGGAGGGTGAACTCGCGCGCGGACATACGCACAGGCACGTTGTCGACCAGGACGGTACGCCGACGCGAGTCGATGCGCAGGCGACCCACCTCGACGTCAGCCAGGTCTGCGGCCGGCACAGGCTGGCGGGCCAGGGACCGCGGCTCCAGCAGCACCACGTCGTACTCCATCGCCTCGATGGGCAAGCGCCCCGTGGCATCGGAGTGGTCGCGCACCTCGACGCGATAACCGGCGCCGTCGAGCACGCCCAGGAGCCCCGCCATACGGCCGCCCGGGCCGGTGCTGAGCACCAGGACACGCGTGCCGTCACCATCTATCGACATGGATCCCCCCGAATCCCAGCACCGCCCCCGCGGTGGTGCGATCACATCGTGGCACATGAGTCCGACAATTCGGACCCGAAGCGCCACGCCGGAGCGGCTAGACCGGCCCGAGGCCGAGTTCGGCGCGGGCCGCGTCGAAGGCCGCACCGGGGTCGAGGACGTCGAGGAGGATGCTGCGCATCCCCACCGCGAGGCCCCCCTCGACATAGGCGGGGTTGTCGTCGATGAAGACGATCTCCTCAGGCGACAGGCCCAGGAGCTCTGCGGAGAGCAGGTAGGGGCGCGGATCGGGCTTGCGGATGCCCAACTCGGAGGAGTCGACGAGCACGGGGAAGTCGGGGAACCAGCCTTGCGACTCGACCCACTCCCGGCCCTGGAAGTCCATGAGCTCATTGGTGAGGATGCCCAGCCGCTTGCCCGCCCTCTTGCACTCCTCCACGAGCGCGAGTGCCTGGGGTCTCACCGGCTCCACGCCGGGCTGCTGGAACATCGCGCGCATCAGGTGGGGGTGGCCGTCGAGGGGGGCTCCATTGGCCACCGCGGTGTCGGCGAAGGTGAGCCAGTACTCCCGCTCGGTGATCTCACCTCGGCGATAGCGCTCCCAGGTCGGGTCCGGGCCGGTCCACTCCAGTGGACCGCGTCCGACGACGGTGCCCGCGGGCAGGCCCCGCAGACGCTCATAGTCGTCGGCGATCTCCCATGCGGACTTGAAGAGCACGACACCGACATCGAGCAGGAGTGCTTGCGCGGGAGCCATGACCCCATCCTGCCGATCCACTGCCGGAACGCCGACCCGGCCAGTCCGCGCAGCGGAACGCTCACGCCCGAAGAGCCTCCAGCGCGGCGATGGCGTCCAGGGACTCCGGATTGGCCAGCGCGTCGCGGTTGCGCACGGGCCGGCCATTGACGGTGTCGGCGACCGGGAGCTCCGCGAGCTTGCCCGTGAGCGTGCGCGGCAGCTCGGTCACCTCGGCGACGATCGCGGGCACATGGCGCGGTGACCCCCGCTCGCGCAGTGTCGACCTGATGCGCCCGCGCAGGTCGTCGTCGAGTGTCGCGCCGGGAGCCAGCACGACGAGGAGCACCATCCGGGTGTCGTCATCCCAGGCCTGCGCGAACGCGAGTGCGTCGGTGACCTCCGGCACGTGCTCGAGCGCGGCGTAGATCTCGCCGGTGCCGATGCGCACACCCGCGACGTTGAGCGTCGCGTCCGAGCGCCCGTGGATGACGAATCCGCCGTGCTCGGTGCGCGAGGTGAGGTCACCGTGTGTCCATACGTCGGGGAACCGCGCGAAATACGTGTCGTGCAGGCGCGAGCCGTCGTCATCGCCCCAGATGCCGAGCGGCACGGTGGGGAAGCTATTGCGGCACACGAGCTCGCCCGGCGTGCCATCGGTGGTCGGACGCCCCTCCTCGTCATAGACGACCACGTCCATGCCCAGCGTCGCGCGCGTGATCTCACCCGGCCACACCGGGAGCGTGGGCGCGGCGGAGACGAAGCACCCGACCAGATCGGTGCCTCCCGAGATTGGCTGCGGCATCACATCGTCGCCCAATTCGTCGACAAGCCACCTGGCGGTCGCCTCGGTCAGCGGAGAACCGGTCACCAGAACCATGCGCAGGCTCCCCAGATCGCGCCCTTCACGCAGATCCCGGCCCTCGGAGCGCATCGCGTCGAGCAAGCGGGCACCGAGTCCCAGGTGGGTGAGCTCGGCCACGTCAGCCAGGGCGAAGAGCGCATCGGTCCCGGGGTAGGTCGGCGCACCGTCGTGAAGCACGAGCGTCGCGCCCGTGGCAAGGACGGAGACAGCCCAGTTCCACATCATCCAGCCCGTGGTGGTGTAGAAGCAGACACGGTCACCCGGGCCGAAGTCGCCGTGCAGGCCCGCCTCCACCAGATGCTTGACGAGCACCCCGCCCGCACGATGCACGAGGCACTTCGGCTTGCCCGTCGTGCCCGAGGAGAAGAGCACATAGGCCGGATGGTCGAAGGACAGGGCCTCAACCTGGAGAGCCGCACCCCGATGACGGCGCTCCGCGTCCGCGAGCAGGTCCACCTGGAGCAGGCGATCACTTCCCGCGACGCATCGCGCTGCAATGCCGGCCACGTCGACGACATCGGGATCGACCGGGCTCGTGAGGTCATCGGCACCCGGCACGACCAGCAACGCTCGAACGCTCGGCAGTTCGCGCACGAGCTCGACGAGGTGGTCACGGCGCTCGTGGCGCTTCCCAGCCCAGTGATAGGAGGTAGTGCCCACGAGGACGACGGGATCGAGCTGGCCGAGGCGGTCAACAATCGCGGGCACGCCGAACTCCGGTGCGGCACTCGACACCACCGCGCCCACCGCCAGGCCGGCGAGGGTCACCACGAGTGCGTCGATCCC
>Ga0194133_10010606_pt1 | contig 10323 bp, 10 predicted proteins | sample TA2KigOf40mmetaG_FD_155448 | JGI IMG/M metagenome (GOLD analysis project Ga0194133, IMG submission 155448) | Freshwater microbial communities from Lake Tanganyika, Tanzania - TA2015055 Kigoma Offshore 40m | ecosystem: Environmental > Aquatic > Freshwater > Lake | place: Tanzania: Lake... | reverse complement strand
CTTGTAGCAGATTGAGTGTTCTCTGCCACCGCTTCCTAAAACAGCAACATTCATATAGAAATCTTTTATATTGAAGATGAAAAATATTCCAGAATTTTCAGTTACAGAAATTACTGAGCTTACCAGGAGTATATTAGAAGAAAAATTTGATAGAGTAAGAATTAAAGGAGAGATATCTAAAGTAAAAGAAAACAAGGGTCATCTGTACTTTTCTCTAAAAGATGAAAAATATATTTTAAATGCAATATGCTGGTCTTCAAATGTTAATAATCTTAAAATTTTACCTGAAGAGGGAATGGAAGTTTATGCAGAAGGTAAAATTACAACCTATGCCAAAGGAAGTATTTCCAATTATCAAATCAACGTTGATCAAATTGATCTTCAAGGCGAGGGTACTCTTTTAAAAATTATTGAAGAAAGAAGAAAAAAACTTCAAAAAGAGGGCTATTTCGATATTTCGAGTAAAAAAAATATCAAAACTTTTCCAGATAAAATAGGAATTATTACATCACCCTCCGGTGCAGTTATCATGGATATAATTAATAGAATTAGAGAGAGATTTCCTATTAAATTATTAATATATCCCGTCTCGGTTCAAGGCATTAAAACTGCTCAGGAAGTTATTCAAGGATTAAATTTTTTTAATACTAAAGTTTTTGTTGATACTATTATTATTGCAAGAGGAGGTGGGGGCCTTGAGGATTTAATGCCGTTCAATGATGAACAATTAATTAAGGAGGTTTTTAAAAGTAAAATTCCAGTCATTTCAGCCATCGGACACGAAACAGATAATACTTTATTAGATTTTGTTGCAGATTGTAGGGCTTCGACACCTACAGCTGCAGCCGAAAAAGCAGTTCCTGATCGAAAATCAGTTTTTGATAAAATATTTTTTTTTAATAAGCAACTTAAATCAAATTTTAACTTATTATTTTTGGATAAAAAAAAAATTTTAAATCAATATTCAAAATCTTTGGATCTAAAAACATTAAAGAATTTTATAAAAGATAAAAATAAATATTTAGCAAATTTGGATAGTAATCTTTTTTTGAATATTAAGAATAACTTTAAGTTTTGTAAACTTGAATTAAAAAATAAATTATCAAGACTTGAAAATTTAAATTTAAAAAATATTTTGAAAAGAGGTTTTACAATAATTAAAGATAAAAATAATAAAATTGTAACAAGATCAATAACATTAAAAAAAAGCTCAGATATTTCCATTACGTTTTTTGATGGTGAACTTAAGGGTCAAATAAAATAAATGTTATTTTCAAAAGAGGCAAAGCTTAAATATAAACCAGGAAGTTACGATATAGTAATTCCAGGAGATTATGTAATTTGTAAAGTTTCAGGAAAAAAAATTAGTCTTCAAGATTTAAAATATTGGAATGTTGAACTTCAAGAACCTTATTACTCTTATGTTGAAGCTTTTCAAAAAATGGAACAATTAAAAGAAAAAAAATGAAAATTTTTTTATTAATTATTTATATATTTTTTTTCTCTGAAAATCTCTATGCATTCGAGATAATAAAAGGAAATTTTACTCAAGGATCTTTAATCATTGGAAAAGAAGATCCAAAAAAAACTGTTTTAATAAATAAAAAAAAAATAAAAATCTCTGAACAAGGTTATTTTGTTTTTGGAATTAATTATGATCAGACTGGCTCTGTAAAAGTTGAATCAATAGATAATAATAATCTAAAGCTTATGAAGTCCTATAAAATCTTAAAAAGAAAATATGATATTCAAAAAATTGATGGTCTTCCTGAAAATATGGTAACCCCTAGTGAGGAAGAATTAAAAAGGATTGAGAGAGATAATGAACTAATTAAGCAAGCCAAAGAAACAGACTCAAACCTAAGTTTTTTTTTTACTAGCTTTGAAAAGCCGTTAGAGGGAACTTTAACAGGAGTATACGGAAGCAAAAGAATATTAAATGGGCAGACCAGAACTCCACACTTTGGAATTGATATTTCAGCTCCGAAGGGAACACCTGTAAAGTCATCTAATGATGGGATTGTTAGATTGTCAGAAAAAGACCTATACTTTACTGGAGGCACAATCCTAATTGATCACGGCCACGGTGTTTCTACAGTTTATTCTCATCTGGATGAAGTTTTAGTTAAAAAAGACGCTGTAGTTCAGAAAGGTCAAGTCATTGGCAAAGTTGGTGCAACAGGAAGAGTTACTGGTCCGCACCTTGATTTTAGAATTAATTGGTTTGATATTCGAATTGATCCAAGATTAGTTCTAAACTATTAAGTTTTCCACCTGTTGTGAGTCCATATCCAGTCACTTGGATATCTTTTAATAAATTCCTCAATTTTCTTGTTGATCAATAATGTTATTTCAAAAATTTTACTTTTATCTAAGTTTTTTAATTCTAAGGGATCTTCAAAAAACAAATGATAGTTTAATTCATTAATTCTTTCTAAATAAACTGGAACAAGTTTCGCATCAAATTTGACCGCAAGTTGAGCTGGCGTATCAGTAGTAAATGCTTCTTGTGAAAAAAATGGAACTTTAATTCCTGAGGATAATCTTTGATCAACCATGATTGCAATAGGATTATTATTTTTTATTTGTCTAAGAAGTTCCTTGGTTCCCTCACCACCTTTTTTTATTTGATTGGGGCAAATATAGTTTCTTCTAATGTACATCATTATTGGATCTAAAAAAAAATTATTAAGAGGTCTATAAACTGCAAAAATATTAAAACCTAAATCGTAAATACCTTTAGCCATAAGTTCAAAATTTGAAAAATGTCCAGAAAAAAAAAGTATTGGTTTTTTTAAATTTTTAAATTTTTCAATTATTTGAAAGTCATTAAATGTAATACTTGGTTTTATATTATTAATAGTAAATTTATTAATGTGGACATATTCCCCAAATATTTTTCCAATATTAATATAGGTTTTTTCTAAAATACTTTCAATTTCTAAATCATTTTTTTCTGGGAAAGCAATTTTTAAATTTTTTAAAGCTATTTTTTTTTCTCTAAATAAAAAACCTAAATATTTACCAATGTATCCTCCTATCATTGAGGAATATTTAACACCTATTATTTTAAATAAAGAAAAACAAAGAATTACAATTATAAATTCAGCAAAGTATCTTAATTTCTTCATTTTTTAAGTTGATTAAAAGACATTATCAAAGAGCTTGTATCACTAAGATTGTATTTTATCTTAGCAACATGAAGTTTCTTTTTAAAATCATTATCAATTCTAACAGAATCTTTTTCTGTCGTAAGAAAGTTACAATTAAATTCATTAGAATATTTTTTTAAAAGCTTTATATCCTTTGCATTATATAAATGGTGATCAGGAAAAATAATTTTTTTTTTTATTTTAATATTATTTAATTCTAATAAATCAAAAAAACTTTCAGGATTACCAAGTCCACAAAAAACGATATATTCTTTAGTTAAAAGTTCATTTTTATTAAAAAGCTCTTTTTCTAAATATAAAATTTTTATTTGCGGATTAATATTTTTAATAATCTCTTCAGCTAGTAGGTTTTTATTTCCATTTAGTACAATAAAATTTGTATCTTTTATATTATCTAATTTCTCCCTCAAAGGCCCAGCAGGTAAGAGTTCTCCGTTACCAATCCATTTTTTTGAATCAAAACAAACTATTTTTAAATCTTTTTTTATATAATAATCCTGAAGTCCATCATCCATTATTACCACTTCAAATCCTAATTGTTGAATTTTGTTTAAGGCTCTCCTCCGATTATTTGATATAAATACTGGACCAACTTTGTTTAAAAGGATCGCCTCGTCTCCAATATGAACATATTCATTTTCATTTGTAGAATTTTTATTAAAAAAAAAATCCTTATTATTTTTTCTTTTATAACCTTTACTTAGAAAACAAATTTTTTTTAAATTTTCGAGAGTTTTAAAAATTTCTATGGATACAGAAGTTTTTCCAGTACCTCCTACATATATGTTTCCAACACAAATTATGGTTTGATCGAATTTTTTAGGTTTTGAGATTGTTTTTTTTAAAAGAAATATAAAATAATAAATATAGGATAATGGTAGTAGAATTATTCTTAAAAAAGTTATTTTATTTTGATCCCAAAATTTAGGTTTTATCAAAAACACGATTATCCTTTATGAAATTATCTAATGTATCTAAAGTTTTTTGCAAAATTTCCTCTCCTTTTATTAAAATTTTTTCCCTTGTATTAATATTTTCGTATTTTTTGAAATTTAAACAGTTAATAATGTTATTTTTTAACTCCTCAGATGAATTTATCAATTCAACAGACCCTAATTGTAAAAGATAATTATAAATTTCTTTAAAATTATCAATATATTTTCCAGTAAAGATGTATGAATTGTTTAAGGCGACCTCTATTGGATTTTGGCCACCATGTTTTATTAAAGATCCTCCCATAAAAACTATTTTACTAATGTTTAAAAATTCATTGGTTTTTCCGTAACTATCAACAATATATACTTTTTCTTCATCATCAATTTCCTCAACTTTGTTGATAATTTTTTTTTTAATATTTTTTTTTTCTAATAATTCTTCAATTTGACTTACTCTTTGAATGTGTCGAGGAATAATGATATGGAGTAAATTTCTTTGTATTTTTTTAGCATTTATAAATGCATTAATACATGCCTCCTCTTCTGTATCGTGTGTACTTAATCCTGAGAATATTATTTTATTTAATAATTTTAAGTTTTTATTAATTAATTTGTTTTCAATTTTTTTATCATGAATAAATTTAAGATTTCCTATATCTGCGCAGTTTTTTTCATAAAAAAATTCAAATCTTTTTTTGTGTTCTAAGCTTTGACATAAGATAATTGAAAAACATTTAAGAATTTTTTTTAGCGAATATCTAAAAAATTTCCATTTTTTAAAAGAGGATAATGATATTCTTCCATTTAATAATACAATTGGAATTTTTCTTTTTTTTGCTTCGAAAATTTGATTTGGCCAAAATTCAGAGTCTGAGAAAAAAATTATTTTTAAATTCCAATAATTAAAAAATTTTTTAATTATTTGAGGACAATCTATAGGAGCAAATTGATGGTAGATATTTTGATTATTGTTATATTTAATTTTGTAGATTTCATAGGCGCTCAAAGTTGATGTAGTGACTAAAACTTTATGATTCCTTCTTATAAAACTATCAATAATTGGAAATAAACTCTTAAGTTCTCCAACACTTACACCGTGAAACCAAACAATCTCATTTTTATAAAAATCATTATTTATAAATCCTAGTTTTTCAATAAATCTTTTTGGATCTTCCTTTTTTTTATTTATTCTTAACTTTAAAAAAAATTTTAAAAAAAAAAATATTAAAAAAGTAAATATAAAATAGACATTAAACATTAATGTAATATCTGCTTTTCATAAAGACTATTGTAAATTTTTGATCTATCTATTAGCTCATTGTGTGTTCCAGAGTCTATTATTTTGCCTTTATCAAATAAAAAAATTTTATTACAGTTTTTTATAGTCGCCAATCTATGAGCAATAACAATTGTAGTTTTATTTTTTGTGAGGTTTTCTATTGCATCATGAATTATTTTTTCAGACTCTGAGTCTAGAGAGGATGTAGCTTCATCTAAAAGAATTATTGGAGCATTTTTTAAAATCGCTCTTGCAATCGATATTCGTTGTTTTTGCCCCCCTGACAATCTAACACCATTTTCTCCTACAATTGTTTCATATTTCTTTGGCAGTCTTTCAATAAATTCTTGTGATGCAGATTTTTTACAAGCTTGAAGAACGTCCTCCTTTGATGCTTTATCATATCCATAAGTCAAATTTTTGAGCACCGTATCATCGAATAGGATTATATCTTGGCTTACTAATGAAATTTTGTTTCTTAAAGAACTCAATCTAACATCATTAATATTCTGATCATCAATAATTATTTTACCATTTGAAAGATGAAAAAATCTTGGAATCAAATTAAGCAAAGTAGTTTTACCAGATCCACTTACTCCAACAAATCCAACCTTTTCTCCTCCATTAATTCTCCCATTTACCCCATAGAGAGCTTGAACATTATTTGGATAAAAAAAGTTGATATCTTTAAATTCAATATTACCTTTATTTATTTTTAAATCTGAAAGGTGTGACTCCTCTTTAACTAGATTTATTCTATCAATTATCTCATAAGTCCGTTTAATGGCGACTAATCCAGATTTAATACCTATATTTAGGCCAGCCAAAGCTCTTACAGGCTGGTAGGCAAGCATAAGAGCTGCAAGGAATGAAACAAATTGACCTAAAGATAATGCTCCCTGAAAACTCCTGTAACCAGCAAAAAATACCACAATCGCAATAGCTATGGCTGAAATAGTTTCCATTACTGGTGCAGCACCTAAAAAAGTTTGATGTGTCTTTCTATTAGCCTTCCACTGATCTTCAATTACTTGATTAATATTTTTTATTTCTTCGTATTCTTTTTGATATATTTTTATCAATAAAGACCCTTTTATTATTTCAGATAAAAACTTAACAAATCTATCTGTTTTTTCTGCGGAATCTAAAGTTCTTTTTCCCATTTTTTTTCCAAGATTCTTTGAAAAAAAAGCTGTAATTGGTATCATTATTACTGCAACAAGAGCAAGCTGCCAGTCATGATAGAATAAAAGTCCGAGTAAAAAAATTAAGGTGATACTTTCTTTGACAAGACTTACTACTGAACCAGTCAGTGTGTTAAAAATCACTCCCAGGTCCCATGTAAAGTGAGATATAAATTTTCCTGAGTGCTTTCCTGTAATATATAAAGTGTCAGAGGTTATTAGTTTTTCTGCCATTTTAGAACTTATGTTTGAGCAGATTTTGGTTGCTACTTTTATGGTTATAATTCTCGTTAGAAAAATAGATAATGCCTTTATAGTAAAAGCTAAAATTATAGCTGATGGTATTACATAAAGCATTAATTTATTTTTATTTTCAAAGATTTGTTTAATGGCTGGATCTAAAAGCCAAGCTGTAGCAGCAGTGGCCGCAGAAGTTATTAAAATAAAAATAAAAGTTAATGATAATTCCGGGATATATTTTTTTATATGAGTTTTAAAAACTCTTTTAATAACATCTATATCTTTCAATTAAACACCTCCGATTGAAACGTTTAAAATTTTTATTGTTGGGGAGTTAATTTTATATTTTAATTCTAAATCATTTCCTAAAATTAAATTTTTAAACATATGTTTAATATTACTAGCTATAGTTATTTCGTTAACAGGATATTTGATTTCTCCATTTTCTATTAAAAAACCAGAACCCCCCTTGCTAAAGTCCCCTGTTACAGAATTAAAGCCAGATCCAAAAAGATCCGTTACGTAAATACCTTTTCCAGTATCTTTTATAAGATCTTTAGTCTCAGTTTTTCCGTTATTTACAAAAAAATTTGTTGCACCACTGGATCTACCATTTGTTTTTTTATTAAGCATTTTTGCACTATATGAGTCTAAAAATATATCATTTAACTTTCCATTAACGACTATATTAAGTTTGTTACATCTTACTCCTTCGTTATCAAATTTTTTTGTTCCTAGTCCTTTAGGAATTTTTGGGTCATCAATTATATTTACTTCCTCATTAAAAATACTTTCTCCAACCTCTCCTTTAATAAAACTAACTTTTCTAGCTAAATTATGTCCTGATATTGAACCTATAAAATGAGCAAGTAAAGACGAAGCAATTCTTGGTTCTAAAATTATATCTCCATTAAAAGATTTTATTTTTTTAGCGTTTAATTTTTTTACTGATCTTGTGGCAGCATTATCTCCAATCTTTTTTGCATCGGGCAAGTCACTAAAAAATCTTTTTGACGCGATTTCATAATCTCTTTCCATTGATCCATTATTTTTAGCAATAACATCACAATATACTGAGTAATAAGAATTTTTATAACCATCTCCAAAACCATTTGAATTTTGTAAAAAAAAATTTGATTTAATTTCAGAAAACGAAGCACCATTTGAATTGAAAATTTCTTTTTTTTTTAGTGCTTCATTCTCACATTCTTTTATATAACTTTCTTTTTTTTCGTAAGAAATGGTATTTTGATCATATAAGCAAAGTTCTTCATTATCATTTTTATAAAAAAAATTAGGATCTGCTAAGCCGCAAAATTTATCTTCTGGAGTATTCTTTGCCATATCAACACATTTTTGGATTGCATAGTTAATCTTATCTTTTGATAAATTAGACATAGAAATTGAAGATTTTTTTTTTTCAAAGTAAGCAGTTAACACAAGTGAAATTTCATCTGATTTTTTTATTTCCTCAGATTTACCATTTCTAACCAGAATCTCTTCAGTTATAGAATGACTGCATGCAACTTCTGACTCTGTTGTCCCAAGTTTTTTCAATTTTTTAAGAGCGTATGAGGTAATATCCTCTAAAAAGTTTTTATCTTTAAGCATAAATATAAATGGTTAAAATTATAAAAATTATAAAACCAAAAAAGTTATTACTTTTAAAAACTTTTTCAATTTCAGTTTTATTTTTATATCCATATTTTTTTATTACTAAAACTTGATTTATCAAATGAGTAGAGGCTAATAGAATACATAGAAAAAATAAAAAGTTTTTTTTTGTTAAAAAACCTAAAGCAATAAAAAAAGTTATGGATGTAACATAGCTAAAAAACAAAAAATTTTTTATATCAAATTGAAACTTTACAGCTGTCGATTTTATTTTATTTTTAACATCGTCTTTTAAATCTTGTATTGCATAAATAGTATCATATCCAAGTGTCCAGAATACAGCTGCAAGATATAAAACTATAATTTCTATTGCTATGTTTTCAAAAATTACACTCCAGCCAAGAAGTACACCCCAATTAAAAACAATACCCAAATATATTTGAGGCCAAAAAGTTATTCTTTTCATAAAAGGATAAGTTAAAACAAATAGTCCAGATATAAGACCTAGAATTATCGAAAATTTATTAAATGAAAAAAGAATTAATAAAGATGGAGCCAAAAAAAGCAAAATTAAAAGCCAAGCTTTAGTTTTTGATATTTTGTTTGAAGCTATTGGTCTATTTTTTGTACGTTCTACTTTTTTATCTAAATCTTTGTCAATAATATCATTATAAATACATCCGGCCGTTCTCATTAGCACTGATCCAATAAAAAAAATTATTAAGAAGTAAAAAAAGTTATATATATTCTTGTTATACCATTGCGAAAAAGCAACTCCCCATGCGCATGGCCAAAAAAGTAAAAAAATGCCAATTGGCCTATTAAATCTAAAAAGTTTTATATATTCTGACATTAATTTAAAATTTTTCTAATATTATCTAAACTTTGTAATTCTATATCTGGATAAAATCCTAATTTATCAAATTTTATTTTCTTTCTATTGATCCATGCAGTTCTAAATCCGAAATTTTTTGCACCCGCAATATCCCAGCAATTAGAGCTTAAAAATAAAATACTTTTTGGTGAACACTTAAAGTTATTTGTTACTGTCTGATAAACTTTCGGACTTGGTTTATAAATCTTTATACGATCTACGCTCAAAATTTTATTAAAATCTCTATTCATTTTATATTTTTTTAATAAATTCTTAATCATCAAAGACGAACCGTTAGTTAAAATGTATCTTGGTATTTTCTTTTTTTTTAAAAAATTAATTAATGACTCTAAGTCACTATAGGGTTTTAAAAATTTGTAGCTGTTTAATAATTTTTTTTTAATTTTATTTTTTTTATATACTTCTAATACGTAGTCTAAAGCATCATTAGTTATTTTCCAAAAATCTACATACTGGTTCATTATTGTTCTAATCCAAGAATACTCTAGTTGTTTTGTTCTCCAGAGATTTGAAAAATTTTTCCAATTTTTACCAATATATTTTTTTAAAAGGCTTGATGTTGAGTGAATATCAAAACATGTGCCATAAACATCAAAAACAACTAGTTTTATATTTTTTATTTTCATCTTTGGGTTAGAATAGAAATAAATGTCATCAAAAATTAGAATTTATATAAATAGAAATTTAGAAACTAATAACACATTAGATTTTGATGTGAATGACTCTCATTATTTAAATCATGTGATGAGAGTAAAAAAAAATGATCAAATAACAGTTTTTAACTCAAAAGATGGAGAATTTCTCGCTGAAATATATAATTTAAATAAAAAAAAAATCACATGTAAGATTTTAAAAAAAAATATTTTTAAAATTTTGAAATCAAATATTTCTCTAATTTTTTCTTTAATTAAAAATACAAAATTAGATTTTTTAATTCAAAAGTGTACTGAAATAGGGGTAAAACAATTTATTCCTGTAATAACAGATAGGTCAATTAGCAAAT
>Ga0194133_10010604_pt1 | contig 10324 bp, 9 predicted proteins | sample TA2KigOf40mmetaG_FD_155448 | JGI IMG/M metagenome (GOLD analysis project Ga0194133, IMG submission 155448) | Freshwater microbial communities from Lake Tanganyika, Tanzania - TA2015055 Kigoma Offshore 40m | ecosystem: Environmental > Aquatic > Freshwater > Lake | place: Tanzania: Lake Tanganyika... | reverse complement strand
TGTCGTTGAAGAAGGAAATAATTTTACATTCTAAGCAAATACTTGAAAATTTTGATTTTCCAACAACTCGCGATGAGCATTGGAAATATACAAGACTCACTAAATTGAGTCAATTATTATTGCATCAAACATCGAATTCTCAAAATGCATCGAAAGCCCCATTAAGCAATTCACAAATCATTTCTATAGTCAATGGCAATTTAGCTTCTGTTTCTGATATTGAAGAGGTCAAAATCACAAAATTCAGTGAAGCTACTGAAGAAAAAATCAATATGATCGGCAAGTATGTGAATCTTGACAATAACATTTTTAATGCTTTGAATTCATTGTACATAAATGATGGATTATTTATTGAAGTGAATGAAAACCAACAGATTGAAAACCCTATTCAACTAATCCTTGAAAATAATGAACAAGAAGCTTTCTGCCCAGTTCGTATTTTTATTCATGCAAAAAAAGGATCTTCAGCTTCGTTTTTATTGAATTTTTCAAGTTCAACCGAGTCTTTTTCATTACCTATTGTTGAATATTACGTAGGACAAAATGCAAGATTATCTATCGATAAAATTCAACTGGAAAGTGAGAAATCATTTTCAATTTCAACAGATCAAGTATATCAAGAAAGAGACTCCTATTTTAAAATAAATACAATTTCACTTTCAGGAAAATTCATTCGTAATAGTCTCAACATTTTGGTTGATGGTGAAAACTGCGAGACTCATCTCAATGGAGCTTACTTACCTCAGGAAGATCAGGTAATTGATAATCATACTGTTGTTGATCATTTGCAAGCAAATTGTAATTCCAATGAGCTTTACAAAGGAGTTTTAAATGGTAAATCAATTGGTGTTTTTAATGGAAAAGTATTTGTTAGGCCGAATGCACAAAAAATCAATGCGTTTCAATCAAATGCCAATGTTCTTATTTCCGATGATGCTTCTATGAATTCAAAACCTGAGTTAGAAATTTATGCAGATGACGTAAAATGTTCCCATGGTTCTACAACGGGACAAATGGATGAAGATGCGATTTTCTATTTACGAGCGAGAGGTATTTCTGAAAAATCAGCAAAAGCGTTGATGACACAAGCATTTATTGGCGATGTATTGAATAAAATTGATAATGAGGAAGTTTTAAACTACATTCATGTTAAACTAGAAGAATTGCACGGTTGGTCATTCTAATTCAGATTTCTTTTTTAGAAATTTTTCCCTTGTAAACTAATTATTTTGCCTCAGGTAATAAATCGTAATATCCTTTGGCATGTAACACTACTTTTTCATTTCCAGAAAGTGTAAAAGGAATTTCAAAAGTTAAATTAATTGACTCTCCTTTATTCAATTTAAGAAACGTGTTATCTTCCTTGATGAGTTTTTCATTCAAAGAATTTTGAGAAGGATAAATTACTTTATCACCAATCTTAATGTAAATATTATCAATGAAAGAAATTTCATCTTTGATCTCCTCAATTTTTATTTCCAATTTTCCATTTGCTATGCTATTGTGAGGTAATTCTAAAGCATCTTCACGATTTAATTTATCGGAAACTTGATTACGAAGTATTTCATCAACTAGTTGATATTCTCCGTTGATTTTAACGTGAACAAATGGGCATTTTGGCGAGGCAGGAATTCCATTTACTAAATAAAAAGAGTTCTTATTATTAAATTTTAAATTATACACTGTATTTACCGTTTTGTTGTTTTTGACGATATTTAAAATTTCACATTCTTCCACTAAACCAGTTGACATGTTATAATACTTTAATTTGTCAGATAAAGAAAGTTCTCCAATTTTTTTAACTCCGTTGTTTGTTAAAACCGGATGATTATCCGTTCCTTGTATTTCCAAAAGAGATAACTCTTCTGAATTTGAGGCATACAAGCTATTACTATTAATAAAAACAACTTTGGTTAGCGGATATTCTTTGTCTTTGTGTTCCAAAAGTTGTTTCACTTCGGAAATTTCCATTTTTTTCGTTAGACTGTTATATGTACGAACTGTCATTCCAGATTTGACATCTTTAATTTTTATTTCTTGATTTTCAGTATTGAGAATTGGTGTGTTTTCAACAAAGCATCCGCCGAAATAAACGTCAAACTCCTCAAAATATTGGAAATTACTTACCTTAATTCCGTCTATAAAGTATTCGTAATCTACAAATTCACCATTCTCATTTTGTACTTTTGAGGCTTTTCCTTTCATTTCAAATATAGCTGCAACTCTTTCAATAAAGTTACCATTCTCGTCTAACCTTGGATTCCCTTCAGTATCAAAATCAAAATCGATTGCTTTATCTTTTGAGTAAGACTCTAAAAATTGTCCATTATTGAACTTAGTATATGAAGATAACTCACCATTTAAAAAAAAGGAGTTTTCAACGATTTGACCATTATTGTCATAATAAGTTTGATCCCCGAATTTTAGGCCTTCAACATAAGATTCCTCATATTCTAGTTGCCCATTGGCATGATGTTTAAATACAATACCCGTTAAAGGTTCTCCGTTCATTTTCAAGAGAATCAATCCGTTTGAATTATCAATTCTTGTTTCTTTGATGTTGTATCTTGGATTATCTTGTCCAGAAATTAAAAAACTCGTTAACAATATAATTGCACAAATAAATGTTTTCATAAGATATTATTTTTAAAAAGTTAGGACCAAATATAAATAGATATTTCTAAATGGATGTAAATGATTTGTAATTAATTTTCTATTTAACTAGTAATCAATTCATACCTCAACCAATTCAGAGCACTTAAAACAGTCATTTGAATATTTCGCTCACGATTGTCACCAAATTGGAATTTTCTTGCCTTAACACCATATTTTGTTGCTAAACCAATCCAAACGAGCCCTACGGGTTTGTCTTCAGTTCCTCCTGTTGGACCCGCAATTCCTGTTGTGGAAAGGCAAATATCAACATTTAACTTTTTTAATCCACTTTCGGCCATTTGAAGAGCAATGGTTTCACTGACTGCTCCATGTTCTTTTAACGTATTGTGAGATAAATCTAAAATTTCCTCTTTAAGCTTATTAGAATAGGTTAGGAGTGACCCTTCAAAATAGTCCGATGCTCCTGATATAGATGTAATCTGATTCGCTAATAGCCCTGATGTACAACTTTCGACTGTACCTATTTTAAGTTTTCTTTTTCTTAGTTCCTCCCCGATTATTTCGGGCAGATTTTGATTTTCATATCCAAAAACAGCCTCAGGTAGGGTGTCTCGAACTTCGGAAAGATAGTTCTCAATCAAAACTTTATCTATTTCTCCATTTGGTGATGAAATTCTTAATTTAACGATTCCTGGTGATGGCAAATAGGCCAGTCCAAAACCATCATTTCTAACTCGATTCTCCCAATCTGAAAGTTTTTCCGCCAAGAACGACTCACCAATACCTTGAGTTAAAATTGTCTTGTGATACATGGAATTCAATTGGAATTGTTCTCGCAGTCGCGGAAAAACTTCTTCCATCATTATTCCTTTCATTTCGTAAGGAACACCCGGAAGTGAAATAACTATTTTCCCATTTTTTTCAAACCACATTCCTGCAGCAGTCCCATAATCATTGGCTAAAATCACACAATGTTTTGGTAATGCCGCTTGTTGAATGTTTGATTCAAGTATAGGTCTATTTCTATTTATAAAATAAGTAGTTATCTTATCAAGAGTAGGTTGATGTATTTCTAATTTTGTATCAAAATATTTCGCCAATGTGTGTTTGGTGATGTCGTCTTTTGTTGGACCCAATCCACCGGTAATAATTACTACATCAGATTTGCTAATTGAATAATCTACGGTAGATAAAATATCATGAGCCCTATCGGAAATAGTTAAACCTTCAATAATGTTGCCGCCAAGTTTTGAAATCTCCTGTCCGATCCATGAGGCATTGGTGTTTACTGTCTGTCCAATCAATAATTCATCTCCGATAGAAACAACAATAACATTCATGATTTCCTTTTTTTGAATTTAGCAATGGATTCAATATGGCCTGTGTGTGGGAATTGATCAGCTAACGAAAATTTAAGTAAGCCATAACCTGCTTGGACAAGTGTATCGGCATCACGTGCTTGAGTCGATGGATTACATGAAATATAAACGATATTTTCAGCACCCAAATCGATGACTTTTTGTAAGGTTTTTGGCGCAATTCCCGCTCTTGGGGGATCAAGAATAATTGAGGAAATTCTTCCGTTTAACTCAGGCCTTTCTCTAAGAAACTTTCCGACATCTGCAGCGAAAAATTCTAGTCCACTTAATTCATTAACAATCGCATTTCTTTCAGCATCTTTAATGGCCTCCGGTATGATATCGACGCCAATTAGTTGGATTCCACCCGCTCGCTTAGCAGCTAATTGTCCAATCGTACCCGTACCACAAAACAAGTCTAAAACAACTTTATTTTCAGGTATATATTCCTCAAAAACGTAGTCTAATGCTTTGGTATAAAGTAATTCAGCACATTTTGGGTTGGTCTGAAAAAAACTTTCCATACTGATTTCAAATGATAGTCCAAGCAAGTTTTCAGTGACTATGGGGTCACCATAAATTAATTTATTTTCACCATTCTCAATTTTTGCCCTATCAGCAACATTGTCATTTATTGTGTGTTGAATTCCAGCAATTCTATCTCCCATTTGTGATAAAATAAATTCAACAAATGCGCGGGGGTCAAAGTTTTCTATTCCTTCAGACGAAGTAACAAGATTGATAAGTAATCTGTCTTGTGAAAATGATTTTCGAACCACAATATGTCTGAAAAAACCAGTTTTTTTAGGTGGGTGCCAAGCTGGTAAATTGGTTTTTTTTAGAAATTCGCGAATTAAATAAAGTTTCGATTCCCATTCTTCGTCAAAAAGCCCTGAGGTTTTATTCAAATTTTCTACTTTCCACCAAGTTCCTCTTCGTTTAAATCCAAGGGCAAAAGCATCATCCAATTCTTGCCCTGTTTCTGGAAGATGTTCAATCGATGAGAAACTATATTCCATTTTATTTCGATAAAAATAGGTATCAGGAGACTCGATAAATGTATCAAAAACAGAATCAATATTTCCAATACCAGAAAGTCTTGAAAATGTGTCCAAGGTTGATTTTTGTTTATATTCTGCTTGTTTTCTTATGGGAATACGAATATACGGGCCGCCTGAAATTTCTTGATATTGCGTCTCTGTTTCAAATTCCGAACGTTTTAAAACTTCAATTAAACTTGCTTCAGCGTGTTTTTTTCTTTTGGTTGTAATTTTGGCAGAAACCAATTGACCTGGAAATGTATTGCCAACAAAAACAATAAAATTTCCATCCATTGTTTGTATTTTGGCGATTCCCTTACCCCCAAAAGCGTAATCTGTAATTTCTAACGCAACAATCTGACCCCGACTAAACATTAATTTATCTTTTTACAAACCTACCAATTTTCGAGGTAATTGACTTAGATTTGTTATTTGATTAACATGCTTGATATTTGATTCTTTGATTTGTGGATTAAAATGATATGCTCGCATTCCTACACGTTCTGCGCCAAGAACATCAACCTCATAATCATCCCCAATCATCACTGAATTTTCTGGGACGGCATTTGCTTTTTTTAATGAATAATTGAAAATTTCTGGATCAGGTTTGTTAATTCCTATTTCTTCAGAACATACGATTACATCAAAATAAGGTCTTAATAGACAATTTTCTAATTTCGTATATTGAACTTCAACAAAACCATTTGTGATAATGTGCATGCGGTATCCACTCATTTTCAATTCTCTTAAAGTTTCTATAGTATTCGGAAATAAACAAATTTGTTTTGGCGAAATTTCTACGTATCCGTCACTAAAATGATTTACGATACTATCATCTTGAACATTCCATTTTTCAAGTGTTTTTCTAAAACGTTCAATCCGAAGGAATTCTTTCGTAATTTCCTTCTTTCCATATGCCTTCCATAATTTAGCATTTACCTGAAGATAATAATTATAGAAATCACTAAAAAAAATGTCTTTTTTGTCAAGGCTTGATTCGGAAAAAAGTAGAACTAAAGCTTGTTTTGAATTTTTATCAAAATCCCACAAAGTCCGGTCTAGATCAAAAAAAAGATGTTTTATCATTCGGAAAAGACAAAATAAGCAAGTGAAGTGGTAATTAATCCACTCAAAATAATACCTATAAACACCCATAAAAAAGTATCTTTTTCTCTTCCATAAAATTTTGCAACGATGATAGATCCTATTGGAATAGAGAGCAGGGATGGGGCTATAAAACACAAACCTATTTTACCAAATATTCTTTTTAGCTTTAGAGTAGTTTTATTAGTCCACGTAAATTTTTTATTTTGCTCGACAAGAATTCCCTTTTCAAGAGATTCGCTTATCTTTTTTAATTTTTTTCTTCTGGATAGTTCCATAAATAAATCCGCACCATAATAAAACAAGAAAGAACTCAAAGATGCGCCTGATACTGCAGCCAAAAAAGTTGTCATAAAATCAAGTCCGAGAGGAATACCAGCAAAAGGAGAGAATAAAAACTTAAACGTTGCAACCAGAAATACACTTGTAAATGCCGCCCAATTCATAAATTATATTTTCTCTCCGTACGCTAAATCTCCGGCATCACCAAGGCCGGGCACAATATAAGATTGCGCAGTAAGTTCTTGATCAATGGCTGCAATAAATATTTCTGTATTTTCGGGTAAATGTTTTACAACATAATCTAACGCCTGAGGTGTTGCAATAGCAGAAACAATAAAAATTCGTTTTGGATTACCATAACGCAACATAGCTTGATATACGGCAACCATTGAGCTTCCTGTTGCGAGCATCGGGTCACTGATAATCCAAATTTTATTATCTAAGTTGGGAGAGGCCATATATTCAACGTAAATTTCAAAATCTTCCGCTGTTGAGTGCTTTCGGTATGCTGATATAAATGCACTCTCTGATTGATCAAAATAGTTCAATAATCCTTGGTGCATAGAAAGTCCAGCACGAAGTATCGTTGCCAATATAGGCTTTTCTTTTGGTAATGCTATAATTGCTTTTCCCAATGGGGTTTGAATCTCAGATTCAATATATGACAAATGTTTGGAAACTTCATAACCAAGAATTTCAGCAATTCTTTCCATATTCCGGCGAAATCGCAGTGGGTCTTTTTGAACTTCAATATTTCGAATTTCCGATAAAAAAGTATTTAGAAGAGAAGCGTTTGATGAAATATTGTGTATCATGTTTACCTATTTTATCAAAAGTACGTGGAAAATTTCTAAGTACATACGCTCTGCCAAAAATTCACGCTTTTTAATTAAAATATGACAGCTTGTCGTAAATTGATTGAATGGTCTTATCTTTGCCTCCTGGGTCCGAAATAAATATCAAGATGAAGAAAAAAGAAAATAAATTTCAAGAAACAGATAATCAAGGTGCAAATCCAATAAAAAATGAAAACTCATATGAAGCTGAGCAAACTGAAGATAGTAATGAAATTCAAAACGATAAAGAAGAATTAAACGAAAATAATATAGAAAAGACTGAAGAAAATTGGGCTGAAAAATATCAAGAACTGCATGAAAAGTATGTACGAATTCATGCTGAATTCGACAATTACAGAAAAAGAACAATGAAGGAACGAATTGATCTCATGTCATCAGCTAATGCGGGTATTTTAAAAGAATTAATTTCAATTTTAGATGATTTTGAAAGAGCTATGTCATCAAACGAAATTGCCACTGAAATAGACAGTGTAAAAGAAGGTTTTCAATTAATTTACAGCAAACAAAAAGCATTTTTGGAATCGAAAGGGCTAAAACCAATGCATTCAGTAGGAGAGTCTTTTGATAGTGAGTTGCATGAGGCAATAGCAAGTATACCTGCTGAATCTGATGATATGAAAGGAAAAATTATTGAAGATGTAGAAAAGGGGTACTTACTTAACGATAAAGTAATTCGTTTTGCAAAAGTTGTAGTTGGTAATTAACAGAAATAGTACAAAAAGTAAGGATGGGTCAAAAACGAGATTATTACGAGGTATTAGGTGTTTCTAAAAATGCTGACGAGTCTGAAATAAAAAAGGCATATCGAAAACTTGCCATAAAATACCACCCAGATAAAAATCCGGATGATATTTCCGCCGAGGAAAAATTTAAGGAGGCGGCTGAAGCATATGAGGTTCTGAGTAATTCAGAGAAAAGAGCACAATACGATCGTTTCGGTCATGCTGGAATGGGAAGCCAAGGTGGATTCGGAGGTATGAATATGGACGATATTTTTTCTCAATTTGGAGATATTTTTGGAAGTGCTTTCGGTGGAAGTTTCGGAGGAAGTCGTTCAGGGGGATCTAGGACTATTAAAGGTACGAACCTTCGCGTAAAAATGAAATTGAACCTTGAGGAAATTGCTTTAGGCGTTAAAAAGAAAATAAAAGTTAATAAGCTGGTAAATGCCGAGGGAGTGACCTACAAAACTTGTAGTACTTGCAATGGAACCGGAAGAATAACGAAGGTGTCTCAAACATTTTTAGGCGCAATGCAAACTCAGTCAGCTTGCCATGTTTGTCAGGGTGCCGGAAAAATTATTGATAAAAAACCTGCAGATTCTGATATACATGGATTGAGACGTCAAGAGGAAGTCATTGAGATTGAAATTCCTGCAGGGGTAGAGGAGGGAATGCAGTTGAGTGTTTCAGGAAAGGGAAATGCAGGTCCGTTTAATGGCGTTCCAGGTGATTTAATCGTTGTAATTGAAGAGATAGAGCACGACGAATTAAGACGTGAAAGTGAAAACCTTCATTATGACGCGATTGTGAGTTTTGTTGACGCCACCTTAGGAGAATCAATCGAAGTCCCTACCGTCAACGGTAAAGTAAAAATAAAAGTTGATCCGGGAACTCAAAGTGGAAAAGTTTTACGACTGAAAGGAAAAGGATTACCAATTCTACAAGGATATAGAGCTGGTTCAGGAGATTTATTTGTTCATATACATGTATGGACCCCAACAAAACTTTCAAAAGAAGAACGAGATTTATTGGAATCGTTAAAAGATTCTGAAAACTTCAAGCCACAATCTGATTTGGAAAGAAAAGGGTTTTTCGGTAGAATGAAAGACATGTTCAGTTAAGTATGGATTTTCTTAGCCAATCTACATCTGGTAAAAATGATTTTTCAAGTTACATATTAACTATCTGCTTAATACTCGTGGCATACGGGTTATTAGGATCCCTACCATTATTGATTGATTTGCGTTTATCAGGCTCTGATTTATCGGAGGGAATGAGTATTGAACAAATATCTCGTGTCTTAGGAAAAAATCGACTATTAATCCATCTTCTCCTACCTTTTGTTTTTATTTTTGCAGCACTTTATCTCGGGATTACCCGGTTTCACAAACGGAAATTTCTCACTGTAATAACAACTTCAAAAGATTTTCGTTGGAAACGGTTTTTTACTTCTTTCTTCATATGGTGGGGAGTTATGTTTGTTTTTGTTCTCACTGAATACTTAACGGGCTCTGAATTAATTTTAAATTTCAAATTATCAACATTTATTCCTTTGCTCTTAATTTCATTTTTGTTAATCCCAATTCAAACCTCGGCTGAAGAAATCTTATTTCGTGGCTATTTAGCCCAATCACTTTTTCGTAAGATTGGAAGCAACCTTCATACCATCATAATTACGAGTATTTTTTTCGCATTGATGCATGCATTTAATCCTGAGGTAAAGACCTTAGGGTATGGGATTTTATCGTATTATTTCCTTACAGGTATTTTTTTAGCAATAATTACAATTATGGATCGGGGTTTAGAATTATCAATGGGTTACCACGCTGCCAATAATGTATTTGCGGCAATAATGATCACAACGAATTGGCAAGCTTTTCAGACTGATGCAATTCTATTGGACACCTCAAGTCCTTCTTTTGGCTTAGATTCAATCCTAACATTAGCTATTATTCAGCCTGCGCTGCTGTTCCTATTTTCAAAAATGTATAACTGGAAAAATTGGAAAAAATTAATATCAAAAAATGAATCTTTAATTGAATAAGTTTTAATCTCTTTTGATGACCGATTGAATTAATTTCCAGTATGTAGTTCCCTTTTTCCAATGCTGTTAAATCAATTAATGAATTTTGGCACTTTGATCGATAAAAATGGTGATACAATCGACTCGGTACATTTTCCTGAGTCGGTAAGAAAATACCCGTTCTTTGGTAAAGGAGTTTATTTTCTAAAGGGACGAATTACCGAAGAGTTCGGCTACTATTGCTTAGAAGTAGGTGAAATGCGAAAGATTCCTTTCAAAGAAGATGTAAGGTTTGAAGAACTTAATCCTCAACGTATACCAT
>Ga0194133_10010601_pt1 | contig 10329 bp, 13 predicted proteins | sample TA2KigOf40mmetaG_FD_155448 | JGI IMG/M metagenome (GOLD analysis project Ga0194133, IMG submission 155448) | Freshwater microbial communities from Lake Tanganyika, Tanzania - TA2015055 Kigoma Offshore 40m | ecosystem: Environmental > Aquatic > Freshwater > Lake | place: Tanzania: Lake... | reverse complement strand
TAATTTAAATCACTTGGTTAAAACTTGAAAGTAACTGGTTTTTTACTTCTATTTACGATAGGAACAATTTTTGTGATATCTGAACCCACAGAAACAACACCAAAGTCAATATCTCCTTAATCTTAATCCTATAATTCAAGTTAAAGTGGAATACCTTCACCTTTTATTATTACATCGATTTTATAAAGATTATTAAAGTCTAAAGTAAGTTTATCCTGATAATTTTTTAATTCACGAGGAGTAAATAAAATTGGAATTTATAAGGCCTCTGCTGGTATTTTCTTATCGCCTTCAGTTGTTTCAGGCATAACAACTTATCCTGGTGTCAATTGCACATCAAGATGAGGTTTCCTTTCGAAATCAGATTCTACAGAAATCGCATTCGTATCAACATTAGTAATTGTCAAAATTTTTTTGAGGGGCACTGGCTGTCTTGACACAAAGCATGGTCCAAAATCTATTACTGTTTAGCTTAACTTGACTCCGGGTTTTCTTGCTTTTCCTTCAAGAACGAAATCATATTTTGATCCACTGAATATTTACAGTTATATTTTGTAAGACTTAAGAACATGTTCTACGATAGGTAAATATGTTATTTCAAATTAAATTTCTTGATTTTTAGGGACACTACCTTTGTCAGGAGTTATTTGGATGTATTTATTGACTTGACGTTTCCACATAAAATCAAAATTGAACTCACCGCTGTTTTTAAGCACAACTTTTTAAGATTTTCTCTCATTAATGAAAAATTCGCCAAAATCAAATTTGAATGGTTCACCAGCTTGTATTTCTACACGATCGGCTCCTGTAAAAACAGAATGGTGGATCTTATATCCTTCTCCTTTTACGTTAAGAACAAGAGGGCGAGCCTTTCTCTTCACAATACAGTTTAGATTGTAGTTGTAATTGAGTTCATATTTAGGTTAGAAAAGTACCTCAATCGGAATTTGAGAACCTGCAGGGACTGTGCCTATCAAAGGAGTAACTTTCAAGGAATCTCCATAGTCAACTCCTCCTCTAACGCTTTCTTTTGTAAAGTTAAAACTGAACGGAATTTATTCTTGATTTATTAAGTTGACAACTTCACGATTCTTTCCACCTAGCAATTATGGACCAAATTTGATTTTTCCAGTCTCAAATAAAACATTAGGTTCATTAACTCTGCCGACTATGAGGAAGTGTTAAACGATATTTTGAGAAGGGATAAGGAATAACCATTGTGATTCATGCTCACCTACATTATTCGGTAGATATTCGAATACCATTTCACTCTTTTTTCCACTAAGGATTAGACCTTTAGGTGATAAACACTTAAAAAGAGGTTTATTTTTTTTGCTATCATCAACTACTTCTCTCCATTCAAATTCATAGCCGATTCCAGTAGGATTAACTGCCATGAATCTGCGAGTATTTTTTATGAAGGTTCCCAGAGATTCAAATTCCAAAACTTTATATTTTTAATCTACAGGCTTTAAATCCTTATCTTTTGAATTTGTATAAGCAGTTGGAGGTAACTCAAAATGAATAACCGGTCTTTCTGCAATACCGTCGACCATTATTTCTAGAGATTTTTGTTCAGGATCTAAATGCAAGAAATTAGCAAGAATGAGTCTAGAAAAGTTATTTTCAACTTCCATCGGTGCAAATTTAACAACGAAATTCTCATTGCATCCTGCAGGAATCTCACCTTTTTTTGGGAATATACTAAAAGCTCCAGCATCTAATAGTAGAGTGCGCTAGTTTGGATTACAAATTTTGAAATTATATTAAAGACCAATCTTTGAAGTATTTTTTATACTAAACTTATGTGTTCTTTGAGCATACATGAGTGTAGGCTTAAAGTCCATTTTTGTAATGGCACAGTCATATCTGCCATAATCACAAACTGCACTCACTTTTAAACCGACATTTCGATCGGTATTATCAACTTTATCATAACTAGGTTCAGGAATCGTTTCAACTAATTCAGCAGTAGCTTCTTCGGACTCATCAATTACAATTTCTTCTGGAGGTTTTTCATCAGTTTTTGCGGGTGGTTTACCTTTTGCGGGAGCTTTACCTTTCGTTGCTGCTGCAGCTGCAGCTTCAGCTTCATCACGTCTTCGTTTTTCTTCAGCTGCACGATCTGCCATGATTTTTCTAAGTTCAGATGGTCTTACAAATCTAACTGTTTTCATGGTATCATCCCAATCTTTGAAGTCTTGATCACCAGTTTGATTTTGAATTATCTGTTAAGTTTCACAAGTTATTTCAAGACCTTCAAAATTTTCCTCTTTATCTGATTTGAAAGTAACTTTAATTTATTTTTGAGAACGTGCTTTTAAGTGGCCTAAACTAGGAATGACCTTGAATTAGTCATTACTACCTGTGTTCCAATTAAATTTAATAGTTTTATCTCCATTATTGACCATTATAAAGCTCATAGTTTTAGGTTTTCCCCTAATACAGTCTCCAATTTTAAGTTCATCACCTTAAAGTCCTTCAAAAGTAACACTTTCTTAGTATCCTTCACCTTGCAACAAACATTTATGCTACTCAAATTAATTGCCCATCGTCTTAAAAGTAAGAAGGAAAGATTCATTTCCAGCTTATTTAGGTTTAAACAAAATATCAAAGGCTTGATATGACTTTTGTGTGATAGTATGGCTCATATTACCCAAAAATTAGAAATTATCATTTCTTAAAGCATCAAAACGAGCTGTTGCTGGTACTTGTCCTTCATTTTTCAAAACAATTTACAGTTTTTATTCTCGACCTACCATTGTCTTTTTGAATTTAAGAACAGGATTCCCTTCATTATCTACTTCTTCAGGTTTTCCAACTAAAAGTGTTGGTAAAGTACCTTCACCTCTTAGTTCAAATACAAGTTTACCAGTTTTACTTAATGGATCTCCATGTTCAACTATAGCTTCGAAAATTGCTCCATATTGCATCATAGCAGTTGGATTAAAACTGATCGTTACATATTTGTGTTTATGAGGATCGATTTTAAGAGTATCAGGACTTACCTCAAAAGCAAAACCTTCACTTTTACTTTGAGAACGAGGTTTAACAGTAAACTTTACAGTGCAAGGAATTTTGTTTGGATTCATAATTTTAAATCTTTCTTTAGCTCCTTCAGGATTTTTTGAGGCAACGAGTGTTCCAAACCAGAAAACTCTTTCCATTATTGAGTATATGCTTGAGCTTACAATAGTTTAAGTATTAAGTGCAGGATCTAAAGATGGAATGACAGTTTATTCTTCAAATATTTGATCCAAGTCTTGAGTATTAATTCCAGGAATTGAACTTTCTGCGCAAAGCTCGAAAGGAACTCCTCCAGGGTTATCAGATGGATCTCTATCTCCAATATCAATAGCTAAAACACTTTCATAAAATTTAGCTCCATCAGCTCTAAATGTGACACTTACAACCGCTGCACTTCCAGCAGGTATTGATCCAATACTAGGATTGATGTCGTACTATCCAACGCTTACAACTTGGCCTTCTATTACGGGAACATCCTTTCCTCCTTTGTCCTTGCCTTTAGCTGCTGCTTTCGGATCAGGCTTCTTCTCTTTACCTTTGGCTGCAGCCTTAGGATCTTCTACGACTTCCTGAGCTCCGTGGATTCTTTCTTCAAGTTCTTTTTATCTTTCTTCTTTTATCCTTGCCTTAGCTTCTTTATCATTATCATCGCAAATTGCATATTTGAATTCAAAATGTCCTTCATTACGGATTTCAAATGTGCGTGTCACTTATTCTCCGTATTGCATGGGTCCAAAGTTAATTGTTTTTAAGGGCGTAATTTAATACTTGCTAAAAACTGCACTTACATCCACGTTTATTGGTATTGGTTGAAAGACTTCTTTTTCTTTTCCATCGCCTTCAAGGATGTTTAAAACCATGTCTGAAGTTTAAGTTGATGTTTTAAGCTTTATCTCTTTTGTGGAAAGGAATCGCACAATAATTGTTTTTTCTTCTAAAGGTTTAAGTTCATCAGATTCTGGTTCAACGGTAAAAATGTCTCTAATTTACTTCTTTTTGCGAGTAAAAGAATATTTTATTGGATATTTTCCTTCGTTTTTAATTGTAATTGTATTTTCTTTTGGTTCACCGACACGGACTGCTCCAAAGTCGAGGATTTGAGTGCCATCTTTACCAATAGTAACAAAAGGAGATATTTTAAAAGCTTCAGCTTAAAGTTTTATTGATTTTGGTTCTTATTTTATAGTATGAGTTTCAGTATCTTCTACTTCAAGAATAATTTTTGGTTCTAAAATTGTTTCATCTTTTGCAGAAAACTAAATGTCAATTACTTTTGATTCACAAGGTTTTAACATTCCTTCGGTATCTGAGACTTTGAATTCTTATGGCAAAGTATCAACTCCATTAAGTTTCCATTTAGCATTTATTGCACAAGTATTTTTAAGAGTTAATTTCTTTGTTAGTGATTTTCCCAATAATAATCTCTAAAATTCAACGATTTCTTAATCGACTTCAATGACTGGTTCAGCACCTAATGCCTAAACTTAGAAAATTGCTGGATTAGGATTATTTTTAATTAAGCAAACGATCTCATCGCTAAAAAGTTTTGCTTGATCAGGGAAAGCAAATACGATAAGATTTTTCGTTTCATCAGTTTCAAGCACCATTGATTCTGGTTCAATAATAAAAGGAGATTTCTCGCCTGTACCTCCTTCATCTACTGGTAAAGCACTTTTAAGGACGAAAACTATTTCTGCTTTGAATTTACCATTATTAGTAATCTAAAACTCACTTGAATTTGAAGCTTTATAAGAGTCATTTGAATGTCTTTGCTCTGGATCTTTCTTAATTAACAATGGTCCAAAGTCAAAGACATTTTCACTTACAACAAAAGTTTTACTAAGAAGGCTCTCAGGTTTTTGTGCTGGTCTAGTTTTTTTATTTGCAAAGAAAACATTACGATATCCTTAATTAATAGTTGGCAATTCACAAAAAGCTTGCATATTCAAATCAAATGATTTAGGTGATCCCAAGATCTCAAATTTAAGTATTTGATTGTATGTACCAACTTATTTCGAGAAGAATTTAATGTAAAGCTTTAAAGAATCATTAGCAGGTATTACCCATCTACTCTGATGTTTAATCATATGAGGAAGACCATCAGGACCTAACTCTTAAGTTTCTTACCCGTCTACATTTTTACTAGGAGTAGGAGTCCATATTGAAAACATAGTAATTTCTTTTCTTTCAGGTCTTGTTGGAGGTTTTCTAATGATCTAATTCAAAATTGGTGGTGGCAATGGATCTTTATCTGGGTCAGGCCAAACAGGCTCTGGCACGAAGGATTTCGAATTATCACAAAGAAACTTTAGATCATACTCAATATTATAAGGTATAATTATTCTTTTCGAAATTTAATCATCCCCTGACTGAACAGCTTGAGGTTTTGCTTCATCTTAACCTTCTTCACCCTCAACTGGCTAATCTAAACCTTCATCAGCAAATTTTTTGCCTTGGGAAGACTAATGTAGTGCATTTAAATCTCCAAACCAAAGATAAAAATCTTACAAAAATTCTTCATAAGCTTTTGTTTCTGATTAATCATATATCTTTGGCTTTAAAAAAGCTCTAGCTTCATCTTCTTGTTCTTTCTTTTTAGCTTCTTCTTTTGCCTTTTTCTCAGCTTCAACTTATTCAATTTCTTTTTTATTTCCATTATTATTAGGATTTTAGCCATCTTTATCTCCATCTTTTTTGTTAGTTCCAGTCTGAGTCTTTGTCTTTGTAGCTTCAGGTTTCTTTTATTTTTTCTTTTCAGCAACATCTTCCTTTATTTTCTGTTATTTCTCTTCTTTACCTTAGTTTTTTATGCCCAATTTACGGCGAGCAAAACGATAATTTGTACAAACTGGTGACTCTATTTCCTCATTTTCACCTCCAGGACGAACTTTCTCTTTGTTGAATTTCAACATAAGAATTTATAAATTTTAATTAGGAATTGCTTTATGAATTAATTCGATAACTGTTTTTATATTTTTCCAGTATTTGCACTCAAGATTATCGAATATTACTCCTGCATTGCAATCATCGCATTTCAAACGTTCTTCAATCATCTTTTAAACAATAACTTCTGATAAATATTAAAAGTCTTAGAAATTTATTTCGGGATCTTCATCTTTTGCACCCTTCTTTTTGGCTTTCTTCTTTTTCTCCAATTCTGCTACTTAAATTTCATATTGCTCTTTTTGGTCATCTAAATATTTTTGAGCTTCATCAGCAAGTGGGGAACCTCTCTTTGTGCACCAATCAAAGAGTTAATCCAGATTAATTAAAGCTCTCTGGTGTTCTTAAGCAAGATATTTAGCTAAAGTAGTCTTTCCTGACTCTTTTGGTCCTAAAATTATAATGTTGAGACGATCTTTTTCTTTTATAACAGGAATTGATTTAATCTCAATTGATTCTTCTTTTTCTTCAGCTAATTGTGCTTCATATTTACCTTTACTTTCAGTAAGAACATTTCTTCTCTCAGAAATTTCTTCTTAAGATTTTGTTGGTGGTGGTGCATCAACTTCAGGCTTTTCGTTTAATGCTTGCTCTTCCTTCGCAAGATCAACTAACTCTTGATCTATTTTAGATATTTGATCTCTGATTTCATCCATGCGTCTTCTTTTCTCATCTTGTTCTCTTAAAGATGGCCAGAATTCGGTACCAGGCAAACGAAGTGGCATATAAAGAGGCTCAGAAGATGGCTGTTAAAATTATTCGATGCGTTTCAAAATTTCTTCCTCTTCAAGATACTATTTATCAAAATCTAAAGAAATAACTTCGATAGCCTATTCCATAGGATTTTTTAGTTCAATAATTTTAACAGCAGATGTGTCATATGGAAGCACAGGACCTAATACCAATGTTTCTGGAATAAGTTCAACAGTGTAGTTTATTCCTTGACCTTTAACATTCAAAACAAAGAACTTTGTATTGTCTCTGCATTTGAATGTTAATTTTTGAGTGAAAAGTTTATCGCTATTAGGAGTAAACATTATATCAACTGTTTATCTTTATCCAGGGTTTAAAGTACCACTAGTTGGGAAAATTTGGAATCTTTCACCTTCTTTTGCTACAGAAGCCGCTGTTGTAATATCTGGTTTGAAAAAATAGTCCCAGCTGCAAGGAATTTCTTTTTAGTTTTCAAATCTGATTTTAATAGTTTTTCGCATTTAAACACAAACTTTACCAAAATCAAGATTTTCTGAGCTCATGGCTAATTCTGGAATAGTCAGATTAGCAACAAATTCTACATTATAGGAAGGTCCTCCTTTAACATCAAAAGGCACTAAAATCTTGCTTTTACCAAATTTAGCAGTTTTACGTGTTGCATAAGTTACATTAAAAAGTGCAGAAGCATTTGGCATCAATTTTGTGACTTTATCTGGTTCAATATTCAAACCAGCTGGCCCAAAATGTTTCTTTTCTAAAGTAAAACTTACTGGAATTCTACCAACGTTAGTAAGACGGAACATTTTCTTTTTCTATGATCCAACAACTACATTTCCAAAATCACAAACGTAATTTGCAATTGAAATACTTTCTACATGATGATGATGACTATCACTATTAATTGTTACACCGTCTGCAACAGGATCTTTAGCTTTTTCGTCAGTTTTTGTGTTTTCAGCTCCTTTCTCTTTTGGTTTTGTTTCTTTTTTAGCTCCAACTCGACCAGAAGAACCCCCTGCACCTGGTGAACCAACTTCTTTTACAGATAAGTATTGTTTGTCCTTTGAATTATAATCATGATGGCTCTGACTGACGAACTTCTGAACAATTTTTTCACATAAATATTATCTGTCAGCTTCAACTTCAATTTCCATTAAATGAGGATCTTTCAAAATTGATTTTTCTTTCTCAGCGGCTTTTTCAATAGCTGCTGGCATGACTTTGAGAGCCTCAGCTGCAACAAATGGTGTTGAATATGTAATCTCACCATGTTCAACGTGATGCTTTGCAAGCTCTAATCTTTTAGAATAATCATTGTCTTAAACACGTGGAAGAGAGAGTAGTAATCCTGGATAAATACCAACAGCTTTTAATTTAAAACGAACTGCAGGAAAATGTCCACATTCAACTAATAACATTTCATTAATATTATCAGGAACTCCAGGGAAGAATTTTACAATAACTTTAAATCTTTCACCAGCAATTACTTTCCCGGTCATATAACTACATTCAATTATACCTGAACGAGATACTGTAGACAAATTAATGTTGAATTCGAAAGGTACTTTACCAATATTTTCAATGAAAAATTCTTTTGAAGATGATTCGTTGAAAGGAATTTCACCATAATCAAGTTCGGTTGTTGATAATTTAAAGTCAACAAAACTTGACTCACCGATTACTGGTACTTCATAATCAGGCCCACCATCAACTGAGCAGACAGCAACTCCATTATATAAAAGACCGTGACCAGCTTAAAATGTAAATTCTACAGTTTCAATTTATCCTGGCATCAATCTACCACTTACGGGAAGTATGTCGAAAACTTCATTGATTGGAAGAATTTTTGGCTTTCTCTTTTTCTTTTTACCTACATTTTCATCTTCTTCTTGAACTGCATTCAATTGTGATTAGTTTTCTTCTTCTAAAAAACTCCATTCATAACTTACTGGCATTTCTGAAATATTTGTTAGAACAAGATACTTTCTTTTAGATGTATCATTCAAAATGCAACCAAAATCAATATTTGGTGGCACTATTTAAAGATTTGGGAAACAAACTTCTCCTTGAAGAAGCACAGAGTCTTTATGAACATGGCCAACATGAGAGATCATAAGTTTTTTCTCAATTTTATCTGAAAGACGATCTTATTTCATTCCAGGATCAAAATCAATACTTAAGGTTTCTGCACCTCCTTTAGCAAGTACAACTTTCTCAGTAGAGCAGCTAAAAGGTGGATCTATTTTGATTGTGATAGTTGTTGGAAGAGGCCCAGAGTTTTGAAGATTCAAAATTTTATTTATAGGCATAGAAGCGACACCTTTTTTCCACATATATTTGAAATCAAGGCGTGGAGGTTCAAAAGTTAAAGCTGGTGTTATGAATTCTCCAGAAACAGTTGTATCATAAACAACTTTTGGTTTTCTCTCTCCTCCAATTGTGACTAAACATTACCATTACTCTTTGATTTCTCCAATATTAAATGAGTTAGCTCTGAATTAAACTTTATATCCCATTTTTGGATTGAGTACCATTGTATCTGGTACTATTGCATAAATTTGTTTAGCCTCTTGATCTTCTTCTTATTTTTCTGTGCCAGCTACTGATTCGCTGCCTGAAGGTTTCTTACCGCTTTCAGAAACTTTGTCCTTAGCTTGAGTATCAGAAGCTTTCTTTTGTTTGCTCCCTCCTTTATTTTAACGAACCCATTAAATTTTCATTTATTTCCTTCCTCTGTTTTCGAGGAAAAATTCTTTTGTAATGTTTTAATGAGTATATTCTGTTCCAAAACTTACAACCTTTAAATTTGATGCTTTACAATAGAGAGTAGACCCAGTACCTTTAGCTTTAAGAGCTATTTCAAGGTCTTAGCCATTATTGATAATAATGTGAAGAGTATCTTAAAATTTCATAATCTCATCTGCATTACAAACAACTTCAATTTCAGCAGTTTGATCTGGTTGTAAAATTCCATGTCTTTAAATGACTTTCCAAATACTTTCTTTTTATTTAGTAAAAGCAGTGTATTCAGCTTAAATCTTTGAATTATTTGTAATCTTTAACTTTTCAGTAAAATCTTTTAGAACTTCAACATTTCCAAAATCTAACTCTTCTTTATTTGCGTCTACTTAGGGTCCTGTAGGTTTAGCTTAAATAAAAATCATTTCTGGTTTAGGTATACCTTCTATTTTAATTTAAAGAGGTATGTTAACAGGACTAAGAATTTCTGCTCTCAACTAAATATTTATTATTTAAGAAGAATGTGGAGCAATTATACCAACAGGTTTATCAGCTATATATACTGCGATTCTTTTAGATTACTCATCTTAAGCAACAAACTCATATTTGGCTTGAAGTAGGGGATCTAAATTTACTATCTCTATTTATTTTGTCTTTGGGTGCCTGAGGAAGCATACATCAAAATCAAGAACATCTTTAATTTTTTTATCTATTTAATCTTTAATTACTAATTAAACTCTTGGAACTAAACATTCTGCCTTAACTGGAACAGCAAGCATATCTTCACCTACTCCATCTAAATCAACAACAAGTACCATATCGTAAGGTTATTGTTAGCTTGGCACGAATTCTATCTCTATCTCAGCATCTTTTGCTTTTTCAAGAGTTCCAACAGCGTTTTTAATG
>Ga0194133_10010598_pt1 | contig 10331 bp, 8 predicted proteins | sample TA2KigOf40mmetaG_FD_155448 | JGI IMG/M metagenome (GOLD analysis project Ga0194133, IMG submission 155448) | Freshwater microbial communities from Lake Tanganyika, Tanzania - TA2015055 Kigoma Offshore 40m | ecosystem: Environmental > Aquatic > Freshwater > Lake | place: Tanzania: Lake Tanganyika... | reverse complement strand
CAATTGAATAACCAAAATGGCTATGGTTCTTCAGGGATCTTCATTTCATCATCATAAGCTGCCATACTTACAGTGATGAAAAATACTATAATTGTATCCTTGATAGGAAAAATAGTAAAACTACTTTGCCCAATAATTGTATGTCGATAATTCTCTAGATCCAAACATGTATAAGCAGGGTATTTCTTTTGATCTCCTTAGACTGAACTTTGTAGTTTAAAAAATACCTCAGATAAATCAAAACAGATGATATTCCGAACAGAAAATACTAAAAATTGATTTGAATACTTATTAGATTGACCAAAGGAAAATCGATACCTTTCCATACCTTTCCTTTGTATTTAAGTGTCAATTTAGTTGTTCTGCATATTTTCATGCACATGGCAATAAATATTTGAACAGCTTCTTTTCATTGTTCCGGTGGAATTAAGATAATTAAGGTAGATGGAAACACACCCAGTTTAATATTTTTTCTATGATTTGATACGAAATGTAATTATAGGCACGCAGATTTAGATGGTTATCGGCAGGGGGAGCCCTTTGCCGACTTGGACGTTTATTTAAAACGACTTTAACAAGAAAAGCGAATCGACCCCAAACTAAATATTTAAACATTCCGAAAAAAACAATTTCGAAATTGAAGGAAAGAGACCGGAGTCTAAAAAAACTTCGGCGACTCTTTTTTTGGAGAATGTCGTCGTCGCGTTGTGGGATGTTTGAAACCATTAAAAAGGATGAGATGATTTAAGGTTGAACCCCTCCCATCCAGTCCTAGGGTCTCCTCCGAAAAAGAAAACTTGACTTTTTTCAAGGAACCGATGACAATTTTAGGTTTGACGGTGTTTTTGCCCCACCAGACTAACACAGTCCGATTGATTTGAGTCGACAAAAAGTTTCACCACAAACATATCGACAACCAGGTTGTGCTTTTATTGTTGTTTCAATTGAAATTTCTCTGCACATACATACACCATTTTTTTGAAAATGAAAATGAAAAAGAATCATCGCGTTGACAACTTTTACAAAAGTCGAGCGAGTGAGTTCGAGTTCTGCTCGGCGTGAAGAGTGGGAGGCTACCAGGGTTTTTTTTGAATAAAAAAGATTTTTTTTCTCTCTTTAAGTATGACGAAAAGTAAATTCTATAACATAAACATTTCCATTTGATATTTGCTTATGTCTGTCACTGGATGTTTCCGTCCTGCGCTTGTTTGATTTGATTTTCTCTCTGTCCTCTTGTTTTCTGTGTCGATTTTATCCCCCTCTGGTTCCCTTTCCCATTTCAGTCCCCCTTTTGTTCAACCTCCCCCTAAACGCCTCTGTATGAGTTTAGGTGTTCGAGTCGAGTGAAAAAAAAAGATTCTTGCCCGATCCGATGGATTGGATGTATATAGAGACCTAGACTGTAGGTTTGTACAGAGCTAAAGTGCGCTTTGATGCAGCGCTCACGATTCACGATCAGTGTCCAACAGACTATTCAAGTGAAAACACCTTATTTTTTCATTCCATTTATTATTCCAACTCCAACCAAATCAGTCTCCTGTGAAACTTGAAAACAAAACAACTGTGACCGAAAGAGAAAAACAACAACAGTGTGACAAACAAACGAAAGAATTGTGCAAATCAACGTCCCGATTTTCAAAATTTTATAGCAAGGCAAGAAATGATTCGAAGTTGAAAATTTTTCAACGCTATGCTTGAATCTGGAAAGTTTTTACCAAAATAAATCACGATGGCTCAAATGACATTGTCAGTCATCATTTTCCTCATCTCTACCATCTTTACAAATTTTGCTCATGGTAAGGACAATATATACTTACAATCAATTAAGGGATACAATAGAAGACGTTTCATTATAACTCCTGGGTGAAGATTGAATTTCCAAAGATATTTCTCTCCTACTTGCTTCTTGCAACTATTCTCATGCAAACTTAAGCCGTTTAATCAGAAAATATCATCATGAACTTTGGCATTTCTCAAGACGGACAAATACTTATTTATTTTACAACCATGCAACTTTGGAAAAAGACCGCCAGGAAATTTTCTAAACTACAATTTAAATTAAAGTCATGAAAGCGCGAAGATGATTGTGGTTACAAGACCTTGATTACGACGATGCCTTTAATGAAAAGTTTGCCACGCCGAAATTCAGTTTTGTCAGAAAGAAATTTTCGCGGTCATGATCTCCTGTCCTAATGAATCCGGGGAAAAATTATCTATCTCTTTGTTTTGCCATAGTTTTCTGGGCCGGCACGATCAACAATTTCAAAAAGTACCAAATCCAACATCGTAAATCGACAAAAATATCGAGCAAAAAAAGATTCTCAAAAATACACAGTAGGAAAGGCTCCAATTTGAAAATGTCCATCAAATCCTGCTTATCTTATCTCGATTTTTTTCTCCTTCTTCGATTTTTTTGGGAGAAAAGCTTTTTAGAGGTAGAAAATTAATCAATGGATTCAGATGAAAACCTTAGATTAAGAGCACAATTCATCTATATATTTTGATGGACCTTCATTCTGCTTTGAAATGATTGGAGAAAAAGAAATTCTTACTTTGAGTTTGTTAAATATTAAATTAAAGGGTCCCAAAAACTTGATATGGATTAGTCAAAAATCTGAAAGTTAGGTCTAGAAGGTTTTTACAACACAATACAAATCATGTAAAGCCGAAACGACAAACTTTGAAAGACCAAAGAAAATGTTTTTGTTTCCTAATAAACTTCAATAACTCAGATCTCCACCTTTTTGAAACAAAAAGATCTACTATAATTATGGCGTTGGTTCTTTTTAAAAATGTTTTAAGGTGGGATTTTCAATTGTTGCCGTCCACTTTTTTGCCATTGTTCAACGAAAAGCTAGGCTCCAGCACCAGTGGTAAATATTAGTTCGTGATTGTCTGTCTGTCTGACATATTTTCACCGAAATTCTGCTCTGGTAGTGCAGTTTACCGGTCGTCCTAAAGATGATTACCACCCCACAAAGGCACAAAAGTTTGCAAATGTTCATGATTTTAAATTGACGAAATCTCTTTTTTTTTATCTAAGGTTATGAGCGACGAACCAAGTATGGTTGCGAGGGAACAACGCTTAAGATCGAATGCGAGGAAGGAACTGTAATAAACTTAGTACGTGCTAACTTTGGCAGATTTTCCATATCCATCTGCAACGATGAAGGAATCACGGACTGGTCTGTGAACTGCATGGAACCCAGAACACTTAGAATTATAAATGCACGGTGAGAAAGTTAGCTTTTAAAATTGAAAGATATTTTAGGATTATTAAATTTCTCAATTTTGTTTGCAGGTGCGAGAAAAAGCCTCGTTGCCGTATCCCAGTGGACAGCACCATCTTTGGTGATCCATGTCCAGGAACTAACAAATACGTGGAGGTTCATTACACTTGTGAGCCTGCAGCCTCAAGTTCTGCTCCTCCCACATCAAAGGCGTTGCCACCGTGGTTGTTGGATTTGGCAGCAACACCGTCAAGTGTCCCGGAAATAATACCAGAGGTTCCATCCTCTACAGCCATTTTGGAGAGCACTTCAACTTTGGCTTCAACATCAACTGAATCTACCACTTCTACAACGACTACCACGACAGATGCTACATCTTTAAACACAGTGCTGAATCCGATCTTCTCGAGATCAACGTCAAAGTCAACGGACTTGGAGGAGAATTCGTTGCCGGCCGATGTACGTCATTTTGGAAGTCCTGATCATTCAGGTTCCATGGTCAAAACTGAGGAATACACGGATGAGTCTGATTATGCCGTGGAACGCTCTGATGAAAATGTGAAAGTGCTCGTCGAAAATGTTGTGGATCATTGCCGACCCAAAACAGTTCGCAATTTGTTTTGGAATTGGACCCGTCAAGGTGAAGATGCCATACAGGTGTGTCCCCAAGGGTCTACTGGATTTGCTCGCTGGACATGTGGACCAGACGGCGTTTGGTCATCGCCGACTCCCAACCTTGGAGAATGCCAATCCCAATGGCTCTCTAGACTCGAATCGAAGCTGACTCTTGGAGGCGGATCTTCTGTGGTCGTAGAGATCGCTGGAGAATTGTCAGCTTCCACTGAAATGAAAAGTCTCTACGGCGGGGACTTGATCATCGCTGCTAAGATTCTTCAGAGCATTGCCCACCGACTTAGGCAAGAACTTTACGTTATCTCCTCTCAGAATGAGAAGGAAACTCTAGCCTCAGAGGTCTTGCAATCAGTTCTGAAAACAATCTCAAACCTGCTTGATCCAGTTCAGAGACTTGCCTGGGAGGATCTGGAAACTCGTAAAAGAGCTGCAGCAGTTACTGCCATGTTAGTATCAGCCGAAGAAAATGCTCTTCTCCTAGCTGAAACAGTTAACAATGAGAAAAATGTAGCCGAAGCCACAAACCATGTTATCTCTTCGGTACGCGTGATGAGAGCTAGAGGAGTAAATGATCAGGTTTTTCCAATTTTGGAAAACATTCACAACGACGAAGACACTCAAGTGGTTGTACCCTCCAGAGCCTTGATTGAGAATAGTGTTAATGGTGCAGTGAGGATTGTGTTCTTTTTGTTTGAAAATCTTGATGCTGCCCTTCCAAACAAGGGCTTAAAACTTGTAAACTCTAAAATTGTTAGTGTTGTGGCCTCAAAGACTCGTTTTGCAGATATTTCTGAAACACCCGTCGAAGTAACTCTTAAACATTTGGAAACAGATAATGGCAACAAGAGCCCCATTTGTGCTGTCTGGGATTACAACAATAAAATTTGGTCAGACAAGGAATGCTCTCTTCTCACTTCTAACTCAACGCACTCGACATGTCAATGTAGTAGGCTAGGGCACTATGCTGTGCTTGTGGAGGATATCCTCAGTGCTGCACCACAAGGCTCCAATAAAAAACCTCAACAAGACTTGGAGGAAATCGATCAGAAAAGTCATCTCACAACTGCAATCATATGTGCAGTGGCGTTGTTCCTCTGCCTTTTCTTAGCAATTGTTGGATTAGTTGTCTTTAAACGATGGGATGTGAGGCTCCGAATTGATAAGTTTATGCAATCTCGTAAACTTCCCTGCTTTCATTGCAAGAAGAGTGAAAGTTCGAGCAGTGCAGGTGGGCTTTATCCAGCCTTGACCTCCTCTCCAACTTCGACCACTGTCTCAGCAGACACCCCAACCACTGGTGTATCATCCTCAAATTACCTAGTCCAAATTCTCGAGCAACAAGCAGAGACCATGAAACAGGTGAAAGCGTCTGGAAAAATTGTCCAGCAACATTGCAAAGGGTCGATTTACAGAGTCTCAGCTCCCAGGAGTCAATACAACATGAATCAGGGCACGATGAATGGCGTTGGAAATGTCTTCAGACCCGTCAGCCCGTATGGTCATCATATCTACATGGAAATTGATCCAGTTTACGCTCACACTGCCGCAGAGTCAAACTCAGAAGTTCATTCAGACATTCAGCTTTCAGATATCTCAGACGACGATCTCAAGAGGTTCTCGGATAACAGCAGGGCTTCGTCTAATAGGTATGGCGAAGAAAGACCCCTTATTCGAGCCAATCAGTTGAGACAGAGTGTCCCTATGGGTGATCCTTCGAGACACTGCTTTACCACCCATAGACCTGGACACTTACAACAAAACGCTATACTTAGTCAAAATTCTCAGTTCATCAGACCTCTTCATCTGGCCACTTTAAGTGCAAGCTGTAGTCACCAGTCTCTTAGAGGTTATCAGCATCCCCAAATGACACAGCAACGACGTCAGCCCTTGCACCAACTCTACCATCAGGCTTCCACAGCACAAGCCTTAGATACTCCTATTACTATTGCCCTTCAAGGAGGTGAGCAATTTGTCAGTCTTCAAATAGGTGAGCCCGTGGAGGGCCAATGCATGCAACAAGAGTATCCGGAAATGACGTCTCCATCGTTAGTCTACGCACCTTTTCATATTCATCAACACCACTAAGCTGTGAAAGTTTTGTATCTGAAAACTTATTGACTTGTATTCTGAAGATATTTCATCGTTGATAACTAATTCTGTTGCTGGCTCTCGAAACTAAAAATGACAATTACCTTCTGTTCTGTTTCCTCCATGCTAATCAACTTCAAGACGAAAATGTTCCTAATAGTTTCGTCTGTTTCAACAGAGCAACACTAAGCTGTGATAAAAAGTTAAAGAGACTCATGATCTTAAATCGTTTTTTATTACTTTAGCTGTTAACAAACTTTGAGTTTTAAGTTCATTATGATAAAATTCTGTTTGACCAAAGATTATGAATAAAAATATTGAAACATATTGGATAATTGTTGAACTTTTTTGGGGAAATCTAAACTCTGTTTTGCCACCATGATAATCAAAATTAACTGACTTAGTATTCATTTTAAGACTTTCATTCAAAAATATTTTTACACAAAGGCTGGGAAATGAGTACTTGAATTCACACTTAATTTCTCAAGGTTGTTGAAATTCTACAAAACTGTGAAGGATATTGACATACGTTTATGGTCATAAAGGACAATCGACCTCGTACCCCTTTTTCATCAGAAAGATGTCCAAGTTATAATTATCCACAGAACGATTAGCCATAAATTTAATGAGATTGAGACTGACATGCCAAGGGATAGCATTCATGAGACGTACTTTTTGATAAGAGATATAAAGGGTTATTTTCTTAAAAAGCACTAACTTTTTCCAATAAATTAGATATTTTGAATCAAGGACGGTTAAAAATGAATGACCTTTCCTCAATTCGATCAAGTGTAAAATGGATCTTTGGAACTACATTATTTGCAGCTTGAAGTTGAAATTTTAGAAGTAAAAAATGATTGAAGAAATTCAAAGAAGGAAATGATGGACTTCTTTGCAGGGTAGTCGGTGTTTTGTTTGAGAACAAACGACGATCACGAACTATTCTGAAATTATTTCACAAATTACATTTGAGGTGCTAAATTTCAAGATTGTAGTGAATTGAAAAAAGGTTAGACCTTGAGAGTAATTATTTTCGAGGTTCATTAGGAGTGACAGCACGAGTTTAGGCTGTGGGGCTGAAAAAATATTGCACTTTCAATGATATATTGCGTTGGTAACAGTTTCAAGTTACCAATAAACAGTCTTGCTTGTCATACGACCAAAAGTTTGCCGAAATAATTTATGGGGCCATTTGCCACTTTAGTCACAAATCGAATCAATTTCTGGATGCTGTGAACCACACAAACAGGCGAAGTAATTTTTTGTAGGTGTCGTCTATTGATTTATTTCGTACTTGATAATTGTTTGAATGGAAAGTGAGATTTTAAGAGATATTTGATCAGCCAAATTCAATTATTCAGTCAATTACAATTTGGTTTTTCAAATACTTTTTCAAAGTTTCTTCTTTGCTAAAGAACTTCTAATTCTGCAGTCCTTTTAGTTATATACATCCAGTTCTCGTGTTGACACATCCACTTAATGCTCGATAACAGATAGGATTATTTTTATCTTAGAAAATAAACGGCTGCTTTTTCAGAAAAATAAATGTAAAAAATAATAAACAGTTTATCACAAAAATACATGCTCTTAAATCAAGTATAACAGATCATTAATACAACAATAAATATCCTTTTTTTCAAATTTGAAATGGATGATTTCAGAATCAAAAGACCTTGGACAAAAATCGAATTTTTCCCTTCTCTCATATATATTTGAAGGAACGATTGAGACATTTTTCTCCAAAGCAATTACATATTCTAGGAATCGCATCACTTATACTATAACTTTTCTCGCCAATTTTCTCAGTAAAATAGGTACGTGTTTGATTTGCCACGAGCTCGAAAAAAGGCCGAAACAGACATAATTGGCAATCGAGGAAGAAAAAAGTAGAGGTTTGTATCGGACAGCTAATAAATCTAAAGGACGCCATAAAGTGTTGGTGGTCTTGTCCAATTATGTTGACAAAAAACATCAAAAACTTATGTTTTTGAAACCATCTACGATATATATTAAGGTTCATCTGAAATAAGTCATCCATTACGAAGATAAATATAGTTGAAGTAGACACTACCCAGCTTTTGAATATTATCCTTGATCTTGGATACAGTCCCTCAAAATAAATTCCAGTGGTCAGTCTCGGACCTCCAGTTCATGTTTTTTCATAAAGCAGGTCTAACAAGTACATCACTAATCATTTTCAATGCATCTAAAACATCTAAGAAATTCTCGAACGCAAGAATCCATATTGCATTGTTGGAGTTGGAGATTTTTCTTTTCCAAGGTTTCATTACTAGCCAAGTGAAATGAAATTCAAAATTGACTGTCCTGAAATGTTTTTGACATGTGCAGGTGAGATTTTATCTGCGTGGGCGGGTTCTGCGGCGACCTCTTCATATGCATAGTAAGCATGTGTTGTTAAGTGTTGTCTCATGTCTCCACAGATAACACCTACTATATTTTAACATAGTCACACTGTTAGAATTCAATATGGTTAAAAATTTAAACATTTTTATCTAAACAAAGATTTTTATAATAAATATCAACAACAACGTGGCGAGTATAAACTAACAAGATCAATTTAATTATAAAGATAGAAAGATTAAATTAAACTTTTTACTGAAATTTGATTCAATTAACTTTTACAGGGTTTCTTTGTTTTGTGACATATTGTTTGAATCATCCCATTTTGTTAACTTTTTGTCAGTGCTAAACCTAATATCTAGGAGGCAAATTATAGTCTTGGTGTGTTGCATGTGAGCAAATGACACCTCAAATTAAGGTTTACACCCATGCGCTCATTCTTAAACTCACACACGAAGCTTGAATTCGATGATGGCTGGATCAGAAAATCAGGCAAAAACCTGTAGACATCCACATGTAAAAAATGAAACATTTAACAAGATAAACAAAATTCTTTCAATATGTCTTGATCAAATTACTGTCTGATTACTTTGCTCTTAAAATAAACTTTTAATTAATTATTTTCAGTTTTTGTTGACTAGTTTATGATTGTTTATTGGTGCCAATAACCTCTCATGTTTTAATCTTCATGCATCTTGAATCCAAAAATATGTACATGATGTTCTTCCATTGGCTAAAATCTCCAATTACAATAGCAATTAATTCGATGACCTCGGAGTTTTTGTGAGTAAGAAGGCGCTGGTGTTGTGGCAAAATAAACTTGACCTTGTCTTGACGAGTCACACTCTTCATTGGACAACCCTTACATTACGATAACTTGTTCCTCGTGCTCAACATTTTCACTCCTTCGCAATTTGCATGCAAGTTTTTGGACCATGTATTCTTGCCAACAACTTTCAAGGAAACAGAAATCACAAAATATTGCATTGAAGTCCGCTTGCTTTTTAACTGTTGCAATTTCATAAAATATCATCTAGTTTTGTATTTCTGAGAATAACTACATTTTGTAGTCGAATGGATTGCAAATTCAAAGGCAGAAATAGACATTTCGGAGAAATGAATTCTTGGTTCCACACAAAAACCGTTAAGAATGAATTCTTTGCCCCACGCACTTAATCGACTCCTAAATTTCAATTTTAAGAAACGTTATTTTCTTCTCTGTCCACTTGAAAATTTTTGAAAAAGGAAAAATGAGACTTGAACTAATTGATGAATTAACAGATGTACCGGACCTATTAAAGAAAATTATTTGATGATCAATCAGAAGTTGACAATCTAGCAAACTTTCACCAATGCTGATCCCATACCAATTTGACTTTTACCCTCCCACTTCACCTCACTCAAATAGAATAGAAGAAAACGAACAGGTTGATTTGGCTAATTCATTTGCCTTTATACATTCATGGCAATTGAAATTTCTCTGGTCAGTGTCTTTCCTCATTCAGATAGTGAAACGGAATATTTTTCTGGCCATTATTCAACACAGTTGAGAGCTATAATGTTGATAGGAAGGTGGGCAAATCGATTCATTTAGATTTTCTTCAGTTCCCCAACGGTCTGATCTCACTGAGAAAAAAATTTCTTCTCAAATGGTTTAATAATACTCGGATACTAAATCATTTCATCCTGAAAGACAAATATGAATGTTGGCTCATGCAGGTTTACCTTCCAAGTTATGTCCGGACCGTTTGACATTGAAACTAACTTCACAGACACATATTCTCATCCTATGGATTGAAAATATTCACAAACTATGTGACTTCATGGAAGATCTGAAAGAATGTGCATCGAAATCATAAGAATATATTTCTTACTTTGTCTTCATGTTCAGCTGGTCATTGTCTTGACGATTGAAACTTTCCGATAAAGATTTTTGTTCAATCGTATTCGAAAAAATTTTCATTAATTAGAAGACATCATCGACCAAATGGATTGAGACTCGCTTTTTTTCAATCAGAA
>Ga0194133_10010597_pt1 | contig 10332 bp, 8 predicted proteins | sample TA2KigOf40mmetaG_FD_155448 | JGI IMG/M metagenome (GOLD analysis project Ga0194133, IMG submission 155448) | Freshwater microbial communities from Lake Tanganyika, Tanzania - TA2015055 Kigoma Offshore 40m | ecosystem: Environmental > Aquatic > Freshwater > Lake | place: Tanzania: Lake Tanganyika... | reverse complement strand
AGACTTTTAGGGATCTGATACATTACATATACATAATTACTGTCGAAATTCGGCATTTTTTTAGGACACCAAATTGTAATTTCATTTTCTATATTGCCACATCCAGAACCAAGATTTTTTGGAATTCCATTATCAAAATGATGTTTAATTTTGTTGGCTGAGTCCTCATTTCTGGTAGTTTTTTTATCTTTATCCAGATAAAACACTTGAATTGAAGTAAACCCATTAAAATCAGATAAATATTCATTTTTATTTTCGATACGTTCATTTTCTAGTTCAAAAGCTTTTTTCACATCAGCAATAACATTAGATCTATTATTATTCATATCAGAACGTTTGATTTTAATTGGTATAATTGGTTTTAAGAATAATTGAGAAGCTTTTTTCTTATCTAAATTATTTCCTTTTCTTGGTAAAATTTTAACTCCTTCATCGTCCCAAAGTTCAATATATCTATCAATTTCACTTCTTTGAATTCCATCTTGATCTCGTCTTTTTTTTAATATCTTATCAGACACAAAAACTGTAACTCTATCGGAGCCTTCAGAGTATCCACAAGTACGACCCAAAAGACCCTGTAAAACAGTATCAGTTGAAGAAATCTTTGCGGTTTCGAAGACGAAAAGCAAGTGTTTCTTTTGCATATTCTTACCCATACGACACATACCACGAATTAAAATCACAGTATTGCGTTTAGGAGCCTTATGCATAGAATCCCAAGCCTTTTTGCCTTCGTCTCTTTCCTTTGAAACTGAATCGTGAACAACAAATCTCCAGCCAGATACAATACAGCAATCTTTGACTAAATCTTCATTTTTCTTTGAAATACGAATTACAGCCCATTGGGGACCAGAACTTGGGTTATAAAGAGCAAATGCACTTAATAAACCAGATTCAAGGTTATCGAAACTTCGGAGACGATTTGAGTCACGAATTTGCTTGACGCTTACATAACTTGTACCGGGTTCCATTTTTACGACGAATTTATTTTGAGTTAAATGATGTCTATCAGATAACTCGGAAAAGGGAGTGGCAGAAACACTTAAAACCAAATTTTGTTGCTGTTTAAGAGCATTAGAATCACCATTAGCGGCAATGCCAATTTTCTTTAAGAACTTGTCGGGTCTTTGAGTAATATTCTGAGCAAAATGAGCTTCATCCCAAATAAAGAAGGTGCGTTCAGTTGGTCCAGAATACTGATTTAACTCAGTACCCCAAACGACCGAAAACTTCTCCTTTAAATTTGCCTTTATACCAGTAAGCGCAAAACTACGGTATTCAGCAGGGACGGAAATGAGGGCTTCTTCTTTAGAAGCGAGGTATTTAGGCCAAAATGAAGAGGGCTTTTTCGCGGCATTTTTTACGTTACGTTGTTCTTCCTTAACGTTCTCATAAACTTGTTCGCATAAATCAATTTCAGAGTTACCGCTGAAAATGACTACAAAATCGACAAGTTTGAGTTCGAGGAGTTCACAAGCAATACGCAAATAAGTCTCGGTTTTGCCAGACTGCATTTGAGCCAAAAGGATGCCCCATAAATTAATTCCACGACGAAAGTTGTCAATGGCATCGTTAGAGGCGTTGAGTTGTTGTTGAGAGAAAGAATTCATCTTAAAAGTTGTTAAAATAGTTGCTAAAGGTTGGACCAAATTGATTAAGTGTGTTGTTATTGGTTGTCATTTCTGGGAAAATAAGTATTTCAATTTTTTTCATTTTTGAGATAAATTGTTCCAAACTAAAAATTTTTATAATATTATTTAAAAATGAGTGCAAAAATATATGTAAATATATGTGAATAAATGTGAATAAAATATTGATTAATTACAAAAATTTTTAGTTCATATTATATTTACTCTAAAAATAAAAAAATTGAAATACTAACTAACATAAATATGGTATGTATATGACAGACAATAACAATAACTATTAAGTAAAATGGATTACATTAAATCTTTAAATAAGCGTCATGGGGTTGATGTGGGTTGGCACAAATCAAATATTCAACCGAAAAATGGGAAGGTTGTGTTGGAAAACGAGGAATTGATAAGAATTATAATTTACAGCAAATATTAGAATTGGCACATAAAATGGAAGAAAAACCAAATATAATTATAAAAGCAGGTCCGAAGGCAAAGTGGTACTTTAAAAAAGTTCCGTCAAATAATATTGAAAAAAAAATAAATGAATATATGGAAAAAAATCAATGGAATAATTCAGTATCTCGTTATATAATGTATATTATTGAGTGGGAATAATTTGTAATTTGTAATTTGTAACGCGTTTTAATTAGTGATTTTTTTTACTCCGGAAATTTCCGGAGATTCTGGCAGAAATTTCTGGAACAGTTATACATTTTGGCTCCGCTAATGTCAGTCCCTTTGGACCTTTACAAGCGTAGCGAAGAAAAAGGTGGAAAAAAATTGAAATACTTTTATAAAATATATGAGTATCAATATATTTAAATACATACTATCAAATTTCCAAAATGAATACTGAAACTATTATTGACGAATGCCCCATTTGCTTAGATGATATTGATACAACAAAGAATTTTATTATAACGGAGTGCGGACATAAATTTCACTGTAGTTGTTTTATGCGTCATTCTGCTATACAAGGATTCAATTGTCCTTATTGTCGCTCAATAACTGCAGAACAAACGGTTGACGATGAAGAGGATGATGACGAAGATTATGAAGACGAAGAAGAACAGGAAGATGAAGACGAAGAAGAAGATGAAAATAATGAAATGCCTTATAGTTCAATGAGAAGAATGTTTAGAGAAGCTGAATATGATGCAGAAGAATTTGAGTATGAAAGAGAAAGACGAAGAGAAGCAGAGGAAGAAACTGTTCCATCATTACAATATATGATAACTAAATTAACCGCACGTAACTATACATTAGAAGATTTTGTAAGATTATTGTTAGTTGATTATGAATCGAGTGAACTTGTAGGAGAACATTATAACGCAAATGAAGGTAAGGATTATATGGATGCTTTTGGAGATATAGCTGACATTATTGAAGAATATCGTAATTCAATGGCTTATCATCAACTAACTATTGAAGCCAATTCGTAAATTTTATATTTTATATTTTATATTTTGTAACCTATTTTAATTACTCGTTTTTTTCTACCTTTAAGAAATTTCCGGAGCAACACATAAAAATTTGGCTCTGCTAACGCCAGTCCCTTTGGACCTTTTTTAAAGGTAAAAAAAATTGAATTACTTTTTTAAGAGTTAGTTACTCATATAACCAAATACTATCAAAATATTCTTAAAGAAGATGTCTCTAAACAATATTACTCTCTATATTAAGCGCGCCGAGCTTAGCCACGACAAGAATTACATTATTAATGCGTGTCATCAGTGCAGATACGGTAAAGTAAGTGACGTAAAATTTATTGAAAAAGAAGATATGCAAGGAAGAAAATATAACGGGGCCATTCTTATATTTGAAGAATGGTATAATAGGTCGCAGCAATTATTTAGTGATATGGCATATTCTAAAGATGGAAGTGCAAAAATGTTTCACGACCCAATTTGGATGAGATTTTGGCACGTAATTAAATTTGTTCCAAAAATCACTGAGGATTTGCCTTTAGTACAAGAAATGAAGATGATGAAATTAACAGATGGATTAACAGAAAAAGAAAAATATGAAGAAATGGAAAAGAAATATAATTCAATGGCAGCTCAAATGTATTTTATGCAAGCACAAATGGAAAAGATGGAAAGACAGATGATGGAGAAAGAACGTCAATATACTCAAGCTTGGATTGAAAATGAGGATTTAAGAGATCAATTATTTCAAAAAGATGTTGATTTGGCCTATGAACTGAGAAAAAAGGATGAAGAAGTACAAGAAATTTTAAGACAGCAAAGTTTGGAGATGATTCATATTGAAGGTAAATATCATAAAATACTTTTAGAACAGGGAGATAAGAATTTTAAAATAGAAAAATTGGATCAAGAAGTAAGCGACGCGCATCATATTATGGATTATTTGGAAAGCGAAGTAAATAGGATGCGTTATATGATTAATGAATCATTTACATTAAAGAAACCAGTGGAGGAAATTGCATAAGTATATTTTATATTTTGTATTTTGTATTTGTATTTTGTATTTTGTATTTTGTAATTTTAATTAGAGTTTGTTTTTTCTTCGGAAATTTCCGGAGATTCTGGCAGAAATTTCCGGAACTACTAACACCATCCCCTTTGGACCTTTTGATAACGCCAGTCGCTTCGCTTAAAGGTGTAAAAAATTGAAACACTTTATTAAAATTATTATAATACAATTATACAATATTCTAAAAATGTCCGAAATTAATTACGATATAAGAAATGCCCCTGAGTGGCTTAAAAAAGGTCATCTATATAAATCCATTTTAGAACAGGTTGATGAAGAAGATGACACCACGTATTTTATTCCTATTCGACCTGAATTTGCTATTAATCTGGAAGAAATTAATAATTTAATTGAGTTAAAAATTGTTATTGGTGCGATGCGATTTTGGGGATTAGAAACTGTCCCATATTTTGTATATGATTATTTATTTAAAAATGAAACTTCGCAGTATTACTTTAATGAACAATCAAAATACTCAGCGTTTTCTGCAGAACTTAGTATTATTACTTATATGGAAATTAAAGATAATTTATTAACAATAGAATTAAATGCTCTTGGTCGTTATAATTTTAATGATTTTTGTAGACAATTAACTGAATCGGGATTATTAAATTTATTTAATTATATAAATACTGTTTTGCAATGTGAAATTAAACCTGGAGATGCATTTGAAAGCATATTATATAAAATAATTAAAGATAATTATTTTAAGTGTTTTGAAGAAATAATTAAAAGCAAATATCTAAAAAATATGATAACAAAAGCTATAACTGGTCAGTTTTATATTATTGAATATGCAATAATATACGGTGGAATTGATTGTTTAAAAATTATGCTGGATGTATTTGATTTACAAATGTTTTATCATCGTCAAAGAGATATTATAATTTGTTCTATAGAAAAAGGTAGTTATAATTGTTTTAAATATATATATGAATATTATGAAACGAAATATACAAACATCCAAACCAATGTTGATTACTTATATGTACAAGAAGGAAAAGATGTATTTATGAATAATGCAATTAGGTATGGACGCATTGATATTGTAAAATATTTATTAAATAAAGGAGCAATTATTAGAAGATACCATTTAATTTTATCAATTAATAGTTCATTTAATATTTTTGAATATTGTCTTAATAATTCGATAATTGATAGTGACCTTGATAAACATCAAATATGTTGTGCTGTTGCCAAAAATTCACATTTAAATAAACTAAAAGCTCTTGTTGAAAAAGGCTACCCTTTTAATAGTAATGTTTATAATTTTGCTGTAGTAAATTGTCAACTTGATGTATTAAAATACTTGGATAGTATTGGAGTATGTGCTGATGAATTTACAGAATATTCAATTAAATTAATGAATGTCCCAGAAAATAGAGAAAAATATAAAAATATTGATGAGATTATTGAGTATGTAAATTCTACGCGAAAAATTAAATAAAAAGTATTTGTATTTGTATTTGTATTTGTATTTGTATTAGTAATTCTTTTTTTTCATAAAATAATTAGAATAATGATTTAAACATAAACTAACAAATATACTAAATGGGAATCCCAAGTTATTTTTCATATATTGTTAAAAATCATCCAGATATTATCAAGAAATTTATTGAAAATAAATTTGTTGTCAATAATCTTTATCTTGATTGTAATTCTATTATTTATGACTCATATTATAAGCTAAATGGAGAAGTAATTAGTGAATCAATGGCTAACAGAATCATTGGGTGCGTTATTTCTAAGATTGAAGAATATTTAGCAATAATTCAGCCATCTGATAATGTTATTATTGCGTTTGATGGAGTCGCACCAGTTGCCAAGCTAGAACAACAAAGACAACGAAGATATAAATCTTGGTATCAAAATGAAATATCAAATCAAATTTATAAAAAGGAAAAAAAAGATGTTTGGAATACGGCAGCTATTACACCCGGCACCACTTTTATGGCTGATTTAAATGAACGATGTACTACATATTTTTCTAATTCATTAAAATATGGAGTACAAAAAATATATGTTTCTGGTTCAAATTTTTACGGCGAAGGAGAGCATAAAATTTTTGATTTCATCAGAAAATATCCAGAAAAACATTCTGATGAAAAAAATACGGTTATATATGGGTTGGATGCCGACCTTATTATGCTTTCTATTAATCATTTACCTGTTTCAAAAAATATTTATCTTTTTAGAGAAACACCTCAATTTATTCAATCAATTAACGCGGATTTAGAACCAGATCAACATTACTTTTTAGATATTCCTGAACTAACAAATGGAATTACAGAATATATGAACAATGGAGAAATAATTGATACGATAAATGGTAACAAAATTTATGATTATATTTTTTTATGTTTCTTTTTGGGTAACGATTTCTTACCACATTTTCCGGCGCTAAATATTCGCACAGGTGGCGTCGATAAAATGTTAAACGCATATAAGGCGACAATTGGCGCTAATGAATATATATCTGACGGCAAAAATATTAATTGGAATAATTTGAGAAAAGTCGTTAAATTTCTAGCAGATTTAGAAGAAGAATTTATTATTGCGGAACACAAATCACGTAATAAAAAAGAAAGACAACAATATAAACAACAAACTCCGGAAGAAAAATTCAAATTTTTTGAGGCAACACCATTATATAACAGAGAAATTGAAAAATTTATTGACCCTTTTAAAAACGGATGGCAATCACGTTATTATCGCGCATTACATAATATTAAGAGCGATTCAGATGGCCAACAAGTTAAGGATATTTGCGTCAATTTTTTAGAAGGATTAGAATGGACTATGAAATATTATACTACTTCTTGTCCAAACTGGAGATGGCGTTATAAATATAATTATCCACCTTTATTACAAGATTTAATTAAATTTATACCCGTATTTGACACAACATTTGTACCTATTGTTGACCCCAACCCGGTAAATGAATTAGTACAATTATGTTATGTATTGCCGCGTTCATCTTTAACATTATTACCTCCAAAATTATATGTAGAACTAACTAGAAAATACGAACATTGGTATAAAATGGATTGTGAATATGTATGGGCTTATTGTAAATATTTTTGGGAATCACACGCGGAAATGGAAGAAATAGATTTAAATGAATTGGAAAATTTTATTGAACAGTATAAAAGGTGTAAAAAAATTAAGTAAAATCTAAAATTTATCAACACGTTTCTTTAAAGCTTGATTTGATTTTTCTTCTAATTCTTCTGCGGAAAGTTCCGGGAACCTTCTTTTGTAAAGTCCTCTTATCAAAGCTATAATAGCACGTCTAAACTTTTCATGAATTCTTTCAGCCTCTTCTATTGTAACATCTTTATATTCTGGGTCTGGAATTGGTTTTCCTTGAACTAACAAATTCTTTAAAATGTAGTATTTTTTTGCATAATATATTTTTTCATCTAATAATCCTCCAGCATTAGGACAACGAAATAATACTTTTTCTTCTAATTCCGGAATATCAAATGTATACTCAACAAAACGACCAAATAACCGCTTTACATTTTCGGGAATTTCCCTAAAATCTATATCAGAAAACTGTTTATATTTTGACGAACCTTGACTAGATTTTACATAAGCTAATTTATAAATATATTGATTCGTTTTTTTTGTATTTGTATTTGTATTTGTATTCGGGTTTTGAACCGATACTAACATATTTTCCCCTTCATTATTAAAAAACCATTGAATTAAACAAGCAATATGACCTGAAATACGTTTAACCATATTTACATCATATAATATACCTTCCGCTGGAGTTATAACTAAATCTATATCTTCTGATTCATATACTTCAGGAATAACTAATTGAACCGCTTTTCCACCTTTAAATAATGGTAAATAATCTTGACCCTCCATTTTTTTACTTATTATTCCATATAAAAGCATTGAAGCACATAAAATAATATTATAATTTGAAAAATCTAAATTTAATTCTTGTGTTATCATATTTTCCGTATATACTGGAGCATTTTTTGAAGGCACATAAAATGATGGAATTATTATTTTAACGATTTCACAAACAGAATAAATATGGTCTAATTCATAGTTTGCGAAAGGTATTTGTCTGTCATTATTCATCATTTCTTTTAACCTATTTTTAATATTTGTTAGTTCACCTTTAACAAAAATTGGTTTCCAAAACTCCGGTTCAACAGATAAATCATATCCTTGCATAGGTACTTCAATATTTAAATCCAATTTATTTATTGGAGGTGCATTTAATTCCAATTGTCTATTACGCATCAACTCATTAAAATCAGCTATTTGTTTTATATCTAAAGTATTTATATCAGCACCTGAATTTACTAATGCTTCAACTAACTCCCCATTTCTATGTTCAACAGCCATTGATAATGCTGTAATTGATTGTCTTGTGCTTTTAAGATTAATATTACCCGTATTTTTTACAAATGTGTCAACAATTTGTTTTATAACTTGTGTGTCATTAATATTATGAATTAGTATTGCTAATAAAGGGACAAAATTTACTATTTGTTGTCCCATTTCTTTAGTAACCGGTTTAAAATCGTCATTAATAGGAATTAATGTATTAATACTTGTACGATTACTTTTGATACCATTTGTTAGTTGAGTAATAATATTATTACTATTTAATGCATTAATAAACATTTTTCTAAATTGTTGCTTCTTTTGTTGTGATTCTTGTAATTCTTTGCGTTGTTTTGCCGTTAATTTTCCAGCATTTTGTATTAATTTTTTTGTTTTTCTTTTATTTGTTAGTTGTTTTTTTGTTAGTTTTCTTTTTTTTCCTCCACTAACAGCATTATCAAATTCATTATTACATGAATTAAATGCTTCCGTACTTCTACATATAGGACACGAACGTAGATTATCTCTTGTACCATTATGTGAACTATGAAATTTATGGCCTCTAACACAACTTAAACAATTATTATTTATTATATCTTGTCTTGTAATTGGTTCTAAACATATAGGACATTCAGCTGGTTTCATTTCTCCTATCCATTTATTCACTTCATCGGTTGAATAATGTGTTCCATTATTTTCGTAATCTCGATTTCTACTATGTGCTTGTTGTGCCATACCTAAATTTTCATTAACCATTCTATGTACATCTGGATGATATCTTTCATTTGGTGCTAAATATCCAGTCATTACATATTTTTTACTTGGTTTTTGATTCATATTCTAATATATAAATATATAATTAAATGTAAAAAAAGATATGTATATTTTTTATGTAGGGACCCTACCTTTTATATTTTCGCCCTACACGCTTGTAGCGTCGGGTTTTTCGTCGGCCAGCTCGCTTAATAAACGCCGATTTTGGTGTAATAGATTTAGTTCTTTTTGTTTTAGGAGGTGACGCTTTTAAAGTTGGGTCTAAACCGACTAATTTTATTTTCGGAGTTGCTAAATTTGTGCGTTCATAATTGGGCGCAATAGGTTTCAAAGTTAGTTCCTCTTTTGTTTTTGCAATTGACTTGGAATTTGCTGCCATTTGTCGTTGACTTTCAACAAATGCGTAATATGGATTTGATTTTGGTAAGGCATTTTTAGGCGCATCATCTAAACTAACCGTTAAATTTTATCATATGTTATTGCTTTTCTTAAATCACCTGTAGTTGGCATTTTATATATTATTTAGATATTATATAAAAAAAGTTATTTATAAAATTATTACAAAATTAAATTAAATTAAATAAAATTACAACTCATCGTCATCAAAATCTTCCTCAAAAATATAATCTGAATCTTTGGATATTACTACATTGAAATGAATATGATATTGCTTTAGTATTAATAGGTTCGTTAATATTAAAAATTTTATTTGTATATTCTTCTTTTTTAGGATAATTAATACCATAATTCATGTTTTCGCTAACAGAGTTTAATAATATCTGTGATTGACTTCTAGTAGTAACGGGCATTTTGTTTTGTATAGACTTGTATGTAATATACGTCATTTTACTTGTTTTATAAGCAATTCAATTTTTTTATCTTACACCTTTTTACATTTACTGTGCTTCGCCGAAACTCCGATTTTTACGACATTAAAAAATTATAAAAGGGAGTAATGGCGAATTTCACGCCTTTCTTTTCAGAAAAATTAACTTTTAAAGATTGTAAAGTTGCAAATATAATAGGAACTTGTGATGATGCACATGGTTTTAGTATGTTTGTTTGTGAA
>Ga0194133_10010595_pt1 | contig 10333 bp, 8 predicted proteins | sample TA2KigOf40mmetaG_FD_155448 | JGI IMG/M metagenome (GOLD analysis project Ga0194133, IMG submission 155448) | Freshwater microbial communities from Lake Tanganyika, Tanzania - TA2015055 Kigoma Offshore 40m | ecosystem: Environmental > Aquatic > Freshwater > Lake | place: Tanzania: Lake Tanganyika... | reverse complement strand
GGTGGATTGCTCACCATCAACGACGAAGAGGCCCGTCAACTTTCGGGCGAACGCTCCCTGCTCAAAGCAGCCCGCAAAATTGCCACGATGGGCCCTCGCTACCTCATTATCAAGAAGGGCGAACACGGGGCCCTGCTCTTTGGGGATGGGGAAATCTTCTTTGCCCCTGCCCTGCCTTTGGAAGAGGTCTGCGACCCAACAGGGGCGGGCGATAGCTTCGCGGGGGGCTTGATGGGGTATTTAGCATCGCAGCCACAAATCACCGTCGAACATCTCAAACAAGGGATTCTTTGCGGTTCGGCCTTGGCCTCCTGTACGGTCGAAGCCTTTGGAACCAGCAGCCTCGAAGCCGTGACCGACGAAGTCCTCCAAGACCGCCTACGTGTTTTTGATCGCCTGACCCGGATTAGCCTGTCTTAACAAGATCACCCGGTCTCACAGGATCACCCCGACAAAAGGAAACCTTTACATCAAACCCTGGCCCACCAAGGCTTCGGCGATTTGGACGGCGTTGGTGGCCGCACCCTTGCGCAGGTTATCGGCTACCACCCACATGTTCAGACATTTGTCGCGAGTGAAATCCCGTCGAACTCTGCCTACAAACACTTCATCCCGGTCTTGGCAATGAAGGGGCATGGGATACCGATTCTGGGAGGGATCATCCTCCAATAGAACCCCCGGGCTTTGTTGTAACAATTCCCGAACTCGCTCTATTGCAAAGTCTTGTTCGAACTCCACGTTCACCGCTTCGCTGTGACCCCCCATCACGGGAACCCGAACCGTGGTTGCGCAGAGGTTGATTCCCTCATCGCCCATGATTTTGCGAGTTTCGTGGGTCATTTTCATTTCTTCTTTGGTGTACCCGTTGTCCAAAAAAACATCACAATGCGGTAGGCAATTAAGATCAATGCGGTGGGAGTACGCCATGGCGCCGTCGATACCGGCCCGTTCGTTCATCAACTGCGTGACCGCCTTGACCCCGGTTCCCGTCACGCTTTGGTAGGTGCTGACCACGATCCGCCGAATTCGGAATTCTCGGTGCAGCAAGTTGAGCGCCACCACCAATTGAATGGTCGAGCAATTGGGATTGGCCACAATAAACGAGGGAGACTGCAAAGCATGGGCGTTGACTTCGGGCACCACCAAGGGAACGGCAGGATCCATGCGCCAGGCCGAAGAGTTATCAATCACCCGAATTCCGGCTTGGGCAAAACGAGGCGCCCATTCCAGGGGGACCGCAAAGCATGAGCGTTGACTTCGGGCACCACCAAGGGAACGGCAGGATCCATGCGCCAGGCCGAAGAGTTATCAATCACCCGAATTCCGGCTTGGGCAAAACGAGGCGCCCATTCCAGGGAGACCGAACCGCCCGCGGAGAACAAAGCCAGATCTGCCCCCATTTGGATGGCGGTATCGGGGGAAACAATGGTCCAATCCTGGTCTTTCCAACGTAGGGTTTTGCCGACCGAGGCCGGGGAGGCCACGGGAATCAAGGTATCCACCGGAAACTGACGCTCTTCGAGAACGCGTAACATGGTGGAACCCACCAAGCCCGATGCGCCGACAACGGCCACACGGTAGGATTGCGGTTTGTTCATGGGGTTGGGGTGTTGGTATTGTAGACACAAAAATGCTAAAACAATCGCTCCAAAAGTCACAACGGAATAAGCTTTTTTGGGGTCATGAAGGACAGCCTCCGACTACCCAGTAAACCCCTGATTCCCAAGACCTGTACGGCCATGTTGCTGATCGTCTTCTTGGCAGGGAGCAAGTTAACGCAGGGGCAATTTTATGAGGACTTTGCGGACAGCAATTTTACAGCCAACCCCAGCTGGCTGGGTGAAACCGGTAAATTCATCATCAACAGCCAACGTGAACTCCAATTGAATGCGCCAGCGGCCAGCGGTTCAGCCTTGCTCCGTACCCCCTCCTTTGCGGTGCATCAAGGCCGTTGGGAATTTAACGGCAGGATGGACTTCAACCCTTCTTCGGTGAATCTGCTGGATCTCTACTTGATGGCCACCGATACCGCACCCCACCAAAGCGGCTTGGGATATGGGATTCGTCTGGGCGGCACTAACGATAACATTGAATTTATTCGCTGCGTTAACGGAACCACTACCCGTTTGGCATCCTGGGCGAACGGTTGGTTGAACAAGGAGAGCAATCATTTTGGAATCAAAGTCGAACGCTATTCGGGCGGTATCTGGTATTGTTATGCGGATACTTCCAATTCCGGATCCGGTTCCGCCTCCTGGATATGGCTGGGATCCGTGACCGACAATACCATTACCCGATCAAGCCATGTGGTCTTGAGGCCGGTGTACACCTCCACACGATCCAAATTATTTTCTTTCCGGAAAATAACGGTTAGCGGCACCCCAATGCAAGATTCTTTTCCGCCCAAGGTGACTGGATTTCACTTTGTTACGGAAAATACCCTGCACGTGATGTTCAGCGAACCTTTGGACACCCCTCATGCGGCCGCGTCCATGGTCCTTCAACACCCCAGCGGCTTGAGCTGCAGTGGTTATCGTTGGAGAAACGACTCCGTTCTTGAAATCCAATATGCCGGCGCTTTTCCCAAGGAATTAAGATTGCCCCTACGGCTTAGTGGATTGCAGGACCGCTCCGGTCTTGCTATGGACACCGTTCTGGATCTCCTTCTCAACGATTACCGAGCGGGAAGGTTGCGCATCAGCGAATTCATGAGCGATCCGGATCCGCCAATGAGAGCCTTTCCGGACGGTCTCCCCCTCAGCGAATTTGTAGAAATCTACAATCCAGATTCTCTGCCAATAAGCCTCCTGGGTTGCAGCCTAGGGGACGCTACCACCATTAACCCGCTGCCTCCTTACACTTTACCGCCCCAGGCCTATGCGGTACTGGTGCCTTCGGACCTCAAGGAACTCTGGGAGCAATGGTCCGATTGGCAGGTTCCTTGGATGCAGCGGCATTTCATCGGTGTTCAGCCCTGGCCATCCTTGAACAACGACCAAGATCGGATTCGATTCCTTGGGCCAGGAGGAGCAGGATTGGATTCTCTTGACTACCAACTTGCCTGGTGGCGTACGATCCCCCAAAAGCAAGGCGGCTGGTCCATGAGTCGGCAGGATCTTCTCTGTCCCTGTCAGGATTCTTTGAATTGGAAACCCTCGACCCATGTTCAAGGCGGTGATCCCGGGATAGGCTCCGTAATCCCCTATGATTCCACAGCAGGTTGCAGTAAGACCGTAAGTAATCTGGCAAGTCAAGTTTTGGTGGATCCTAACCTCGGTTTCCGACTTCAATTTTACAGCCCCGTGAGGCCCAGCCAAACAGCGCGGATAGCGCTCCTCATGAATGGAGATACGATAGAAATTCCTATCAACAAGGCAGATACCTTGAAAGTGATCACGGAATGGACGCTGACAACGGGACTGGCATGGTCCCTCCTGCCGGGTCAGGTCTATACGGTGTTATGCGAAGGCTGGGAAACCTGCAACGGAACCTTGAGCCCCCCTCAAACCCTGCAAACGGGACTGGGCATTGTAGCCGACTCTGCCCTGGTCTTGATCTCGGAAATTTATCCGCGTCCACTGCAGACCGATTATCCCTGGGTTGAATGTTGCAACCTATCCCAACTCGTCCTTGATCGAAGCCGACTTTGGCTGTTCCGCACCGGACAAGAAGGGGAAGTCCTGGAAGGCAATTCCTTGGGCCAGGAGTTAGAACCCTGGTTCCCCGGACAATGCCTCCTGCTCAGCCGTAACAAAGATTTTCTGAGGCTCGAGGGCCTTCGCCTCTGCAGGTCAAAGAGCATCGATTCCTTGAGGCAGAACCCAGTCGTCCTCAGCTTGCCCGCTTTGCCGAGAACAGGAGCATGGTTATCCCTTCAGGATCATCAAGGTCGTACCTTGGACCGGGTGGCCTACCATGATTCTTGCTACCATCCTTGGGCCGGGAACCTCGAGGGCAAATCCCTGCAGCGATGGCCATACGACCGGCCCTATACCGGCCAAGGCTTAGCCCCCACCCGATGGATCAGCTCGTCCACCCAAGAACGCGCATCACCGGGTTGCTTTTCCACTGGAAACAATCCTGGACTCGCGCCCCATGAACCTGCATCCAGGAGAGGGCGCAACAGCCCTGTTGCCTTGACCTTGTCCAAAGAAATCCTTGTTCCCACGGCATTGGATGGGATTCGGATAGGTCTCCGTTTCCAAGATCCCACGATGAACAACCGCGCAAGAGTTACCCTTCGAGTCATGGACCTGTTCGGTGGAATAATTACACATCTTAGCCAAGACGAATGGGCCGATCCTGACAGCGCCTGGTTCTGGGATGGAAGAACGGGGCCTGCCTCCATGCGACCTACGGGGATGATGGTACAGGACGGGGCATACCCTGTGGTTCTCGAATGGCAAAATGCTGAAGGACAATCCGGTTGGGACCTCGCCGAAATCTTTATTCTAAGATCTCATTCAGGGCATTGATAAAGAATGGCTCCTTTACAGAGCTTACCCCCTCAACCGTATGAGAAGAACGCTTGTTTGGAGAATGGAATCCTACTTGGAAATCTTTATGGAAGTGAGTGATTGAATCGCCAACAGAACCTGATGCAATAATTCTTGGTTCAAGCTGTAGATCACTTTCTTGCCCTCTTTGCGCGAATTAACTAAGTGACTCTTTCTCAAAATCGCTAATTGTTGCGAGGCCACTGATTGACTAATTCTTAATTTGAAATAAATCTGGGTGACCGTCAGTGTTTCGTTCTGTTCTAAGATCCGAATAATCCCCAAACGCAACGGGTGATGAAGGGCGTGACATAGCTTGTATGCCGCATTAAAATTAATCTCTTGCAGTTGCTGTTCCATTGGTCAAATAAACTGGAACAAAGGTACGTATAAAATATAAAAAGTATACGGCTAAAGCGAAGGACTGTAAAAATCCTTGTGATAATCCACCCGGAAATCTGCAGGGGAAATCGTCTGTCCCAAAGCCAAGCCGCGCAGAGCCAAGCCCGCCCATGATGCAGCGGTGCACTGCCAATCGCTCACAAAATCGGCATCCTGCCATCGCTCGATTTGTTGGCTTTCGACCAACAAATTTCTCCACTTGGGGACCCCATCTCCTACCAAGGCTACCCGATGACCGGCCCAAGCCGAGAATGCGTCTTGATCCAAAACCAAGGCCGAACCCGGGACAAGTACCTCCAAGGTTCCGCTAGTCCATCCGTAAACCCCGCAGAAAACTTCCATGCGTCGGGCATCCATCATCGAGATCACCGTGGAGCAACGAGAGCTCAAGGACGAATCCTGATGCCACCAGCCCCAAGCCATGGCCTCCAGCGTGGATACCCCCAGTATCGGAATGTTCCAAGGCAAGGCAATCCCCTGCGCCAAGGCTGCACCGATTCTCAAGCCGGTGTAGGATCCAGGACCCCGCTGGCAAGCAATCGCCCCCAATTGGGGAGCTCGTAATCCCGCGTCCTTTAAGCATTCTTGCACCATCAAAGCCAAGCGCTCGGCTTGCATCTGCGGGCGTAATTCCAACGAAGAGGCCAGGACCTTGCCTTCACCGTCTACGACGGCCACCGAAGCGACAGGGCTGGCATGATCCAAAAGGAGCAGAGGCGCAATCGAAGGCTTCATTTCGAGGAGAAATCAGAGGGAAATCGAAGAGAAATCAAAGAGAAATCTAGCAAGTGTTTGAATCCTAAAAGGTAACCTGCACGTCCATCCTTTGGCCCGAACGCAACAATTGCAAGTTGGCCGTTTGACCTTTACTTTGGTAAGACAAGGCCTTCATGTAAGCCTGCATATCCCCCAACGGAAAGTCGCCCAGTTGCAAGAGGATATCCCCCTTGAGCACCCCGGCCTTGGCAGCGGGTTTGTTTTCGGTAACACCGTCCACTTTGATCCCTTCGCCTTCGTAGAAATAATCCGGCATGATGCCGAGGGTTACCTTGAAACGAGGAGATGCCGAGGCATCGGCACTGCTGGTCTTGCGGAACTGAAGCCGACCATGGGCCGGCAAGGAATCCACAAGTCGCACCATGCAAGCCAAGACCTGCGCCATACCGGGATAATTGATCAGGTGTTCGTCGTCCTCCGGTTTATGATATTCCTGATGGGTTCCCGTAAAAAAATGCAAGACCGGAACATTGTTCAAATAAAACGAATGATGGTCCGAGGAACCGCTGCCTGACTCGCTGCTTTTGATGCGCAATGGCCCGGCTGCAGCCTCCACCAAGGCGGGCCATTCCAGGGCCGTTCCGGTTCCGTGCACACCCAATTGCATGCTGCTATCTTGCAATCGCCCAATCATATCCATGTTGAGCATGGCCACCACCGAATCCAAGGGAATGGCCGGATGCCTAACGAAATAGGCGGAACCGAGCAAGCCCAATTCTTCGCCCGAAAAAGCCAAAAACAAATAATTAAACCGCTTGTCCTGGCCTTGGGCATAATGGGCCGCCAACTCCACCAGTCCGGCTGTTCCCGAAGCATTGTCATCGGCCCCGTTATGGATTTGGGGTTCCCCACGATGCCTACTGCTCCCGTATTCTCCGTAGCCTAAGTGATCATAATGCGCGCCAAAAACCAAGGTCCGGTTCGCTCCGTTATCGATCAAACCCGCCACATTGGATGCCGTAACATATTCCCTAACAACTCGGCAGGCCAAACGAATAGGGGAACTGCTTCTCCCTGCAAACCCGGAGGGCAAAACCTCAACCCCTACCTCGGTCAGACTGAGTACCGGGATTCTGCCGGAACGGGTGCGCCGGTCCATCACCGTATCCGGCCAAGGCTCCCCGCTCTTGGCCGGATAGAGGATCAACGCTGTCGCGCCGTGCTTTTCGGCCAAGGCGATTTTACGCTCCAAGGTCGATAGGGCGCCGTAAGGCCCGTGTGGGTTGGCTCCATCGGGGGCATTCCATCGCATCCACCAAATCTTATCCTTCATGAGCAGGCTGTCCTTGAGGTCGTGATGGTTCAGCGAATCGGATTCTATGCCATACCCTGCATCCACCGAATGGCCTACGACCTCACCACTGCCCGAACCGGGCAAGACCACAAAGTGCTTGCCCTGCTCCAGGACTTTCTTTCCAACCTTCAGCACCGCATCGGGAGCGGCTGCTTGACGAACCAATATTGGAAAGGACTGGGTCCAACGTCCAGAGTCGCCGGCCGCTTGCAAACCGTGCATGGCAAAGTGCTTGATCAGGTAAGCAGCGGCCTTGCGCTCCGCAGGAGATCCGCTTTGCCTTCCCTCCAAACTGTCATGGGCCAAGAAGCCCACATGCATTTTCAAACGATCAACCAAGTTTCCGTCCATGCCCTGGGCACGGGCCTTCATGCCCCACCCTTGGACCAACAAGAAGGCCATGACGCACCCCAATCCCAGGGCCATCTTCCATAACATTTTATTTGATTTTGCGTATTTCATAACATTCAATTCCTTGTATTTCATAACATTCGATTCCTTGTATTTCATACCATTGTGTTGTAATTCATCATCATGCTTGGAACACTCTGCTCAAGACAATGTTCAAAACCCCGGGAGTATCCAATCCCGGTTGATCCAAAGCAAGACCAGCGTCAAAAAAATCAAAAGACCCCCACGCAAATTCCTGGAACCTACACGACTGCCTGACCAATGGCGTGCCATGGCAATACCCGGCCAAAGTCCGAGCAAGGTTCCTGCGGCAGTAGGCAGGAGAAAAGCAGGAGCCAGTCCCCCTTGATCCGTCATCGCATAGAACAAGGTGGACGACAATGCCATGACCGAAATCGCCCCCATGCTCAGGGCATTGATGCGGGCTTGGTTGCGCATCCCCAGACTTTGTAGGGCGGGGACCATGACTGCCCCACCCCCTAAACCGGTCAAGGCCGAGAACAATCCCCCCAACGAACCAAGCAAAGCATAACCACCTGCGGAAGGGTCCTTGCCTTGGCCCTCCGGAGTAACTGCGCCGACCTTGAACCAGGCCCATGCATTGCGGGCCAACATCATGGCTAGCATGCTGCTGAAGACCAAGCGAAAAAGGGCTGCATCGTAAAAAGCCCCCTGACGAAGCAACCAAGCCAACCCTAAAGCAACCAAACCCGCAGGGACGCCCATGTTCAACAATGTACGCGGCTCATAAACTCCTTTTCGCTTCCACAACCATACGCCCACAAGGCCTGTCACCAAGGTCATGGCGAGGGAATTACCCAATACCATCGAGACCCGAAGCTCCGTAGCAAAACCTTGGCGATCCAACCACCATCCTAACACAGGCACATAAATAACCCCGCCCCCTACCCCAAACAACCCGCCAACCAAACCCGCTACCATACCCAACCCTACGAGCAAGGCCCAATCCTCCATATCAAGGTACCCGTAGAATCTGCTTGTACGCTGCAGGATCCGCAAGCAATGACAAGGCCCTTTGGACCTCGGGATCCCCCGCAAAAGTGGCCCTTAACCTACCTTTTTGGAAGTAATATCGGGCTACAATTTCTTGCTTAAGGTATTCCGATATTTCACGGCGATGTTTGCGTAAATCTTTGGATTTATCCGTTTGCTTTCGTGCCACCAAGGCCTCGTATTCCTTGGCCACTGCATCAAAATATTTCTCTTTGGTCGCTTTCTCCTTGAAATCCTTGAGCAATTTATCCGATTCAGTGATGTATTCGTAATCCTTGCCTTGCAAGAATTGTTCAAAAGCCGTGTATAGCGAGTCGCTAATCACAAAAGCCTCAGGTTCAAGAATAGATTCCCATTGACCCCTCAAGTACGTTGCAAAATCAAAGACATGCCTTTTGTTAACCAAGGCAATCAGGATATTACTGGCCGTGTCGGAAGCAATCGCCACATCGGGGGTAACACCCCCCGCATCGTAAACTAAACGACCTCCTGCCGTTTTGAAAGCCTTGCGTAGCGAATCGGCCACCCGCTGATTCTTGGATTCAGGGTCCTTGTCGCTGTATTCAATGGCCTGTATGCAACGACCACTCGGGATGTAGTATTTGGCCGTGGTCACTTTGAGCTGGGAATTGTAGGTCAAGGGACGGACGGTTTGCACCAACCCTTTGCCAAAGGTCTTCTGACCCACCACCACCGCCCGATCATAATCCTGAAGAACGCCGGACACAATTTCCGAGGCCGAGGCCGATGAACCATCCACCAAGACCACCACCGGCATTTCCGCATCCACGGGGTCAGCCATGGTATTGTAGGATTTGTCCCATTCTTTGATTTTGCCTTTGGTATCTACCACCTTGGAACCTTTGGGGACAAAGAACCCGCTGATGCGCACCGCCTCGTCCAACGATCCCCCGGGATTGCCTCTCAGATCCAAGACCATGGATTTCATGCCCTTGGATTTGAGCTCGTACATGGCTTTCTGGATTTCACCCCCGGCATCGACTCGAAACGCGCTAAGGTTCACATAGCCAACGGTAGAATTCAGCATCCCGGAATAGGCCACAGAATTGACTTTGATTTCTTGACGCACCAAGACCTTCTCCATAGGCTTGGGATTTCCTGGCCTGGAAATCAGCAACTTCACTTCTGTATTCGGTTGGCCTTTGAGAAGCTTGGAGACTTCCTCGGTATTGCGTCCCTTGACCTCTTCGCCGTTGATTCGTAACAATTGATCCCCAGCACGCAGATCGGCCTTCTGCGCAGGGAATCCCTCGTAAGGATCAGCGATCATGATGCTTTCCCCGTTTTGGGAAATGAGTGCACCTATCCCTCCGTATTGACCGGTGGTCATGAATTTGAAATTCTCAATCTCCGACTCAGGGATATAATCGGTGTAAGGGTCCAAACTCTTGAGCATCGCGTCGATGCCCGTTTTCATCAACTTGGCCGGGTCCACATCGTCCACGTAATAAGTGTTGATTTCCCGGTACAAGGTGGTAAATATTTCGATGTGTTTGGAAAGTTCAAAATAATTGTTATTCAAGGCCAGTCCACCTGCACCCAACAGAAGTATCCATGCCAGAATTCTCACCTTGGCCCAGGAGCGTATGTTGAAGCCTAGGTTCTTGGCGGCGAGTTGGGACCACCAACGACGAAAGGGTGAGTTTGAAGAGTCAAAGTGCATGGTTTACGAATAAAAATTCAAAGAATGAAGGTCAAAGTTAAGGTACAGGGTCATGGCCATGACCACCCCAGGGATGGCATCGAGCCAGCCTTCGCAGGGTGAGCCAGGTACCGCGCCAGGCCCCATGCCGCTGCAGGGCCTCGAGAGCATAGGCGGAACAGGTGGGGTTGTACCGGCATGAAGGCGGCAGGTATGGGGAGAGCATGCTTCGGTATAAACGAACCAAAGCAATCAAAATGTATTTCATGATCGGTG